>JACDJC010000850.1_pt1 | contig 31305 bp, 26 predicted proteins | sample 7454191 | NCBI WGS metagenome assembly JACDJC01 (sample SAMN14253291, study PRJNA609438) | sludge metagenome | isolation source: sludge after 25d culture with pyrite and EDTA | collected 2018-12-20
AAACTGTTCACCTGTCTCATGGTTTCTCCTGATCGTGGTGCTTGGCGGCTCACGCTTGGGAGTTCCCATGAGATTCCCGGACTTGTCAAACTGCTAATGCCTCCCCAGCAGAGCTGGGGGATCTCCTATGTTTGTTTAGAATCAGATTTTGTTGTAATCCCCCCATCAAACGAAACCACCGTAACTTAAAAGTCAAAAGACAAGACCTGCACCCCGATTTCGTTGTGAGCCCTCGATTCCGTTGCGGCAACCTGGTCTCAGCGCTGATGTGGCGACCGGGAATTTCCTACGCTCAGAGTGAGTCCCCACAACGGTACGGCCTGGGTCGGGATAAACCCGTCCGGCTAACCACCCGGCCTGTCGCCTGGCGGCTGAAAATACTCCGCACTGGCGCGCAGCCAGTCCGTGGCGAAGTCCGGGGGGATCTCCTGCCCCATCAGCTGACCCGGTTTAAGTTGCGGATAGTAATCGGCATAACTTACCGCCAGACCGCTGTTCAGGCGCCGGAATACCTCTGACGCCTGTAATTCTGATGGGTCCCGATGCCCCAGCGCGCCCAGCAGCTCAGCGAAACTCTGCAGCGTCTGGGCATGAAAATTTCTGACATGTTCACCACGCAGCTCCACATCAATGGCCCTGCCACGGGCAGGGTCCTGGGTGGTCACTCCTGAAGGGCAGGTGTTGGTGTTGCATCGCCGCGCCTGTATGCAACCCAGGGCGAACATCATCGGCCGCGCCATATTGACCATATCCGCCCCGAGCGCCAGCTTGACGAGCACATCGAACCCGGTGGTCACCTTGCCGCTGGCGATCAACCGAATGTCGTCACGCAGCCCGGCGCCAACCAGTACATTATGCACAAAACGGAGTCCCTCATTGAGCGGCAGGCCGAGGCTGTCGCTGAACTCGAACGGCGCCGCACCGGTACCACCCTCGGCGCCATCCACGGTAATAAAATCAGGCTTTATTCCCGTTGCCTGCATCGCCTTGACAATACCCATGAACTCATCGCCACGCCCGATGCAGAGTTTAAAACCAACCGGCTTGCCATCGGCCAGCTCTCGCAGTTGCTGGATGAACCGGAGCAGACCGGACGGACCCTGAAATGCGCTGTGCGCGGGAGGTGAAATACAGTCCTCGCCCACATTGACCATGCGGATATCGGCGATCTCCCGGGTGACTTTGACTCCCGGCAGGATGCCGCCGTGTGAGGGTTTGGCGCCCTGGGACAGTTTCAGCTCAATCAGTTTGACCCGCTCGTCCAGGGCCTTGTCCCGAAAGCTATCCGGGTCAAAGCTCCCATCACGATGGCGACAGCCAAAATATCCGGTGCCGATCTGCCAGCAGATATCACCCCCCTGCTCCAGATGGTAAGGGCTCAGTCCGCCCTCTCCGGTATTGTGGAAAAAACCACCCAGTCGAGCGCCCCGGTTAAGTGCCCGGATCGCATTCATCGACAGTGCCCCAAAACTCATGGCGGAGATGTTGATGCGTGACGCCATGTAGGGGCGCGTGCATTGCGCCCCACCCACCCGTATGCGAAATGCGGCCTCGGAGACCGTCACCGGCTCCAGCGAATGGTGGGCAAACTCCAGGCCATTTTCCAGCGGTTCATACTGGGTGCCGAACGGCATGGTGCTGCTCTTGCCCTGGGCCCGACTGTACACGATGTTGCGCTGTTCGCGGTTGAATGGCCGGCCATCGTGCGGCCCCTCGATAAAGTATTGATGAATTTCCGGGCTGATGAACTCCAGCATATAACGCAAGTGGCCGATCACCGGATAGTTTTTCAGTACATTGGAGCGGGAGAAAAAGATATCAAACAGGCCGGTCAGGATGTAGGGAACAATCACCACCAGCAACCACAGCGCGGCCGGCCAGACAGGCGTGATCAACGCCACCAGAAGAGATGCAAAGATCGAGATGAAATAGAACTGCATACGCATAGACAGACTCCCTTGATTCCGTAATCACTGCCCAGGGGCAGTTGCCGGCCAAATGATCGCCATGGGATGGTTATAAAATATTACCTGATTACCCCTCTCACCCAATCATAGTCAGGAAAAATTAGCCGCGAATACACGCGGATAGTAATAAAGTCAGCTATCTGGCCGTCATGTATCAGAATACCCTGTACCCAAAACAACCCGTGCCCTCGCGGTCAAGGGATGAGATGTTTGCGAAACAATAAGATTCGCGTTGATTCGCGGCTTCAATGACAATATTTGACCCCGGCTGAGCCTTATGGGCGGAAAATATTAAGCGCCGAAAACCTCGCGCAACTTCGCCAGGCCAAAATGAATCACCTGCGACGGCTTGATCTTCGGCGGCAGGATCAGCGCATCGGGATCCACCGCGATATCGATCAACGCCGGTTTTCCCGCGGCCAGCGCCTCCTGGATGGCGGGTTCCAACTGCTCCGGGCTATGCACACTGAAACCGACACCCCCGCAGGCCCGTGCAACAGCCGCAAAGTCAGGATTGACCAGGTCGGTACCCCAGCCGGGCAGGCCTTTTGCCTCCTGCTCCAGGGTAATGAAGGCGAGCTTGGCATTGTTCAGGACCAGCACCACGATCGGCAGGCGGTACTTTACCGCAGTGACAAAATCGCCCATCAGCATGGCGAAGGCGCCATCCCCGGCCAGGGCGAATACGCGTCGATCAGGATAGGCAAGCTGGGCGCCAATCGCCCCGGAAAAGGCAAACGCCATGGAGGCGAGGCCACCGGACAGGACGAAGCGCTGTCCGGGCCTGAGTCGCAGATGGCGGGCAGCCCAGGCGGTGACCGTGCCGGTATCACAGAGAAAGATGGCATCGTCCGGGGCCAGCCTGCCGAGGGTATGCAATACCCGCGGGGGCGAGATCGGCACATCATCGGACCGTTCCACCTCCTGCTGTTGCTCCAGCATCTGTCGCATCTCCTGCTGCATGGATTCGAGAAACGCCCCTGAACGCTTGGTATCCACCAGCCCGGCCAGTTTGGCCAGGGTCGGCCTGGCATGACCGGCCAACCCGATATCGATGGGATGACGCTTGCCGATCTGGGTGGGCTGAATGTCGATCTGTATGCTGCGCACGTCGTGCGGGAAAAAGTCGTGATAGGGAAAGTCACTGCCCACCATGATCAGGAGGTCGCACTGATCCATCGCCTTGACCGCCGGATGACCACCCAGCAATCCCAGGCCGCCGATACACAGGGGGTGATTGTCATCGATCACCTCCTTGGCTTTCAGGGTCCGGACAATCGGCGCCTGCAACACCTCGGCAAAACTGATCAGCTCATCGCGCGCCCCCGCACAGCCGATCCCCGCCAGGATGGCGATGCGCTCCGCCTGGTTGATCATCTGTACCGCTTCATCACAGTCGGCGGCGGCCGGTGAAACCGGCCCCGGCATCGAGGCAGTGATATTCCGCATCCCCTCAAGTGAGGCACTGCGTCCCGAGACATCCGTGGGAATGGATACATGGGCCACACCACGATGGTTGATCGCCGCGTGGCACGCCTCCAGGAAGACATCCGGCACCTGGTCCGCCGTCACCACCGTCTGGCTGTAGACCGCGACATCGGCGAACAGGCGTTCGAGGTTAACCTCCTGATGGTACTGGGTGCCAATGAAACCGGTGGCGATCTGGCCGGTTATGGCAATCACCGGGGCGTGATCGAGCCGGGCATCATACAGACCGTTCAACAGATGGATAGCGCCCGGTCCGGCGGTACCGACACAGGCGGCCAGGCGGCCGGTCAGTTTCGCCTGGGCAGAGGCGGCAAAGGCACCCGCCTCCTCATGCCGCATCAGAATGAATTCGATATCATCCTGACGGCGCACGGCATCCATCACGTCATTAATGGCGTCCCCGGGAATCCCGAACAGATGCCGGACTCCCTGCGCTGCAAGCACTTTTAACAAAATATCAGAGACAGTCATTATCCACTCCCATCTTCAGTTCCCTGTCACCCTGTCCTGGTTTCATATAAAGACAGACAACAGCGACTCCGTTCCGTGCAATTGAAGGTTGTTACCGATGCAACGGCTATACTGGCGGTCTGCTATCAGAACCGTTGGTTACCTCTGCATCACCTTGACAATAGCCCATTATCAGTGCACCGCTTCCTCCTCTTCCTATACATAGCACCTGGCGGATTTCACTGCTAACCTTCTGTGATGCAGCCGGTTACCGCTGGATTAGTACAAACTCACAGAGTCAAATCATCATGAAGGTCGCTGTTTTTTCTGATGTACAGGGCAATATCGCCGCGCTGGAAACGGTCGTGGAAGATATCGACCGATGGCAGCCCGACCTGGTAATCATGAACGGCGACCTGATCAACCGCGGCCCGCGCAACCCGGAGTGCCTGGCCCTGTTCAGCAACCGGATACAGGGCGACGGATGGTTGCCGATCCGCGGCAATCACGAGGATTTCCTGCTCTACTGCCTGGACAACCCGCCGCACGATCCAATCGATGCGCAGATGCGCCGCTTCGCCGACTGGACCATACAGCAGCTTGGAGATTCACTTCAGCCATTGCGCAACTGGCCGGACCACCTGATATTCAGCGCCCCGGCCAGTGACGCCTGGGTCCACGTGACACACGGGACGCTCGCAGGCAACCGTGACGGGATCTCGACCCAGGTGAGCGACGCGCAACTCCGTGGCAAGTTGCCCGACGCGGTCGACCTGTTCATAACGGCCCACACCCACAAGGTGCATCAACGTACCCGTGAGGGACTGCACATTCTCAATATCGGTTCGGTTGGATCGCCCTTCGATGGTGATGTTCGAGCCGCCTATGCCCGTATCCGGTTTACCGGTGACCAGTGGCGTCTCGAGATCAGACGCCTGGATTACGATCGCAAGCGTGCGGCGGCGGATTTTATCGATAGCGGTTTCTTGGATAATGCCGGACCGCTGGCCCGGATTATTGTGCGCGAGTGGGAGCTTGCCCGATCGTTATTTGCGCATTGGAACCGGGAGTACCGGCAAGCTGTGCTGGCCGGCGAGATCTCTCTGGAATATTCGGTTGACTGTTTTCTGCAATCAATCGACTGATTGGCCTGCCGTCAGGTTCGTGAACAGACAAGTTGCGGCATTTGATAGTCACCCCCCGCTTGAAACCGTCCAGGTAACGCCGGGAGCAAAAACAGCAATTCCACTATGGAACCATCAGGATTCTCTGGCAACCGCCACCCCGTTTCGATATGCTCTGAGTATGTCAAACGGACAATCGATCTATGGCTGAACAGAAGAGCAATAACAGCCCGGGCGGTGACGACACCATCCTGCAGCAGCAGTTCCTGCGCGCCGTCAGCTCATTCGAAGGCATCATTCTCAGCCAGATTGATATCAAGAACCGCCTGGCCGATCGACTCAATTACAGCATACGTACCGGGCTGGTTATCCTTGGCCTGATCGCCGCGTCGATACTCATTCTATTACTGACGCTCTCCTCCCAGATCACCCGTATCTCTGCCGTGGTCACTGAAATGAACCATGACTTCACCTCGGTGACCACGCAGATGACTGCCATCAAACAGGCGGTAGGATCAATGGAAAAACGGGTCGCGCTACTGCAACAGATGGACGGTCACACCCGCACCATGGATCGGGAAATGGCGGTTATTGCCACCGACCTGGCCACCATGCGCCGATCGGTGGAGCAGATCAGCGGCAACCTCACCACGGTCAGGAGCAATGTGGACAACATCTCCCAGATCATCAGCCAGATGGATCTTGAGGTTTATGGTCTCGGACAGGAGGTGCACCGGATGGGCCAGCCGGCGCGCAGCATGAACCGGATGATCCCCCTCCCCTGATTCAGGAGCAGTACCATGGCAGACGATCCAAGACGCGTATTGGTTGAGGTGGTTGCCCGGCTCGGGCGGGAGACCCAGTTGCACCTGGATGAGCGGCATCGCCACTTCTGGATCACCAATGTCGTCACCATCGTCATCTCCCTGTTGCTGGTGGTGCTGGCGGTGTTCAATGTTTACTACGTCAAGGTGCTGCACGGCGACCTGAATGGCATCGTCTACAACATGGATTCGATGCATACCAACCTACGGCAGATAACCGGTGATATGACAGGGATCGCCGGGCATGTGCAGATCATCGGCAACAGTGTCCAGTACATGGACAGTATCAATACGCATACGGCGGGCATCTCCCGGCATCTGCCAGAGATTGCCGCCTCCATGGGCGGCATGGTGGCTGAAGTGGATGCTATCAGCCGGGACATGGAGATGATGAAACAGGGCATGCTCAATATCGAGCAACGGACGGGCCACATGACCGGCAATGTCTCGATCATGCGGGAGAATGTGCGACAGATGTCCCGCCCCATGGGGGTAATGAATCCCTTTCTTCCCTGATTCCTGAAATGACTCCGATTACCACCATTCGCCTCTGGGCGGATGTGTTACATTGTTTGTAACTATCCAGCTATTCCGATAAACACCTATGCAGGATGCGCCGACTGTAGTGATGCGGTTCGTTTCACTCACCACATCCTACCGATGAACGACACTCAACGGACCAACCGACAAGCCAGGCCAGGAGTCACCGGACATGTTGTTGAAGCCAGCACAGCTTTATCACGCCTGCAAGACAGAACTGTTTACCTTTGAAACCACCGCCGAGCTGGAACATCTGGCAGAGACCATCGGGCAGGAGCGGGTGCTTGAATCGATCCATTTTGGCGTCGGCATGCCCCACTCCGGTTACAACCTGTACGTCATGGGCTCCAACGGCCTGGGCCGTCATACCCTGGTCCGCCAGACACTGATCAAACAGTCGATGGAGGCCCCCACGCCACTGGACTGGTGCTATGTCGCCAATTATCAGCATCCGCACAATCCCACCACACTGGGCATTCCTCCCGGCATGGGCAGCAGCCTGCGCCATGACATGGCACAGTTGATCGATAACCTGATCAAGGCGATACCCGCCGCCTTCCGCGGTAATGAGTACCAGCGCCAGGCCCGGGAGATTCAGGATGAGTTCAGCCTGCGTGAAAGCGTCATGGTGCAGCGATTGAGAGAAAAGGCCGAGAGCCTGGATATCCGGCTGATGCAGGGTCCGTCCGGATTCACCCTGGCCCCGCATAAAGAGGGCAAAATGCTCACGCCGGATGAGTTCAACCAGCTGCCGGAAGCAGAACAGAAGCGGCTGAGCAGTGCCATGGAGGAGATGAAACAGCAACTCAAGGAGACCATGAGCCACCTGCCGGAATGGCAGCGCGAGATGCAGCAGCAGTTCAGTCGCCTGAACAGGGAGACCATGGAACTGACCGTGACCGAATTCATCAATGAACTGGTGGAGCGCTACCGGAACAACGCCAAGATCAGCGCCTATCTCACCCAGACCAAGCAGGACATTATCGAAAATGTCGACATGTTTCGCCAGGCCGGAGAGTCCGAAGAGAAGAACTTCACTGCACAGGATCCTGAATTCACCCGCTATCGGGTCAATGTGCTGGTGGACAATGCCGGAACCCAGGGCGCACCGGTCATCTTTGAAGACAACCCCACCTACCAGAATCTGCTGGGGCGCATCGAACACCTGGCCCGTTATGGCACGCTGCAGACCGACTTCACCCTGATCAAGCTGGGCGCCCTGCACCGAGCCAACGGTGGCTACCTGATCCTGGATGCCGAAAGGGTACTCACCAACCCGTTTGCCTGGGATGGCCTGAAGCGGGCCATCCGCTCCCGCGAGATTCGTATTGAATCACTGGAGCGACAGTTGAGTCTGATCAGCACGATTTCACTGGAACCTGAAGCCATTCCGATGGACCTAAAGGTGGTGTTGATCGGCAGCCGGAGGCTCTTCTATCTGCTGAAACAGTATGACCCGGAGTTTGGACTGCTGTTCAAGGTGTCGGCGGACTTCTCGGAACAGCTCTCCCGGGAAGATGAGAACGAGCTGCTCTATGCCCGGCTCATTGCCACACTGCAGAAGCGCGAGGGGATCCGGGTCATCACCCGGGACGGGGTGGCGCGCATTATCGAACAGCTGGTCAGGCTGGCCAACCACAACGACAAGATCTCCCTCAAGCTGAGCAGCCTGCTCGATCTGCTGCATGAGTCCAATTATCGGGCCGGGCAGCGGGGTGGCAGCCGTATTCACCGGATCGATGTGGACGTCGCCATCCAGGCGCAGATCTTCCGGGGCAACCAGTATCAGCAACAGCTGCAGGAGGCCATTCTCGACGGCACCCTGCGCATCGAAACCAGTGGTGTTCAGCTGGCCCAGATCAATGGTCTCTCCTATCTGCAACTGGGCGACCACGCCTTTGGAGCCCCCACGCGCATCAGCGCCACGGCCCGCATGGGTGGTGGCGAATTTATCGACATCGAGCGGGAAACCAAACAGGGCGGTCCCATTCACTCCAAGGGGGTGATGATTCTCTCCTCCTACCTCGGGCAACGCTACGCAAAGAACCAGTTGCTCTCGGTGACCGCCAGCCTGGTGTTTGAACAGACCTATGGTGAGATCGAGGGTGACAGCGCCTCCGCGGCTGAACTCTGCGTCCTGCTGTCGGCGATTGGCGATATCCCCCTGAGGCAGTCGATGGCCATTACCGGCTCCATCAATCAGCATGGTCAGATGCAGGCAATCGGCGGGGTCTGCCAGAAGATCGAGGGGTTTTTCGATATCTGCAAGGCACGCGGACTGAACAAACAGCACGGCGTGATCATTCCTTGTTCCAACATAAAAGACCTGATGCTGAAGCAGGAGATTATTGAAGCAGCCGAAGCCGGCCTGTTCAATGTCCACGCGGTGGACCACGTGGAACAGGCGATGGAACTGCTGACCGGCCTGCCGGCTGGGGTACCCGACGAGGATGGACTCTATCCCGAAGGCACCATCAACTACCTGATTCAGGTGAGACTGGCCGAGTGGATTGCCCTGCGCCTGCACTATGCAGGCCACAGTCTCAATGGGCAGGTGAGTGAATAGCCGAGACAGCGGCAACAGGAAGCATCGTCATAGCCATGGAGAGAACCACCAACAACAGCATTGCATCGAAACTTCAGGAGATGGCTGAACTGCTTCAGCAGCAGGAGACCAGTCCATTCCGCATCCGCGTCCATCAACGGGCCGCCCAGACAGTGGCCGGTCCGAACCGGGATGATGCGCGGACAAGGGGGTATTACATAAAACAAGACGCGGGCTTCATACCCAACAAAACAGGGGCCCGGGGGGCCCCTGAAGATTCACATCACGCTATCCTGGTTACATGGCGGCCTTTTTCGCCTCGGCAATCCAGCCGTCAAAAGTAGCCTGGTGACCCTTGATCCAGGCATCGGCATGGCGTTCGACATCGGCAGCGCTCTTTTCACCGTCACGCATACGCAGGTTCTGCGCACTGATATCGTTGTTGCTCAGCTGCATAATGGCAAAGAGTTTGGCGGCCGCCGGATTGGCTTCGGCCCATTCGCGATTGGCAATGATGTGCTGGGTATTGGCCTGGAAACCGTAATTGCTGCCATCCGGCAGGCTGGTATCCACATCGTCGCGCGCCCCGGGCAGGCTGGAGAAAGGCACCTGCAGCCAGACCACATCCTTGCCCGGCACCAACACACCACTGACCCAGTAGGGCGTCCAGGTGTAATAGAAGATGGAGTCGCCCTGTTTGTAACGGGCAATGGTGTCGGCAATGATGGCGCCATAGGAGCCCTGATTATGGGTTATGTTATCACGCAGCCCATAGGCGTCCAGGTGATGTTCAATCACCTTTTCACAACCCCAGCCGGGATTACAACCGGCCAGGTCCGCCTTGCCATCACCGTTGCTGTCGAACAGTTTGGCGATCTTCGGATCCTTGAACTGGGCAATGTTTGTGATGCCGTACTTGTCCGCGGTCTTCTTGTCGATCAGGTAACCCTGCAGTGCACCATCGGAGTAAACACCCTCGCGATAGATTTTCTTGTCGCCGCCGGCCTTGTTGTAGAAATCCACATGCAGCGGATCCCAGTGATCCGCCATGAAGGTAGCGTCGCCATTGGCGATGGCGATATGCCCCGCCGCATACTCGATCTCCTTGATCGGCTTCACCTCATAGCCAAGCGCCTCCAGCGCCTTCATCACCAGAAGGGTTTGAAAGGTCTCTTCGGCAATGGAACTCTTCAGCGGTTGGACTTCTACGCCTTTACCCGGCAGATCCGCCGCCAGGCTGGCTCCACTGACACAGAGTAGCGCGGCCATGGCAGACCGCTGCAGTATCCGTTTCAATTCATTCAATTTCATAATTTTCCTCATCGTTTTCTCTAAAGGACTCCGCCGTGCCCTACTCCGGATTGACTTGTGACTTGTTTGCGGATTTGAACAGGCCCATGACAAAGCCCAACGGTCCGGTCTGATACCAGCGTGCCGCCGGCTGTTTGCGCTCCTGCTCACCCATTGCCTGGGTGATGCGATCAAGGACAATGGCCAGCAGCACAATGCCGACACCGCCGACGGCCGCCAGTCCCATATCGAGCCGGCCGATACCGCGCAGCACCATCTGCCCCAGTCCGCCCACGGCGATCATCGAGGCGATCACCACCATCGAGAGGGCGAGCATCAGAGTCTGGTTCACACCTGCCATAATGGTGGGCATGGCCAGGGGCAACTGCACCTTGAACAGCAGCTGGCGGGGGGACGCGCCGAAGGAGCGGGACGCCTCCACCAGATCGGCCGGTACCTGCCGAATGCCCAGATTGGTGAGCCGGATCAGCGGCGGCAGGGCAAAGATAATGGTCACCACCACACCCGGCACGTTACCGATGCCAAACAGCATCACCACCGGTACCAGGTAGACAAAGGCGGGGGTGGTCTGCATCGCATCCAGGATCGGCCGCAGGGTGGATTCGGCCCGGTCACTGCGCGCCAGCATGATGCCGGTCGGCAGGCCGAGCAGGACACAGAAAAAGACCGAGGTCAGCACCAGCGCCAGGGTCACCATCGCTTCCGGCCAGGCGCCAATGAGGCCGACAAAGGCCAGGGAACCGGCCGTTGCCAGCGCCAGGCGTCGGCCACTTACCTGCCAGGCGATCAGGCCGAACAGGATGATCATGACAATAGATGGCACCGCCAGCAGCGCTGATTCGATGCCGGTCAGTGTGGCATCGATCGGCCAGCGCACCGCCTGAAAGGCGGGGCGGAAATTGTCCACCAGCCACTCCAACCCCTGATCCACCCAGGCATCCAGCGGAATCAGTTTTTCGGAAAATGGATCCAGCCAGTTAAATGTGTCCTCCGGCAGTGGCGCCTGTTGCGTATCCAGCCAGTTGGCCGCCGGCTCCTGTGGCGCCTGCGAACCCGCCCCCCAGGGGTTGGCCGCGGGCGCGGTAGCGGTTGTATCGGGTATGGGCGTGCTCACCGGGCTGTCACTGCTTCCGGAGGCGGCCCAGGGATTACTGCTGTTCTCACTGCTCATGATTCACCTAGCCTGCCTGTCCAAAGTTTCCAGCATGGTGGCCTTGCTCACCGTGCCGATATAGCGCCCGTCACTGGAGACCACCGGCAGACCATAGCCGTGCTGGGCCAGGGGACCAAACAGATCTCCCAGGGATGCATCCTGCTGCACCGGCTCAACCGACGGAATAAAGGCATTCTTCAAATGCGGATTCTCTTTCTGCAACTCCTGCTTCAGGGAGTCAACCGACACAATCCCTTCGAAGCGGCGCGCCCGGTCGATCACATAGCCGTATTCACGGTCATGCTGACGCAATCGCTCCAGTGCCACGCGAGCACCGATACCGCCATGTTCGATAACGGTCACCTGGGTCTTTCGCGCAATATCACCGGCGGTAAACACCGTCGAGACATCCACTCCCCGGAAGAAAGAGCGCACATAGTCATCGGCCGGGTTGCGCAGGATCTCATCCGGCGTCCCCACCTGTATCACGCGACCGCCCTCCATGATAGCGATCCGGTCGCCGATGCGGATCGCCTCATCCAGGTCATGGGAGATGAAGATAATGGTTCGTGGGCGGCCCTCCTGCAGATTGAGCAGTTCATCCTGCATTTCCGAGCGAATCAGCGGATCAAGCGCCGAGAATGCCTCATCCATCAGCAGCACGGAGGGATCATTGGCCAGCGCCCTGGCCAGACCGACCCGCTGCTGCATACCGCCGGAGAGTTCATGGGGAAAACTGCCACCCCAGGCATCCAGGCCCACCTGCTGCAATGCATGCTCGGCCCGTTCCAGGCGCTCATTCAGGGGTGTCCCGCCCAGTTCCAGGCCAAACGCCGCATTTTGTAACACGCTCAAATGGGGCATCAGCGCAAACGACTGAAACACCATGCTCATATCCTTGCGCCGCAGGTCACGCAACTGCTCATCTGTCATGGCGGCGATATCCCGACCATCCACCAGCACCTCACCCGCCGTAGGCTCAATCAGTCGGTTGAGCAGCCGCACCAGGGTCGATTTGCCGGAACCGGAGAGCCCCATGACGACAAATATCTCGCCCTCCTTGACATCGAAGGAGGCGTTATTGACGCCCACCGCATGGCCGGTCTTTTCAAAAACGGACTCTTTATCCATACCCTGCCTGGCCAGGCGAAGCGCTTCCTTCGGGTTTTTCCCAAAGATCTTGAATAGATTTTTTACTTGAACCTTGACCGGCAATTGCTGCATATAGAGATCACTTTTCGAAAGAGGTGGTTGTATGCTTCTACAACCCGCCACTTGCCCGCGGATTGAGAGTCAAGCGACTGAATTGATTAGTGGTCTATGTTGATTCCATATACCGCACCACTTAAACAAAATATGCTGTGTATCAAAATTTATTTGATGGCCATGTAGACCACAGCAATATATAACATATTGATTACTATTAATTTTAAATAATTTCATTCAATACGAATAATTTAGAATACTAACAATAATTGCGCTATGTCGTCAAATGCGTGGCTGGATAATAATAAAAATACCATCGCATTCAAATGATCCGTGTTGGCCGTCATCGCCCGTTAATCGCGGACGCGGCAACACGGTTTGCACATCGAAAACCGTCCACAAGAACAATCACCACCCGCCAGGATCGGGAAGCCTCAACAGATCGAGCGAAAACAGGTACCCGAGCCCGGTTGTATGGGGCTAAATATGTACTAGCTTGTAACCTATATAGTAATCTACGGTCATACTAGTCAGGCTATTAGGCATCCGCACAGGAGAATCAGAATGGGATTATTTCAACAGGAAAAAACCGAAGAGAACGCCACATTCAGTCACCAGATCACCGATGAGGTACGTGTGACACCGGAGGCAAAGGATCAGCTGATCCAACTGGTCCAGAATGAGGAAGACATCATCGGCATACGCATCTTCATTTATGGAGGGGGTTGTAGCGGTATGAATTATGGCCTGACCTTTGTGGAGAGTCCCCAGGAGATCGACTGCGTCCTGGAGCAGGATGGACTGAAAATCTTTGTCGATCCTGTGGCCTTGGGCGTTCTGGAAGGGGTCGAGGTGGATTATCAGACTCAAGGGCTCAACAGCAGCATTGTATTCCGCAATGTGTTCCAGAACATCGGCGGGAGCGGTGGCTGCGGCGGCTGCGGCGCCTCCGGGGGTGGCGGCGGGGGTTGTGCCTGAACCTGAAGCAGATGCAGTCCCGGCTGTTGCTGATCAGTCCGGGCCAGAGCTATCGCCTGGCCCCCTATCTGAAGGCGGCAGAACGGCTGAGCGTATCGCTGACTATTGTTTCCGACAGCCGCCATTCACTGACCCGTGAAGTGGCTGACGGCATTCAGGGCGACTTTACAGAACCCTCGGTGCTACTCGATGCCATCATCGCCCAGGCGCAGACCACCCCGTTCAGTGGGGTGGTCGCAAGTGACGACAGTACCGTGGAACTGGCGGCACGCATCGCCACCCGCCTGGGACTGCCCACCAACTCCATCGCCTCAGCCACCCTCAGCCACCGAAAGGACCTGGCACGCGGACAGCTGCAGGCCGCGGGGCTGCCCGTGCCGGAGCATTGGCAACTGGACCTTGCCCGGGAGATCGCGCCCCAGTTGCAGGGGCTCCCCTACCCCGTGGTACTGAAACCGGTCAGCCTCTCTGCCAGCCGCGGCGTGATCCGTGCCGACAACCCGGATGAAGCGGCCCAGGCGTGTCGAACCATCGCCCGGATTATTGCGCCGCTAAGCGACCCCGTTGAACGCCAGACCCTGCTGATCGAGCGCTATCTACCGGGCCAGGAGGTCGCCCTGGAGGGACTTCTGCAACAAGGGGTATTCACACCACTGGCCCTGTTTGACAAGCCAGACCCGCTCACCGGGCCCTATTTTGAGGAAACCTATTACATCACCCCCTCGCGACTCCCTGAGGCGATCCAGCAGCGCATCAGGCAGACGGTAGCGGACGCCTGCCAGGCCTATGGATTACATCAGGGTCCGGTGCACGCAGAGCTGAGAATTGATGGAAATCAGGTATGGATTCTGGAAATCGCCTCCCGCACCATCGGCGGGGAGTGCAGCAGGAGCCTGGATGCGGTTCTGGCACGCCCCCTGGAAGAGTATGTACTGGCCGCCGCCATGGGTAGCCCCCTGCCGGTCGACCAGCGGTCGGGGGCGTCGGGCGTACTCATGATCCCCATCCCCCGCGCCGGCGTCCTGCGTCGCATCAACGGCGTACAGGAGATCAGGACACTGCCCCACATCACCGATATACGTATCAGTATGGAGCCCGGACAGGTCGTTGAGACCCTGCCGGAAGCGTCCAGTTATCTGGGTTTCATCTACAGCGCCGCCGACACGCCGCAGGTGGCTGAACAGGCCCTGCGCAGTGCTCACCGCGCGCTGGAGATCACTATCGATCCCCTACTCAACAGCTGAAAACCCGACTTGTTACTTTTTACCGCCACCGGCGCGATAGCCTGCCGGGAGTTGACCATAATCGCCCTCTCCAAACAGAAAACCGAGCATATGCTGCTCAATCAGTGACAGGTTTTTTGGGTCAGCGGTACTCAGGCCGTTCTCATTGACGATTATCACCAGACGATCAAGCCACTGCCGCCAACCCTCCTTGGAGACATTCTCATAGATTCGCTTGCCCAGTTCACCGGGATGCGGTGGCTTGTCCAATCCTTCTGCCTTACGCTTGAGCACCACACACTCAACCACTCGTTTCATAATCAAATTACCTTGTAAAGAAACTACTCATACTTTTTTAACAGCACCCCTTCATCACCGCAACAAGCAGCACTGCACTTTTTCACCGCATTCAGCTGCAGGGATTTTTCCGGGAAATAGGCCGCCAGGGGTTTGTTCTCCATGGCACAGTCACAGCCGGTATCGGCATAGACATAGGCGTTTTTCAGTCCGGCCCGTTTCGCACCTGCTTCAGCCTGCCAGAGGGTCTCAACAGGCGTCGCAGGAATATGTGACAATTTATAGGCGGGAAAGAATCGGGTGATGTGCCAGGGGCTCTCTTCACCCAGATGGTCACGCACCCAACAGGCGATACGATAGAGCTCATCCGGATCATCATTCTTGCCCGGAATCACATTGGTCCGGGTCTCCACATGAATCCCCAGTTCATGGGCCATCTTGATGGCACTGAGTACCTGATCCACACGGGCGGTGGGACAGATCTCATGATAGAACGCATCCTGCAGGCTCTTGATGTCAGAGCAGAGCACATCAATATGCGGAGCCACACGGGTCAATGCCTCCGGAGTGATGAAACTGTTGCTGACATAGACGGTGTAGAGCCCCGCCTGACGTGCCAGCGGCGCCACATCCAGTATGTACTCCAGCCAGACAGCCGGCTCCGAATAGGTGAAGGCAATTCCTTCCACACCCTCATTCAAGGCCGCCTGAATCAGTTCTTCCGGAGTGATAAAGGCTTCGGTGGAGGCACCCCGGGCCAGTTCATCCAGGGCCGTCACACCCCAGGAGATCTCCAGGTTGTGGCAGCCTCCACAGCGAAAACTGCAGCCGTAGCTGCCGACCGAAAGCACCCGGGTACCCGGCCGGAAATGGCGTACCGGTTTGGCCTCGATGGGATTGACATCAATCGATGAGATGATCCCATAGGAGAGGTTGTAGAGAATGCCATTGCGATTGACATGCGCCTGGCAAAATCCGCGCTGCCCATGGCCCAGTTTGCAGCGCCAGGAACAGAGCCCACAACGCACCGTGCCGCCGGGAAGCTTTTCCTGCAGACAGGTCTCAACCAGCCGGTAGCTATTGACAGGAACTTTGATCGGTAGATTCATCTTCTCTCTTCTCCGAAAACACGCAGGACAACATTACCATCATAGCAGTGAATCAGCCGCTCACCCGGCAGCGCTCGTGTCAACCGTCCCCTCACGGGCACCTGCGCATCCTGTACCAGTTCACGACCGGCGGGTGTATCCAGGAAGGGCATGCCCAGATATCTCACCCCCCTGACAAATCGTACCACCCGGCGTACCGACCAGTCCGGCCCGATCATGAAGTCCTCCTGCCGGGGCGGGCCTTGTCGGCTGCCCGTTCCTGGATCCTGCACAGTCTCGGCGGACCACCCCTTCCGTTGATTCTCCAGATACTCCAGGAACAGTTGCGTCCCACAACGTCCCACGCGCCTGCAGATCTCGAAGTAATCAGGAAAATCAGCCAGCCCGAAACTGTATTGATCAATAACAGGCCCCTGATCGAGCTCCCTGTCCATGCGATGCAAGGTCACACCAATAAAGGCGTGCCCATCACGCAACTGCCAGAAGATGGGATTGATACCACGGTACTCCGGCAGCAGGGAGGGGTGAATATTCAGCCAGCCCCGCGGCACACACCCCAGCAGGCCGGAATCGATGCGGTGTGGATAACAGGAGACCAATACCCGCTCCGGCCGGCATTTCTCCACAAACCGCCGCAGTTGCAGCAGTGATCCGGCGGCTGCCTCAATACCCTCTGCGGCAGCCAGTTCCAGCACTCCATCGGCATCCCCAGCCCGGATCAACGGCGGTAAACGATTGCCGCCCCCTTGCCCGCCGTTCTCCGGCGCATCCACAAACAGGGCATCGGGTCCCGCAGCATGCGCCAGCAGTGTCGCCAAGGTAGCGGCGGACTGCACCGAAGGGCTCCCAACTAATAGCAGTTTCATGGCCACTTGCATCTCCCTGCAATGAATACGCTCAGGGTACTGCCTTTATCCGCTCTGGACCAAAGTTTCCGCCTTCCATTCACATCAAAGAAATGGAATCCCATACCGAATACATTCCCACACTGCACGACCACAAACACCTGCTACCTAGGCACAACGGATCAAATTTCAGCAACCCGTCTATCTCCATAATCCTCTAACGAATAGCACAGATTATTCACTGGGCCGGCTTTTTAGGTTCTAATTACGCAAACAACCATCGGAGTTGAACAATATGGAATTTCCCGCGCTACCCGATACCCATGGACTCGCCGTACTCCTTCTCATGGTAGTCGCCCTGGCACTATTCACCCGTGAACGTATTCCGCTGGAGACTTCCAGCCTGGCTGTGCTGGTATTGCTGACCGCAGGGTTTGAGATTTTTCCCTACACATCCGATGGCGTTGAGTTGCATGCAATCGATTTCTTCATGGGTTTTGGCCATGAGGCACTGATCGCCGTTTGCGCCCTGATGATTGCCGGCCAGGCTCTGGTGCGGACCGGTGCACTGGAGCCGGTGGGGCGCCAGCTTGCGCGACTATGGTCGGTAAGCCCCATGCTGTCGCTGCTGCTTACACTGCTTGCCGGCGCACTGCTAAGCGCCTTTGTGAACAACGTGCCGATCGTGGTCCTGCTGTTACCGATCCTGGTCAGCGTCTCACTGCGCAATAACCAGTCGGCATCGCGCATCCTGATGCCGATGGGCTTTGCAACACTGATAGGTGGCATGACTACCACCATCGGCACCTCCACCAATCTCCTGGTTGTCTCGGTGGCTTCCGATATGGGCCTGCCACGTTTCAGCATGTTTCATTTCTTTATACCTGCCGCGGCCGCCGGTGGCCTGGCGATCCTGTTTCTGTGGCTGGTGGCACCACGCATGCTGCCCCGGCGTGAAGCACTGATGGAGGATATCTCACCACGTGTCTTCACCGCACATCTGAATGTGGACGAGGAGAGCTTCGCAGCCGGAAAAACCCTTGCCGAAATAAACGAGGCGTCCGGAAGAACATTGAAGGTGATACAGATCCATCGGGGCAAAGGCATTGTCCTGACACCCTTGCCCGATGTAGTCATCAAACCGGGAGACCGGCTGAGCGTCAAGGATACACCGGACAATCTCAAGGAGATGGAGACCGTACTGGGGGTAAAGCTTTATACCGGGGATACGCGGGTGGATGCTGAACACCCACTCCAGGACGAAGATCAACAATTGGCAGAAATTGTCGTCACCCAGGGCTCCCCTCTCGACGGAACAACCTTGTCGCGCATACGCTTTTCCGATTACTACCAACTGGTGACATTGGCCCTGCACAGGGCCGGGTTCGCTACCCGCACGGTGCGGGAGGAAGTGGGCGATGTCCGGCTGAATGTTGGTGATGTGCTGCTGGTGCAAGGGAACCGGGAAAGGATCGCGGAATTGAAACGTAATGGTGAGTTGCTGGTACTTGATGCCACCAGTGATCTTCCCACGACAAAACACGCATCACTTGCGCTGCTGATTATGGCGGGCATTGTGATTGTAGCCGCCTTGGGCCTGCTACCAATCGCCATCAGCGCCGTATGTGGCGTCTTACTGATGATCGTTACCCGCTGCCTTAACTGGCGTGATGTGGCCCAGGCACTCAGCACACAGGTTATTCTGATTGTGGTTGCCAGTCTCGCGTTGGGAATGGCCCTGTTCAAGACCGGTGGCGCAGACTTCCTGGCACAACTCTTTGTCAGCATATCTGCGGAAAGCTCACCAACAGTCATGCTCAGCGGCCTGATGCTGCTGATGGCGATACTGACCAATATTGTCTCGAACAATGCCGCCGCTGTGATCGGCACCCCCATTGCCGTCAGCATCGCACAACAATTGAGCCTGCCTGCGGAACCCTTTGTGCTGGCGGTGCTATTTGGTGCAAACATGAGCTACGCCACGCCGATGGCCTATAAAACCAACCTGCTAGTGATGAACGCCGGGGGATATAAGTTTAACGATTTTGTGCGTGTCGGCGTGCCGCTGACACTGATTGTCTGGCTGGCGCTCTCCTGGCTGTTGCCCATGATGTATGAGATATGAAGTCGAACGGCTTGCGAGTAACAACGCCTGTCCCGTCGCTATTGGAAATCGCATAGAGACTTGGTACCCACACTCCCAGCCAGAAAATCCGGACCCTGTATTCAGGGTCCGTCATCCTACCGCATGGTCTCCCGATCATCTGCAACGGTAGGGACTCTCGCTTTGGAGATTTTCTCCAGCTGGTTTCGATTTTATCCAAACCGTCGATCCGGGATAGGTCCTACCCGGCTTGAGGTTCCGTTTTCCCATTCCGGAAAGCAGTCTGAGTTTCTGTTTTCCCGTTATCGGATCAATCAGTGGTTGACCTCTCTCGTTACGCGATACTTCATAAAGGGGTATTCCTTGATGAATATTGTACGATAGGTCTCATCGATAGATTTTACCACCGTGGCGTAAACCGCCTGTTTGATTTCCCGCTTCGCCTCACGCTCCTCTGCATATTCTCTACATCCTGCTTTCGTGCTGGGCTATGGGCTTTATTCGTATCACGGTCAAGCATAGTAATCGTCTGCCCAATGGTTTGACCGGTACGCTCAAGTTGTCCCGCTTCATCGGTGATATTGACTTCGCCTTTGCTGACGGTACTGCGAGTCTCACCCTGTGAGTTGCCGCCCTGTCCGACCTGCAGCGTCACCGTGTTTGCACTGAGGGTGCTGCTCACTACGGAACGGGTGGTGGAGCGGGTCTCATCGAGGGTACGCTTGGGCGAGAGAAAGCCACTGGAGTGGACCACCTGTCGCCGGGAGTTGTGGCCGCTCTTTACACTCTGGCTGAGATGGATATCACTTCCGACTGTAACTTGTCGATTGCCCTCGCTGGTCAGTTGGGCGGCACGGGCGGTGGGATCTTTGCCGGTCTGCAGGGTGAGATCCCCCTGGGTCTGCAGTCGGCATGGACCGGGGTTAACGGAATAGTGATCATCCCCATTAACGTGAGCAGCGCAAACGTGACGGGACGCAAGGTGACAGCCAGGGGCTTGCCTTTCCGTCTACTGCCATCGGCATTCACCACGGAAGAGGCTGATCTGCCACAGGGCCTGACGATCTCCGCCACCGCCATCCAGGTGCCGCGCGCCTTGCTGAAAATGATTCGATAGCAGTGCTTATTCATCCCTGTTCACTCCTATGCTTCGTTCCAGGTCCCGTAGATCCAGCAGATGATGGCGTGTCAGGGGGAACGTCGTATCCAGGTTGACATCCGTTCGGCTGGTCTCGACAAAGCGAATATCCGCAACACTGCCGGCCACGATCTCGAGATGCAGCGCACCTTCTGTTAGATCCTGGGTGGGCGCCAGTACACGGGCAGTGATGAGACCCGCCTCGATCAGACGATTCTGCATCTCCGTCATCAGCAGATGAATACCCCGGGTGCCAAGGCACTTCCCCACCGCCTGCTGACGCACTCTCTCCACCACCTCCCTGATACGCCGGTTATCACCTTGCAGAACAACGTCCGCGATCGGGAAACAGGGTGATTCAGCGGGGAATTCCAGGAGAGTGATCGGGGCTGGGGAGACCAGGCGTTGATTCTGCGGCAGGCTTTTCTGCATCCGCATGGATGGATCGGGGAGATCCGCCAGGGCCGCAATACTGATCAGGGCAGTGAGCAGAACAGCGCACGCCACAGAGTAATTTTTCCAATAATCAGACAACAGAATCCTCCTTGATTCCGACCCATTCCGACACATAACTAGTCCCGGCCACCGCTCGGGTGGCAAACAACAAGACAGTATTATGAGAAATAAAGAGTGAACGGGGTTTGGGTTACGATGGATGCCTTAAAAGCCGTATCGATCCATCTGCACTCTGATCGAGGTAAATTATATTCATGAACAAAAAGAAGTAAAGTCTTTGGACGCGCTGACTGGAAATCTGCGCCGATTCATGCGAAAAATGTGATCCCGATTCCAAGTTTTCGCGGAACTAAATCCGACTGCGACCCGACAACACAAACCCGGAGAGATCACACGGCAGAGCAATTCATCTCTGTCTGGAACATCCAATTAGAGGGCACCCGTCACGGGAGGGTTTTGAACGACCAGAAAATAACTGGAGGGGGACTTTAAGACATACCGGCTTTTGCAATGGCAAGACCGTACTGCCCAGGGCAGTATGGCCTGACTACTTCACCATGCCCCGGAGAAAATCACGCCGGGTGCCGCTTTTTTTCTCCGAAGATTTTGTCTCCCGCTCAATATCCAGCCGCCCCGGCATCGCCACTTTCACCGGTTCAGCCTTGGGTTTCTCTTCCACTTGCCGGAACAGCAGCACCATCACCTCTTCGGCGGTGCTTCTGATCGCTGCCTGGGAGGGGAAATCGTGCAGTGGAGACATCAGGGAGCAGGCCATATAGATTCCGAGATCGGGATTGTCAGAAGCCATGAACAGAATAGACCCCTGGGGAAACACAAAAGTCCGGTGATCACCTTCTGCCAACTCTTCCGCCTCGACAGTCGCAGGCAGCAGGATCAGTTGCAGGGTCCAGGGGGTGATCAGCGCACCGACCCAGTACTGTTCAAAGCGGCGCAGCCCGACAATCTCCGTCGTCAGCCGATCATTGCAGACCGGCAACCCCTGCATCTGGTTCTGCTCGATCTGGCGAAAGGCGCGGGTGATCTCGGCAATCGGGCTGACAGCAAAAAACGCGGGATGGGTCATGGACGTATCAACTCGGGTCGTTGGGAAAGCTGCCGGGCTTGCGATTCGGGTCGGCCAGGTCGGCAAAGTAGCTGTCCACATTCACCTCGCCATCACTGTTCATGATCTGCTCCAGCGCATCCAATGCATCGTTGGTCTGCTTCGCTTCGGCCTCGGTCAGGATTTCACGGGCCGAACCGATGAAATTGAGTATCCAGGTACCCGGCTCCTGCGGACCGATCAGCATGGTGTTGACCATCTCCTCTCGCCCCCGTCCACGGCACAGCGCCATCAGATCACGCTGCTCGATCACCTGCATTGGAATTCCGATACACATCTGATTAATCCGACTCCGTCAGTTTCGCGCTATTGGCCCGCTTCCGCCCAGAAGCCCCGGGTGCCATCCTGCCTGGGTTTTACCTCGATGCCAAGCGATCGCAGTTCATCCGCCAGCAATTCCACCATCTCATCCATTTTTGCACTGACCCCATCGGTCAGGCCGATATGGGTCTTCAGCGACTCCGGAACCATGCCGATAATGGTGATCCTCTTCGGCGCCTGTCCCTGTACGGTAAGCAGCGCCAGCAGATCGGACAGTCCAATCTGGTGAGGCGATATCTTGGTCTGAAAAAACTTGGGCACGGCCTCATCGGCCAGGCGTACCAGGGTGCAGGGTGGCGCGCCGGTCTTGACCGAGTCAGCGATAATAACCTGTTCATTGTTACTGAGCGGGTTGAGCAGATCCATGGCCGAGGTGCCACCATCGATCAGTTCCACCGATTCGGGCAGGTGATAGCGCTGCTCCAGCAGTTCCACCGCACGGACACCCAGCCCCTCATCGGAGAGCAGCACATTACCCAGTCCAATCACCACTACGCTCATATCCTCTCCACATCGATCAGGAGCCACGGGGCAAACCCACGGCCACAACTACTCTTCCACCACGCCCTGGAAGCAAACCGTGACTCCATAGATCGCATCACAACCGCCAAGAACGCCAAGAGCGCAAAGATTATCGGTTTTCCTTGGCGTGCTTCGCGTTCTTCGCGGTTACTTGCTTTTTGCCGGTTCCAGACCTTCCGCGTGGGCACCAAAAACGTGCTCACCCTACCAAGCTATGGATTCCGGCGGACCATAGCGACAACGATTCTATCACCGCACCATCTCTAGCGCCGGCGGTACGTTAGCGCTGCAGGAGGCCCGCTCCGGGCCAAATTCGCGGCGAGGGCGCCACTCCTACCCGGAAGTGCCGAGCATAGCGTGCGCATCAAGGCCTTCTGGAAAAAACCCTCTCTCCCCGGACAGAGAGAGGGAAGGAGGCATCCAGCACTGTTCAGATGCTCTCAGAGTTTCAGATGCTCAGAGCGCCTTGACCTTGACGATCTCCTGCTGCTCGGTATCCACCAGGTGGATGGCGCAGGCGATACAGGGATCAAACGAGTGCACCGTGCGCAGCACTTCCAGCGGCTGTTCCGGGTCGGCCACCGGGTTGCCCATCAACGAAGCCTCGTAGGGGCCCATAACATCATTCTCATTACGTGGACCGGCATTCCAGGTGCTCGGCACCACGCACTGGTAGTTCTTGATCTTGCCATCGTTGATCACCACCCAGTGCGACAGCACACCACGCGATGCCTCGTGGAAGCCGAAGCCCTTGATCTCGCCTTTTGGAAATACCGGCTGGTTAAAGGTATCGGTATCACCCTTGCCGATATTCTCTACCAGCATGTTCCACTGCTCGTTCATGTTATCCAGCAGCACGGCCGTACGCACCGCACGCGCCGCATGACGTCCGATGGTGGAGTGCAGTGCGGCCAGCGGAATCTCCTGTCCCGCCACTGCACTCAGGGTGCCCATGGCGGTCTTCAAATGCCTGGTGGTGGACTCATGGCCGGCCGCCGCCATGCAGAGCACATTGGCCAGCGGGCCGACCTGGGCCGGCTTGCCGTAGAAGGTGGGCGCCTTGATCCAGGAGTACTGCCCCTCATCCTGAAAGTCGGTGTACTGGGGTTCGGTCTCCCCCTCCCAGGGATGCAGTGCCGCATCACCCTCATACCAGGCGTGTTTGGAACTCTCCTTCACCCCGTCCCTGAACAGCGCGTCCTGGTGGCTGGTGATCGGCTTGAAGGTGCTAAGATCACCGTCGGTGATGTAACCGCCAGGTAGCGCAAATTTTGTCCCCTTGGTATCGAGCGGCATATCCGGCACTGCCAAGTAGTCCGTCACGCCCTGGCCATAGCCGGCCCAATCCAGATAGAAGGCGCCGACCGCCGGTACATCCACCAGGTAGACGTTGTGGACGAAATCGCTCAGCTTGTCGATCCAGCTCTTGATCGCCAGCAACCGCTCCATGTTCAGGGTGGACTGGCTGTCCAGGTTGATCGAGTTGGAGACACCGCCGACCGCCAGGTTCTGGATATGCGGCGTCTTGCCGCCCAGGATGGTGACGATCTTGTTGGCATAGCGCTGTACCTCCAGCGCCTGCAGATAGTGGGCGACCGCCAGCAGATTCACTTCCGGCGGCAGCTTCATGGCCGGATGTCCCCAGTAGCCGTTGGCAAACGGGCCGAGCTGGCCGCTGGAGACAAAGGCCGCCAGCTTGTCCTTGACCGCCTGCATCTCGTGGGGTCCGTTACCGCCCCAGGAGGAGATACTCTCGGCCAGCTTGGCAGTAGCCTTGGGATCGGCCTCCAGGGCCGACACCACGTCTACCCAGTCGAGTGCGGAGAGGTGGTAAAAATGGACGATATGATCATGCACCGCATGAGCGGCCATGATCAGGTTACGCACGTACTGGGCATTCAGCGGCACTTCCAGATTGAGGGCGTTCTCCACCGCCCGCACCGAGGTCAGTGCATGTGTGGTGGTACAGACGCCGCAGATACGCTGGGTAAAGATCCAGGCATCACGCGGGTCACGGCCCACCAGGATCTTCTCGATACCCCGCCACATCTGGCCCGAGGACCAGGCGTTATTGACCTTGCCATCCTCAACCTCGACATCGATACGCAGGTGCCCTTCAATACGGGTGACGGGATCAACAGTTATACGAGTAGCCACAATATTCTCTCCTACTTAAGGAATGTCTGTTCTGCCTTACGCATGTTCAGCAGAATGCAGAACAGGCAGTTTCTTAACGAAGACCAGATAGGCCATGATTTCTATCGCCACGATACCCACGGTGACCATGATCTCGGGAACCGACGGGAAGTAGCTGTACCCCGGACCGGGATCAAAAGCGATCAGGAATGCATTGAAACGATACAGGGCGCCGGCAAACAGCAGTGAAACTGCGGCAAACAGCAACAGCCGTGCATTGTCACGACGACCGCGTGACAGCATCACCACCAGCGGGAACACGAACAGTGCCGTCTCCAGCAGGAACATATTGCCCGCCAGATCACCGGCGAAGGCTAAGCCCAGCTTGCCGCGTAGAATCAGTTCAACAAAGCGCACGATCAGGAACACCGAGATCAGGCCGATGATCGCCTTGCTGAGCCGCGCCAGCAGCGGTGTCTCCGGGCGACGGTTGAAGCCGACTGCGGCAAACGAGGCCTCGAAGATCACAATCGAAAAGCCCATGGTAATGGCCGTCAGCAGGGCCATCAGCGGCTGCCACTGCAGCGACTGCCACAGGGGATGCACCTTGTCACCCATGATGATCAACAACGAGCCGAGGGATGACTGGTGCATGGTAGGCAGCAGCACACCCAGGGCGATGAAGAAGAACAGCACCTTGTTGAGCCAGCGCAGGGCACTCTTCGCGCCGATCTTCTCCAGCAGCGCCGGGGCGAACTCGATAAACAGCACGAAGATGTAGGTGATCACGCAGAGTCCCACCTCCAGCATGACCGAGTTGAAGTTCCAGTTGGAGGGCATGGCGATGTTGTAGAACTGCCAGTAGCGCCCCATGTCGAAAAAGGCACCGAAACCGCCCAGGGCGTAGCCGAACAGGCTGGCCAGGATGGCCGGCCGGATCAGCGGGTGGTACTGCCCCTTGTTGAGGACGTAGATGACAAAGGCCAGGGCGTAACCGCCACAGGCCAGGGCGGTACCGACCACCACGTCATAGACCACCCAGATACCCCAGGGATAGCCGGAGTTGATGTTGGCGACCGCACCCAGTCCATCGGCAAAACGCACACCGAGGAAATAGAGCCCGATCGCAGCCAGTACGCCCAGGAACATGAAGGGCAGGGTAAGAATCTTACCTTCCACCGGTTTGAATTCACTCATGCTTCACCTCAATTCGTGTTGGGTCCGGAATGACGGTTTTTCTTACTGTCGGGGTCATCCTGATCCGATTTACTGGTGTTGCGCTTGACCACGTAGGCCAGACCCGCCAGGGCGATGGCCGGTGCGATCATGCCCTTGTAGAGCGTGTGCTGAACCCCCTCCGCGATCGAGGCGTAGGAGCGCTCGGGCAGTTCCGGCATACCGAGCTTGTCCAGCGGCACACCGGCGATATGCATCACCTGGGTACCACCGACCTCGTGCTCGCCATAGATGTGCTGCTGGTATGCGGGCGCAGCCTTCTCATGGGTATGCAGTTCATCGGATGCCCGACCCCGGGCGTAGGTGTAGGTCTCTCCCGGTTTGCTGGCGAGCCGTTTTTTGGCCTCCGCCAGCAACTCCTTGCGGGTACCGAACAGGGTCGCCCCGGTGGGGCAGACATCGGCACAACCCGGCAGCAGCCCCTGGGAGACACGCTCCACCCCGGCCTGGTTGCAGAACAGGCACTTCTGGATCTGCCCTCTGGCGTCGTGGTACTCGTACTGGGGAATATTGAAGGGACAGGCCACCATGCAGTTACGGCAACCGATACAGGTGTCCGGGTTGTACTGGACGATGCCGGAGACCGGATTCTTGGTCATGGCGGAGACCGGGCAGCTGGAGACACAGCCGGGATCGACACAGTGCATACAGCTCTTCTTGGCAAACGAGAAGCCGTCGATCTCCCGGTCCTTGACCTCCGAGGTGCCGTTCTTGTACACCTTGATCACGTTGTAGGTGGTACCGGAGACCCCGCGCGAGGCGTCGTACTGCACATCCTCGCCCATGATGGTGGGCGGCAGCCCGTTGATCTCCTTACAGGCCCGGACACACGCCTTGCAGCCGACACAGAGGGTGGCGTCATAGAGGATGCCGATGGCATTCTCCAGCGGTTCCTTGTTGGGCCGGGCCTCGGCACTGCCGGCACTGCAGAGTGCGGCAGCACCCCCGGCGGCGGCTTTGAGAAAATCTCTACGTTTCATAACGCCCCCTTAAGACTGCTTGTCGCCGTCACCCGACTGCTCGCTCTTGCCGAGCTTCCTGGCCGCCATGGCGGTGGCGCCCACCGCGGCGCCGATCACGCCCCCCACCAGGGCGGCTGCGCCCGGCGTGGCGCTGTTGGTGCCCGGACGGTCGTTGACATAGGGGAAGGCGTTGGGTGGCGCATGGGTCTTCACATCCGCCAGCTGATGGATCGCCTTGGTGAAGCCGACTCCCTGCTCGGTACAGCCGAAACAGGGGTGCCCCACGCCCACCGGCCAGGCACCACCACCCACATCGCCAAACTCCACGGCGGGGCAGTTGGCATAGGTCTCGGGCCCCTTGCAGCCGAGCTTGTACAGGCAGTAGCCCTTCTGATGACCCTCATCACCAAACTCCAGGGCGAAGCGGCCGGCATCGAAGTGCGGCCGGCGCTCGCAGTTCTCATGAATCAGCCGGCCGTAGGCGAACCTGGGCCGGTTCAGGTGATCCAGTGCCGGCAGCTTGCCGAAGGTGACAAAGTGCAGCACGGTGGAGAGGAAATTATAGGGATTGGGCGGACAACCGGGGATGGTGACCACGGTCTTGTCGGTCAGGATGTCCGGCGCACCCTTGGCCTCGGTCGGGTTGATGCCGCTGGAGGGGATGCCACCCCAGGAGGCGCAGGAGCCGATGGCGACGATGGCCGCCGCACCCTCGGCCGCCTCTTTCACATGCTCCAGCATGGTCTTGCCGCCGATCTTGCAGTAGATGCCGCCATCCTTGACCGGCGTCGCCCCCTCGATCACCAGCAGATACTTGCCCTTGTTGGCCTGCATGGAGGCCTGCTTGGCCGCTTCCACCTGATGGCCGGCAGCGGCCGCCAGGGTCTCATGGTAGTCCAGTGAGATCAGATCCAGGATCAGGGTCTCAATGGTGGGATGTTCGGAACGCAGCAGGGACTCGGTGCAGCCCGTACACTCCTGACCATGCAGCCAGATAACCGGTGGCCTCGCCTTCGGACTGGCGACCGCCCTGGCCATCGCCATCGCATCGCTGGTTGCCAGTCCCATGGTCGCCGCCACGCCGGTACAGAATTTCATAAAGTCCCGTCGTGATACGCCCAGTCTCTTCTCGAGTTGCTCGAAATTGCGCTCGTCGTTCATTAACCCCTACCTCAATTGTCGGCCCTGGAAGGTGAGTTATTCTGTAAGTCTGTTCACCTGACAGCTTCAGATCTGTCATTCCAGGGCTAAGTACAATTTCCATGCCAGGGGAAAGGTAGGGGTGATTTTAATCAGCGACTCATGCGCTTAGCGGAGCATTTGACATATATCAGAAGGATATATTGGAAGGCTTTATTTCAGTATCGATGTATAACCGACAACTATCTTTTCATGTCAAGGGGAACCGAATGCACATTCCGTTTCCGGACTCTTGACCCTGGAAACAGCCATACCAGCCGGCCTCTCAACCGCCCACCGTCCGAATGGCGTGCCACCCGCGCGCGTGTTTCACGGTCATCGGGATAGGCAATGACAATCAGCGCTTCGCCCGCTCATTCAGGGGTCGCCACGACGGCGAGCGCCTGATGCACATCTTTAATGCTGTTTCATATGGATCCCTGATTCCCTGTACCCGGTTTTGGGCGTAAAATTTGGCCCATAGCTCGTGGAGAGGCGCATCCTGGTGGATCAGGTATACAATAATAAATAACGGTGTAGGATGGCAGTTTGTCAGATCGTGCGATGTCAGAAGTGAAAAATGAGCAACAACCCTGAGAACGGTACCCGCCGCATCATCGCGGACAAAGAGTGCGTCTTTTACGACGGCTACTGGATCCGCTACTACCCTACCCCGGAAAACACCCTCGCCAATCGTAAAAAACTGATTGACGACATGACCCGGCGTACCTTTCACCATACCGAAAGTGGTATCAACACGCCGGGCGAGCGGCTGGAAGAGGCGCGCGAGGCCTACGCCCAGGAGCACGACCCGGCACGCAAGCGGGTGAATGGCGCCATGCTGGCAGGCGCCCTGTTCAATCGCGCCTCGGACATCTTCAACGCCATCGTCGACCTGGAGGCCAAGGGGGTCAAGGTCAGTCCCGACAACGAACTGATGGTGCGCTGCGGCGACTACTTCAAGGAGGCGCTGGAACTGGGCAAACTGGTCAAGCACTACAGCGGCCACGAGGGCATCGATGAACTCTGGGGCGAGCCGTTCAAGGCCTTCTCCCAACCCCTCGACCAGCTGTTCGAATCACGCTATCGCAAGATCGCCCAGTCGATGAAGGATATCGACCGCATCAGCGCCCGCATGGTGAACAGCTTTACCAATGATACGGTTTTTGGTGCGGCGGTGCCGTACATCCGCAATTACTGTCGGGCTGCCAAGCAGCAGATCGAACTGATCAAACAGGACCGGGCCCTGTTTACCGTCTGGCCCGAATTTGTCGCCTCCCGGGAGCTGGTGGAGAGCTTCTTTATCCATCTGCCGACACCCATCGACACGGAAAAGAAACAACATATTGATCAAGGCGTGAAGCTGATCACCGCAGGAACCCAGCTAATCACCTATCTTTCAGGGGCCAGGGTTCCCATGCCCAAGAGCACCAGCGAATTTCTGGAACAGTGCCGGCTTTATGATCTGAACTGGTCGGCAAAAGCGTAGGCCGGCAGGCTCAGGATCCTGACACACTCACCGGAGAACCGGGTCATAGACGATCTGACACGCACCACGATTGGCAAATTCCAGATCCGCAAGCTGCTGGGAAGGGGCGCGACCGCCTCGGTCTATCTGGCACAGGACCCCTTTTCCAATCATGAGGTGGCAATCAAGATCGCCCACCAGAACATCTTCAGCGAACCGGTCAACGGCGCCCGCTTCAAGAAAATGTTCATCAATGAAGCGAGCCTGGCCGGCAAACTGCGCCATCCCTATATCGTCAAGGTGTTCGATGCCGGCACCGAAAGAGACATGCACTATATCGTCATGGAGTATGTCGACGGTCACACCCTCAAGCGTTATACCCAGCCCGAGAACCTGCTGCCGATCGACAACCTGGTGGAGATCATCTTCAAGTGCTGCAATGCCCTCGAGTACGCCTTCGTCAACGGCCTGATTCACCGGGACATCAAGCCAGCCAACCTGCTGACCAGCGGCGGCACCGATATCAAGGTCACCGACTTCGGCACCGCCCTGCTGGCCGACTCCGACCTGACCCAGGTGGTGGACGCAGTCGGCACCCCCAGCTACATGTCACCCGAGCAGATCATGGGTCAGGAGTTGAGCCAGCAGGCGGACATCTACTCCCTGGGGGTGGTGATGTATCAACTGCTGAGCGGAAAACTGCCGTTCACCGCGGAAAACCAGTATGACCTGATACAGAAGATCTCCAACAGCCCGCCCATCCCTCTGCAGGATGTGCGGCACGACATCCCCAGAGAGATCATCCGTATCGTCGACCGCTGCATCCGCAAGCGGGCAGCCGACCGCTATCAGAGCTGGGCCGACCTGGCGTGCGATCTCGCGACCGTGCATGAACGGCTGGAGCTGGCCGAGGACACCGATGTATCGGATACCCGGAAATTCAATATCCTGAAGACACTTGCCTTCTTCCATGACTTTACCGATGTGGAGTTATGGGAGGTGCTGCGGATCAGCAAATGGCGCCGCTTCCGGGGAGCCAAAACCCTGATCGATGAAGGTAAGATCGGCGGCTCCATCTTTATCCTCGCCGCCGGCGATGCCCGGATCATGAAGAATGACGCCTTCCTCGGGCTGATCGAGGCCGGCCAGTGTTTCGGCGAGATGGCCTACATCCACGGCATGAAAAAGCCACGTAGCGCCAGCGTGGTGAGCAACTCACCGGTGACGGTGATCAAGATCCGCACCGAGGCGCTGCAACAGGCCTCGATTCAGCTGCAGACGAAGTTCAACAAGGTACTGATGCGTACCCTGGCCGACCGGCTGGAGAAGACCTCCATGATGGCCTCGGCGCTCTAGTGGATCCTGCGTAAAATCATCGGTAACTATTCAACACTCGCTTGCGACTGAAAAAATCATCAGCTGTGGCGGATGAAACGTAGCGCATCGAGGGTGACTGAGATGCATCGCTGCGCCCAGCACATCCTGCATTCGTTTTATCTGAATAGCTGAATGGTTATAATCTCATGCCCCGTTCACCCCGTTCATCCCGTTCATCCCGTTCATCCCGTTCATCCCGTTCATCCCGTTCATCCCGTTCATC
>JACDJC010000851.1_pt1 | contig 31303 bp, 25 predicted proteins | sample 7454191 | NCBI WGS metagenome assembly JACDJC01 (sample SAMN14253291, study PRJNA609438) | sludge metagenome | isolation source: sludge after 25d culture with pyrite and EDTA | collected 2018-12-20
CTCCCCTCGGGCTGTATCTTGAACACATCACTATCTAATGCGGCGACATGAGCGACGGGCTGGGCCCGCCCTACGGCGCGGCTTTGGTTGGGTGGCACGCCCCGCCGGCTCTCCTGCGCCAATGCGAGATGTGATCAAGAGACAGCTCCCCTCGGGAGAGGGGCTGAGCTTGGATGCCAATCGGGCCGGGTCACGGGTGGCTTGTTCGGGAGCGAGCCGGTTCAGGCGGCCAGCCGCTCGCCTGCAGCCAGGGCGGCAAAGTAGTCGCGGGTAAGCCGCCATTGCATGTCGGCGGTTTCGGCACGGTTGACCACTTGGCGGAACGCGGCGTTCTCCGGCCGGTCCTTCGCGTACCAGCCCAGGTGCTTGCGCGCGATGCGCACGCCGGCCTGTTCACCGTAGAACGCATAAAGCTGTTCGAGATGACCGAGCAGGATGGTCGCCACTTCGCTGGGGTCCGGTTCGGGCCGCAGCTCGCCGGTGGCCAGGTAATGGGCAATCTCGCGGAAGATCCATGGCCGCCCTTGGGCACCGCGACCGATCATCACCGCGTCGGCGCCGGTGACATCCAGCACGTGGCGCGCCTGCTGTGGCGTGGTGATATCACCGTTGGCCAGTACCGGGATGCGGACCGCCGCCTTCACCGCCGCAATGGTGTCGTACTCGGCTTGGCCGGCATACTTGTCTGCGCGGGTGCGCCCGTGCACCGCCAGCGCGGCGATGCCGGCGTCTTCGGCGATGCGCGCGATCTTCAGGGCATTGCGATTTTGCCGGTCCCAGCCGGTGCGGATTTTCAGCGTCACCGGCACCTCGACCGCATCGACCACCGCCTTGACGATGCGCGCCACCAGCGGCTCATCCTGCAGCAGGGCCGAGCCTGACCACACATTGCAAACCTTCCTGGCCGGGCAACCCATGTTGATGTCGATGATCTGCGCGCCATTGGCCACGTTGAAACGCGCCGCCTCGGCCAGCATGGCCGGATTGTGGCCGGCGATCTGCACGCTGACCGGATCGGGCTCGCCGGCATGGTCCATTCGCCGGAGCGACTTGCGCGTCTGCCACAGGCCGGGATCGGCGCTGGTCATCTCCGACGCGGCCAGACCCGCACCCAGCTGTTTGCACAGCAGGCGGAATGGCTTGTCGGTGACGCCCGCCATCGGGGCCAGCACCACGGGCGGATCAATCAGGTAGGGGCCAATCTGCATGTGCGTAGTGTAACCGCCGCACGCGAGTGACCCGCGGGCCCTGTCGATAGCCGCTTGCATCTGGTTGCCGTGATGTACTTGTCCGGTCTCCAGGCGGCAGACTTGTCAGTGCGCGGGGGGTAGGGCGCATGGATCCGCTATCGACACGCAGCGTGCAGGCACCTCGCCGGTTTCGCCAGCGCAGCCAGCGGGAGGCCAGATGCTGCGGCGCCATTGCCGTCTGTTCAGAGTCCGGAAAAATCAGGTTTGCGCTTTTCCATGAAAGCGGAGAACGCTTCACGCGCCGCCGGGGCGCGCATCATTCGTCCGAAGCTTGCGCTCTCTTCCTGCAGACGCTGCTGCACGGCACTCTGTTGCGCCAGCTTCATAAGCCGCTTGGTTTCGATCAGTGCAGACAATGGTTTGTCTGCAAGCTTGCGAGCCTGCGCCAGGGCGAAGGTGTTTGTTTCCGCTGGTGGTACGACGCGATTGACCAGTCCGACCTCCCGGGCTGTTTCAGCCGGAAGCGGCTCGCCCAAGAGCAGCGCTTCGGCTGCACGGTGGTAGCCCAACATCTGTGGCACGAGCAGACTCGACGCCGATTCAGGCACCAGGCCCAGGTTGACAAACGGCATGGTGAATGTGGCGTTGTCACCGGCGTAGACCAGATCGCAATGGAATAGCAGCGTGGTGCCAATGCCGACAGCTGGACCGCAGACAGCAGCAACCAGTGGTTTGGGAAAGGCTGCGAGCTGCCGCAAAAACCGCATCAGGGGCGGTGCCAGTTGCGGCGGCTCGATCGGCGTCTCGATCTGGGCGATGAAGTCAGCAATATCGTTGCCCGCAGTGAAGATCGAGGCGTCGCCCTGGATCAGCACGACGTGCACGGCGGCGTCTTCTGCCGCCAGCTCCAGCGCCTCTGCAAGCTGGGTATACATCGCTGCGGTTATCGAGTTCTTGCGCGCCACACGATTGAAGCTAAGCGTCATGACGTGAGCTTCGAGATGGCTGAGAATTTCGCTTGAGTCAGAGATGGCCGTGCTCCAGGTAGTGGATGGCCGCGGGGTAGCTCGGCCCCGCTGGGTGTCGCTCAGCATACCCGAGGAGTCGTGGGTGGTGCCTGGGCTGCGGCTCGACTCCCACGGTGCGGCGCGGCCGTTCGAGCTTTCCACGGGTGCGTGGCTGGATGAGCGGTGAGCTGGCCGAGCGATCAGTTTGACACCGGGGTGATCTCAATTCAGCCGGCTTTCTGGATTGAGCACTCCGATGTGAGTTCTCCAGATGTCCGAGAGGTTGCGATAAAGATCACCCGCCGCGGGCTTCTCAACGCGCAGTGGACACCACATGGACGAGTGGTTGCTTGGCCGTTCCGCCACATGACACCGCTGCCCCGCGCCAATCCAGCTCAGGGTAGGCGGGGATCGTCTGGTCGCCAGAGTTTGCGGCACGCGGAATCCAACCAACGCCTGACCTTCTCGCGACGTCTTGTGGATAGGCGACGTGTCACGGCGACGACGGCAGATACATGGCCTGGGCGGACGCGTTTGGTCCTGCGTTCTACCGCTAAAACCACGGTTTATGTGTGCGACGGGTCACATTTTGGCGAAGGCAAATTGCTTCTTGGACATTGCATTCTGAACTTCAAACGTTTCAATTTGAAATGCCACAAGTTCTTCCGATTCCTTTGTAAATAAACAAGTCGTTGATTTGTCGGAAAAATGGTGAAGTGGCACCGAACTTGCCTTTAGTTTCAGGGGCCGCCGACGCTCGCAACTTACGCGTCATTCTGACGCACCGCAGCATATATTGCACTGCACAAACGGGGAAGTCAAACCATGGCTCAACGAATCAAGATCATTATCCCGATCCCCATGGGTGCCGAAGGAGTTGCTGCGCGCGCCTCCCAGTTGCCGTCGAACCTGGTGCTGCCCGGTTTCGAGCCCGAATTCATATCGGTGGCCAAGGGTGCTGCGCTTGGCGACAGTGCCTATGACTCCCTGCTGATGGACTTTTCTGTAGTCGAAGCAGGTCTACGAGCGCAGGAGGAAGGCTACGCAGCAGTGTGTATCGACACGGTCAGCGATTCGGGGCTGGACGCATTGCGTTCTCGCCTGGATATACCCGTGATCGCGCCAGGCGCCGCGGCCTTCCATATCGCGTGCATGCTGGGGAAGAAATTCACGGTGTTGACGATGTGGGACGAGTGGTTCGCACTCTACGAAAAGACCTTGACTGCATATCACCTTTGGCCCCGAGTCGCCTCGTTACGATCGATCAATACCCGTCCGGATCTCGAAGAGTTACTCGCCGGCAAGGAAGAAGTTGTTTTCCAGAAGCTGGAGAACACCGCGCTTAAGGCCATCAAGGAGGATGGCGCAGATGTCATCGTGCTGGGTTCCACCACGATGCATCAGTCCCATGCTTACCTTTCAGAGCATCTGCCTGTGCCGGTGATCAATCCCGGCCAGGTCGCCTGGAAGCTGTGTGAAATGTTCTTGACTCTTGGCCTCAGGCATAGCCGCAAGGCTTATCCAGCGCCACAGGCGCCTAATGATGCTGTGTATCACGGCTTCGCTAATTGACTCACTGGAGAAATCGCATGTCCAAGCTCACTCGCCAGCAACTGATCGACCTTGCCGTCACCAGCTATTTCGCAAACGTCGACAAAAAGAACATGGACGCAGTACTCGCCTGCATGCATGACGATGTCGTGGTAACGGTTCAAACCGCCAACCACGACCACCATGGTAAAGACGGCGTGCGCAAGATGTTTGAGACGCTGTTCACTACCTACAAAAAGACCTGGCATGGTGACTTTGAAGTGACTGCCGATCCTGAAAACCAGACCGTGGCAACACGATTCAATGTCACGCTCGAGAAGCCTGATGGAACCTTCGATCCGCCAATGAAGAATTGCAATTTCTTCTACGTCGAAGGTGGCAAATTCCGGCGCTACTACGTGTTCATGAACGGCGTCAGCGTTCTGCCCTGACATCACACGCACAACGGAGTCGCACCGACCCTGCCAAACCGAAGGCAGGACCTGATGGGCTCTGAAATTTCGCAATAACACGCCTCTCGGTAGGCAATTCAAAGGATTTGCCTGCGACCAATACTGACATTCGGTCGAGCATCAGCGCCCATATAAAGGAACGCCTAACTGTTATGAGCAAGGCACTGGACAATATACGCATACTGGATCTGACGCATATGCTTTCAGGCCCATACGCAGGGATGATCTTGGCTGATTTGGGCGCTGACTCGATCAAGGTTGAACCTATCGGGGGTGAAGGTACACGCGCCTTGCTGGCCAATGATGCGAAATATTCACGTGATGGTATGGGTGCGTATTTCATTACCTTGAATCGTGGCAAGAAAAGCGTCTGTATTGATTTGAAGCAAGAGGAAGGGCTGGAGGTTTTCTACGACCTGGTCCGTACTGCGGATGTCGTCATCGACAACTTCAGCGCCGGCGTTACTACCAAACTTCGTATCGACCATTCCTGCCTCGCCGAGATCAACGAGCGAGTTATCACCTGTTCGATTTCCGGCTTCGGCCAGGATGGTCCGAATTACAAGCGTCCGGCGTTTGACCAGGTTGTGCAGGGTATCGGCGGGGGTATGTCGATTACTGGTGAAAGTGCCGAACGCCCCATGCGCTCTGGTATACCGATTGGAGATTTGGGTGGTGGCATGTTCGCGGTGATGGGGATCCTGGCCGCACTGCAGGCACGCGCGACGCATGGGCGTGGCCAGCATGTTGATATCAGCATGCTGGATTGCCAGATAAGCATGCTGAACTACATGGCAACCATGTATCTGATGAGCGGCGAGAATCCCTCGCCGTTGGGGAATGGTCATTTCGTCCATGTCCCCTACAACACTTATGGGACAGCCGACGGATTCGTAATCGTCGCCGTGATCTATGACAGCTTTTGGGTGCGCTTGGTGGACCTGCTCGGTATAGAGCAATTTCGTGCTGAGAAGTACAAAACGCAACCCGGAAGGTTGGCTGACAAGGCAATTATCGATCAAAAACTGAACGAAGTGTTTGGGACACAAAGTACAACGTATTGGGTGGAGAAACTCAGCGCGGTGCGCATCCCTTGCGCGCCGGTCAATCAATTCAGCGAAGCCTTGTCCGACCCCCAGGTTCTGCATCGGAACATGGTGGTCTCTATTCCCCAACCGAATGGTGGAGTCGTCGAGGCGCCGGGAAATCCGATCAAGTTGTCCATCGATGGTGCGGAAGAGTTCGCCGCGCCGCCACTTTTGGGTGAGCACACGGAGTCGGTACTTGCTGATGTTCTTGGGTATGCGCACGAAAGAATCGCTGCGCTCCGCAACCGTCAAGTGGTGGCCTGACATGAGCGCCGTTGACGTAGTCATCAATGAGGTCGGCCCGCGGGACGGGTTGCAAAACCACGCACGCACGCTCGACGTGTCGCAGCGAATCGGAATGATCCAGGCGTTGGTCGATGCCGGTTTGCACAGCGTCGAAGCGGGGAGTTTTGTCTCGCCCAAGGCAGTGCCGCAAATGGCCAACACGGCGGAAGTGTTCGCCGGGTTGCCAAGCCCCGATCGCGTCCGCTATTCGGCGCTTATCCCGAATGCGCGTGGCTATGAACTGGCCAGTGCGGCGGGCGTCAATACCTTGTCGGTGGTGTTGTCGGCAACCGAAACCATGAACAAGCGCAACATCAACCTCAGCCTTGAAGAGACGACGGCGATTTGCGCGGAGCTCATGCGGCGTGCCAAGTCTGATGGCATCCAGGGTTGGGCGTACATTGCCGTCGCCTATGAATGCCCGTTTGAGGGTGCTACCCCCGTCGCCCGGGTGGAACGTCTTGCGGCCGAGATGATCGAGGCCGGCGCAGCGAAGCTGATCATTGCCGACACCATAGGTGCGGCGAATCCCGCTCAGGTCCGCTTGCTCATTTCGCGCCTGGTGGGCAGCTTTGGCGCAGCACGTCTTGCTTGCCATTTTCACGATACACGAGGCATGGCGCTGGCGAACGTGCTGGCCGCGCTCGACGAGGGTGTGCGCACTTTCGACAGTTCGATCGGAGGTCTGGGTGGCTGTCCCTTCTCACCCGGCGCCAGCGGCAATGTCGCCACAGAAGACGTCGTGCTGATGATCGAGTCGATGGGATTGCGCACGGGAATCGATCCACTGGCGTTGGTCAAGGTCGTTGACCATTGCAGCGAACTTCTGGGCTCTCCATTGGGAGGACATGCTTTCCGCTGGTTGCAACGCCAGGTGGCCAAGGCAGCCGGGGGGGAAGCGTAATGGCACGACTCTGGAGTGTGCTCGCTCGGCTGTCGCCCTGGCTACTGATCGCGGCGCTAGGTTACGCGGCGATCTTCGTCAAGATCGATGTCAAAACCACGTCGATGGCTCAACCGCTGATCGAACAGCGCGATCAGTTTCTGGGGGCTGTCGATGATGGTCAGCACTACTGGTTTGTTGGTCAGGACGGTGCACTGCTGACCATGGATCAGGAGACGCAAAGCTGGCAGCGCACACTTCTCGAGCCGCGTGAGAGCTTGCAGGCGATAGCCGCCAGCGATGCCGGAACTCTGGTCGTGGTAGGCAATGACGGACGACTTTGGAGGCGCGGGACCAGCGAAGAGTGGACGACGCAGGAGCTTCCGCTCAGTGACGTCGCCCGCAAGCTTATCGATGTTGCGTTCCTCAATGGGAACTTCTGGGTGGTTGGCGAGATGGGTGCGGTATTCCGCGGCTCCAAGGATGGCAAGTCCTGGATCCGAATGCGCGATGAGGAAGACATTGCCTTCAATCGCATTCGTTCAGGCCCCGGCCATTCGTTGTGGATCACCGCCGAGGCAGGAAGCTTGTTGCGCAGCGACGATGAGGGGGCCAGCTGGGATCTGATCGAACTCGACGGCGAGAGCCTGCAGTCCATCGCGTTTTCTGGCGACGTTGGCGTGATTGTCGGCAACCGCGGGCACGTTTATCGCAGCGACAACGCGGGACACGACTGGACCCTGATGCCTGAGATCACCACTGACCATCTGTACGACGTTGCTGTCTGGTCGGACGGGTGGATCGTGGCTGGTGATCACGGGGCGGTCCTCAATGCTGACCGTGACGCTCTGGCGTGGCAACGCGTGCATGTCGATAACTTGAGCAAAAGATATTACATGCGCGTGCTGGTCGCGCAGGGCAAGTCCGTGTTGACCGGACACGAAATCGGCCAACTTGTCGGTCTGAGTGAATATCGTGCGTGGCCGGCCAAGGCGCAGCCATGAAGAAAGTATTTGACCTCGCAGTAATCATCTCAACCTTCGCGATCCAACACCGCGTCAAGGTCTGCATTGTCATTGCACTGATTACCACATTTTTCGCAGCTTCTTTGACCAGGCTGGACATTCAATCGCGTTTCGGCGACATGATTCCGCAGAATCACCCGTACGTGAAAATATACGAGAAGTATCAGGACACGTTCGCCGCCGCCAATCGCGTCACCGTGCTGGTACGCGCCGTTGACGGGGATATCTTCACCCTGCCTGTCCTCGGCGAAATCAAGCGTATCACCGACGGGATGCAGACTGTGTCCGGTGTCAACCAGTCGCAGATCACCTCGTTGGCATCGAGCAAGTTGAAGCGTATTGAAGCATCGAGTGAAGGTATCGAGACGCGGACGTTAATGTGGCCGGACCTGCCGAAAAACCAATCGGAAGTCGAGGTTTTGCGGCAAGCGGTGCTGGATAGCCCCATGGTGTATGGCCTGTACGTCGACCGGGACCTTGGCTCGGCACTGATACAGGTGGACTTCTACGACCATCTGGTGGACTACAAGAAGATATTTCCAGAGGTACAGAAGATCCTGGACTCGTCCCCGGTCAAGGACCAAGTCAGCTTGTATGTCGTCGGGGAACCCATCCTGTACGGCTGGGTTGCGCACTACCTCAGTGAAACGGTCTCCATTGCGCTGCTCTCGCTGGTCGCGATGCTGGTGTTGCTCTTCATGATCACCCGAACATGGCGAGGTACGCTTTTGCCGTTGATTGCAGGGCTCGTTTCCGCCACGTGGGCGCTTGGTATCGGCGCGCTGCTCGGTTACAACTTCGACCCACTGGTCATTGTCGTCGCCTTCATCATTACCGCGCGCGCATTCTCGCATTCGGTCCAGTTGATCACGCGATTTGATGACCTCGCCGTTGGTCGTGAAGTCGAGCCGCGAGCGGCTGCACAGGAATCGATGCGTGAATTGTTCCGCCCAGGCATGCTGGGGTTGTGGGCGGATGCGGGGGCGGTCCTGTGCGTCATCATCACGCCGATACCACTGATGCACAAAGTCGCCATCATCGGCTCGATCTGGGTCATGACGATCACGGTATCCGCCGTGGTGCTGACGCCGGTTCTGCTGTCCTGGATAAAGCGCCCCGATAGATACGTTCACCCGGTCCGGCTGGATGGCATTCTGGCTATCTTCACGGGTTCCGCCACATGGGTGGTGACGACCCGTGCACGCTACTTCGTAGTGCCTCTTACGGCGCTTCTGCTTGCGGGCTTCTTCTTCGAAGCAACGCGGTTGACCGTGGGCGACGCAAGCGCCGGTTCGCCGATTTTGCGGCAAGACTCCGCTTTCAACGAGGCCAGTGCCCTGATCAACAGCAAGTATCCAGGGTCGGAGCAGATGTTCGTCGCAGTCGAAGGGGACGCCCCGGACGCACTCAAGAGTCCCGAAGTGCTGGATTGGATGCTCAGGTTCTCGCGGTACATGGAGCGCCAACCGGAAATCGGCGGAAGCATCTCGCTGGCGGATATCGTCGTGGACATCCGAAGAAATCTGCATGAAGGCAATCCCCGCTATCGGGAGCTCGGGGCCGATGCATTGGAAAACGGGGAACTGATCAATTTTTACATGCAGGGATCCAGCCCGGGTGACCTGAATCAGTTTACCGATGTGCAGTTTCAAGACGGCGCAGTCACCATGTTTTTCCATGACCGCAAGGGGGAAACGCTGCGCCAGGCGATCCATAACGCAGGTACGTTCATCGAACAAAAGCCTCTTTCGCATGCGACGGCGCGCCTGGCTGGTGGTGTGCTGGGGAACATCGCGGCGGTCAACGAAATCCTGTTGCGTGACCAAGTGAAAGCCATCGCCCTGGCGTTTCTCGTGGTTGTCCTGTGTTGCCTGGTGGCGTATCGAACATCGGTCAGTGGCGTGTTCTTCATTGTGCCTGTGTTGATTTCCAATGTTGTGACCTTCGCCTTCATGGCATGGCATGGCATTGGCATGAGCATCAGCACCTTGCCGGTGGTTGCCCTTGGTATCGGACTAGGCGTGGACTACGCGTTTTACATCGTTGATGGAATCAAGGAACACCTCGAAAACAACCCTCACGCGACGGCCGAAGATGCGGTACGGCAGACGCTGGGTTCGGCTGGCCGAGGCGTGGCCTTGACGGCGCTGGTGCTGGCTGCCGGCGTGTTGTTGTGGGCCTGGTCGTCGCTTCGCTTCCAGGCGGAAATGGGAGTCCTGATCGGTATCTGGCTGATGACGTCCGCCTTTACCGCGTTGTACGTAATGCCGTCCTTCGCTCTGGTCTTCAAACCAGACTTCATTTTCAAGAAGGCGAGACTGGCGTCTTCTACCATGTCAACCAAAGCTGACACCCATTAGAGGGAGATGAACATGAAAACAGAACCGCGCTTCCTTATGTCACGCGTCCACCGGCTTTCCGCCGCCTGTGCTATCGCCCTGTGTGGCCTGCTCTCTCCAGATGTAGCATCTGCGGACCAGGGTATCTTTGATGGTTGGGAGGTGGGTGGCTATATACGCGCACATATTTCCATGAACCTTCAAAACCCATATTTGGCTGACCCTGCCAACGGCGGTGAGCCACGTGGCGATTATAAGAACGACGTGTCGATGATGCGCGGCACGGCCCGTCTGAACTTGTTTCGCGACTTTGGCAAGTCACAGGTAAACCTTACCGTTCGCGGCGTGCGCGAGTACGAAACCAGTTATTTGAAGGATCTGCAAAAGACCGCCGATGAATACGCCGCAACCGACCTTTTCAGTGATCGATCGAGATCCAGCGTGCGATTGATGGATGACGTCTACAACGATGTCGATGTGCGCGAGCTCTGGTGGCAAGTGGAGATTGCCAGCGGCACCACACTGAAGCTTGGCAAACAGCAGGTCGTATGGGGCGAGACGGATTTCTTCCAGTCGATGGACGTCATTCACGGCTACGACTTCCGTTGGCGCTCGTTCCTGGAGGCTGAGAATGAGGAGCTGCGCAAGCCCTTGTGGATGGCGAATTTCAACCAACGCGTCGATGCATGGGACGGGAGCATGCAGGTGATTTATATCCCGGGTCCGACCAATCCCGGTTACACGCGAGGGAACAATTACGACGTCGAAGGTGGCCGTTGGGCGAACACCCCGAATCGTGGCATAACGTTTGAATCTGCACCGTTTGGTGCGGACGTGCCGTACAACTACTCGCACCCTGGCGCGCGTCAGCGAGATGACTCCTTTGGCATGCGTTGGAATGCTACAGCGGGTGAATGGGGTTACTCGCTCGCTGCGTTCCGTGGTCCTTCCCAGGTCCCAGTCATCAACCCCAACCCGGATAGCCCGCTAGGTGTACAGGACTCCGTATCTGGTCGAACCTTCCTTGGCGCCTGGAAAGGTGAGTACATGTCCGATCCCGGGTCGACGGTAGGTGAGCTGATCTTCCCGCACATCACCGTTTTCGGGGGCTCGGTCAACCGTTATCTCGTGGGCGTCGATGCGGTGTTTTCGGCCGAGGCGTCCTACATTCCGCACCAGACCTACAACGTGGGGACGCTGGCTGGCGAGGCCGGCGGTTGTGCGTTCTTCCCAGGTTTTTGCGGCATCGTCGATCGGCCTGTCATCAAGACGATGGTAAGAATGGATAAGCAGGTGGATCTCACCTCGTTACTCAAGACCGGCCGCCCATCATTCCTGTCGGTCCAGTTGTTCAACACGATGATAACCGATTACAACCGTGCCGATGAGATAGTGAATCTCGCAGGTTTCAGTGGTCGTGCCAAGCGCAATTCCACGTTGATTACGGGAATTCTCGCACTCAATTACAAAAATGATCGCATCAACCCCACCCTGGCGATTGGTAGTGATCTCAGCTATGGTGGTGGGTTTGTGGTCCCCAGTGTTGAATTTGCATATGGCAACCACTGGCGAATCAAGGCTGAAGCAGATATCTTCTTCAACCGCCGTTACCAGAAGAGGGCACTTACGGGATTCAACGATACAAACTTGTTTGGATATTTTTCCGGCAACAATCAGTTGGCTGTCCGTGCAACCTACCAGTTCTAACGGAGAACAGACTCATGAAAAATATTGCTTCGGCAGTCATCCTATTTATTGCGGGAATAGCCGGTACGGCAACCGCAGCTGACCTGAAACCGGGTGAGACGATACAGGCATCAAACCTGGATGCGCGCCAGACCGACACGTTTGAGGGCCACACGATTCATGATCTGCTTACGGATCGAATGCAGACGTTGATTCGCGATGAGGGCCTGGTGATTACGCTTGCTGCATCGAAGCCCGTCAAGCTGGGAAAGGATTACATGGAGGCGACCAGGGCCAACGCGGGCAAAGCCACGTACAACCCGGATACGCGGCTCGTCGAGGGCTGGGTGGCTGGCATGCCATTTCCCGATGTGACGGCAGATGACCCGAATGCCGCCGACAAGCTGATCTGGAACGGCTATTACGCGCAGCCCATCAAGAACATTCAGGACTATCCGCGTTACGCCTACCTGCTCATAAGCGAAAAGAGTGGGCTCGAGCGCCGTCAAGTCTGGCGCTTCCTTCGCTACTACATGAAGGGCCGGCTTGGTACCGACAACGTTGTCGAAGGAGACGGCAGCATACTGTCCAAGACACTGATGTATGCCACGTATCCCAATGATATTCGTGGCCTCGGTCTGTTCGTTCAGCGTTACGATTCGCCCAAGCTTGAGGATTCGTGGGCGTATCTGAAGTCGGTGCGGCGCACGCGGCGTCTGTCAGGGGGTACGTGGATGGATCCCATTGGTGGCAGCGATCAGCTCAACGACGATATCGAGATTTTCAACGCTCACCCGACGTGGTATGCCAGCTATCGCCTCCTCGGCAAGCGCTGGGTCCTGGCGACAGCCAATTCAACTGCCGTGACATGGGACTCGAAGGCGTCGGGTGACGCGGAGTTCCCGGTCGTTGATCTGGCCGATGCACCCCATTGGAACCCCAGGGACAGTTGGGAACCGCGCGAAGTGTGGGTCATTGAAGCCATCACGCCACCGGAACATCCATACAGCAAGAAAGTGCTCTACATGGACACGCAATTCCCCCGTTTCTACATGGCGGAGGCGTATGACAAGAAGGGTGATTTCTGGAAGTGGATGTATTATGGGCTGAAAACCATACGTACCGGCGATGGTGACGTAGGCATGATTTCCGCCACTGGTTTCACAATCGACTATCAGAGGCGGCATGCAACTGTCTTCATTCTCGGTGACGACGCGCGTCTGAATACACCGGGAATCAAGGCGGATGACGTGAACTTGCAGCAGCTGGAAAAAGTGGCTCGGTGAGTGCTGCCAAGCGGGCGCTGGGCGTTGCCGATCTTTCTCAATGGAACCTGAAGCACATGGGTCAACGGGGTAGTTATGAGTTATCGACTGGGTGTTGATGTTGGCGGGACCTTTACCGACTTGTTGTTGGTAGAGGAGAACACGGGTGATAGCTACACCGCCAAGGTGCCCTCGACGCCGGAGGATTCGTCGATCGGGGTGCTCGATGGTATTGAGAAGATCTGCAAGGCTTCCGGCATCGACCCCTCGCTCGTGCGTTCGGTGATGCACGGGACTACGGTGGCGACAAACGCGATTCTCACTCGACGCGGTGCTCGCGTGGGTCTCGTTACCACGCGTGGTTACAAGCAGGTGCTGCATATTGCCAGGTCGTTCGTGCCTGGTGGATTGGGCGGCTGGGTCATCTTCAACAAGGGCGAACTGCTCGCTCCGCTGGAGCTGACCATCGAAGCTGACGAGCGCATCAACGCCCAGGGGCAGGTGGTGCGGAGCCTTGATGAGGAGGGGATTCGTGCCGGGCTCGAGGAGCTGCGCGCGGCTGGTGTCGAGGCACTGACTGTCAGTCTCATCAATGCCTACGCGAATAGCGAGAACGAGCAACGCATCGGTCGCATTGCGGCCGAGGTGATGCCCGGGGTGCCGGTGTCGCTGTCGTCCGAGGTCGTACCCGAGATGCAGGAGTACGAGCGGACCGAGACGACGGTAGTCAACAGCTACGTGCGCCCGCAGATGGCGAAGTATGTGGAGCGCCTTCAGAATGAATTGAAGGTGCGATTGCGTCCGGATGTCAAACTGTCCATTCTACGTTCGGATGGGGGCCTGGCGACCTCTCAGTCGGCTACGCAAGCGCCAGTCAACATGTTGTTGTCTGGTCCCGCAGGTGGCGTTGCTGGTGCCATCTGGTTTTGCTCGCGAGCCGGCTACTCGCGGGTGTTGACTTGCGATGTGGGCGGCACTTCCACCGACGTTGCATTGATTGACGAGAACCATGCCAAGCTGCGCCGGGAGACCCGCATTGAAGATATTTCGGTGCGAGCGCCATCCGTTGATGTGCGCAGCATCGGGGCCGGTGGGGGATCGATTGCGTCGGTGCCGAAATTGACGGGTGCGTTGCGTGTGGGTCCCGAAAGTGCCGGTGCGGTGCCGGGTCCGGCAGCCTACAACATGGGTGGTACCGAGGCCACGGCGACGGATGCAAACGTCGTGCTGGGTTATCTGCCCGAAGTTCAGCGGCTGGGCGGCGACTTCGTCCTTCGGCGCGACCTTGCCGAAGCTGCCGTGCAAAAGATCGCCGATGCGATGGGCATCTCGTTGCACGAAGCTGCCGAGGGTATCGTTCGTATCGCCAACGAGCACATGTACGGTGCACTGAGGCTGATCAGCATTGAGCAAGGGTACGATCCGCGCGAATTTGCCCTGTGTGTTTTCGGAGGCGCGGGACCACTGCATGGCAATGCGTTGGGCATCTTGATGAATTCGTGGCCGGTCATCGTGCCGCCGGGTCCTGGTGTGCTATGTGCGTATGGTGATGCGACCACACGTGTCAAGGACGAGGCGTCGCGATCGGTAATTCGACGCCTGAGTGACATGAGCGTGGATGAAGTCATCGGGATTCTCGATGGCCTCAGTGAGAATGTCCGTACCTCGCTCGGGGAACAAGATGTTCCCATGGACCAGCAGCAGCTGAACTGGCAGGCTGACGTGCGTTATGAAGGGCAGGCCCTGCTGCTGACCTTGGAAGTCGATCCGGCCCGGTTGCGGGAGCAAGGCTTGGAAACCTTGACTGCAGCTTTCGACGCAGAGCATGAGCGGCAGTTCACGTTTGCGCTCAGCGAAGCTCACGAACTCGTCAATCTGCGTGCGATCGCGCGCGCATCGCAGCCGACCATTGCCGGCAAGAAGCTGGAACAGGACAGCGGTGATCTGAATGCGGCCGCCGTCGGCACGCAAGCCATCTATTACGCGGGGGCGGAGTACACCGCGACAGTCTACGACCGGGCGCAACTGGGCCTCGCCCAGCGCATCCCCGGTCCCGCCATTGTTGTGGAGATCGATTCAACGACCGTGATCCTTCCCGGTTACTACGCCACCGTCGATAACGTCGGCAACTTGTTGATTCGCCCCGAGGGAGATCAGGAGCAAGTGTCATGAGCGCACGCATTATTCAGACCCATTCCGAGCCCTTGCGTCGCGTTGACGTGGATGCAGTCACCGTGGACATCATCGAGAACGCACTTGCCAACGCGCGAAGCGAGATGGATACCGTGTTGTTTCGCACGGCGATGAGCCCGGGCATCCGTGAACAGGGCGACGCCTTCCCCATCATCGCCGGGGCTGACGGCAAAATGCTGGTGGGCCAGTTCGGCTCGTTCATCGCGGGTCTCCTGGACGCATATGACGGAACCGTGGAGGAGGGGGATGTCTTTCTCACCAACGATCCGTACATGTGCAATGGAGCAGTCAGCCATATGCCTGATTGGTTGGTGCTGCTGCCGATCTTCAAGGATGGTCGCCTGATCAATTACGCGGCCATGTTCGGCCACATGACCGATGTGGGTGGCAAGGTGCCGGGTAGTCTGCCGACCGACGCACGCACGATCTGGGAAGAGGGCATCCGGATTCCGCCGGTCAAGCTGTACCGTGCCGGCAAGCTCAACGTCGACATGCTCGAGGTGATTCTGCACAACGTGCGCGTGCCGCGCTGGAACCACTCCGATCTCAATGCGCTGGTGGCTGCCTGTCGCAGCGCCGGTCGCCGGTGTGTGGAACTGGCCGAGCGCTTTGGTGACGACGGGTTTTACAGCGCGCAGCAGATGATGCTTGAGCGCACGTACCGTGCGATGAAGGAGATCATCCAGCGTGTGATTCCGGAAAAGCACCAGACCTTTGAGGACTATATCTGTGACGATGGAGCCGGCCATGGTCCGTATACGCTGCGCTGTGCACTCTGGCGCGAGGGCGACAAGGCCATTTTCGATTTCGAAGGTACCGATCCACAAGCGCCGTCCTCGGTAAACTTCTATGTCAACGAGGAGATGTTCAAGATCTTCTTCGGCGCCCTGACGATCAGCCTTTTCGATCCGGCGATCCTGCTCAACGACGGCTTCTACGACCTCGTTGAAGTCCGGATTCCGAAGGGTTCGATTCTCCGGCCGAACTTCCCCGCGGCGGTATCGTGTCGGACTCACTTGCTCGGGCGCCTGTTCGACATCATGGGCGGCCTGCTTGGCCAAGGCTCACCGCAAGCAATGAACGCGGCCGGTTTCTCGGATTCGCCGCATCTCATGTATTCCGGATACGACGCCGAGGGCAAGTGGTTCCAGCTGTTTCAGATCGGTTTCGGCGGTATTCCGGGCCGGCCGGCTGGTGACGGGCCAGATGGTCACTCGCTGTGGCCGGGTTTCACCAACGTGCCGAACGAGTTTGTCGAGGCCTATTTTCCGCTGCGCATGGAAACCTACGAGACGATCGCCGATTCCGGAGGGGCGGGCCTGCATCGCGGCGGCAATGGCCTGCGGGTTGTCTACTGCCTGTTGGCCGATGGCGAGGTTTCCATCCACGACGACCGTTGGCTGACCCATCCGTGGGGCGTCAACGGAGGTGAGCCAGGCCAGCGCAGTCGCAAGGAGCTTGTACGCGTGGATGGCACCCGCCAGATTCTGCCGTCCAAGTGTGATCGCGTGCAGGTCAAGGCCGGTGATCTGCTGTATTTCGATACATGGGGTGCCGGTGGCTGGGGCGATCCGCTCGAGCGCGATCCGGGCAAGGTGTTGGCTGATGTGCGCAAGGGACTGGTCACTGCGGGCGGCGCTCGCCGTTATGGTGTGGTCATCAATGCCGGTGTCGTCGACGAGCCGGCCACTCTTGCGTTGCGTGCCGAGATGGCTCGGACGCGCCCGCCGATCACTTTGTTCAATCGCGGCGGGACGCTCGCCGAGCTGAAGGAGCGTTGCCTGGCCGATACTGGCCTGCCGGCGCCGGCCACGCCGACTTGGAGCTGATCGGAGGCGGGAGGCATGGCACTTGAATCAAGAGTGTTGCGACGGGCGAACCGGTATGCGCTGATCCTGGTCGATCTCACCATCGGCTTCACTGACCCCGCGCGTAGTCAGTTGGCCAGCGAGTGCGCCGGGGTCATCGAGGCCAACCAGCGGTTGCTGGCGAGTTTCCGCGCAATGGGTGCCCCGGTGTTTTACACAAGAGTCATGTTTGACGACTCCGCGCAGGCGAGCGTGTTTCGTGAAAAGCTGCCTGCGCTCAATGAACATGTCGTTGGCTCGCCGCTGGTGGAGATTGATCCGCGCGTACAACCGGCGCCGGGCGAGGTTGTGATTGCCAAACATGGTGCCAGCGGATTTTTCGGCACCGATCTCGGCGCGCGATTGCACGCTACAGGCGTGGATGGTGCGGTGGTGACCGGGTTGACTACCAGTGGTTGTGTGCGGGCCACTGCATTGGACGCGCTGCAGAACAATTTGCGCGTACTGATTCCACGCCAGGCGGTGGGTGATCGTGATGCTTCGGCGCATGAGTCCAACCTGCGTGATCTGCAACTCAAGTACGCGGATGTGGTGGAGCTTGATGAATGTCTGGCGTTATTCAATTCTTAGCCTGGCTGCAGCAGTGCTGGGTGCTTGCGCAGTCGTTCCGTCACCACGTGACGTGGCATCGGGGCCACAGCCGGCCGGCGACGCCTGCCAGGTCTACGCGCGGGCGTGGGTCAACCACTTTCGCGCCAGTGTTGCCAGCTCCGGTGTGGCTGCGTCGGAACAGCAACTGCTGGAAGCGCGCGCGCAACTTGCCGCCCAGAGCATCAACGAAGCCGACTGCGAGCTGCCCTACTGCATGATAGTGCCGCTTGCCGGTGGACGCCTGGACAGCTATTGCGGCTATCGTCGGCCCGACCCGAGCGGGCGTGAGCTGTATCACTGGGTTCCTTTCAGGTAACGCGCCATGACCCCTTTGACCCTCTACGACAAACTATGGAACAGCCATCACGTGGCTGACTTGGCGGATGGCTCGAGCCTCGTTTACATCGATCTTCAGCTACTGCACGAGGTCACTTCACCGCAGGCGTTTTCCAATTTGCGCCGAGTTGGTCGTGCTCCGTGGCGTCGCAGTTCGGTCATGGCGATGCCGGATCACAACGTGCCGACAACGGGTCGCGACCGAGGTCTGGCCGGATTCGCTGATCCACTCGCGCGGCGGCAAGTCGAGACGCTCGAAAAGAACTGTGCCGAATTCGATGTGCCCATGTTCCAGCTGGATGACCTGCGGCAGGGAATCGTGCATATCGTGGGTCCGGAACAGGGTCTGACGCTACCCGGCATGACTGTTGCCTGTGGCGATTCACACACCACTACGCATGGGGCCTTGGCAACCCTTGGCTATGGTGTGGGCAGCAGCGAGGTTGAACACATACTGGCTACGCAGACGCTGCGCTGCCGGAAACTCAAGAACATGGCGGTCGAGGTTGACGGAAAATTTTCTCCCGGCGTAGGCGCCAAAGACCTGGCTCTGCATGTTATCGGTCTGGTCGGCACGGCAGGCGGTAGCGGACACGCGGTTGAGTTTCGCGGGACCACCATTGACGCCTTGTCGATCGAGGCGCGCATGACCTTGTGCAACATGAGCGTCGAGGCCGGGGCACGTGTTGGTCTGATTGGCTACGATGCGGTAACCGAAGCCTATGTGCACGGGCGGCCGTACGCACCAGTCGGCGAGATGTGGGAGCGGGCAAAGGCGCACTGGACTGGTTTGCATACCGACCCCGGTGCGCAGTATGAACGGCGGATCGTCATCGCGGCGGGTGACGTGGCGCCGTGCGTCACGTGGGGCACGTCGCCGGAAATGGTTACGTCGATCGACGGACGCGTCCCGTTGCTGGAGAGCGCCCGTGACGAGACTCAACGCGATGGATGGCGTCGTGCGCTGGCGTACATGGGGCTGGAGGAGGGGCAGCCGATTGCCGGTACGCCGGTCGACAAGGTTTTCATTGGATCGTGCACCAATTCGCGCATCGAGGACCTTCGGGTGGCGGCGGGCGTGGTGCGAGGCCGTCACGTGCATTCGCGGATAAAACAGGCGCTCGTCGTACCGGGTTCGGGACAGGTCAAGCTGCAGGCCGAGCGCGAGGGTCTTGATGAAGTATTCCTCGCCGCCGGTTTCGAGTGGCGTGAACCGGGATGCTCGATGTGTCTTGGCATGAATCCCGACCGGCTCAAACCGGGAGAGCGCTGTGCCTCAACCTCCAATCGCAATTTTGAAGGTCGCCAGGGGCGGGGTGGCCGTACCCACTTGATGTCGCCGGCCATGGCGGTTGCCACAGCGATTGCAGGCGCGCTGGCCGATGTGCGGGAGGTTTGAGATGCAAGCATGGACCCATCACGAAGGCGTTGTCGTTCCGATCGATCGCGCCAACATCGACACCGACGTGCTGCTGCCGAAGCAGTACCTGAAGAGCCTTGAATCGCGCGGCTTTGGTGCGTTTTTGTTCGACGACGAGCGCTACCTTGACCCTGGGGAGCTTGATACGCCGCCAGCGAGCCGGCGTGAAAATCCCGACTTTGTGCTCAATCGGGCACCTTACCGTGAGGCTTCGGTACTTTTGGTGCAAGCCAATTTCGGTTGTGGTTCCAGTCGAGAGCATGCGGTCTGGGCACTGCGCGATTTCGGCATACGTGTGTTGCTCGCGCCAAGTTTCGGCGACATCTTCTTCAATAATTGCTTCAATAACGGAATTTTGCCGATTCGCTTGGAACAATCGGTGATTGATCACTTGTTTGTGCAATGCTGCCAGTCCCCGGGCCTGACGGCGCGCATCGATGTGGCTAGCAGGGAACTGGTGTTGGGCGACACACAGCTGGTGTTCGATCTTGACCCGGGGCGCCAGCACAACTTGCTGCACGGGCTCGATGACATCGGGGAGACCTTGACGCTGGCCGCCGCGATTCGTGTTTATGAAGCTACACGTCAGCTGAATGAACCCTGGGTCTTTCGCTAATTGCGTGATAGCTTCAATCAAGCGGTCGCATCGAAAGCCTGAGGCGTCTGTGCCAAGCCCAGGAGGTGGGGTACGGAGGTGGTTTATGGGTTTCATCACTGATAATCAGAGCCGGCCGCGCATATGCGTTGTTGGCAATTCCAAATTCACCCAGGTGATCCACAGCGTGCTGGATGAGTTCCGAACCGTCGCACAGATCACGGTCATCGACCGCCTGTTCAGTGATGCGGTGCGCTCGGCACAGGAGCTGGCAGAGGCGCAGCAGGTCGATGTCTTCGTCAGCGCGGGGGCGAACGCGTTCTATTTGAAAGACACGCTGTCGGTACCAGTAGTGGGCCTCAAAGTCACTTCGGCGGATCTTATCCATGCTGTGCTGACTGCGAGGCGCATTTCACGGCGAATCCTCCTGCTGACCTACGAACGCCAGGAGAACGACCTTGACGTGCTGAAGGTGTTCGATGATATCGAAGTCCTGCACTGCACCTACACGACTGCCGAAGAAATCAAGGAAGTATTCCATCGGCATCGGGACGAAGGTTACGGCGTGGTAATCGGTTCGAGTTATGCCTGCGATCTTGCGGACCAGTGGAGCATCAGCTCGGTACTGATCTACTCACGCAGTTCGTGCCGCAACTTGCTGCGCAAGGCGATCCGGTGGGCCGAGCGGCACGCTCGCCAGCTCCAGCAGGAATCGCTGTTGCAACTCGTCCTCGATAGCCATTCATGCCCGACCGTTTTCACCACGCGGGGAGGTTCCATGGTGGCCTCGAACAGCGCGGCACTGGCGCAGATTCCCCGCTTGGCCCAACGCCGTCGTTTGGAAGGCATCCTCGACAAGCACCTGCTCGATGCGCCGCGCCTCCACGCCGAGCAGACGCTGTTTGGCGAGCGCCCGTGTGCGGTCAGCAAGGAGGCGTTGGAGCTTGCTGATGGAACGCCGGTGTATGCCTACCGTTTCCAGTTCAGCCAGCCCATCGAATCTCATGGCGACGGTCGGCGGTTGGTGTTTCGTTCGCAGCGCATGGCCGAAGTGCAGGAGCTTCTCGATGTCTACGGCGCCACTGCCGGCATAGTGCTGTTGCACGGCGAGACCGGAACGGGCAAGGAATTGGCAGCGCGCGCGGTTCACGCTGCCAGTGAGAACGCCAGTGGCCCGTTTGTCACCATGAACTGTTCGGCAATTCCGGTCGATTTGTTCGAATCGGAGCTGTTCGGCTATCTGGATGGCGCGTTTACCGGCGCTAGAAGCGGCGGCCGGTCCGGGCTGCTTGAGGCGGCTAATGGTGGTTCATTTTTCCTGGACGAGATCAACTCGTTGTCCCTGGGACACCAAGCCAAATTGCTGCGGGTGCTGCAGGAAATGGAAGTGATGCCAGTCGGCGGGCGCAAGGCGATACCTCTGGACGTCAAGTTCATCGCCGCCTGCAATGTCGATCTGGCAAGCGAAATGCGTGCGGGTCGTTTTCGAGAGGATCTTTACTACCGCATCAATACCTTTTCCATTCGTATGCCCCCGTTGCGCGAACGCCCGGAGGACATTGCCACGCTGACTGCCTACATGGTGCGCCGTGCGGTTGCACAGTACGGTGCCAGTATTGACGTGGATGTTCTGCTGGATGGGGTTGCACCGATTTTTCGTTGTTATCACTGGCCGGGCAATGTGCGTCAATTGGAGAACATCGTCGAGCGGCTCGTCGTTTCAGGTCGGCTCTACCACAGCAGCCGGGCCGTTTTGGATTACCTGCCGCGTCTGGCGCCGGAAATCTACGTTGACGGCAAGAACGAAAATGCAATCCAGGGGCACCTCAAGACGGTTGAGCTTGAGGAAATTACTCGGGTCTTGAAAATGTTTGGTGGCAAGCGGTCTGAGTCTGCCGACTATCTCGGCATCAGCCCGACGACACTATGGCGCCGCCTGAAGCAAAGTCGGATCAATTGAGACGGCTCGGATTCCACCCGTTTTGTGAGAATGGGCTGGGCAGGACCACAAACTTTCCAAGTTTGACTGTTTGGGCCGGTATGAGGGTTTCTGGGTTCTACCAGTGGAGCTGGGGAAGTGTGACGTTCGTTGGGGCCTGTTGAAGAAACCCGGCTCGTGAGCCGCCAGGCATCTGAGTGGGTATTCATCAATGCACGAAAACAAGCTCCGCCGGTTTGACATCACGGGTCGGCAAGGACGCTCTACACATACATCCACCCGCTGAGGCCGTCGATTATGGCAATGAACGGGAACACTTCGCGGGTAAGGTTGCTCCACTTGTTTTCGGAATCTTTGAAAGGTGAGACGTCGTGACCACTGAGAATAGTCAGCCGGAAGCTCCGGTAACCATCGACCGCGTTCATCACCTGGCGTTCGTGGTGGCTGATCTGGACCGGGCTGTGGCCCGGTTTGAAAGGTTGCTGGGTGTCAAGGTTGCCGAACGCGGGTTCGTCGCGAGTCGCGGTGCGGAAGTGGTCATTTTCAGGTTGGCGAACATCAATCTCGAGGTGGCGGCGCCAGCGACCGCGGATAGTGAGCTGCACCGCCATCTGGACCAACATGGGGAAGGCTTTTATCACATCGGCTTTGGAGTCGGGGATGTCCAGCGTACCTATTCGCAACTTGTAGACAGCGGTGTCCGCATGGTCAGCAGCCCGTACTCAGCCTATAAGGATTGGCGTATCTCATACTTCAGTGAACCTTTGCTTGGTGACGTGCGAATGCACATCATTGACGCGGATGCCGACTAGCTGGTCCGGGGTGGTTCGAGGCGTCCGCAGCAATCGCGTCGCCTCAGGCCACCCGGACGCAATGTATGGTGGATCAGCCCGATGCCGGCGTTCCAGGCTGACCTACCCGACAGGATGTGAAGCCGCGGCAACTCTCGGGTTCTTCCATGCTCAGTCCTTTGCACGTCCTCGCCGCGACCGGAGGTTGGACTACAAGGAGCCGCGCAAGGTCAGACCATACGTACGTGGCGCACCCAGGAACGCGTTGTAGGAGCCTGGCTGGATGGGTGCGTCGTAACCCACCTGTTTGTAGGTGCGGTCGGTGAGGTTGTTGCCCCACAGCTCGACCTGCCAGCGCTTGCTGATCGCACCAATGACCAAGCGTGCGTTGAGCAGAGTGTAGGCCGGCTGCATCTTGGCCGGGTTGAGGTCCGAGCCGGTGTTGTACTCGGTCATGTACTTTGCGCCAAGGTTGAAGCGGCCCATCAGATTGCTGTTGAAGTTCCACTGGTAGGTGACACCGCCGGTGAGCGCCCATTTCGGTGCGAAGCTGGCGGTGCCGCCCGGCACCAGCGCCAGCGCGGGATCGGGCAGGAGATCGTCGCCGTACTTCGCGTCGGTGTAGGTCGCGCCGGCCTGCAGCGACAGCCCGGTGATGCGGGTCTGCCACAGCAGGTCGGTGTCCAGGCCCTTGGTGGTCAATTTGGGGATCGAGCGCACCACGTAGCTGGTACCAAGAAAGCTGTTGAGCTGGAAGTCGGTGTACTTGGAGTGGAACAGCGCGGCGTTCAGCAGCAGTTCGCCGTCCTGCCAGTTGGTCTTGGCGCCCAGCTCGTAGCTGTCGACGAATTCGCCGGGGAAGTAGGTGTCGGTGGCCGGGACAACGCCCGGCGGGCCGTCGCTGAGGCCGTTGGCCGACTGCACGCGGTCGAGGTTGAAGCCGCCGGCCTTGTAGCCGCGTGCTGCCGAGGCATAGGTCATCACGCTCTCATTCCAGCGATACGCGGCCTTGGCTGTGCCTGACCATTCGTCGTCGGTGAAGTCCTGTGTGGTCGTGCGCCCGTCGAACAGCGGATTACCCCACGGCAGGCACATGTAGCCGATCACGGTGGGCACGATCGCGTTGATGTACGGCGATGGCACGCCGCGCCCGGCCAATGCCGCGCCTACCTGGCCCGGGTTCGCCAGCGCGGAGCCGCAACCCAGACCGTCGTTCGGGTTGTTGTAGAACGAATCCACCGATTTGCTTTCATGGGTGTAGCGCAGGCCCAGGGTCAAGGCCAGCTTTTCGGTGGCGTGGAAGGTGACGTTGCCAAACGCGGCGGTGCTCTTCGCATCCTGCTTCCAGCGATCCTGCGAGGCGGCGCCGCTGAACGCGGTGCCATAGGGCATGCCGGCAGCCTGTGACATGAAGGTCGCCGCATTGGTGGTATCGATCAGACCGGGTGGAAACGCCGCGGCGATATCATTCAGCACGGCGATGGACAGGTACGGCTCGTACGCCGTACCCATCGTGACGGCGTCGCGCCGCTCCAGCTTTTCATTGTCGTAGTACAGGCCGGCCATCCAGTCGACGCGATCGGTGCTGCCGGCCAGGCGCAGCTCCTGGCTGAAGGTGTCGAAGTGCACCCGATTGTCGCCTTTCCCGTACGGTCGGTACCAGATGTCGGCACCGCTGTAATCAATGTCGGCCTCGCCGGTGGAGTCCCAGCGACGCAGTGCGGTGATCGAGGTGAGCGTGGCATGGCCGAGCCATGGGGTATTCCAGTTCACTTCGCCGGATATGCCCTTGTCGACGATGCGCTGGGTGGTGTTGCGGTTGTTGTAGGCGAGGCGCTCGTCCAGATCCACAACCGGAATGATGCCGTTGCCGCCGGCCAGGGCGTCAACGATGGGTGCGGTCGGGCCACGCACGACGGTGACGCCGACGCAGCAATTCTCGTTGCGCTGGGTGTAGTCGCCGATGAAGTTGATGTCGACGTTGTTGGTCGGTGTGAGTAGCAGCTGTGCACGCATCGAATGGTAGTTCTGATCACCATCGCTGGTCAGCGTGCGTGGCCCGGTGCCGACGTTGACGTCGTTGAACCCGTCACGCTCGCGATCCGCCGCGTAGATCCGAAAAGCGGCGATGTCGCTCAGCTTGTTGTTGTAGGAAGCCGAAATGCCCCTGGCGTTGTAGTTGCCCACGGTGAGCTCCAGGTTGCCTTCTTCCTGGAACGTGGGCCGCTTGGTGATCACGTTGATCAGACCCGCCGAGGTGTTCTTGCCGAATACGGTGCCTTGCGGACCCTTCAGCACCTCGATCTCTTCCAGTTCGCCCAGGTCGCCGAACGCCACGCCGTTGCGTGCGCGCGGCACGCCATCGATCACGATGCCGACGGAGGATTCCAGGCCGGGATTGTCGCCGACCGTGCCGACGCCGCGGATGCGCGCGGTGGTCTGGGTCTCGGAGGTGGTGCTGGTCACGAACAGGGTCGGCACCAGGGTTTGCAGATCCTTGATGTCGTGTACGCCGGTGTCCTGCAACAGTTGCTCGGGCAGGGTCGCCATGGTGATCGGCACGTCCTGCAACAGCTCCACGCGCTTCTGCGCCTGCACCGTGATCTGGCTCAGCGTGGTGACCTTGTTTTCGGCCTTCTGTTCGTCGCTGGAGGAAGTGGCAGTGTCCTGTGCGTATCCCGCAGGAAGGTAGGTGACGGCAAGCGCGGCAAGAATCGAGAACGCCAGTCGTTGCTGGCGGTGGTGACGAGTCTTCATGCTGGTTTTCCGGTGATGGACCTGGTGGCGCGACCACGGCGCCCGTGTCCGGGTGCATTACCGTGGTTGCGTGTTTTCGTGCCCTTGCTGGCTGCCCCTTGCTGGCTGCGCATTCAGGCTGGTGTCGGCGATCCGGTTTGCGAGCCCAGAATTCCCCTGTCAAAACGCAATATTTTGCGATAGTTGCATCCTAGCCACTGCCCTGTGCGAAAGCAACTTTCTGAAAACAGGGCATTTTCAGAGCTACCACCATGATCGGTGCGGGTTGGCCCAGGAGCCGGAACAGCTCGGGGATGCCAGTTTGGGCATGCCTGGAATTGGCCGTGGCAGGCGGTGTCGGGAGTCGGTTTTCCGATGCCAGCTCTGGAATGTGGCGACATCACCCGCATGAAGTTGCGAAGGCCCGGCTTTCCACCATCGCGATGCGAGCGGAGGGTTCGCCCGACCTCTCAAGGAACAAAATGCGTAGGTCATTGTTTCTTCGCGAACGCCTGGCCCGGCACGGGCTTGAGAAGCTGATTAGCGTCGAACCTCAGCGGCCAAAAGCCCCTCTCCCGTCGCTGTCTCTTGATAAGATATCGATTGAATACTGCGACAATACCGGCGGGCAGTGCCCGCCCTACGGCGCCGTGATTGTAGGGCGGGCACTGCCCGCCAGCTCTTCTGCACCCATGCAAGATGTGATCAGGAGACAGCTCACCCGCGGGGGGGACTCCCGATGATCGCCGAGGGCAGAAGGACCATGTCAGCGGAGGTTCGACGCTAATCAGTTCGCCCGATGTTCAGGCACCCAGCGGCGCAGTCCGCTCGGCGCGCACATGCTTGTGCTTGAACAATGGAACGAACGCGATCGCCATGATCAGCGCGTAGCCGGCGAAGGCCAGCCAGATGCCTTGCCAGTCCTTGCAGATGGCAACGGCTTCGTTGCAACTTTGATCGGTAAAGAAATGGTCGATCGCAAAACCGGCGATCAGGCTGCCGAGCACGGCGCCGACGCCGTTGGTCATCAGCATGAACAGGCCTTGCGCGCTGGCGCGGATCTTCGGGTCGGCCTGGCTCTCCACGTACAGCGAGCCGGAGATGTTGAAGAAGTCGAACGCCATGCCGTAGATGATGCACGACAGGATGATCATCCACAGGCCGCCGGCGGGATTGCCGAAGCCGAACAGGCCGAAACGCAATACCCAGGCCAGCATGCTCATCGTCATCACCGCCTTGATGCCGAAGCGTTTCAGGAAGAACGGGATGGTGAGGATGAAGACCGTTTCGGAGACTTGCGAGATCGAGATGATGATCGCCGGATAGCGCACGGCGAGCAGGTCCTTGTACGCGTCGACGTGGGCGAAATCGTGCAGGAAGGTATCGCCGTAGGCGTTGGTCAGCTGCAACGCCGCGCCCAGCAGCATCGCGAAGATGAAGAACACCGCCATGTTGCGGTCCTTGAACAGCACGAACGAGGTCAGTCCCAGCCGGTCGGCCAAGCTGCGGCTGTGCGCGGCGTCGAGCTGCGGCGGACATTTGGGCAAGGTAAACGCGTACAGACCCAGCAGCAGCGAGGCCACCGCGGCCACGCGGAACTGCATCGGCGAGGTCTCGAAATGCAGCAGGCTGACGGTCCAGGTAGCGGCGATGAAACCGATCGTGCCCCACACGCGGATCGGTGGATAATGGGTGACCACGTCATAGCCCTCGCGCTTGAGCGCGCTGTAGGCCACGGTAATGGAGAGCGAGATGGTTGGCATGTAGAAGACCATGTTGAGCAACATGACCCAGAACATCGTCTGTGGATCGCCGACCAGCGGCACGCTGAACAACACGATCGCACCGGCGATCTGGAACACGCCGTACAGACGCTCCGCGTTGATCCACTTGTCGGCGATGATGCCGGCCAGCGAGGGCATGAACAGCGAGGCGATGCCCATGGTCGAGAAGATCGCACCGAAACTGGTGCCCGACCAATGCTGATGCTGGAACCAGTACGCACCAATGGTCAGCAGCCACGCTCCCCAGATGTAGAACTGCAGGAAGTTCATCACGATCAGGCGCAGCTTCAGATTCACGGGCAGGTATCCGGCATGTTGTCCCCTGGCTCCGCGGGCACCCTCGCAGCCACTGATCAGGGCAGGTTAGAGGAAGCAGCGTGGTACCGGCAAGGCGCGCTGCAAGGCCGATTCAATCGACACCAGAGGGCTTGTGCGACCCGTTCGCGCAATACCGGCAGCAATTCAATCTCGAACCAGGGGTTGTGTATCCACCCACGGTCGGTTGCAGGGGCTGGGATGCGGCAGCGGCAGCACGCCATGGGCCAATCCGGGCATACGCACTGGGAAACACCATCGCATCGGACAGCACGCGCTGGCGCGAATCATCGTACGAACAGGCGACCGTTTTACGTTGCCGGCCCCACCCGGGCGGGTGAGCGATTCGGCAGGCCGATGCAACGGCGGAGCGTAATCGACTGGGTGCGAGAACGCGCTGCGCCCGATCAGCTTGCCTCGAAGGCGCCACGCAACCATTGGCGCTGGATCGCGTCGGCCGGACCATCGTAACTGACCACGTCGAAGCGGCAGGCACGCTGCGCATGGCGGGGATTAGAGGCGAGCCAGTGTTGTGCGGCGAGGATCAGCCTGGCCTGCTTGGCCGGGGTGACCGAGGCGGCGGCGTCGCCGTGGCTGGCGCTCTTGCGATAGCGCACCTCGACGAACACCACGGTGTCGCCATCACGCATCACCAGATCCAGCTCGCCATGGCGGGTGGTGTAGTTGCGCGTCAGCAACTTCAGTCCGGCGCGCTCGAGTTCATCGCAGGCGCGCTGCTCGAAGCCGTCGCCTGCAGCGCGCATCAGTCCGATGCGGCCGGTTGGCTTTCGCCGGCACTCGAACTGGCCGGCGTCGGCGCGGCCGGCTCCGGCGGCGTGGTCGGCGGCATCGTGTCGATCTGCAGGCTGCCGCTGAGCGGGCGCGCCAGGCCGTTCTGGAACTTTGCCCAGATCAGCACCCGACGGATGCGGCCGAACTGGTCGGCGGCCAACTGGCCGGTAGCGCCTGGCATGTAGCTGCCGGGATGTCCGCGCAGCCAGTCGAGGTAGGGCACCAGACTCCATGCATCCATGCCGAACGCGAACAGTCGTGCGGCGCCGCCACGAGCGGCGGGTAGGTTCGTCGCGATATCGGCATGGTTCGGCAGGCCTGGTTGGGCGTCGAACAGCCACGGCGCGTCACAAAATTCCAGGCCGTCGAGGTCGCGATTAGCCGCCGTGTCGTCGCTGCCAGCGTAGACGTGCGAGGTGGCAAACATCGGCAAGTTGACCTGCGCAATACGCAATTGCGGCAACAGCAGGCGGGCCTGGTTCGGGCGCATGCTGATGAAGATGCCGGTGTCGCCGGGGGCGCCCATTTCCTCGGCGCCGGCCGGGTCGTTGGTTACGCTGGTCGCTGCGGCGGGAGTTGCCGCTGTCGTGGGCATGTGCATGCCGCTGATGTTGTCCGCATAGCTGGTTGCGCTGGCCGGCAGCACCGCCATGTCGACAACCTCGCCGCCGCGGGAGATCAATTCGGCCTTGAAGGCACTTGCTGCACGTTGGGCAAAATCGTCGCCGGACACCAGTACATAGGCGCGCAGCAACCCGCGCTCGGCCATGTGGTCGGCTGCCTGGGCGCCTTCGGTCTCCGGCAGCAGGCCAAATTCGCTGGCATTGCCGGTCGGCAGTTGTCCGCCGTCCGGATGGTTCAGCGCCAGTATCGGCACCGGCAAGGATGCCTGGCCGAAGACGGCGGCCACTTCGCCGCGGGCAAGCGGCCCGACCACGAGCTTGGCGCCATCCTGCGCGGCTTGCTGATACGCCTGGACGGCACCCTCGGCGGTGCCCTGGCTGTCGTAGACACGAACCGACGGGCGTGGCGCGTGGTTGCTGCCCGCATCGAAATACGCGGCAAAGAACCCCTGGCGGATCGGCGTGCTGGCGGCAGCATAGTTTCCGTTGACGGGTAGCAGCAGGGCGACCTGGGCTGGCACCTTGTAGCCTTCGCGTACGTTCGCGCCGGCCCCGGGCAGCAACATCCCGACAGCTTGCTGAAGTTCGGGTTGCGCCTGTGCCACGACGACGCCGAGCTGACTCAACGCCTGGTTGATCCACGGCAACATGCGATCGCCCGGTTGCATCGCTGCAGCGCGTTGCTTGAGCGGCGCGATGCCCAGCTGGGTCAGCAGTTCGAGCGCTTGTTGGCGATTTTGTGCCTGGTCAAAGCCGCGCAGCTCGTCGTCCATCTGCACGCGGGTACGCGCGGCGCCCCAGATGTCGCCACTGGCCTGCATGGCGCGCGCGCGCAGTTCCAGCAGGCGCAACTCCAGCGAGGGCGGCACCTGGACACCCGACTGCGTGGTCAGTCGCAAGGCGGATTTCGCATCATGCTGGTTGAGCGCCAGTTCGGCCTGCAGCAAGTCCAGGCGCAGTGGTTCGTCGCCGCTCAGACGTTCGCGCCTGATCTGGGCAAGTTCCGGCGCGGCACGCCCGATCTGCCCTTCCTGACGCCATGCTTCGGCGGCCAGCAACCGGTAGCTGTCGGCGTGACCGGGGGATTGCGCGGCCAGGTTCAGGTAGGCTTGCGCCGCCTGGTCAAACTGACCCTGTTGCGCCATTGCTGCAGCACTTTGTGCGGCGGCGATCTCGGCTGGCGAGCGCACGGCGCTGGTTGGCACGCAGGCGCTCAGGAGGAGCGAGAACAGCAATCCGATCGCGAGGATTCGCGAGAGGCGCATGAAGCGCATGGGATATCCCTTGTTCGTCATGGTCATCAGTGCGCGATGATAGCCGATCATCCCGCCGGCCCAAGGAGTTGCCCGATGTCATCAGTTCAGCCAGGTTGCCTGTGGGTGGTGGCCACGCCGATCGGCCATCGCGACGACCTGTCCGCGCGCGCCATCGAGAGCCTGCGTGCGGTGGCGGTGATTGCCGCAGAGGACACGCGCCACAGCCGGCCGCTGCTGACCCACCACAACATTGCGACGCCGTTGATTGCGCTGCACGAGCACAACGAGCGCGACGCGGTGGAGGCGATCGTGCGACGGTTGCAAGCGGGTGAGGATGTGGCGCTGATTTCCGATGCCGGCACGCCGTTGATCAGCGATCCCGGCTTCCGGCTGGTGCGCGCCGCACGCGCGGCGGGTATCCGCTGCATCCCGGTGCCCGGCGCCTGTGCGGCGATCGCGGCCCTGTCGGTGGGCGGCCTGCCCAGCGACCGCTTCGTGTTCGAGGGCTTCCTGCCGTCCAAGGCCGCGGCGAGGCGCAGTCGCTTGCAGGAACTGGCCGGGGAGACGCGCACGCTTATCTTTTATGAATCATCGCATCGGGTTGCCGTAAGCCTGGCCGACATGCGCGACGTGTTCGGCGCGGAGCGCGAAGCCGTATTGGCACGCGAACTGACCAAGATGTTCGAGACCGTGCTGGACGAGCCGCTGGCGGCGCTGGCCTCACGCGTCGTCGACGATCCCGACCAGCAGCGTGGTGAGCACGTGATCCTGGTGGCTGGTCGTGGTGAGGAAGCTGATGCCAGACTCACCGAGGGCCAGCGCATCTTCGCGATCCTGCGCGAGGAGCTGCCGCCGGCGAAGGCCGCGAAGCTGGCGGCGGTAATAAGCGGAGCGCCGCGGAAACTCCTGTACCAGGAGTCGCGAATGGGAAATAGGGAATAGCTCGGGATGGCGCGTTTTTTCGATTTCCCATTCCCTATTCCCCATTCCCAGCCAGTACAATGGCCTTGGAGTCGGCCGGACAGTCGCGTCGCACGCAAGTGCATCGAGGAAAGTCCGGGCTCCACAGGGCAGAGTGCCAGGTAACTCCTGGGCGGCGTGAGCCGACGGCCAGTGCAACAGAGAGCAGACCGCCGATGGCCTGAAAGGGCACAGGCAAGGGTGAAAGGGTGCGGTAAGAGCGCACCGCGTACGGGGCCAACGCCGTACGGCACGGTAAACCCCACTCGGAGCAAGACCAAATAGGGGAACGATAACGCGGCCCGCGTTGTTCCCGGGTAGGTTGCTGGAGCC
>JACDJC010000852.1_pt1 | contig 31227 bp, 22 predicted proteins | sample 7454191 | NCBI WGS metagenome assembly JACDJC01 (sample SAMN14253291, study PRJNA609438) | sludge metagenome | isolation source: sludge after 25d culture with pyrite and EDTA | collected 2018-12-20
ATAGCTATCGGAATCGGTCTCCAGTCTCCCCGCTTCGTGCTTCCATCTTCGTGCTTCCAGCTCCGTGCTTCCCTCTCCGTGCTTCCATCTCCGTGCTTCCATCTCCGTGCTTCCCTCTCCGTGCTTCCATCTTCGTGCTTCTTTTCAAAGCAGCCCGTTTAAATAGAGTTCCAGATTGGTGAAATGGCTTCCCGGGGGATATTGGTGAGGTGAAGGGGGTATATCCGGACAATACCTGGTGGATATCCCTTCCGGCGCCAGCCCCGTTTCTTCTTCAGTGTTAATTATTCGTCCTTTTTGAAGTTTTATATTATTGATTATCAAACTATCAACTGCATCACGAAAAAGAGGCTTAGGTCCTACTCTATCCAGCAGCGGACTCTTTAAAGTGACTGCCGGAAGCACCTGATCTGTTGAAGATGTAAAAGGAGGCTGCTCCAGAGCAGAAAATCGCTGAGCCGGGTCAAAAACCTGTTCCTGTATGCGTTTATAGGTCTTTTGGCCATGCCCTGTCACATTGTCGCGCCAATAAACCAGCACAGTATCCGGTGCTTCCCGGTGAACCGACAACAAAAACTCATTTAAGTTGTCCGCTCCGGTTAAATACAAATTACCCTGAATAACTGCTCTAATGGACTTGTTTTGCGGCCCCCGGCTGCCCAGATAAATGGCATGAGCACCCGTATTGTATATCAGATTATTGATAATCTCCACTTTAGAGGTGCCTCCCCGCACGTTGGGATTTCGGTCGTGATTAAATGCAAACACATTGCCAATAAGGCTGAGTTCTTCCACATTCATCGCCAGCAATCCGCACGAATGACCCAGCTTATTCAATGCAAATCCAATGATGGAGTTACTGATGGTGATGCCTGTTCCCGTGTTTAAGATGCCCACATTCTCATCCAGTCCAAAAGCAAACGAACAACGGTCGAACACCACGTTATAAACCGGGCGCCCGGTACCGGTGATGCTTACACAATCGGCCTGCCGGTTGTAGGACGCCCCCAACCGAAAACGCAGCGACTGAATGAGCACATCGTGTGTTTCCACAATAAATGGCACCCCCGAGAAGGTAATGCCTCTGTCCGGTGCCGATTGACCCGCCACAAACAGAAATGGATGCCTTACAACCAGAGGGCGGGTGGCATGGATGGTACCTGAAACCTTAAACACAACGATGCGGGGAACCGCCAAACTTACCGCACGACGAAAAGAACCGGGCCCTGAATCGTTCAGGTTTTCCACATAGACGATCTCCGGCAGCGACTCTCCCCCGTATGCCGAACGGGAGGAGGTACCAAAACCCACCGCACCCGGGTAAATTCGCTGAGCCCTAACCATTGGACTGAGCAACAGCATCATACCCAGAAGCAAATAAGAATTAAGAAGAAGTTTTCTGTTATTTGTTAGCTTGAGAAGAGGGATCGGATTTAAAAAATGCCTGAAGTAACCTTTTTTTCTTCCCATAAGACATGCCTTTGGTTTCGAACTTAAATTTGCTCATCAGTACCAGTCGCTCCTGAATGTTGAGGGGCATAATTACCTTACCCGGGTTACCAAACACCACTGAATTGGAGGGAATTCTGCCTTTAATCACCGAACCGGCTGCAACAATGCAATTGTCGCCAATGGTGGTGTTGGGTAAAACAATCACATTGAGTCCCAAACAAACATTGTTTCCCACCTTAATGGAGCCAAACAAATCGAGTTTGGGAAACTTTGAACGAAACACCCAAACCCCACCATCGTGGTTAAGAAACCGAACGCCATTGGAGACCACTACGTGGTTACCCAACTCAATCAGATAGGGCTCGGTGCCCCAATCGGCTTTAAAAAAGCGGCAGTTGTGGCCCATCTTTACGCCTACACTACGCAGAAAGAATCTCCGAACTTTGAGAACAGGAATAAAATGAACCAAACGCAAAATTATCTTGACCATTAATTTCATACCCATGCAGCTTTATATTTTGGTCCGACAATTTCACGTTCATTTACGACAAATCCAAGGGTGCGGCCCAATTAATTTTCACCCGTTACTGAGGATGTATCGCCCCGGCCCTCAATCACATCGGTTATACGATTGCAAAAAAGCGGATAAGCCTTGCTTGCAAGTTTGTGCGAGGGGTGCGAATCCCGGTCGCTGACTGCATTCTGAGGCAGCAGATAATCTCCACCGCCGGTTTCCAGGGTGCGGAAATCCCATATAAAAATGTTATCCCCGGGCCGATCCCAATCGTTTATTACCCAGTGTGAAAACGCGGTAGCTGCGCCTGCCGCTTCGGCATTTGTAACGGCTTGCGTCAATGCCGGGGGGGTCCACACCAAAAACTGGGTATCGGGATACTTATGCATCTCCTCCCTGAGTGCGTTGTATTGCAGCTTATAGTTTTCCACCATTTTTCGATCGGAGTCGATATCGGGTGTTCCATCAAAAACAATTTTACTGGCCGGGAAACAGTGCTTGAAAATGATCAAATCGTACCTGGACGAAAGCGTCTTCAGCGTAGGCTCTTCCATGTAATAATCGGCATCTCCGTTTTTAACCCAAATGTTGTAGTAATCGAAAGGATAGTTGTTCCATCCATAGGGCTCTCGTTTAGGAAAAGCCTGCTCTTCGATGATATAATTGGTGTTGTTTTTTTTATTGTATTTACTAAACCACTTTTGTACAGAGGTTTCCAATCCCAGCTTTCCTTTCACTTTGGTAACAAAATTATTGCCCCCCCGCCAGATGGTGTTGCCGGTACTGTGGTGTAAAAAGGCTATGTGCCTGGTTTCTGCTTTGCTCATATCGTTTGAGTTAGATTTTTCACAACCTGCTAAAAACACCATAAAAATAGATGCCACAGATAAAGTAATAAAATATCGTTTCATATTTCATGCAATTTTAAAAGGGTTTCTAAAGGCTCAATATAGGGAAAAATAAGCTTTTAAACCGCCATTATTTGACGAAAAGAGATCAAAACCGGATAAAAATACCCGGATCGGACGAAACAAACAAGGGCACCTTTTGGTTGAGTAACCTTGCAATTTATTTGACGAATAGGCCTATTTTTTAGATGAACGAAAGTTTAACATTCTTTAACTGCAAGCCTGAATCACCTTTTCATAAAGGGATTGCTGCCTTCCTGCATCTAAAATGATAAAAATAAAATATTGACGAAACAACTTTTTCCGTACTCTTGCGTATTGGAAACTAACCCTAAAACTATGTTCAATTTTAACTATTTATTTTTTACAAACCATGAAGAGAAGTTTTTTGAGCCGGATATTTTTATCCGCAATTGTTGCAGTTGGATTAACATGGAGTTGCACACCAGAAGAAGTAGGAGTATTAACCAAACCTCCGGTAACGAATGATAATACCGAAAAGCCGGAAAATGATAATTCCAGTGACCAACCAGGGAAAATTCCCGATTTCAAGGAAACTAAGGCCTTTCCCACAGCCGAGGGCTACGGACGTTTTTCCAAAGGAGGTCGTGGCGGCAAAACCATTTATGTAACCTCGCTTAAAGACAGTAAAGAGCAAGGCACCCTGCGTTACGCCTTAGAAGTAGCTACCGGTCCCCGCAATGTATTGTTTAAAGTTTCAGGTATCATTGAGTTGACTAAAAACATTAAGATTACCGAGCCCTATGTTACCATCGCGGGGCAAACTGCACCCGGTACCGGTATTACACTGAAGAATGCAGGTATCCAAATCGAAACGCACGATATTATCATGCGACACCTGAAGATCAGGCCGGGCGACTCGCCAAACGGAGAGAACCCGGGCGACCGCGACTGTATAGTTGTTTTTAAAGACCGCAACTGCCACAACCTGGTGCTCGATCAGCTGTCGCTCACCTGGGGCATTGATGAAAATCTGAGTTTTTGCACCGGCACCAATAATTCAACGGTTCAAAACAGCATTATTGCCGAAGGTCTTTCGCACAGTCTTCACAACGAAGGAGAGCACTCCAAAGGATTTTTGATGCTGAACAATCTGGACAACATATCGATCATCAACAACCTGTTCGCGCACAATATGAACCGGAATCCATTGCTGTCGAGCAACAGTCGCAACATACATGTGGTAAATAATTTAATTTACAACTGGGGACACATGAAGCCGGGTTACGGCACCCATTCCCAGATATTTAAAGATGAACTGCCCATAAATAACGCGGTGATTTACCGCAACGTGTACCGAAAAGGAAAAACCAGCCACGATTTGCCGCTGTACCGCACAGGCAACTGGTATTTAGTGGATGGCTCAACCCTGTACATTGAAGAAAATTACATGGATAACAACGGAAAGCTATCGAGCCTGCAGGATGTAAGTACTTCGTACAAAGGCTTTCCCGATTTCTTCGCCGGATTCACCATGAAATCGGCCCCTTCGAACTGGCAGGCACCCTACTCGCAAATTGTAACTGCCGACAAAGTGGTCGAAAAGGTATTGGCAACGGCGGGAGCAAGAGTACCCATACTTGACGAGGTGGATACACGCATTATCAGCGAGGCGAGAAACTTCAGCGGCGATTTTGTCGACTCCCCCGGCGACGGTGGCGGCTATCCCCGGCAAGAACAAGGACAAGCCCCCACCGACAGTGACGGCGATGGCATGCCCGACAAATGGGAACTTGAGAGAGGTTTGAACCCCCAATCGGCAGCCGATGCCTCCGCAAGCAGTCTCAGCTCATACTACACCAACCTGGAAGTTTACTTAAACAGCATGGCTGGAGATTACGAAATATAATCACCGCAAACACCTAAATAAACAAGCACCAAATCTGCCGGCAGATTTGGTGCTTGTTTATTTAGGAATGGATGAGATTTCACAAATCATCCCGGTTCAGTGGTTTTTTGTTTTCAATGAGCCAGAGGTACAACCGGGCATACCGCTCCGACAATTTTTCCCAGTTGTAATCCCTCATCAAACGTTCATAAGCCCTGCCGGCAATGGCCTGGGCCTCATCATGGTGATTGAATACCCAATCCAGCTTTTCTGCCAGGTCGTTTTCATCGCCGGTTTTAAAGTAGAGCGTCTCATCGGGGCTAAACACTTGTGTATTTTCGGGAATATCGCTGCAAACCAATGGCACCTTTACCGAGGCAGCCTCCAGCAGCATATTGGACATGCCCTCGTGAAAGCTGGGAAAAACAAAAACGCGTGCATTTTTAAGATAAGCCATCAGCAAAGGTTTTTCTTTGATGAGTTCGATAAAATGCACATCCAAACCAACAGAAAGCTCTTCCAGCTTTATGGAATAATCGCGATTGTGTGCCCGGTTACCAATAATAAGCACTCGTCCTTTATAATTGAGTTTTTTCAATGCCTCAAGCATAATGTGGCAACCTTTGGAAGCTATGATGCGCCCCGAAGCAAACAACACATAATCCTGTTCCTGAATTGGCGGCAAATCTTCCCCGGGACTAAAAACAATACCATTGGGAATAAACAGAATTTTACGCCGGGTATGCGATTGAAACTTACGGACTACCGGCATACTTACTGACGTGAGAACATCGGCAGGCATCTTAAAAAAGAGCCACTCCATGAAATGGAAATACCTTTTAACCATCCATGACCATTTTTCGGCCAATCGGGGACTGGCCCGGTGTCCGGCAATTACCGGGTATCGTATACGAAGCAATGGTATTATAAAGGCCGCATCCACATGAAACACATGCACCACATCAAAATCGCCTTTAAAAAGACAATAGAGAAGAGATTTCACATAATAATAAAAAGTATTTAGCGGGGAAATAAAGAATTTTGAGAAAACAATTTGCTCCACATCATTGTAAACACCCGATTCTCGATGGGTATGTGTAGCAGTGTTAAATACCACAAAGTGAAAGCGGTCTTTCAAATAAACCATCATATTTTCACCGGCCCTTGCAGAGCCGCCATAGGCGGGAAACCCCTTTAATCCTATAACTGCAATCCTCGGTTTTCGGATGGTTGTATTATCCTTCATTTTTCGATGAGTTCAAGGTAATTTTTTAAGAATAACTCTGTTGAAAAGTAGTGTTTCAACCTATTATAACCGGCATTTCCCATCTCCTTTCGCAGGGTTACATCGGCTGCCAGTTGTTCAATGGCATTGGCAATCTGTTCAGGCGCTCCGGTGGCCACCAGAATGCCATTTTCCCCGTCCTCTATCAACCGGTTGTTGTCGCCCACATCGGTAGCCACCACGGGCAGCGCGGCCGATAGAGCCTCCATGATGGAGTTGGAAAGACCCTCTTTGAGCGAACAACTCAGATAAAGATGCGCCCGGCCAAAGAGCCGGGACAAATTTTTAGGTGCAGTTGCAACCTTTACATGCTGCGTAAGACCCAACTGAACTATCCACTCCCTTATTTGAGCCTCCTGCTCCCCATACCCGGCCATCACATAGTTAAAAATCAAGCCTCTCTGTTGCAACAACTGCATGGCTTTTAGTGCTGTGAGATGATCCTTTTGCGGCAAAAAGCGGGCAGCAGTAAGGATTGTAAGCTTGGCATCTTCGGTTTGCACACAGCGTTCCATCTCCTCATCCAGGCCGTTGTGGATCACGATCATCTTCTCTTCTCTGAAGCCCGATTTCGATAAATTTTGAGCGCCCGAGTGGTTGTTGAAAATGGTTTTGTGGGAGATGTGGTTGTGAAGCCATCGTTGCCATACCAACTTGGAAGGAGCCAGTTCACAATTCCGGATACCGCCATATATATTGGGTACCGAAACCATCCGGCCTGCCAAACCACCTACAAAATTATTAATCAATAAAAAATTAAACAGATGCGTTACCTTTTCACGTTTCAGGACACGAATAAACGCGTTTATTTTTTGCAACCAGTTTCCACGCAGAAAGATCACGCTTAACCCGTTTTCAGAAATATAAGTGCGGTAAGGTGGTGCTAACACCTTGTTGCTCCATACCACCAAAAATGTTTTATGCCGGTTTTGCAACTCTCTGGTGAGCAACAGGCTTTGCTTTTCGGCACCTCCTACTCTCAGTTCTTTAATAAAAATGGCTACAACCATATGGTTCACTATCGGTATTTTCAAATAAAACAATCTCCCATGATCAGTTGGTCATAAACGCTTAGGGTGTGAAACGATGAAACCTTAGAACCCCCTGGAAAGTCAAACTCCCCTCTTACCTGCTCGGCATATTGAGTTTGGGACAGCCTGGTTACTTCGCAAAGCACCAGGCCACCACCATAGCTGTTGAGGCAGTTCTGGGCAGGCCTGAGTAACTTTCCTTCCCAGAAAAACAGAGGCCCGGCCGGACGGGCATGGCGAACATCCGACACCACAGGGTTTTGCGGATGCGCTACCCAATGGTCCCGAAGCAGGTCACGACAATAAAAAATATGCAAATCCTGATACGATGAAGCATAGGAAGTCTCCTTTTTAACCCCAAATATCCACCACATTTGTTGATAATAAAAAGGGGTGAGATCGACCCATTTTTCAAGGTTAAACACCCGTCTGAAAAGGCTCCACTTCAATGGGAACCGATCGGCCTTGTATATGCAGACCTCTGCAGCCGCACTGCTTTCGGGCAACATATACCAATCGTCCTCCACATTAAACACAAATGGATAGGAAAGATGCGTGGCGTGTTTCAGTACCGCTACAGGTGGTGATTTCATCTGCAGGGAATCCCGGTGGAGTTCGGTAACAGACAAGTGGCCTTTCCCTGCCTGCACCTCCTCTAAAAAGAGGAAAAGACCCGTTGGGGTGTCCACCAGCATGGGATCGGCCCAGGCCAGCGCAGCAGGAGGCTTTATAAATTCAACATCTTTAACTTTTAACGTGTTGATACTTTTGGCATCCATCTTCATGAGCTGCCAACGTGGTTTCAACATATTTTCTTTGAACTTTTGTGAGAGTTGCCAAAACTGAAATTTAATGAATAGGAAAAACTTTCCATTACGCTCTTCAACCATCTCAACATCTGATGACTTAACCGGTTCAGTGGATAATAGCCGATCCAATATTTTTTCCAGATTGTATCGTAAAAAGCCTGCATTCTTCCGAAAGGAAAAATTTCGTGTTTGAAAATACACCTGCCGGCTCTTCTCATCACGTCCGTTCCAAAGCATTAAAGGGTTTGCCAATGAGAAAAAATAGAGGTAGAAATACCACAGACCCTGAAACCCGGGCTTTGTAAGCCGATCGCCCCGGGGCCCGATGAAACAGCATTGTTCCACCCCGGAAACCTGAACAATATTCCGGGCTGTTTCAGGAGTCACTGCTCCCAAAACAGGAACATCGGGTTGCAGAGGCTCAACCTTAATGTGCTCGTCGATCCTTACCGGCTTAAAAAACGGAAATTTTTTATAGACCCAAAAGTTTGTCAATGCAAAAAACCGGGCCAGGAAACTTTTTCCTTTTTTCCGGCCTGAGAGGTATAAGGAGATGGCAACCCCATTTTTATTTTCATACTTTAATAAAGCATTGTAAAACCAAAGGGCTACAACAGGGGATTCCAAAGCAATCGATATTTTCCTATTCATTTGTTCACCACCTCTTTATAGACCGATTCAAATTGAGATACCATGCCGGTAATTGAGTAATTGCGTGCCACATGTTCTCTTCCGGCAAGGCCCATGCTTTCACATTTTTCAGTGTGGTTCAACAGCTCATTGATACGCGATTTCATCAATTGAACATCATTTTGCGGAACAAGATATCCGGTCACTCCATCGGCAACTACCTCATTGATGCCGGAAACATCGGTGGCCACCACCGGTTTTTTCAATAGCATATATTCAAGAAGACTGTTGGAAGTTCCCTCCCCATAAGAGGCCAGGATGGCCACATCAAACAGGCTGATCACCTCTTCCACATTTCGTATTTTACCGGTAAAGACAAAAAAAGGCTTTTTACCGGCGGGCACCATCGCCTTGATGGTTTCTTTGTCGGGTCCATCGCCTACAACAAAAAAGGTCACATCGTTGCGCTCCTTCAACAACAACAAGGCCGCTTTTACAAACATGGGGAAGTTTTTTCTCCAGTCGATGGTGGCCACCATTCCAACCACCTTATCATGCGGTTTCACGCCATACTTTAACCGCAAATCGTGAGGCAAGGCCAACTTCTCTATCCTGTCGAAATTGATGCCATTGCGAATGAGACGTCCTTTCTGTTTTGGTACCTTATAAACCTTCAGCCCAACCATTGAATTGGCTACAATAATATCTGAAAACGGGAAGGTATAGATCGTCCTGAACCAGTTTTTTGAAAAGATACGCATACGTGAGTTGGCTATCATCCCGTTTACAAAGGGCTTTCCCGACAACAGGATATAGGGTATCGCCACAACGGAGGGTAAAGCACCCCAACTGTGCACCAAATGGGGTGAGAATTTACGTGCAATGCGATAAAAAGAGATGAGAATGCGGGGATCGGTACGAAATTTTCGACCCAGATGGATCACCTCAACACCTTCCATATCGAGAATCTCCTCGTAGTGGATATCATTTTTAAGAATCAGTATCATAATCTGATACCTCTTCTTTTCGGATAACACCCTAACCAGTTCTACCAGGCGCCTTTGTTTACCGCCATCTCTCAAACTCTCCACAATCATCAATAACTTCATGTAACAGGATGTTTTTACCCACTACCGGGGGAAATATTTTCTACTATCTTTTGTTGTAAACCATGCTTTTTAGCACGCTTTAACCGGCTTTCCACCCATTCGAGAATATGAGCGGCACGACGGTGCCATGAATAATTTCCCAGAAACTCGCTGTATGCGCTTTTGGCCATTCTTTCCCTCAATACACCATCCTGTTGCAACCGGTCCAGTGCAGCGATCCACTCTTCCGGCGCATCGGGGGACACAAGCAAGGCTGTTTCAACCGAAAGCACCTCCCGTAAAACCGGCATATCACTCACAATCATGGCTTTACCGGCGGACATGTATTCAAAAATCTTTAATGGCGACATATATGAGCTGGTGGAAAAAGCCTCCTTTTGAGACACAAACACCTCCGGCTGATAGGGTGCCAAAAGCACATCGCATGCATTTCGGTAGATATGCACCCCCGAGGGCGGAACAAAACCATAGAAGAACAAATTGGACGGAACCTTATGGTTGCCATTTAAATCGTTTTGTTCGGCACCAAAAATATGGAATCCAATATTTGTCCTGTTTTCCGCCATTTTTATGATGATCTCGATGCCGCGGCCTTTAAAAACACTGCCAAAATAACCGGCGTTAAAGGCATAATTTCCCAGCAACTCCCCCTTCTCATCCAACGGCTTTTCATCAGCCCCGTCGTGCGCCACGAACATAACCGGATCGGGAATTCCCTGGTTGTTGTACATCTTTTTCAGGGCATCGGAAATCACCACCATCCCCACAAAGGAGTGCTTTTGAATAAATTTCCGGAACAGGGACAACAACCAGGCGCGCCTGGCTTGCGGAATAAAGGAGTGAGACTCAAACACAAACGCCCTGGCCACCAGCGAAAGCGTAAACGCGGAAATAACCGCCCGGGTATAAGCTACCTTTGGCCGGAATAACATGACTTGAAAGAACGCTATGAATGCCAGGGTGAAGGCAGCCAGGCGGCCTTTACCGGGCACCCGAAGCACTTTAATTTCAAAATTGGGTTCTACACCATAGTAATTAAAAAGCTGATGGATGTTTTTAAAATCCGGCGACCGGTAAGCCAGCAATCTTACCCTGTAGCCCTGATCGGCCATGGCTTTGCACATACGCATCACGTGAATGCTGCTGGCCTTACGGCCCGGCAAAAATACTTCGGCCACGTAAAGAATTTTGGGCTGCCTGTTTCTCATAATTTTTTACCTGCTTTAAAATGAATCTCCAACGAGAACAGTCCCTGAATCAATTTTCCATGATCTCTGTGTTTATTCAAATGGGCTTTCCAAATGGAGGCGATATCGAAATCGGACCAAAGATTTCGCAAACTCAATTCTTTTAATTGCGACCAAACCATTTGCCGGCAATATCCACTGTGAATCAATTTCGATGAAAAATTGAAATAGTTAATATTGGGATCGTTCTTAAATCCCACCCTCTTTTTCACGCCAAGCCATCTTTTTCTGAACTTTGGCTTCCAGGAAGGAGCACTCAGCGGAAAGCCCTGATTGTTCTTAACGGGGATGGAGAAGAGAGCCGGTTGCCACCATTGCAGAAACTTTTTAAAAAGCGCCTGTTCGCGTTTCTGCTCTTCCGTAAGCGACAGAAGCAGAGCCATCAATGCAGAGTTGTTGAAAGGGGCTGCGTGATCGAAGCCTTTGAGCAACACATGGGGGGCAATGTATTTATTCTGGCGGTTCAACAGGTCCAGACCCTCTTCAAAAGTGAGAAACCCCTGTTCGGAAGAGGGCAGCTCCAGGTGTTGCCGCGAATAATCGCGGCCTCCCACCAGAAAGGCGGCGTCGTTCCCTTTTAAGAACCGGTTGAAATCGAGAAATTTTTCCACCCCTTCACCCATGCTTTTAGCCAGCTCACCCCGGATGTGGTCTCCCGTAATGGCCTCACCCAAAAAGCCCGACCAGTGCAAGCCATCGCCAAACTCGGCTCTAACGCGATAAAGCGGCGCATGAAAAAAAAGCAGGGACTGATGATCCATAGCCTGCGATGTTTCCACGAGCTCCTCGAGGGTATAGAGGTAACTCTGAAGCGGAATTCTCACGTTTTGCACGCCGGCATGTTTGGCCACCCGGGCGGCAATTTCAAAGTCAAAACTGCCGGGCAGGCCATAGGTGTAAGTTTTAATATGCGATGCCTCTGTAAACTCAAGAAGCGCGCCCAGCACCGCACGGCTGTCGAGGCCGCCGCTGAGAGGCACCACATGTGTACGCCCGGGCTGAAACAACTCTTCAACCGCCTGAAAAAACTGCTGGCGAATGCGCTGAAACAGCTCGTTTTCACTTACTCCTGCCTGGTCAAGCGGTTTAATATTGGGGGGCAACTTAACCGTAGAACGGGGATAATCTAAAAAGTATCCCAATTCGAGAAAAGAAGCTATTTTGGGTGGAAATATCATCGATCAATTTTTACCTTTTATAAACAACGACGAGGGCATGATGTTTAAGTTAACCGTAATCTGTTATCGAATTTGATATCTGAAGCCTCTTTTTTTCTTAATGCAGTAAGCCAACACCTCATCGGTAAAGCGGCCAAAGAGCGGACCGTTGCAAAACTGCAACATATCCACCCCCACATCAAAGTTGTTGAGTTCTATCAATGTTACGCGCTCATTTTCGTCCACACAAATATCAAAACCAATCAATCTTGAATAGAATTGCCGGGTGGCCAGCTTTTTTGCCAGAGCAACCACATCGTCGTACTTAAATAGTTTTGTGCCCGAAATCAAGGACACACTGCCCAGCCTGGTAAAACTATTCCCATTAATATCATAAGCTCTTCCATTAAGACGCCCATCGGATGAAACCCCACAGCATTTACCGCCGGAACTAACGTTATCGACTACAAAACCCGGGGCCCCCACTCTAAGCACGCTGTGAAGCACATGTACCGACTCATCCACAACCGAACGGTAGGTGAAAACCCGCAGGGTATTTAAGGAGGATGCGTTAAAGGCGGCATAAAAAGGGTGCTGCCGCACCACCTCCTGAAGCAAGAAATGATCCCTGAAATTGGTATCCAACCAGGCTCTATTTACGGTTTTGGTTCCCGAGAAGAGCGCCCCTTCCCTGCTCTCCAGCAGGGCAACAGACTTTCCTCCCTGGGAATCAATGGAAGCCTTCAGAATTATTTTGGCATTAGCCCCTGCAATGGCAGAAAGGGCCGTATCCACATCGGTCACATTTCCATAGTTGGTGTTTAGATAAGCGCCATGCATTTTCCGTAACAACACAGGGGGCTGGATGCTTTTGTCGATAAGCAGGGCATACATATTTTTGTCGGCAAAGCTGCGCGAATACTCGCGATTGTTAAGCATGGGTTCAATATGGGTAAAATAGAGACTGTCGGGCACATAGTCGGCACTCTTAACCCCCGAAAGTGTAGAAAACAACCGCAAAAAAACAGCCGGGGCCTTTGACGACAACATGCGCCACCTTCTTTTGTATTGCCGAAGGTCGTACCGGTCGGTCACTCTTTCCATCTCCGGCATCCGGGACTCTATTTTCAGCGCTTCGATAATAGAACCCAGATACATTTGATAATAGGAGTTGAGCCGTACGAATTTTTTCAATCCACGGTAACCATATCCCAAAAGAGAACGATAGCTCTTTAATATCCTATATCGATACTTTACCATTCCATAAATCATGAGGTTCAGCGAACCTGATATCTAAAACCTTGTTTTTTCCTGGCACAATAGTCCAATATCTCATCGGTAAATTCCCTAAACAACGGTCCGTTACATTGTTGCATCATATCCACGGCAACATCAAAATTATTTAGCTCAATGAAACGCACCTGCCCATCTTTCTCAATGCAAAAATCAAAGCCTATGAGTCTTGAATAAAATTCCCGCGAAGCAAAAGCCTGAGCTTGTTCTGTCATTTCCTGATATTTGAAAACCTCGATACCCTCTTTAATTTCCAGTTTCCCAACTCTGGTAAACCGGCCTCCATTTTTATCAACAGCAATGCCGTTGAGAGTACCCTGGGGGGAAATACCACAAACAATTCCTCCCATACTTTGATTATCCACAAACGAGCCCGGCTTTCCTACCCGCAAAACAGATTGCAAAACATGAATCCTCTCGTCCACAACCGACCGGTAGGTAAAGATTCTTAATGTATTTAGCGATGAAGCATTAAAGGCAGAGTAAAACGGATGTTGCTGAACAAAGCATTGAATTAAAAAATTATATCCATAAACCTTTTCCAGCCAGTCTCTTTCAATTATTTCTCCACCAGAAAACAAATGACCATTTCTGCTTTTTAAAATTCTCACCGACTGCCCGCCATGAGACGCAATAGAAGGCTTGAGAATGACCTTCTCGTACTTTTCAGCAATGAGCGTCAACCTTTTTTCCACATCTTCCACCGGTTTATAATTCGTATCGAGATAGGTTCCATGCATCCTTCGGAGTAACACTGGTGGCTGAACCTGTTTATCAAAAATCAGGGCATACATATTCTTATCTTCAAAGGTGCGCCCATAATCGCGGTTGTTAAGCATGGGTTCAACGTGGGTATAATAGAGACTGGCAGGCAAATAGTCGGCGCTCTTAACCCCTGAGAGCGTGGAAAATAACCGCAAAAATACAGCCGGGGACTTTGACGACAACCTGCGCCACCTTCTTCTGTACTGTTGAAGGTCGTACCGGTCGGTCACTCTTTCCATCTCCGGCATCACGGACTCTGTTCTCAAGGCTTCAACTATGGAACCCAGATAAGTTTGATAGTAGGAGTAGAGCCGTACGAGCTTTTTCAATCCACGGTAACCATATCCCAAAAGAGAACGATAGCTCTTTAATAACTTATATTGAAGTTTTGCCTCCATTCTGCAAAAAATAATAAAACCACAACACTTATAATAAACGAATTAACCTTCATTTATACTCTTAAAAAATCCACTTTCTTTTGCCTGCGGCAATACTCTACCACCTCCTGTGTAAATTCACCAAAAAAAGTGGAGCCGTAAAACTGAGGTACCAGACCAGCATTGGATGTATTAAGCTCAATCAAACGGGGCTTTCCCGCGGTATCTAAATTAATATCGAAAGCCACCATCCGGGTATAGGGCATTTTTAACGCCACCTTTTTTGCCAGATTATACATCTCTTCCAGTTTGGGCGCCTTACCAATTTCCGTTAATTTCACAGAAGGCTCGTGGGGCAGGGAATCAATTATGTCGATGTGTTTATTATAACCATGCCGAAAGGTGCCATCGGGCTTCACATAAATTCCAACTCCGCCCGCCTTAACATTGTCAACCACGCTTCCTGTTCTTCCCACCCTGATTACTGAATGCAACACATGCGGGGTTTCATCAACTACCGAACGGTAAACATAAATCCTGAAAGTATTGAACGAAGTAGGATTAAATCGCTTATAAAAAGCGTGTTGCTCCAAATATTCCTGAACTACATAATTACGCGAATAGTATTTTTGCAGATTTTGCAGCGAGAGTTCCACCTCATCGTTCACGCACTGCCATTGATCCCGGGCATCTTTTTCGAAAACCAACACATTTCGGCCACCCCAGGATTCAATGGTGGGCTTCACCAGTATTTTGACCTGCTTTTTAAGTTCGTTGGTCAGAAAATCATCCGGATTGGTGATGGGATATCCTCTAAAATCAAAAAAAAGACCATTCAGATTACGGATGAGCGATACCGGCTCATTATCAATATCGTACAATCGGGCATAGTTGCCCTTCTCGGAATAACCCCAGGCCATTTGTTTGTCATTCAACAGAGGGTCGATGGTACTGAAATAGACATTGTCGGGCAGATATTCAGGAGTTTGAAACTCACTTAACGTGCTGCAAACCTCTAAAATATTGCGCGGCACTATCACCGACCGGCCCCAGCCCCACATTTTTTGATATTCGCGATAAATGTGGCTGTCAATCTTCACCGGCTCTTTTAGGCGCCGCTTCATATCCTGATAGTCCTCATAAATCTCCAGGTCTCTGCGCAGGTAATATAACTTTGCCGAAAGGTTTCGGAAAACCTTATAAACAGGACTGATGGTTTTGGATAGTTTCGCCATGTTTCAATTTTTTTAATGGGTCGGGGGTTCCGGGTTGTGGGGTTCAGGGTTCGGGGTTCGGGGTTGTGGATTTTAGATTTTGGGTGCCGTAGGTTTTGATTTTTGTGTAGAGACAAGGCATGCCTTGTCTCTACCAGAGGTTCAACCCAGAACCCAGAACCCCGAACCCGGAACCCCGAACTCTGAACCCCGAACCCCGAACCCTAAGGCCGATCGAATATCTCCCTGCGCACCTCTTCTTTCATCAGGCGCCGGGTGCGTTTGTTCTTCTCATAAGCGAGTCGCAGCATGTTAAGCCAGGCCACCATCTTTCTCAGAAATCGAAAATCTGACAGAGCGTTGTGATAATTCTCCCTCAGATAATGAACCTCTTTGATGGCATCCTCCGAGACACTTTGACGGCTAAGACCATAAACCGATTTGGCCTCTTCATGGTTACGGTAGGCACCCAGGAACTCGGGGATAAGGAAAAAGTCCGTCTCACGCATAAAGCGGTACCAAAGATCGGAGTCCATCACGAAGTGCAACGATTCATTCAGTCCATTGACTCTCCGCCACAGCTTGGCTGTAAAAAAAGTGGTCTCCTGCGGAATGCGAAGAGCAAATTTAGCAAGCGTTTTATTGAGCGATACCGGCTCAACCACATCAATAATCCGACCCTTGCTGTTTATCACCACGCGGTTGCCAAAAACCACCTCACATTCGGGGTGCTTATTCATAAAATGCACCGCAATACGAATGGCATCGGGATAAAGAATGTCGTCAGAATTGAGCCAGTTAAAAATATCGCCTGTAGCATGGGCGAAACCTTTGTTGATGGCCTCGCTTTGCCCGCTGTCGGGTTCGCTCACCCACCAGGCCAGTCGCTCTTCATATTTCCTGATGATCTCCACGCTGCCATCGGTGGAGCCGCCATCCACGATGATGTACTCAAGATTGGGATAGTCCTGATTGAGCACCGAGAGGATGGTCTCCTCCAGAAACTGGGCCTGATTATATGAAGGCGTTACTATGGTGACTTTGGGGTACTGCATAATTTATAGGTTATTTGACTAAACAGTTTAAAATTAAACGATTTGCGATAGCAGATGTGCAATAGCAGATTTTAGATTTAAATCTCATATCGCAATTTGCACATCTCAAATGGCAAATCTCAAATTGCAAATTACATATTGCAAATGGCAAATTATTCTGTACCAAAGGCTCTGCTCCGTAAGCAAATTTAAGCGATTTGCGATAGCAGATGTGCAATAGCAGATTTTAGATTTATATCTCAAATTGCAAATCGCATATCATTCATTTTTAGGCCACCGCAAGCTAAACCCTTTTTTGCATGATTGATTCAAACAGCGCCCGCTGTTTCTCCCCCACCATTTGTTGCGAGAAATCACGCTCAATCTTTGCGAGGGCGGCCTTTCTCATGGTTTCGTAATCGGCGTCGGGCAATTTTATCAGCTTCTCCAGGGCATTGGCCAACAGAGACGTATCTGCCCTTTCTACCAGAAAACCATTTTTATTGTGTTCCACCATATCGCTTACCCCACCAATATCAAAAGCCACCACCGGGGTGCCACAAGCCAGTGATTCCAGCACGGTATTGGGCAGGTTATCCTCAACCGATGGCAAAACATAAGCTGTGCTGGCGGCATAGTAGTTTGCCAACTCCCGTTTGTCATTTATAAAGCCAAGGTTGATTACCCTGAAAGGCACCTCACTGAGGGTGGGAGACTCTTCGGCACCAAACACCAGAAACACCAGGTCGTCGGGCGGCACGCGCTCTTTCAGTTTTTTAAGGGCATCCACCAATAGCCAGGCTCCTTTTCGCCGGTCGTTCAATGAGTTAACCGCCCCAAAGAGCAATACTTTTTGCCGGGGTTTAATATTCAGCTTCTCCCTTACCGGAGAGGAATCAATGGGCTTAAATATTTCGGGTTCAACGCTGTATGGGAGCACTTCTATGCGCTTGTCGCCAAACAGCCGGCTCTGTTTCACCATTTGGGCCATCCAGTGGCTGGGACACACAATGGTAATATCCAGATGCTTCCATTTCTTATACTTTTGCCTCCACAAGTGGCGGCTCCAGTCGTGCCGGCCGGGAATAATCAACTTAGGACAATTGCCACAACCGGTGGTAAATCCTTGGCAGTCACCGGGATAGTGGCAGCCACCCGTAACTGCCCACACATCGTGAAAGGTCCACACCAGAGGCACGCCCAATTTCGCTATCTCCCCCACCGACAAAAAATCATCGTTAATCCAATGGAGATTAATGATATCGGGTTTTAGCCGTTTTATTTTTCTCAGATAAAAGCGTGGCCAACGGGACACCGACCAGTAACCCTCCCCGGGAATCTTTCGTTTACGGGTAAGCTTACGTTCAAACTTTAGAAGATACTTAACCACCTTTTTTAAAAAAAAGGAGTGCCGCAAATCAACCATGTGCTCCCCCGGTGCAACCGCATGCACAAATGCGTAGGAAACATTGGCCCCGGTGTTTAAATAAGCATTAAAGTACCGGTGGGCGGCTATGGCAGCTCCCCCTTTCATCTGATTGGTATTGAGAAAAACAACATGCATAGCTCCGGTTTTTATCGGTTCCAGATACCTCTGGCGGTCCGGTTGATAATTTTATAATATTGCATGGGGTGCAACACCGCCCCGAAGGAGAGGCATATGATGGTACCCAAAATGACGCCCGCCGAACCCATCTCCAGGTTTCGGGCAAAATAGATGGAGATGGGAATGTTAATGGCTGCAATTACAATAGACATGTAAAGCTGTAACCTTATCTTACCCACCCCATTAATAAGATAGACAAATACGTTGTTCCATGTTTTAATGGTAAAAAACAGAAGCATCAGCAGCGATAAATGAAAGGGAACCGTTATGAGGTCGCCAATCCATATTTTATAAACCCAGCCCGAGATGGCAAGCATGAGAAGACTACCCCCCACCGAAACACCCCAAAGGATGAGTAAATGGTTGATAGATTTACGTATCCAGGCCATTTCATTCTTCACAAAAGCCTGTGTAAAAGCCGACCAAAAGGGCTCCAGAACTATCATAAACAACATCTCCACAATGCCAAAATACTTGCGTGCTACATTGTAGGGCACCACATCTTCGGGGCCGGTAATTTGCGAAATAATGATGTTATCGGTAGAGAACATCACAATAACAGCTATCTGCACAATAAAAAACTGAACCCCTATGGAGGCCAGGCCCCGGAACTTGTGCCAGTCGACATATTTAATGGACGGGCGGATATGTTTGTAACGACCCGAAAACAATATAATTGAAGCCAACCCCTGGGTAAACAGCACAGTACCGCTGGAGAGAAAACCAAGTACCATTAAATTACCCGACATAAATTTGAACTTCCAGGCCAGATAGATGCCCACAAAAAACAGCACACTCGAGGCTGACTGGATGGCCTGACTCAGGGCTGGTTTTTGGTCGGCCACCAGAATGGTTTGTACCAGCTTTAAAACAAAGCGGATGGAAAAGAAGGTGAAGACGATCAGCAGGGTGCCTATAATCATCTGATTCATAGAGCTGGATACGGCCAGGATCTTGGGCCAGTCTAATACAAACACACTCACCATTAACAGGGCAAACATTATTGCGCTAATTATGGAGATGATGGCATAGGTGGAGCTCACGTAAGTCCTGGCCAATTGGATATTCTTCGCCGCCAGCGCTTCGGCCAGCTTATTGCGCAGACCCGTGCCCAGCCCTATATTGAAAAAACCAAACCAGTTGATGATGCCACCCAGGGTAAGCCACACTCCATGCAGTTCAACACCCAAAAATCGCAATGTGATGGGAAACCGCAGGTAACTGACGCTTACATCGATGCCGCGAAGAACCAGCAGCCCCAAAATATTTTTACGAAGGCCCTGGCTTCTTTTACTGCCCGATTTTAAAAACCGGTTATTCAGTGCCTTTAATATATTCATTTTCCTCGATCTGTTTTCGGTCATAATAAGATGCAAACAAGTAGGCCAGGGCCAGGCCAAAGGTAAAAACCCAATAGAACACCATAGACACATTGGCCCAAAGAAACACTAAAAATCCAAAAAAGCTCCCGTAAAAACCTGTTCTTCGGCCCACTTTCCAAAGCCGAAGAGCTATAAGTCCCCAAAACAGGAGGGCTAAAAAAGTACCCACAATACCATAGGAGAAAAGATGGGCCAAATAACCTACATGAATCTGGGAAGAGCGGTCGGCCAACGCCACAAATACTTCGTGCGTAAGGTGCGTACCGGTACCAAAAAACGGATTCTCCGGGAAAAACCGGGCAAATATCTCCAATGCCAGCAATCGTGTCCCACCCGATGCGTCTAACAGCCTCTCCTGGATGTAACTGTTTATATCGTAGCCTATCAGTTGCAGGATGAGTGCCATTAATAAAATCATTACCACTCCCCCCACCATACCAATCACAAAGTTTCGTACCACTTTGCCCTGATAAAGAAGCACCGGAGCCGCAGCAATAAAAAAACCCAACTGGATGTATCGCGAGTTGTTAACCACCGAGATAAAAAAACCCAGCAACAGCATCAAAATAGGAATGCGGTTATTCTCTTTTATCTCGTAACCCACCACCAGTGCCAGCATTGGTAAAAATGAGACACCTATATCGTTGATATTTGAAAACCCGAAGATAGAGAGCCGACGCACCAGTAAAGGGTTATTCTCCCAATGATAATGAAGCATGGAAGCCTGAAACTTTTCGGGAGTGAATAAAAATGGGTTGTACACAACCTGGAGGAGCGAAACCATAGCGCCCAGCACAATCAAACCTTTCATGATTTTTACCAGGGACTGAATCAGATTTTTTGAAAAGATGAGATTGTCCACCACAAAAAGCACAGCCACCGCATGCAAGGAGTGGTTCAAAAAAAACTCATAAAAAACACCCTTCCGGGCGATGGTATCCTGCCACAAAATCACGTCCCACGAGGTATAAAACAGCGCTAATAATATGCCGACGGGTATGTAATTTCGTATCAGCACATGGTTCCAGCCTCTTGCAATCAACAGCACAATGGCCAAAATTAAAATGGTGGAGCCGTAAATGCGGTCGAACCCCTGATCGGCAGTCCTGTAATCTATAAAGCAAACGATAGGCGCCAATGCGAGGGCAATGAAATACCAATGAGATAAAAAACTGATTTTAAAAAACCGGTTGTCATTTATACCCATACCTATAGTTATAATAACGCCTGTTTAGCCCAAGACTCACATCATTCAATATAATACCAATCTTACCCGATCTAAACTCCTTAATGCTCTCTAAGGTAGAGCGGAATACCGTATTTGGGGTATAGCCCGAACGGGCCAGCATCAGCACCACATCGGCGTGCGACAATATGGCCCGTGTATCGGTAACAATTAGCGGAGCTGAATCTAAAATAATAAAGTCAAATTTTTCCTTCAGTTTAGTCAGCATCTCTCTAAACCTGCCGGTCTCTAATATTTCGCTGGGATTGGGTGGAATACCTCCGGCCGGGATAATGTAAAAATTAGGATGTCCTTCGGGATAGATGATACTGCCCAGCTCTGCCTCGTTATTGATGTAGTTTATCAGGCCCGGCTTCCCCTTCAAAGCCGGCATAAAATTGTTTACCAACCTGGGGCGCCTTAAATCGAGCTCGATAAGCAAAGTGGGGCGCCCCAGTTTACACAGCGATCGCGAGAGGAAATAGGATGTAAAGGATTTCCCCTCACCCTGCACCGAGGAGGTCAACAGAATAACCTCTTTGGAGGTATCACGCGTGGTTTCAGCTTTACTAAATGCCAGCACATGGCTGCGCAACTTCCGAAAGGCTTCAGCCTCATGCGAGAACTGTTTATCCTCCATAAGATTATTGATGGAACGGGTATGCAACACCTCCCCCACATATTGTGCATTGGTTACAAAACCAATATCTTTTTCGTTGTTTACTTTGCCAAAAGCTGCATCGTAAATCAGCGCAAGGATGGTGGGCAAAAGCAGTCCCAAAAAAATGGCAAAACCAAAGGTGCGGTTGCGCTTTGGGCTTACAATACCCACGTAGGCCGGTGGATCGAACACCTCATAATCGGGCAGATTGGAGATACGTGCTATTTGTGCTTCTGCCTTTTTCTCCATCAGATAGGTGTAGGTTTCGTCGTTGAGCCTGAAATCGCGTTTATAGTTTATCAGATTCCTTTGGGTTTCGGGAAGCTGACGAATTTGTTGCTCAGCACGGGCCTGCTGGGACTTTATTTTATCCAGGTTCATCTGAGCCATGTTTAACGAATAACGCACATTTTCGCGTATGGTGCGCCGCAAATTGCTGATGCGCCTCTCTATCTGAACCAGGAGTGGGCTTTTAGTCTGCTGATTTTCAATGAGTTTGCTCCGCTGCCCCACCAGCCCTATATACTCCTCCATTAAAACATTTAATGAGTTATTGTTGAGCGACATTACCGCCGACATGGAGTATTCGGTGTAATCGTCATCGTTTTTAATCTGGTCGGCCAGATAGGTTAAAAACTCAACTTTAGTCTCTAACTCCCGCCTCTGCTCGTTGATTCGGGTAAGGTCCTGATTCAATCGTTCAGCAGTGATGTTAACATCCAAAACTTCGCGATTGGTTTGATACTGTTGCAACGTACGCTCGGCTCTCTGCAGTGAATCGGACACATTGGCCAGCAACCGGTCGATATAATTGATGGTGGAAACCGCAATGTGGTTTTTGCGCTCCAGATTATTTGTAATAACGGTTTCAAGAAATGCTTCCAGAAAATCCATCCCTTTGTTTACATTGCCCGTGCGGATGGAGACATTCAGCACCGTACCGGTAAGATTGGCGGGTTCGAGCACCAGACGGGATTTAAAGGCTGCGGCCAACTGATCGTCGGTTCTAATAGTAAAACTGTATTTATTACCAACAATGGTCTCCAGGGAGCCTTCATCTTCAAGAAAAATGGTGAATTTAAAATGGTCGGTCGAGAATGGTTCCCCAAAGAGGCCTTTTTCGGAAAAGCTGAGGTCCTCCACTTTATTGATAAACGAGTTGTTTACAAAGTCGTAAACCCCGCCTTTCCCCTTATCGATAGTGATGCGGTAAAGCTTCTCCGAGAGTATCTCCAGCTGAAAAGGAACCCCCACCAACTGAGGGTTTCCTGCGTCCATCACCACATTAAAGGGGCTGCTTTTATAAAGCTCCTCTTCAAACATTAAGGTGGTTTGCTTATACTCAATGCGCATATCCACCTTAGAGAGCGCCTCATGTATAATAGGCAGCGCCTGAATGGTGAGCAAGCTGTTGGCGAAGTTTTCGCGTCCGGCAAAAAGCTCAGAGCCGCTAAAAAAAGTGGATGGATCGGCCACACCACGTTGTACCTCATGCACCACCAACTTAGCGCCTAATTCATAAATCCTGGGCTTTATTTTTACATAAAACCAGGCAAGGGCCACGAAAAATATCATCACTACAGGGTATATTTTCCAATATTTACCCAGTCGCCTGAACAGGCTTCTTACATCGTCGGAAACAAAATTGGTATCCATCAGCGGTTCCTCCTCATATAGTCTAAAATTAGAATAAAGGTGGTTGCCGAAGATAAAATAAGGCTGAATGGCACCCGGTCGATGCCCCAGTTTCGACGGGAAAGCGGCTCTACGTACACCACATCGTTCGAGTTAAGATAATACAAATCAGAGTTGAACAAATTTTTATCGGTAAGGTCCACCCGGTGTTTGGTAATGCGCCCATTCTCTTCTCTTATAATCACCACCTCTTCGCGGTTGGCATACTCTTCCACATCGCCGGCCAGCCCCAAAGCCTGAAATACATTAATGTGCTCGCCCGAATAGAAGTATCTGCCGGGCCGGGCCACCTCTCCCAGAACAGTAATGTTTTTATTCACAAACGAAACCCTTACCGATGGGGAGTAAAGATAATCCACAAGCTCGCTCTGCACAAGCCCGGCAACCTCATCAACCGTGAGGCCAACCACTTTAAGTTTGCCGATAAGGGGCAGGTTGAGATTGCCCTCTTCATCCACCCGATACGCAATCAGCGAATAGTCGGTGCTGTTACGACCGCCCAAACGTCCCGATTCGTTGTTTAGAAAATTGGGGTTATTTTCATCAAAGGTGTTAACTTCGATGTAAAGCTCGTCAAAAATTTGTATAACCGTGCGTTTGCGTTCGTTGAGATATTCCATTGCAAACATCTCTTTCTCATGGTCATCCTGCACATAAACTATCTTTTTATTGGGCATGCAGGCTGCCAAAGATAGAATTAACAGGTAAAAGGGAATTGCTTTTCGCATAACTCATTCAATTAAATTGAAGCATAGCTGTACGCCGTTTTTAATAAACCAAAGATAAGAACAATGGTTTCTAAATGCTTGCTTTTTTTATGAAAAATACACCGCTTTGTGATGAATGTGCCTATTTGAGAGTTTTTTATCTTATTCAGCACCTTGATAATACAAAAAACACATTAAAAAACAGTGTATCACCATGAACCTGTTTTGAAATTTGACCAATGAGGAGTTATACATGATTAAGCTTGTAAATAAAACCTTATCTTTGAATAATTAATAGTAAACCCAAACCTATTATAAATCATGAAGCATTCCATACCCATAACTTTTGCACTGGCAGTTATTCCTTTGCTTTTTTCCTCCTGCTATTCGCTAAAAGATTCCATCTATCTCCAGGGGGATATTTCAAAGGAGCTGAATGAAGTGGATGGTGCCTTTATTCAAAAATCCTCCGATTACATTGTGAAAAACAACGATGTATTGTACATCAGGGTAAGCAGCCTGGACGAGCGCACCTCCTCGTTTCTCAACAATCAATCGGGTTATACCACCATGCCCGAGAGCCCTATGTCGGCCAGTCTTTTAGGCTACCGGGTGAGCATGGACGGCTCCATTGAGTACCCTTTTATTGGTAAAATATATGTGGCAGGGCTTACCATGGAAGAGATTCAGGCCAAATTACAATTGGCCGTGGGCAAATACATTGAGCAAAGCAGCGTAATTGTGAAGCTGCTTAACGACAACATTACGGTTATGGGCGAGGTGAATGCCCCCGGAAGATTTATGCTCAGCAGCGAAAAAATAAATATCATGGAAGCCATAAGCCTGGCGGGCGAAATTACCGATTTCGGTAACCGCAAGCGCATCCGGCTCATCCGAAAGGAGGGAGAAATCCCCCAGATGTTTGTGATAGATGCCACCGACGAGCGGCTTATTTATTCGCCCTATTTTATTCTTCAACCGGGCGATATCCTCTACGTAGAGCCCCGCAAGTTTAAGGCAGTGAGTATGTCGGCGGTGCCGCTTTCATTAGGCGTGTCGCTGATAAGCGTGGTGATTTTAACACTCACCTATATAAATACTTTAGAAACAGCCAATTAAGTTAATAGTGAAATGATGGATACTGGAGAAGCTACTTTTAATGAAAAAGGGTTGGATTTTAAGAAGTTGTTTAAGCGCGCGGTAAAATATTGGTATTATTTCCCCATATTTTTTGTCGTCGCCCTGGTGGCCGTAGCATTTTATTACAAAACCACCACCCCCGAATACCGCATCAGTGCCCGGCTGCTCATTTCAGAGGGCGGGGAATCGCGCTCGTCCATGCAGAGTGGGAGTGCCGAAAATGCCATGCCGGGAATCAATCTGGGGCTGCAGAGTAATTTCGACAACCAAACGGTCATCCTCACCTCCCTTCAGCAGATAGAAAAAACACTGGATCAGCTCGACTTTACCGTATCCTATTTTTTGGACGAGCTGTTCCTGAAAAAAGAGATTTACAACAGCAGCCCCTTCCGGGTAATTATCGACTCCTCGAAAATAGATGTCTCCAACCTCGACTTTTCGCTGGAGTTCATCTCCCGCGACCAGTTTATGCTCAATCTCGAAAACAGCTCTCGAACCTATTCGGGGAAACATAAATTTTTTGAAAAAATTGAGAACCCGCTCTTTGCATTTTCCATTGTGCCTAAGGAAGAACTTATTAACGAACAAAACGACCATGTGGGGAATCGCTATCTGTTTAAAATCCGCACCAAAGAGAGCGTGGCCAGCTATTATCAGGGGAAAATAAGGCTCGAGCGGATTCAAACGGGTGCCTCCATTGTTGACATCAGCATTACCGAGGGTAACATTAAAAAAGGGATTAAGTTTTTAAATAACCTGGCCCAAAACTCAGTAAACTATACCTTAGACAAGAAGAACCAGATTGCCACCAACACCATAAATTTTATTGAACGACAACTGGTGGGTGTAATGGATTCGCTCAGTGCCGCGGAAACCGTTCTGGAGGAGTTCAGAAGCCGGAACAAAGTGATGGATGTCTCCTACCAGGGGCAGATGATCATCGCCCAGTCGAGCGACCTGGAGAGCCAAAAAGCAGAACTTGTAGCCCGGCTGGACTATTATACCTATCTGCTGGAATATGTACAAAGTAACCGCGATGTACAGGATATCACCGTCCCATCGGCCATGGGGGTGAGCGATCCCATTCTCAACCAGCTTATCGGCGAGCTTTCCACGCTGAATGCGGAAAGATCAAGCCTTCAGTTTAATTCCAGCATCGAAAACCCCAACATCACCCGCATCGACCACCGCATAAAGACTTTGCGTAACTCTATTATTGAAAATACCAAAAGTATTATTACAACCACCAATCTCTCCTTAAACGACCTCAACAACCGGCTCTATCAGTTGAGCCAGCAAATACAAAAGCTGCCCAAGACCGAGCAAACGCTATTGAACATAGAGCGAAAATTCCGGATGAACGACGAGATGTACACCTTTTTGCTTGAGCGGCGTGCGGAAGCGCAGTTGGCCAAAGCCGCCAATCTGCCCGACAACGAAATAGTGGAGTGGGCGCGTGTACGCGGTCAGGAAGCGCCCGATAAAACACGCAGCATTCTGCTCGTTTTTGTATTTGGCATTATGCTGCCTGCCGTCATTGTATTTTTTAAGGTTTACAACAACAACAAAGTGCAGGAAGAAGAGGACTTAACTTCCATCACCCAAAAACCACTGATGGGTACTGTACCATTCAGTAAACGGCTGAGCAAAGAGAAAAGCATCATCATCAACACCAACTCGCACTCTTCCATTGCCGAATCCATACGTAACCTGCGCACCTCCATCTCCTACTTTGCCATCGGAAAGCAGCAAAAAACAATTTTGGTCACCTCCACCATTCCCGGTGAAGGCAAAACCTTTATTGCTGCCAACCTGGCCAGTGCATTTGCGCAATTGGGCAAAAGCACTTTGCTGATGGGATTCGACCTTCGGATGCCAAAAATAGACGAGCAAATGATTCCCTCCTTGAATGGGAATGGTCTGGTACATTACCTTTTGGGAGAGAAGGATTGGAAGAACATTCTCCAGCCTACCGATTTTGGCAGCCTAAGCGTTATCACAGCCGGCGGCAGTCCGCCCAATCCGTCGGAACTCATTGCCAGCAGGGGCACCGAGCAGTTGTTCGCAGAGCTGAAGAAGCACTTCGAAGTCATCATCATCGACTCACCGCCCATCGGTTTGGTAAGCGATGCATACCTGCTGGCCGCATACAGCGATTTAACGATGATAATAACACGTCAAAACCTCACTCCCAAGGATTTGTTCCGTAAAAACATGAACGACCCAAAAACTCAACAATTGCAGCATGTGGCCCTGGTTCTGAACGGCACCGAACATGAAACAAAGAATTATGGGTATTATTATGAAGGAAAAGGATAGCCTCCCCCCAACAACCACAAGTACGAATCCTCCAAAACCGCCTGAACGGGGATGGCGTTCTCACCGGGTTGTTCTGTGGCCAAACACCTGAGGCGCACCATATCTCCACGGTTCATGTGGTGAATCACCGTGTAGCGCCGGGTCATACTCTCCACCTCAGAGGGTGGCACCTCTACCTGCCACACTTTTCCCTGGGCGATGGACATCATGTTGCCCGGCTCGCCCCAATATTTAAGCTCTCCGGCCATGATTACCGCCACCTGGTTACAGGAGCTGGCGATATCCTCAATGATGTGGGTGGAAAATACCACCACCCGCTCGCGACTCAGCTCTACCAACAGGTTACGGAAACGGATGCGCTCACGCGGGTCGAGTCCGGCGGTGGGTTCATCCACCACCAGTATGCGTGGCAGGTGTAACAGAATCATGGCAATGCCGATGCGTTGTTTCATGCCGCCAGAGTAGGCACCAATTTTATGGTCGCGTCTTTCCCACATGTGCACCGACTTGAGTACATATTCGATACGTGCTTCACGCGCCGGCTTGTCAATCAGGTTTTTCAGAATGGCCTGGTAGTTCAGGAAATCCCATGCGGTCATATTTTCATAGGTGCCAAACTCCTGCGGAAGATAACCAATCAAGCCCTGAAGCTCTTCACGATGTTGGGCGGTATCGAAGCCGTTGATAAATATCTTGCCATAACTCGGCTCCAATATCCCGCAAAGAATACGCATGATGGTAGATTTACCGGCGCCGTTGGGTCCCAGCAAACCTATCATGCCGCTCGACAGCTCCAGCGAAACCCCTTTAAGAGCCTTAAACGGCACTTTGGCCGGCCGGGCAAAAGGGAAAAGCATGAGCCACTTCACCAGAGTGCGACGCAACCGCACCAATCTCCCCTTCATCTCGTCGGGCTTTAACTTCTGCGTTTTGGTTTTACCAGCCGCGGAAACAATGACGGCAAAGAGCAGCCACAAAATAAAAATGGTAATGGCTCCCCCCTTACTTTTCCAGGTCATTAACATTAAACCCAGCAGAAGAAGAGGATAGCCCAGATGCCAAACACGCCGAAGCGTTTTCCGAAACCAGGGTTTAGCCAGTAATTTTATAGGTCGATACTTCAACCACCGGTTGTAGAGATAGTTAAAGAAAAAGTTGAGCAGGGCAAAATTCAACACCCAAAAGAGCAGTTGCCAAAAGCCGCGCTGCATGTAGATGAGCGAAAACCAAACCGAAAAAACCAATAATGGCACCTGCCAAAGCAATCCCTTTTGAAATGAAACCTTGGTCAAAGGGCTATCCATCATGCTATTGTAAAGCCTTTTACGCTGTTTCCACTCCCGCTTGAACCGGTTGTCGCGGCCATAAATCTTCACCAGATTGCGGATGGTGATGCGAATGGGTTCACTATCGGGCACCAACTTGCTGTTGGCCCTTTTCAGACTGTTGAGGGCGAACCACAATACTCCCGGAATGCCCGCCACCACCAAAATAGTGGTCACCATTTGCCACAGTACCGTCAGGTTACTGCCCCACCAAATCCATACGAAAAGCAATAACCATAGGACAAACAAGCCCGTCTTCAGTTTTTTGTTGAGCGAACGTATCCAGTTGAGCGAATAATCCAGTCCCAGGCCAAATGCCGGCACAAACACCAGCGTAAGTATGGTGCTGAAAGTAAGCCCGCCAATCACAGTGATGGCAAATGGAGCGCCCAGCGCACCCACGTATTCTCCGCGCCCGAGGCTCAGCGGCAACATAGCCACTATGGTGGTAGCTGCCGTGATGAAGATGGGCCGCAACCGGGCCAGCCCTGCTTCCATGTAGGCACGCACACTCTTCATCCCTGAGCGCCGGAGCTGCATGGTGTAGTCGATGAGTATGATGCCGTTGTTTACCACTACCCCTAACAGAATCAGAAACCCGATAAAAGAGTTGAAGTTAAGTAACGAGTTGCCCGTAAACAACAGCGCCAGCATGGAGCCGATGGCCGCCAGGGGAATGGTGAAGAGCATCACCACGGGTGCTGTAAACGACTCAAATACCGAAGCCAGTATCATAAAAATAAGCAGGATGGCCATACCGGCTAAAAAGTAGTACTCATCGGTTTCGTCCTCCCGTTGTAACAGTATGCTGTTGCCCTCCGGCACAGGCGCCATCACCAACAGCTCCTCAATCTCCTTGAGGGCGGTCTCTTCCAGTTCCCGCGAACTTTTTATCTCCTCTTTCAGGTTAAAGCGCACTGCCAATTGCTTCTCCTGATTCACCCGGTTGTATTGCGACACGCTGTTTCGCAGGGAGGTGTTGGCAAACGAGCTTATCTCCACCTGTTCACCCGAAGCGGTACGGACTTTTACGCTGCGCAGCGCTGCCAAATCTTTCCCTTTCGGAATGTCAGCCTCTGCAGTGTCGGTCTCGCCGTACGAGAGCATGATTTCATACTCCTGGTCATCGGCTTTAAATTTACCGCCCGACTCTACCTCCGGTGAAAGCGTGGTGAGTTGCGACACCACTTGCATGGGTGTTACCCCGTTGAGTCCCATCCAGAATGGGTCTAACTGCAACATCACTTCGGGCCGCTGCCAGTTGTCCTCAATCCAAACCCCGTCGATGCTGGTCAGATTATCACGCATCAGCTTAATCACATCGTTGGCAGTACGCACCATAGCGGGAAAATCCTCCCCCTTTACCAGGACCTTTTGTTCCTGTTGCCCCAGCCCAAGCATACTAAGTCCCGCACCAACTCCGCTACCACCTCCACCTCCGCCGAATCCACCGGCTGCCCGGGTATCGTAATTAATGGTGGCGCCTCTCCAGTTGCCCTGCAACGAGCGTTGCACTTCTGCTTTCACTTCACCCAGTGTCTGCTTCTGCTTTTTCATCTCTTCGGTATCTACCTCTATGGTGAGCGCTGCCCGGTCGCGATAGACCTGGCTCATCACTTCGCCCGGAAGTTTCAGCTCAGAAAGCCGACCCTCCATGGTCTTCACCATATCATCGGTGCCGGGCAACGTGGCGCCATCGCGCATTTGAATACTTACCTCGATACGCGACCGTTCCACCGGTTTACTGCCCGCGATGCTGAAGGCAAAACTCACCAGTGCCACCGCGAAAAAGAGTGCCAGACCGCCCAATACCAGGCGGGCAGGTTTGCGTAAACCCGCTTTTAACAGTTGCAGGTAAATCTGAACCAGCCGGTTGTGCAAAGGCAATCGCGCCAATCGCCAGGTACTTCCCTTCTGTTTTTGCAAAACGTAATGCACAAAAGTTGGCACCAGCACCAGGGCTACCAACAAGGACACCAGCAATGTAGATACGATAGAGATACTTATATGGCGGGCTACTTCACGTAATATCTGGTTGGACGCAAATACGAAGGGCAGAAAAACCGCGATGGTAGTAAGGGTGGCTGCCGTTACCGAGCGCCATATCTGCGACACCCCTTTGGCAACAATATCCTCGGGTTTACCCTTTCGCGAAGCCAACCGGTAGATGTTCTCCATCACCACCACCCCATTGTCGATAAGCATGCCCATGGCCAGTGCCAGGCCTATCAGCGTGAGGACGTTGATGGTGATGTTGCCGGCATAAAAAAAGTTGAATGCGCCAAAAACCGATACCGGCATGGCCACCACTACTACGGCAATCAGAGGCAGGTTTTCTAAAAATATCCAGAGGATAAAGATGGCCAGGAGACCGCCTATAAGTGCCAGATTGATAATCTGGTCGATATTGCTCTCAATCTCCTCGGCGCTGTTGGATTGTATTTTAAGCATCAAGCCCCTGGGTTCATAGTCGGCATTGATGCTTTTAATCTC
>JACDJC010000853.1_pt1 | contig 31074 bp, 30 predicted proteins | sample 7454191 | NCBI WGS metagenome assembly JACDJC01 (sample SAMN14253291, study PRJNA609438) | sludge metagenome | isolation source: sludge after 25d culture with pyrite and EDTA | collected 2018-12-20
ACCCCGTCGGCGACGGTGACGGCCAGGTCGAAGTGCTCCGGCCACAACGTGGGTGGACCCGCCGAGTCGGCCATCTCGGGATGCGCGGCGAGCAACCGTTCGAGCGCGTTCGAGCCGAAGGCGAACCACTCGGCCACGACCTCGGCCGCTGCAGGGTCCACGACGAGGGGTCTGTCGAGGTCCACCGACGTCGCCGGCGTGTAGACCGCCGGGGCACCCGGCACCACGTCGAGGAGCGCGGCGGCCTCACGGATCGTGCGCAACGGCGCTGCGGTCCGCTCCTCCCCGACGATCAGCACGAGCTCGGTGCTCTCGACCCTGGCGCTGCGCTTGGCGCCGTCCACGATCACCCAGGGCGTCCCGAACCCACCCAGGGCGGGGCGCAGGCCGATGCGTCCGATGTGGCGGTAGAGGTCCGCAGCGAGGACCTGCTCGGCGACCTCGTGCAGGCTGGAGCGGGTGGCGGCGAGCACGGTGGGTTCGACGGGGACCCCGGAGGCGTACGGGTTGGGCGACACCCCGTCACTTCTACCCGATCGTCCTGCTAGACCGTGGCTTCGACGAAGCGGTCGACACCTGCGGGTCGATCGATCGAACCCGACGAGCAGCGGACGGACCAAGCGGATGGCAGAGGAGCCGACATGACCGACGACGGCCTGATCGAGTCCCTGGTGGCGGCTGTGGGGCGCGACGCGGTGCTCGACGGCGATGACGTCGGCGACGACTACGGCCACGACGAGTGCCTGACGGTCGCACCGCGGCGCCCAGCGGCGGTCGTGCTCCCCCGCAACACCGCGGAGGTCGCCGCGGTGGTCAAGGTGGCCGCAGAGCGCGGGACGCCGGTCACGGCGAGGGGCAGCGGGACCGGCCTGTCAGGTGCGGCCACCCCGCCCGACGGCGCGATCGTCGTCAGCTTCGAGCGGATGGACGCCGTGCTGGACCTCGATGCCAACAACCACGTGGCGGTCGTGCAACCGGGCCTGCGGCTGAACGAGCTCGACGAGATCACCGCGGCCGCGGGGCTCGTCTATCCGGTGTACCCGGGGGAGTACTCCGCCAGCCTCGGCGGCAACGTCGCCACGAACGCCGGCGGGATGCGAGCGGTGAAGTACGGCGTGACGCGCCACCAGGTGCTGGGCCTCGAGCTGGTGCTGGCCGACGGGCAGGTCATCCGCACCGGTGGCAAGTTCGTCAAGGCGACGACGGGCTACGACCTGACGCAGCTGGTCATCGGCTCCGAAGGCACGCTCGCCCTGGTCACCGAGGTGACCATCCGCCTCTATCCACGCGCGCCGCACCAGGCCACGGTCCTCGCCCCGTTCGCCACCCTCGACCAGGTGACCGCAGCGGTGCCCCGGATCATCGACTCCGGAGTCGGTCCGCTGGTGCTCGAGTACATCGACCTGCTCACGATGTCGGCCACCGCCAGCTTCACCGGCTTGGAGCTCGGCATCCCGCAGGAGATCAAGGACTCGGCGCTGGCCTACCTGGTGGTGATGGTCGAGGGCACCGATCCGACCCGGCTGGACGACGACGTCGCCGGTGTGGCCGAGCAGCTCGCCGAGCTCGGAGCGATCGACGCCTACGTCCTGCCGCCTGCAGCTGCCGGTCAGCTGATCGACGCTCGAGAGAAGGCGTTCTGGATGGCGAAGGCCAACGGCGCCGACGACATCGTCGACATCGTCGTGCCCCGGGCCCAGATCCCCGACTTCATGGAGAAGGTCGCCGCGCTGGCCGGCGAGTACGAGGCGTGGATCGCTGGCTGCGGTCACGCCGGGGACGGCAACGTCCACCTCGGCATCTTCTGCGGTGACGACGAGCGCCGCTCCCGGCTCCTGCACGCGCTGTTCGCAGCAGGCGTCGCCCTGGGCGGCGCCATCTCCGGCGAGCACGGCATCGGCGAGGCGAAGCAGGCGTACTTCCTGGAGCTGGAGGACCCGACCAAGCTGGCGCTGATGCGGCGCATCAAGGCCGCGTTCGACCCCGACGGGATCCTGAACCCCGGCACCCTGCTGGGCTGAGAAGCCCCGGACGACCGACATGCCCGCACGACTGAAGTAGAGGACCCACACCCATGAACGGCGCACAGGCCATGATCCGCACCCTGGTCGACTCGGGGGTGGACGTCTGCTTCATGAACCCCGGGACGTCCGAGATGCACTTCGTGCACGCGTTGGACTCGGTTCCCGAGATGCGCGGCGTGCTCGCGCTCTTCGAAGGCGTGGCCACCGGGGCTGCCGACGGCTACGCACGCATGACCGGACGTCCCGCGGGGGTGCTGCTGCACCTCGGCCCGGGCCTCGGCAACGGCCTGGCCAACCTGCACAACGCCCGTCGGGCCAAGACCCCGGTGCTCAACATCGTCGGCGACCACGCGACCTACCACGCCAAGTACGACGCCCCCCTGCAGTCCGACATCGCATCGATCGCCAAGGGCGTGTCGGACTGGGTGAGGACCGTGGAGAGCCCCGACTCGATCGCTCGGGATGCCGCTGATGCCGTGGCCGCCTCGTTCGGTCCGCCCGGCCGGGTCGCCACGTTGATCGTTCCCGCCGACACCTGCTGGCTGGACTCCCCCGGCCCCGTCGGCCCCTCCCCCATCACCGCCAGGGAAGCGGTGGCAGCGGATCGCATCGAGGACCTGGCTGCGGTGCTCCGCAGCGGCGAACCCGCTGCGTTGCTGGTCGGGGGCACTGCGATGCGCGTGGGTCCGCTCACCGATGCCGCCCGGATCGGTGCCGCCACCGGTGCGCGGGTCATCTCCGAGACGTTCCCGACCCGCGCCGAACGTGGTGCCGGCACCCCGGTGGTCGACCGTCTCGCGTACCTGGCCGAGTTCGCCCAGATGCAGCTCGACGGCCTCCGCCACCTCGTGCTGGTCGACGCCGCCCACCCGGTGTCGTTCTTCGCGTACCCCGACAAGGCATCGGACCTCGTACCCGAGGGCTGCCAGGTCCACGTGCTGTCCGCTCCCGCCGAGGATGCCGGACTCGCGCTGGCGTCCTTGGCCGCCGCGCTCGGCGCCGCCGGAGACGTGGACACGGTCCCGGCCGCCCGACCGGTGGCGCCGACCGGCGAGCTGAACGCGGAGACCATGGCCGCTGCGCTCGGCGCCCTGCTGCCCGAAGGCGCGATCGTGGTCGATGAGGGCAACACGACCGGCCTGTTCGCCCAGGGCGCCACCGCGGGCGCCCCTCCGCACGACTGGCTGACGCTCACGGGCGGCTCCATCGGCTACGGCATGCCCGCCGCCACCGGTGCGGCGGTCGCGGCGCCGGACCGCAAGGTGATCTCCCTGGAGGCCGACGGCTCGGCCATGTACACCGCGCAGTCGCTGTGGACGCAGGCCCGCGAGGGCCTCGACGTCACGACCGTCATCCTCAGCAACGGGTCCTACGCGGTGCTGAACATGGAGCTGGCGCGCGTGGGCGCCGGCGAACCCGGGCCCCACGCGCTGGCCATGCTCGACATCCCGGGACTCGACTTCGTGTCCCTCGCAGCGTCGATGGGCGTTCCCGCGACCAGGGCCACCACGGCGGAGGACTTCACCGCACAGCTCCGCTCGGCGATCGCGACGCCCGGTCCGGCCCTCGTCGAGGCGGTCGTCCCCGCCACGCTCTGATCGCGCAGCCGCTGCGGCATCGCCGAGCGGATCCGCCCCTATCCTGACCCGGTGCCGACGACCGACCTGGACGAGCGCCGTTCCGACCCGCCCCGCGTCGAGGACCGGCGGAGAACGGCTGTGGTCCGGCGTGCCCGCGCGCTGGCGGTCCTGTTCGTGGTGCTCGTCGCCTGCGCCGCCGCCGCGATCGTGGTGACCCGCTCAGGCGACGCGGACCTGACCGCACCAGAGGGCACGGCGTCCGGCGTCGAGCCGTCCACCACGTCCTCGTCGACGACGGCCACCTCGACGAGCACCACCACGACGAGCACCACCACGACGATCCCGCCGACGCCGACGTCGGTCCCAGGGGTGAGCGTCGGACCGCTGATCGGTGGCCCCGGTCCCATCCCGGTCCTGCGTCGGATACCCACCACCGACCGCGTGGTGTTCATCACCATCGACGACGGTGCGTTCGCTGATCCCGACGCGCTGGCGGTGATCCGCGACCAGGCGATCCCGGTCACCATGTTCCTGAACCAGGCCATGTTCCGCTCGAACGGGCAGTACTTCCGGGACCTCCAGTCCGTCGGTGCCGTCGTCGGCTCCCACACCAGCAACCACGCCAACCTGCGCGGCAAGGACGCCGCCTTCCAGCACGCCGAGATCTGCGACATGAACGCTCAGGCGGCGGAGCTGTTCGGCCACGCGCCGACGCTGTTCCGTCCGCCGTACGGGAACTACGACCAGACGACGCTGCAGCAGGCGGCCAGCTGCGGGATCGTCGCCGCCTTCCACTGGAGCGCCACCGCGGACACCGGCGAGATCATCACCGCCGAAGGCCCCCTGCAGGCCGGTGACATCATCCTCATGCACTTCAAGCCGGACCTGGGGATGAAGCTCCGGTTCGTGCTCGCCCAGATCCAGGCTGCCGGGCTCCGGCCCGCCCGACTGCAGGACTACGTCGCCAGCGCACCGGCCACAGCCCCTGACGCTGCTCCGACCGCGGCACCTGCTCCCGCCGCGCCGGCAGCGCCCGCGCCGACCCCGTAGCGATCCGATGGCACCCGTTCGGGCCGCAGAGCTCCTCGACCGCGTCGTCGCCTCGCTCGAGGCCGGCGAGGACCGTCCGCAGCAACGGGAGATGCTCGAGGCGGTCGTCGATGCGCTGGAGACCGGCCGGCACCTGGCGGTCCAGGGCCCGACCGGCGTCGGCAAGTCCATCGCCTACCTCCTGCCGGTCATCGCACGAGCCGGCGAGGGACACCGCACGGTGGTGGTGACCTCGTCCAAGGCGCTCCAGGACCAGCTCGGCTCGGTCGACCTTCCGAACCTGGCCGACGTGCTCGACGTGCCGGTGCGTCACGCCGTCCTCAAGGGCCGGTCCAACTACGTGTGCCAGGCCGCGGTGGCCGAGACGCGGGTGCAGCTGGGCTCGCCCTCCGGCGAGCAGCACTCGCTCGACCTCGGCGACCTCGCGGCGCCACCCGATGCGACCGCCGTGCGCGACGGGGGCCCGCTGCGCGCCGAGGTCGAGCACCTCCTCGAGTGGGTCGACACCACCGAGCGCGGTGAGCTGAACGAGCTCGCGGAGCCCCCGAGCGACGCCGCGTGGGCCGCGATGTCGGTCGCGGCAGGCGAGTGCGTCGGAGCATCACGCTGCTCCCACGCCGAGGACTGCTTCTCCGAACAGGCCCGGGAGCGCGCGGATCGGGCCGATGTCGTCGTGGTCAACGCCCACCTGTACGCCGCACACGTGCAGGCCGGCGGCCAGCTGCTCGCCGAGCACGACCAGGTCGTGATCGACGAGGCCCACGAGTTCGAGGACGCCATGGTCGGCGCGCTCGGCATCTCGATGACCGGATGGCGCCTCCGCAACGTGGCCACTGTCCACGATCGCTGCGTGGCCGATGCCCCGACGATCGGAATGGCGCTCGGCGCGTCCGCTGACGCGCTCGATGACGCACTCGACGAAGCGTTCCGCGCCGCGACCGCCGATCGCGGCTCGGGCAGGCTCACCGGCGGGATCCCAGACGCCGTCGGCGACGCGCTCACGCAGGCCGACCTGGCGGTCGACCGAGCGACCGCGAGCCTCCGCGACACCGCCAAGGCCGCCGGACATGCGCCGATGAGCACCGCAGCCCACCGCTCGGATCGAGCGATCCGGACCTGTGATGCCGTTGCCGACGCGCTCCACGCTCTCCGCGGCGACCTGCAGCCGGGTCAGGTCCGCTGGATCGCCGAGGGTCGCACCGGCCGGCACTCGCTGCAGCTGACCCGCATCGACATCGGGCCCACGCTGCGGGCGATGGCGTGGGAGCGCTCACCGCTCGACGACGACGCTGGTCCCGACGACGACCGGGGCGAGGCGACCGGCGGCCGGGGCGAGGCGGCCGGTCCGACCGTGGTGCTGTGCTCGGCGACGCTCGATCCAGGCACCGCCTGGCGCCTGGGCCTCGACGCCCGGTACCTGGCGGTCGACTCCCCGTTCGACTTCCGCCGCAACGGACTGCTCTACGTGCCGCGGCTCCCACGGCCGAACGCAGCGGAGTGGCCCGACGCCGTCGTGGAGGAGCTGGTCCACATCCTCGAGCGCTGTGGCGGTCGCACGCTCGCGCTCTTCACCTCGCACCGCATGCTCCGGCGCAGCACCGAGGCGGTCCGCAAGCGGCTGCCCGACTCGTCGGTCCTCGCCCAGGGCGATGCCCCCAACGGCGTCCTGCAGCGACGGTTCCTCGACGACGAGCACTCGTCGTTGTTCGCGACGGCCAGCTTCTGGACTGGGATCTCCTCGCCGGGCACGACGTGCTCCGCCGTGGTCGTCGACAAGATCCCCTTCCCGGTGCCCACCGATCCGATCGTCGAGGCCCGTTGCGACGCGGTCGGCGACGATCGGGCGTTCATGGAGGTGTCGGTCCCCGCCGCCGGCGTGCAACTGGCCCAAGGCGTCGGCCGGTTGATCCGCACGGCCACCGACCGCGGCGTGGTCGCCGTCCTCGATCCGCGGCTCGCCGAAGCGCGCTACCGCTCCCGGATCCTCGACCGGCTGCCGCGCATGAAGCGCACCCGTGACCGCTCGGATCTGGACGACTTCGTCGAGTCCCTCGATCTCGACTGACCCTCGAGCCCGTTCTGTTCGGCGTTTCACAAGGAAAACCTTGTGAAACGCCGAACAGAACGGGAGCGGGAGCGGGGGCGGGCGGAGGAGCGTCAGGCTGGGTCGCTCCTCTCCAGCAACCAGTCCTCGGGATCGGGGTGCGACAGCAGCCGGCGGTACACCGTGGTGTGGTCGGTCCAGTTGTTGGTGATCCGACCGTCCTCGGTCTTGTACCAGGAGTGGCAGCCTTCGGCCCACACCGTGCGCGCCGCAGCGTCTTGCACCTCGGCATCGAAGCGCGACGCGGCCGGCTCGGCGACCTCGATCGACCGGAGACCGAGCAGCACCTTCTCCTCGATGAGGCGCAGCGTGTAGCCCACCTGCTGCTCGATCATGAACAGGATCGAGTTGTGACCCAGGTTGGTGTTCGGGCCGTAGAGCATGAACAGGTTGGGGAACCCGGGGACCGCCAGGCCGAGGAACGCCCGAGCGCCGTCGGCCCACACGTCGTTGAGGTCGCGCCCGCTTCGCCCGGTGATCTTGAGCGGCGACAGGAACTCGGTCGAGCGGAACCCGGTGCCGAAGACGAGGGTGTCGACCGGGTGGCCGACGCCGTCGACGGTCACGACTTCGCCGTCCTCGATGCGGTCCACCCCGACGGTGACCACCTCCACGTCGGGGCGCAGCAGCGTGGGATACCAGTCGTCGGCGATCAGGATCCGCTTGCAGCCGAGCGGGTAGTCGGGGATCACCGCCGCCTCCGACACGCGGTCGGAGATGAGCGCCCGCAGCTGCGTGCGGAACTGGCCCTCCATCCAGCGTCCCAGCCGGCTGCCCTTGCGCATGGCGTTGAATCGGGCCTCGAAGCGCCAGTAGATCGACTCCCGATAGGCGCGCTGAGCGCCGGGCACGTGCTCGAGGACCCACCGCTCACGCTCGCTGAAGGGCCGGTCCTTCCGCGGGCCGACGTAGTTCGCGCTGCGTTGGAACAGCGTGGTGTGCGCGGCGGCCTCGGCCACCGGCGGAACGAACTGGATCGCGCTCGCCCCGATGCCGATCACTCCGACCCGCTCACCGGAGAGGTCGTGGTCGTGGTCCCAACGGGCCGAGTGGAACACGGTCCCGCCCTGGTCGGCGAAGTCGTCCAACCCCGCGATCTCGGGGATGTGCGGTCGGTTCAGCTGACCCAGACCCGACACGACCACATCCGCGACGACCGTGTCGCCGTCCCCACCGTCGCCCTCCGCCATGTGCAGCGTCCAGGTGCCCGCGGCGTCGTCGTAGTGCGCCTCGGTCACCTCGACGCCGAACCGGAGGTGCGGTTCGAGATCGAAGCGATCCACGAGCGACTCGAAGTACCCGAGGATCTCCGGCTGGCGGGCGAAGCGCCGCGTCCAGTCCCGCTTGGAGGCGAAGGAAAAGCTGTAGAGGTGGCTCGGCACGTCACACGCCGCTTGCGGGTAGGTGTTGTCCCGCCACGTCCCGCCCACGCCGCTCGACTTCTCGTAGATCGTGAAGCTCTCGATGCCGGCATCGGCCAGCCGGATCGCCATGCACAACCCGGCGGCGCCGGCGCCGATGATCGCCACCCGGGGCGATGGCGTGCCGGCAGCGATGGCGGCACGCGTCCGGGCCGCCCGCTCCCGCTCCCCCCGTCCTCCGTAGCCGGTGCGACCGATCGGCCGCAGCGACGCGACCCGGCGGGACGCGGTGCTCGTGCGGGCTGTCGACATGGGTGGACCTCCTCGCGCACCCCCCGTGCGTGGCTCCGACAGTACCGAAGGGACCGGGACCGGGGCGGGGGCCCGCCCAGCGACGCCACGCCCGGGAACACCCGCAGGGTCGCGACGGTTGGCTCCACCATGAGCACGATCGAACTGACCAACGACAGCTTCGAGACGACGGTGACGGGCGACGGCATCGTCCTGGTCGACTTCTGGGCCTCCTGGTGCGGCCCCTGTCGCAGCTTCGCCCCGGTCTTCGAGTCGGCGGCCGACGACAACCCCGACATCACCTTCGCCAAGGTGGACACCGAGGCGCAGCAGGAGCTCGCCGGCGCCCTGCAGATCATGTCGATCCCCACGCTGATGATGTTCCGAGACGGCGTCCTGCTGTTCTCCCAGCCCGGCGCGCTGCCCCGCAACGCGCTCGACGACCTGATCGGCCAGGCACGCGCGCTCGACATGGACCAGGTGCGTGCGGAGATCGGCGAACCCACCGCCTGAGGCCAGCACCCCGAACGACGGCCTGGCCGTGCGTGCACCTGTGCCGTTCGGGCGGACACCCCCGACCGATGGTCGGCGGCACCGACGGGGTCGGCGAGGACCAGATCGACCTCGCTCCGGGCGACATGCCCTCGTCGATCGCCAACACCGAACGTGTGCGGTCGCTTCCCAACCTGCTGGCGGCGTGCCTGGTCGCGTTCGCCGTGGTCGGCCTCGGCCACCGCGCCGTCATCAGCCGGATCGGAGCGGTCGAGCACGTCACGGTGCCGTGGACGGGGATCGTCTCGGGTGCACGGCGCTGGTCGCGGTGGCGAACCTGGTGGCGCTGGTGCCGGAGCGACGGGTGCGCAACGACATCCTCGCGGCGCAGCTCCGAGGTGAGTGAGGCGTCGAGCGCTCAGCGATCGCGGATCGGGAACGACCCGTCAGGGCATCGACCCGGCGAAGCGGGCCTCGTCGAGCAGATCGACCTCATCGGGCTGCGACGCTGAGCGCTTCTTCCAGATCACGACCCCGATGCCGCCGAGAACGAGGATCACCAGCAGCACGAAGAGCTTCTTCTTGCCCTTGCAGCTCTTGACGACCTCTTCGGCATCCACGGGGGCGGAGTCGACCTCACGGTCCCCTCCGATGTGCTCCGCGACGGACTTCGCCCGCTCCGTCGCGATCGCCGCACCTTCGACGAGGGCAGCGGTCGTCCCGGCCAGCGTGGCCACGTGGCGGAGGTCGGTCGAGATCTTCTTGGCTCTGCTCATGAGCCCAACCTACCCAATGACCCACGAGTTGCGATGAAGCGGGAGCGCGAGAATCAGTCGACGGTGATCCGGGCGAAGAGCTCCATCTTGCGCTCCTCGAACGTGTCGAAGTCGATGCGCTTGGCCTCGAAGTCGGCGTGGAGCTCCTCCACCAGGCGAAGCAGCTGGTCCGCGGAGAGGTCCTCGCCCTCGGGGAGGTCGACCACGTCGACGGACAGCTCCTCATCGGTGCCGACCTCGGACTCGCCGGTGAGTCGGCGCTCCCGCTTGGCGGCGGCCTTGGCCTTCTTGGCCCGGTCCCTCTGGAGCTTGGCGAAGCTGGTTCGGCTGGCACCCATGATCGTCCTCGATTCGTCTCGTGCTCGTGCTGCGCGCTCGTCGTCGTCGTGCCCGACCGTCGCCACGCGCTGAGCCGCCTGCGGTGGCAGGTCGCCTCGGGCGGGGTCCCGGAGGGCTCCGTTGCGGCTCCGGACGCGAGTCGGTCGTCTTCCCCTGTGGAGGACGACCCCGGTTCTGCGCCGTTCGGCGGACCGGTGCGGTCGGACCCGCTTAGGTTACGTCGTCCAGGACCGCAACGGCACGACGGGGCGCCGACCTCGGCGCGAACTGACCCGCACGTGCCCCTCACACGAACCGGAGAGCCTTGAGATGACGCTGGGAACGAGCGTTCTGGTGGACCGAAGTGACCTCCATCACACGTCGGTCCGCCGACTCGCCCTGACCGACGACGCCATACCTCCTGAGGGTTCGGTGCTGCTCGCCGTGGAGCGGTTCGGGTTGTCGGCCAACAACATCACCTACGCCACGTTCGGCGACGCGATGGGCTACTGGTCCTTCTTCCCTGCGCCCGACGGACTCGGCCAGATCCCCGTCTGGGGCCACGCCACCGTCCTGCGATCGGGGCACCCTGACGTCGCCGACGGGTCCGAGCTGTACGGGTTCCTCCCGATGGCGACCCACCTGCTGATCGCGCCCACGACCGCCGATGTCCGAGGCTGCACCGACGGCAGCCCGCACCGGGCGTCCCGGGCGACGGTGTATGACCGGTACCTCTACCGTGACAGCGATCCGTTCGCCGCTGCGTCACCCACCCCCGAGCTCGAGGTGCTGCTCCGACCGCTGTTCACCACGTCGTTCCTCCTGGCGGCCGACCTCGCGGAGCACCGATACCACGACGCCGACGCCGTGCTGTTCACCAGCGCCGGATCCCGCACGGCGTTGGGCACCGCCCACGTCATCTCCGGCCGGACGCACCGACCAGCGGTCGTGGGGCTGACGCGAGCCGAGTTCGAACGCGACGTCGCGGCGCTCGGCGTGTACGACCGGGTGCTCACCTACGACGAGGTGTCGTCGCTGCCGGTGGGCGACACCACGATCGTGGACCTGGCGGGCGACGGGTCGCTGACCGCCGCGCTGCACGGCCACCTGGGCGCATCGGTGCTCCACAGCACGATCGTCGGTGCCACGCACTGGGCTGCGGAGCCGGTCGACCTGTCGTCGCTGCCGGGCGCCCAGCGCACGTTCTTCTTCGCTCCGGAGACGGCGCAGCGACTGCGCGCCCGAGTGGGTGACGCTCGGCTGGAGGCCACGCTCGTCGCCGAGTGGCGGGCGTTCGCCGAGCTGATGGCTGGGTGGCTGCGGATCCACACCGACCGGGGTTCCGACGCCGTGCTCGCCGCGTATGAGGCCATCCTGAGCGGCGTGGCATCACCCAGGGACGGGTTCGTCCTGTCGCTGCGCGGCTGACCCGCGATCGATCATGACCGGCGGCGCGAATCCTTCAGTGGCTCCGCTCCGACGCCGATGGTCATCTGGATGAGCGACGCGCCGGCAACCAACCACACACGCCGACTCGGCGAACGACTGCACCTCGGCGAGGTCCTGATCGCCTGGCGCGTCGACGAGGTCATACCTGGGCGGGTCCGGGACCGCCCGCGACCGCCCGAGGTCGGCCGGATGATCGACGTCTCGGTGAGCGGAGCGGCGATCGTCGCACCCGCGGCGACGGAGCTCCGCCCCGGTCGTGCCGTGGTGATCCGCCTCGACGACGCCGAAGCAGTGGTGAGGATCCGTCGCATCGTGGACTTCGGCGAGGACGGCTGGCTGCTCTACGGCGTGGAGCTCATGGAGTCCGACCTGGTGTTCCGCGACTGGATCAACGGTCTGCTCGACGTGCGACGACCGCAGTCGGTCCAGGCCGCGTGGGAGTCCGCGGACTGAGTGCGACGATGGCGCGTGGAGCCCTGCGGGCTCCGCGGGCTCTGCGGCGCGAGCGGGTCAGGTGATCGCGATGAACGCGACGAGCACGATCACCAGGACGGCCGCGACGACGATCCACGGCCAGCCGTGGAAGACCTCTTTTCGTCGCTGGTGGATCTCGTAGTCGACGTTCGCCTTGCTGCCCACCTTCGGGAGGTGTTGCTGCTGGTGCTGCTTCCTGGGCTTCTGACCGCTGCTTCCCACGACCGGCCACCGTACCGGGTCATCTACGGTGCGCGGGTCCCCGGTGCGCTCGACGGTCGGCTCGCGGCACCCGAGATGTGACGACCCGTCAGATCCAGGTACGTTCAGAACCATGCGCCTCGGAGACATCGCCAACGCTGACGCACTCGACGCCGGCAAGCCGCTCGACGGGATCCGGGTCCTGGCCCTCGAGCAGATGCAGGCGCTGCCGTACGCCACGCAGCTGCTCGGCCGGCTCGGGGCCGAGGTGGTGAAGGTCGAATCACCCAAGGGCGGGGACATGGGCCGCTCCTCGCTCCCGGCCATGGCCGACCCCGAGGGACGTCAGGTCGGCGCCACGTTCCTGCGCAACAACCTGTCCAAGCAGAGCGTCTGCATCGACCTCAAGTCCGACGAGGGTCGACAGCTCGTCCTCGACCTCGCCCCTCGCTTCGACGTGGTCGCAGAGAACTTCAAGGCGGGCGGACTCGCCCGTCTGGGGCTCGGCTACGACGACGTGGCGGCGGTGCATCCCGGCGTCGTCTACCTGTCGGTCTCGGGGTTCGGGAACACGACCGACTCCCCCTACAAGGACCGTCCGGCGTTCGCCGCGATCGTCGAGGCGATGTCGGGGATCTACGACTACCAGGCCCGCGACGACCGACCGCCGCAGGCGAGCCCGGTCGGTGCGCTCGGCGACATCTCGGCCGCACTGTTCGGGGCGATCGGCGTGTTGGCGGCGCTCCGGCAACGGGACCGCACCGGCGAGGGCCAGTACGTCGACGTCGCCATGTTGGATGCGCTCGTTGCGATGACCGACATCGTTCCCAACTTCTGGTCGATGGGCCTGACCGAGCGGGCGCCGCTGATCCTCGAGAACTTCCGCGCCGCCGACGGTTGGTTCGTGCTGCAGGTCGGACGTGAACCCCAGTTCGCCGCACTGGCCGAGCTGATCGGGCGTCCCGAGTGGCTGACCGACCAGCGCCTCGCGACGCGACCCGGGTGGGTCGCCCACATGGACGACGTGATCCGCCCCGCCATCGAGGCCTGGGCCGCCAGCCGAACCCGCCAGGACGCCGCCGCGGCGATGGCGGCCGCCGGACTGGCCTCCGGACCGTGTCTGACCGACGACGAGGTCGTGCACGACCCGCACGTCGCCATGCGCGACATGCTCGTCGAGATGCCCCGGACCGACGGTGTCGACCAACCCGTGCTCACACCCGGCAACCCCGTGAAGATCTCCGGCGTCGCCGAGGGCCCCGAGACGCGCGTGCCGTGGCTGGGCGAGCACACCGACGCGGTGCTCTCCCGAGAGCTCGGACTCGACGCGCAGCGCATCGCCGAGCTGCGTACGTCTGCTGCGATCGCCTGACGCAGGGCCAGCAACCGTCGGCCCGGCGCCGACCCATGACGTCCGTCACATCGGGCTACGGTCGTGCACCGGCAGCAACCGTGGGCCTCCCCCAGGTCGCGCCGACGGGACGACACAGCGAACATGACAGGAGCCAGGATGCGCAGGTTCGTTTGGGCGGTCACCATCGGAACCGCGTTGGCGCTCGCAGCATCCGCGTGCGGCGCGAGCGGCGACAAGAGCGCCGATGACGACGGCGGCACGTCGACGACCGCTGCGGCGCAGGAGGCCTCGGTCGGCGCCTTCGGCGACCTGCAGGACGTGTGCGGGAACGGCGACGCCAGGATCGCCGACGGCGAACCGGGCAGCGGGACCGACACCCTGCCGATAGGTGTCGCCACCGACCGCTCCTCATCGATCCGCCCCGGGCTGAACAAGGAGATGTGGGATGCGTCCGTCGCGTTCGTCGACTGGTGCAACGACCAGGGCGGCATCGGTGGCCTGCAGCTCGAAGCGGTGGAACTCGATGCCGGGTTGTTCGACGTCGAGAAGGCGATGACCCAGGGCTGCCACACCGTCTTCGCGATGGTCGGCGGTGGCTGGGCTCAGGACAACCTGCAGTTCAGCGGCAAGGACAACTCCGACTTCCACCGCTGCGGCCTGATCGACATCCCCGGCTATGCCGTCTCGCCGCAGAAGTCCGACTCGAGCGGACAGGTCCAGCCAGTGCCGAACCCCGGGACATCGGTGTCGAACACGTTCTTGCAGGACTACGCCGAGCTGTACCCAGAGGAGTCCGAGAGCATCGCCATCGCCTACGCGGACCTCCCAGCGCTGGAGATCCAGAAGGAGAAGTACAAGGCGGCCGCCGCCAGCCAGGACCTCGACGTCGTCGCCGAGATCCCCTACCCCGCCACCGGGATGGCGGACTGGACGCCGCTCGCGCAGTCGATCATCCAGTCCGGCGCCGGCACGCTCATGTGGGTCGGAGAGGCCGGCAACGTCACCAGCGCCATCGCCAAGCTCAAGGAGCAGGGTTGGAAGGGCCACGCACTGCTCGAGACGAACATGTACGACCCGCTGCTGTTCTCCCAGGGCGACGAAGCCGTGGAGGGATCGGTGGTCCGTCAGACCGTCTATCCGGTCGAGGAGGCCGCTCGATGGCCGGCAACCCAGCAGTACCTCGACAACCTCGAGCGCTACGTACCAGATGCCAAGATCGCTCCGCTCGGCATCCAGTCGACGAGCGCGTGGCTGCTGTTCTCGGTGGCTGCGAACGCGTGCGCCAAGGCCAACGACGGCGTGATCTCTCGGACGTGCGTCCTGGAGCAGGCCGCAGCGCAGGACAACTGGACCGGCGGCGGCCTGCACGCCTCACAGGACCCGGCAGCCTTCAGCGAGGCTCACTCCAGCGCCTGCAGCATGCTGCTGATCGTCAAGGGCGGCGAGTTCGAGCGCCTCTACCCCGAGATCGGCGGCGAGGATGACGACCAGGGCGGGTTCCACTGCCCCGACGACGGCGTCACCGAGGTGCCGGCCAACGCCGGCAAGGGCGTCGTCGCCCCCGGCGCCAAGATCTAGGCACGTTCGAACAGCCTGGTTCCGGCCTCAGGGCCGGTCGTGCACCTGGCGGAGGAACTGACGGGTGCGCGGATGCTGAGGGTCGTCGATGACGTTGGACGGCGGGCCCTCCTCCACCACGACGCCATCGGCCATGAACACGACCCGATCGGCCACGTTGCGCGCGAAGCCGATCTCGTGGGTGACGACCATCATCGTCATGCCGTCCTCGGCGAGCGACCGCATCACGTTCAGCACGTCGCCCACCAGCTCGGGGTCGAGCGCCGAGGTCGCTTCGTCGAACAGCATGATCTCGGGGTCCATGGCCAGCGCCCGGGCGATCGCCACCCGCTGCTGCTGGCCACCCGACAGCTGCGCCGGGTAGTGGTCCACCTTGTCCAGGACACCGACGCGTTCCAGGTTCCGGCGGGCGACCGCCGCGGCATCTGCTGCGGAGCGCTTGAGCACCTTTCGCTGGGCGATCGTCACGTTGTCGAGCACGCTCAGGTGCGGGAACAGGTTGAACTGCTGGAACACCATCCCGATCCGACGACGCACGGCGTTGACGTCGGTGTCGTCGTCGCAGATGTCGATGCCATCGATGAGCACCTGCCCGCTGTCGGGCGTCTCCAGCAGGTTGACGCAGCGGAGGAGCGTGGACTTGCCGGAGCCCGACGGACCCAGCACCACGACCACCTCGCGATGATCGACGTGGAAGTCGACGCCCTTCAGGACCTCGTTCGACCCGAAGCTCTTGCAGAGCGAGCGGATGTCGACGGTCGGACGAGCGTCACGGTCTGCTGCATCGGGCACGAGCGCCTCGCTCATCGTCGGTTCGCCTGGGTCCTGCGCTCCACCCAACGGGCCAGGAACGTCAGTGGCAGGGTGATCACGAGGTAGCAGACCGCAGCGGCCATCAGCGGGGTGTAGTTGCCGATCGAGTTCGAGATCGTGCGGCCCCACGTCGTCAGCTCGCGCTGGCCGATCGCGACGCCCAGCACGGCCAGGAGCGACGTGTCCTTGAGCAGCAGCACGAGCTCGTTGGTGAGCGGCGGCAGGATGACCCGGAACGCCTGGGGCAGCACGATCGATCGCATCGTGGCGCCGGCCGGCATCCCGAGCGAGCGGGCCGCCTCGATCTGGCCTCGGGGCACCGCCTCGATGCCGGCTCGGATCGTCTCGGCCAGGTAGGCGCCGGCCACGAGGGCGAGCGCCAGGCACCCGGCACCCCACGGTTGGGAGAGGAAGCCCGGGAGGTTCTCGGCCCCGAACGCGATCGGGAGGCCGAACCCCACGATGAGGATCGTGAGCAGCGCGGGCAGCGCGCGGAACAGCTCGACGTAGACCGACCCGATGAGCCGGGCCGGCAGCACGGTCGATTGGCGCATCAGCGCCACGACCAGGCCGATGACCAGACCGCCGCCGTAGCCGATCGCCGTGTACACGAGGGTGTTGCGGGCAGCCTCGGTGACGATGCCGGGGAACTGGTCGGAGAAGTCCTCCCACTTGAAGAACCGGTTGGCGAGCGCACCCCAACGGACGGTCAGCGCCAGGACGACGCCGACCACCACCAGACCGCCGAGGAAGACCGCCCACTGGATGAGCGTCGATCGTCGTGCGCGGGTCATGCGCTGTCAGGTCCCTCCTCCGGCGACGAGCGGGGGGGCGGCGTCCGGTCGGGACGCCGCACCCCGTCGATCACCGGTGCGCCACCGGCGGCGGCCGGCGGGTTCGATCGCGGAGCGGTCGATCAGGACGACGGCTTCTCGCCGAAGTACTTCTCGTAGATCGTGTCGTAGGTGCCGTCGGACTTGGCCGCCGCGAGGCCCTTGTTCAACAGCTCGAGTGTGGCCGAGTCGTCCAGCTTGGTCGCCATGCCGTACTTCTCGTCGGTCGTGATCTTCGCCGTGACGACGAAGTTCGGGTCCTGCACCGCTCGGTAGGCGTTGATCGGGTAGTCCTGGATGACGGCATCCACAGTGCCGGACTCCAGGGCGGCGAACAGGTCCGCTGCGCCGGGCAGAGCGGTGACGGTGGCGCCGTCCGGCTTGTTCGCGGTGACGTACTCCTCGCCCGTGGTACCGGACTGCACACCGATCGTCTTGCCGGCGAGCGACTCGACCGTCGTGAACTTCTCTGCGTTGGCCTTGGTCGTCAGGATCGACTGCTCGGCGTCGAAGTACGGATCGGTGAAGTCCATGTTCGCCTTGCGCTCGTCGGTGATCGACACCGAGGAGATGACCGCGTCGCAGTTGCCGGCGTCCATGGCGGCGAAGATGCCGTCGAACGGCGTGACCTTCACCTCGAGCGTCTTGTCCGCCCCGTCGGCGATCGCCTGAACCAGGTCGATGTCGAAGCCGGTGAAGCCGCTCGGTGTCGTCTCCTCGGTCGCCTCCATCTCCATGGGTGCGTACGGGATGTCGGAGCAGATGACCAACTTGGCAGAGCTGTCGCCGCCGCTGGCCTCGGTGGTGTCCGACGACGAGTCGTCGTCGCTGCTGCACGCGACCAGGCCGAGGCCCATGATCGCTGCTGCGGCAACCGCTGTGAATCGCATCGTTGTCCTGGACATCGTTGTCGGCACCTCGCTGGGGTTCGAAGTCGGTGACCGGGATCGTAGTCCCGCCACGAAGATCGCATCCGGACCGTCGTCGATGCTGGATCCCAGACGGGTTCATGCCGATGGGAGGAGATGGCCCTCCCCCTGTCGCCCCATCCAGCGACCTCACCATCACCGACCGCACGGCCGGTGCTGCGACGGATCGACTTCGGCCTCGACGACATCGACGATGCCGTGTGGAACCCGGCGGCCTGCGAGTTCGTCGCAGCAGCGAACGCCGTGTCGCTCTTGATGCCCGCCGTCGAGCCCTACTTCGCGTCGTCGGTGCGACGAGCCATCCCGGCACTCGACGTCGGGCTCGTGGCCGAGGCCCGCACGTTCGTCCGCCAGGAGCTCGAGCACCAGCGTCAGCATCGCCGGTTCAACCGTCGACTCGTCGAGTGCTTCGGCGGGCTGCGCCGCCCGGAGCATCGCTCGCAGGCGGTCTACGGATGGCTCAACCGAACTCGATCGCTCCGCTTCAGCCTCGCCTTCGCCGCGGCGTCGGAGACGATCGCCTACTCGCTGGCACGGTGGACGAGCGACCACCTGGCGGAGTTCCTCCGCGGCGCGGACCCCGTCGCGACGGACCTCTTCGTGTGGCACCTGGCCGAGGAGGTGGAGCACAAGTCGGTGGCGTTCGACGTGTGGGAGGAGGTGGACGGATCCCGATGGCGCTACGCGCGAGCCGCGCTCCTGTCGCTGGTGCTGCTGGCATGGCTCTGCCTGTGGTCGATCGCCGTCCAGCTGCACGCCGAGGGACGGCTGTCGCGGCCCGGCTCCTGGTGGCGCACCGCTCGACTGCTGCTGAGCTTCACCTTCGAGGTCGTCCCGACGTTGTTCATGTCGTCGCTTCCGGGACATCACCCCGACCAGCTCGTCGATCCGGACTGGTATCGCCACTGGCTGGTCGATCTGGAGCACCGGCGCGGTGCGGTCCACCCCGAGGCGGCGCAGTGTCCGGCCCCGTCCCCGCCCCCGCCCGAGCGCTGCGCCTGACCCCGTTCTGCTCCCCAGAACCGGGGGGCGGAGCCAGAGAGCGGGTCAGTCCGTCAGCGTGATCGCGTACTCGGGGCAGTTGTCCGCGGCGAGCTCGGCCTTCTCGGCGAGCTCGGACGGCACCTCCCCGTCGGGGCCGAGGCGATCGACCAGGAGCACGGCGTAGCCGTCGTCGTCGACGTCGAACAGCTCTGGCGACAGCAGGTAGCAGCGGTTGTGGCCCTGGCAGGCGTCACGGTCGAAGTGGATCTTCATCTCGTCTCCCTCACTCCCCTGTTCACTCGCTCGCTCCCTGACTCGGGCGCTCACCGACTCCGCTCGCTGCCACTCGTGGTCGGCTCAGCTCGTGGCGAGGACGCGGACCGGCAGCTCGCGCGGGCCCCGGACCTGGCCGGTGGACCATCGGACGCCCCCGGGGTCGGCCAGCTCGTAGTCCGGCACCCGCTCGAGCCACTCCTCGATCGCGATCCGCAGCTCCATGCGGGCCAGGTTGGACCCGAGGCAGCGGTGGATCCCGAGCCCGAACGCGGCGTGGCGGTTCTTGCGACGGTCGATCACGAAGCGGTCTGCGTCCTCGAACGCCTCCGGATCGCGGTTGGCGGCAGGGAAGGGCAGCAGCACCCAATCGTCGGCCTTCACGGGGCAACCGCCGAGCTCCGTGTCGGACGCGACCATCCGGGCCATCGTGACGGGTGCGTAGAAGCGCAGGAACTCCTCCACGGCGAACGTCATGAGCTCCGGCTCGTCGATGAGCCGACGGCGGTCCTCGGGATGCTGCGCCAGGTGCCACAGCGACGCGCCGATCGCCGACCACGTGGTGTCGATGCCGGCGATGAGCGCGAGCGCCAGGGTCCCCTCGACGTGCTCGCTCGTGAGCGGTTCGCCGTCGATCTCCTGGCCGAGCAGGTAGGTCACCAGGTCGTCCTGCGGGCGCTCGACGTGCTCGGCGACGATGCCCTGGAGGTAGTACACGAACGTCTCCTCCTCATCGATCGGTCCCGACTGCCCCGGCTTCTCCAGGATCCGGTGGATGAACACGCGGAACCGGTCGCCGTCCTCCTGGGGCACCCCCAGCATGTGGGCGATCACCCGGACCGGGATGTGCTGGGCGTACCCGGTGGCCAGGTCGGTGAGCGACCCCGACAACTCGCCGTCGTTGCCGCTCGCCGCTCGGGCGAGCAGCTCGTCGATGAGCTCCCCGCAGAACCTCCGGGTCAGCTCCTCCAGCGGGGCGACCGCCTTGGGCGAGAACGCCGGCAGCAGGATGCGCCGCGCCTCGGCGTGGAACGGCGGGTCCGAGGTGATCGGCGGAGCGAAACCGGCGGGTGACGGCGCCAGCGGTCGGAAGTCGCTGACGATCACGCCCCGGGAGCTGAAGTGCTCGGTGTCGTGGGCGATCGCCGACACGTCCTCGTGGCGCGTGGGCAGCCAGGTGCCGCCGAAGCGGTCCGAGTGCGCCACAGGACACCGCTCCCGCAGGTCGTCCCAGATCTCCGGGGCGGCGGCTGCGTAGGCCTCGTCGGTGTGGTCGAAGTCGGTCGCCCAGTCGACGATCCCTGAACCCTGGGGTGGCTCCAGCATGGTGACCTCCATCCATCGACCTGGATCCGTCGATCTGGATCCGTCGAGGAGCACCCGCGGCCGCCCACCATCGGGCGAAGGTCGACTCCTCCCGCTGCACCGTATCTCGCTGACCGTGCGGTCAATGAGCGATCACGCCGACAGCTGGTCAACGATCGCCGCCCCAGCACCTGGCCGCCCGTTCAGCCCCGATCCTGACGATCGGACACAACCGCAGCGGTTGTCCGATGTCATGAGGATCGGGCCGACGTGCGTTGTGGAAGCCTGATGGCCATGGACGACGCGTACGAGACCGATCTCGGCGGGGCGCGGGAGCGTGGGATGACGTGGGCAGGGCCCACGTCGTTCTGCCGGCTCCCGGTGACCCGTGATCTGACCGGCGTGGACATCGCCGTCGTGGGCATCCCGTTCGACAACGCCACGACCAACCGTCCCGGCGCAAGGTTCGGACCGCGTGCCATCAGGGAGCAGTCGATGCTGTCGGGCGAGTATCCCGACGGCCTGTGGCCGTGGGGATACGACGTGTTCGCCCGCCATCGGGTGATCGACGACGCGGACGTCACGTACGCCCCGGGCGACACGGAGGAGATGCTGGCCAACGTGGAGGCCGAAGCCGGGCGGATCATGGACGCCGGCGCCTCGGTGCTCGGTCTCGGAGGTGACCACGTGGTCGCCTACCCCCTGCTGCGTGCCGCCGCCGCTCGGTTCGGTCCGCTGTCGCTCATCCACTTCGACGCCCACTCCGACACGTGGGACTCCAACGGCGAGCTCAACCACGGCACGATGTTCCTGCGCGCCGCCGAGGACGGAATCGTCGATCCCGGCACCTCGGCGCAGGTCGGCATGCGGACCCCGAACGAATCCCACGGCTTCCAGGTGATCCATGCGGACGAGATGTTCCGCATCGGCATCGACGCCACCGTCGGGCGCGTCCGCGACGTCGTCGGCGACCGGCCGGCCTACCTGACCTTCGACATCGACTTCCTCGATCCTGCATACGCGCCGGGCACCGGCACACCGGTCGTCGGTGGTCCGACCACCTGGCAGGCCCGTCAGCTGCTGTTCGGGCTCCGTGGGCTCGACATCGTCGGAGCGGACCTGGTCGAGGTGGCACCCATCTACGACCCCAGCGCACAGATCACCGCGCTCGCCGGCGCGACGATCGCGCACGACGAGCTCTACCTCCTGGGGGTGGCCCGGTCGCTGCGTTCGGGGTGACACACTCCTGACCATGTCCGAGGTCGTCATGGTCCACGGGGCCTTCCACGAGTTGTGGGGCCCGTTCCGCCTCTGGGTGCGCTGGACGCCGAGCGTCCTCGACGGCCTGTGGGTCGCCGGCGTGTCGATGAGCGACGTGTCGCTGCCACGCTTGCAGGATCGGTCGGCTGTGGCGTTCTGGGGTGACCTCGTCCGACCGCGACCGCGCACAGCCGAACAGATCGCCGCGCACGTCGATGACCACGCTCCGTCGGGGGAGGCACCCGACGGGATCGATGCGGTGTTCGAAGGCGTGGGTGGCGGCACCGGCGCAGCGGGCGGACCTCGAGCCGGCGACCTCGATGCGCTGGTCCAGCAGGCGGCGAAGGACGCCAACGCCCGGTCCATGGAGCTGCTCGCGCAGTACGTGGTGGATCCCGACGTGCGCGCCGCGGTGCACGAACGCCTCGAGCGTCACCTGACACCCGACACGAAGGTCGTGATCGCCCACTCGCTCGGTACCGTCATCGCCTACCAGGTGCTGTGCGCCCGGCCGGACCTCGCGGTCGACCTGATCACCGTCGGCTCACCGCTCGGAGACCCGGCGTTGGTGTTCCCACTGCTCCAGCCGGCGCCGGTCGACGGGCGCGGGGTGTGGCCCGTCGGTGTGCGACGTTGGACGAACGTCGCCGCCGAAGGCGACCTGGCCACCGCCGGTTGTCCGCAGCTGGCTGCGGCGTTCGGCCCACGGGTCGAGGACCACCTCGTGTACAACGGCCGGCACGCGCACAACGCCGAGCCGTACCTGAACTCGCGTGCGGTGGGAGAGGCGCTCGCCGATGCGCTCAGCCTCCCTCGGCGCTCCTGAACGGTCACTCTGTCCAGCCGACCGAATCCAGCGCACAACTCGGGGGAAACGGACCGCTCACCCGTCGAGATCCCCCAAGATCGCCCGGACACGACCGAACCAGCGCCGGTCAGTGCGTGGCGACCGCCTCGGGGTCCGGTGCCACGTGCCGATCGACGAACGCGTCGATGGCGGTGACGACCCGAGCCGATGCGTCCGCCCACGGCATCAGGATCGGGAACACGTGGAACATCCCGGACTCCTCTGTGGACTCCACCTCCACGCCGGCGGTCCGAAGGGAGCCGACGAAGTCCCGGATCCCGTCGCGGAACATCTCGTCGCCGCCCGAGCACACGAAGGTCGGCGGGAACCACTCCGGGTCCGGCTCCAGATGGACGGCCGACACCCGGGAATCGTCGGGCTGGACTCCGTGCAGGTACGGGGTGACCGGCACGTTCCACGGCAGGATGTCGTTCGGTGCGTTGTCGGTGATCGACGGGTGGTCGAGATCCAGGTCGATCTCCGGACTGAACAGGACCAGCGCCGCGGGAGCGGGCAGCCCTTGTTGCGACAGGTAGCCCATCATCGACGTCGCCAATCCGCCGCCGCCGGAATCGCCGGCGACCACCAGGTGCGCCGAGTCGACGCCGCGGTCGAGCAGCGCCTGGTACACGTCGGCGGCATCGTGCACGCCGGCCGGGAACGGGAACTCGGGTGCCAGCCGGTAGTCGGCCAGGAAGATCTCGCAGCCCGTGCCCTTGACCATCGACGCGGCGAACGCCGAGTACATCATCGGGGAAGTCCCGATGTAGCCGCCGCCGTGCAGGTAGAGGATCGTGCCGTCGATCGACGCCTTGTCCTCGCCGTCATCCACGTGTTCGTCGGTGCTGCTCCGTCGACGACACCACAGGCCCGGCACCCCGGCGATGACGTCATGGGTGATCTCGACGTCGTCGACGAGGTCCACGAACGGCGGCATCACGACCGAGCAGAGCTTGTCGAGCACCTTCTCCATCGAGCGGAACTCCTCGATCGGCAGACCCATCGAGAACCCCATGAACGAACGTACGACCTGGCGGGTGACGGACCGGCCGACGTTGTCGAGCACGCTCGCAGGTCCTTCCCAGGGACGCCGGAACGGCACTCGGGCGAGCCCGTTGGTCAGGGCCTGACCCAACCCGACCAGCGTGACGGCTGCCACGGGTAGCGAGGCGGTCTGAACATCCGGACGATCGGCCATCACCATGGCCGACAGGATATTCACCCCACCGTTTCTGACGAGAAGTCAGGACCGAAACGGTCCGATCCTCACCGGAGAGTCGTCGTGGCGATCAGGAGTTCGGACGGGCGACGGCGGCCGGCTTGCGCAGCGGCGCTCCCGTGACGGGGTCGCGGACGATCGTCCGGCCCGCCGGGTCCGACTCCCGCTTGTACCAGCGGAACCAGATCACGCCCATCACGGTCCAGATCACCGGCAGGTTGCCCACCTTCATCAGCACACCCGCGGTCTGCTGGTCGTTCAGGGCGTCGAACCCGGCCAGACGCGGCGCCAACTCGTAGGTGCTGTAGAGGGGCTGGGAGGAGAAGGTCAGGAACCCACCGGGGATCATCGGCATCAGCGCGGCGGCGGCGAACAGGTAGACGAGCTTCACCGGGGCCGACGACGCCCGGGACTCGGGGATCGGGTCGATGATCGGCGACCACAGGATGATCCCCGACACCAACCAGATCATGTCGAGGGCGAACGAGCCGAACTGCGAGGCGCGGAGCGTGTCGACAGCGATCGGCGAGTGCGTGACGATCAGGATCACGTTCGACGTGATCGCCGCGACCACCGGCCGGGCCAGGATCCGGTGGATGCCCTCGAGGTGCAGGGCAGACAGGATCCGACGCCACATCCACTCGGGGGTGCCCAGCAGGAGCATCGGGGCCGCAGCCAGCGTGTAGAGCATGTACTGGAGCATGTGGATCGAGCTGAGGTAGCTCGCTCCGAGGGTGCCGACCGGCCAGTCCGACGCGATCCACAAGAACACGATGCCCAGCGCGAACTGGTAGGGCCGACGACGATCGCGCCGGCGGGACCTCTCGGTCAGCTCGTCGTCGAGGGTGGGGTCGCTGCCGTCGGGTCCGTGGCGACGCATCGAGATCCAGTAGCCGGCGACGAGCGCGCCGCTCAGCAGCCAGACACCCAGGTAGGGCTTGGGAGTCCACGACCACTTCTCGACGATGGCCGAGCACCACCACCTCATGGCGCCATGCTCGCACGGGGTGGGCGGCGATGACCAACCACCGTGGCACCGGTCACGATCTCGCCATCAGGTCGGGGATGTCCGCGACGTCGACGACCTCGGCCGTCACGTCCACCGCCGGGGCGTGCTCGAAGGTCAGGCGCAGCGTCACCGCGGTACCGGGTTCGAGCGGATCTGCCAGGTCCGAGACCATGAGGTGCGCGCCCCCGGGCTCGAAGACGACTGCTCCACCGGAAGGGATCGGCTGGGGAAGCAGATCGCTCCCCGCCTCCGTCGACGACCCGTCGGCCGACATCGCTCCCATCGGCTCGACGGTGTCCGCGTCGGGGCTGGTGACCGACGTCAGGCGATCCTCGCCGCCACCGTTGGAGATCCGCAGGTATGCGGCGCCGGAGTGAGCGCCGTACGAGCCGATGTAGGCGTCACCGATCGTCAACTCCCCCGTCACGACCGTGGTCGCCGCACCCTCGACACCTCCGCCACCGTCGGCAGCGCCGCCGAGCCCGCCGCACGAGGCGCTCAGTGCACCCGCGCCGAGCAGGCCGGCTCCGACCAGCAGCGCCACGACGGGTCGGTGATTCACCCGGCACCGGAATCGACGGGTACGTCGCCACCGAGCATCCGGGGGAGGTCCCTGGTCCAATCGCTCTGGCGTGTCCCGAACGGGTAGACGATGCGGGCCCGCCCGTCAGGCGCGTACACGATCATCTGCGTGGCGTGGCCGATCGCTCCCGACGACTGGGTGTCGGCCCCGCCGCCATCGACCGCGGGTGGCACCTTGGCGGCCTCTTGCGCGGCGATGATCTGCTCTGGGGTGCCGGTCAGGCCGATGAAGCGGGTGTCGAACTTGTTCAGGTACGAGCGGATCACCTCTGGCGTGTCGTTCTCCGGATCCACCGACACGAAGACCACGTCGAGCTGGTCGCGCACTTGCGGTCCCAACGTCTCGAGCGCCGTGTCGAGGGTGCCGAGGTTGATGGGGCAGACGTCGGGACAGCTGGTGTAGCCGAAGAACAGGACCGTGAACCGGCCCTCGGTGCGCTCCAGCAGATCGAAGGGCCGTCCGTCCGTGTCGGTCAGGACCAGGTCGGGCTTCTCCTGGGCTTCCGGCAGCAGCCGCCCGGCCCATGGCTCCTCGCCATCGGAGCGCGTCGCCACCGCCAGGCCGATGCCCAGGACGGCCAACGCACCGATCACGATGAGCGCGATCTGCAGGCCGGGCCGACGGCGGTGCGGGCCGGCCGACCCGAGCCCGTCGTCGCCGAGGATCCGCTCGGGCGGTGTGCCGGCACCTCCGGGACCGCCCACGGCGGCGGGTTCCTCCGGTGCCGCCGGTCGGTCGACGGGGGCGGACATGGCACAGCGACGGTACCAGCGCGCCGCCGAGCCCGGCAGTCGGCCCCACCACGCCAGCGCGCCGGCCGGTAGCATCCCCGTCATGGCCGGGCCCGACGACGTCGCCGCGCTGGCCGCTGCTGTCGGGCTGGCGGCGACCGACCTGCGGCGAGCAGACGTCGAGGCGCAGTTGGGCCTACCCCACTCCGACCTGGTCCGGATGTGGCGGGCGATGGGGTTCGCCGAGGTGCCCGAGGACGAGCCGGCGTTCGGGCCTGAGGACGTGTTCCTCGCCGGCCGGCTCGCAGAGCTCGTCGAATCGGGGCGTCTGGACGACCGGGAGGTCCTTCGGCTGGCCCGGGTGATGGGTGCCGCCTTCTCTCGAGTCGCCGAGGCGCAGGTGGGGCTGCTCGAAGACGCGCAGGACCGGACCGAAGTGGACGTCACCCGCGACGCCGAGCTGCTGGCCCTGCTGGAACGATCGCTCGTGCACGTGTGGCGTCGCCACCTACTCGCAGCGTTGGGCCGACGACTGCGCGTCGACGACAGCGAGGACGACGAGTTGGCGTCGACGACCACCGTCGGCTTCGTCGACATCGCCGGCTTCTCGTCGCTGAGCCGACGTCTCGAGGTCGACGACCTCGCCGAGCTGGTCGATGGGTTCGAGGCAGCAGCGCTGCAGGCCGTCGCCGACCACGACGGCCGGGTGGTCAAGTTCATCGGTGACGCGGTCATGTACGTGGCTCCAGACCTCGACGCCGGCGTGCGCATCGGCTTGGACCTCCAGGAGCTCGCCGCAGATGCGGACGTTCCCGCCGACCTCCACTGCGGCGTCGCAATCGGCCCGACGGTCACGATGGGCGGCGACGTCTTCGGTCCGACGGTCAACCTCGCCAGTCGCCTGACCGACGTTGCCCGCCGAGGCACGGTCGTGGTCACCCGTGACAGCGCCGATGTGCTGGGCGAAGATCCGAGCCTGGTCGTCCGCAACATGCGGCGCGCCTTCGACCTGAAGGGCATCGGCCGGACCCGGCTGTCGACCGTGGCCCGGGCAGGCGCATCCGCTCCGACACGCCGCCGCAAGGGCTGAGCCTCCGCCGGCGCCGACCGGTCCCGGCTCCCGATCTCGACGCCGGGCACGGCGCGGGTCCAGACTCGTCCCGATGCCAGAGGCCCCCTTGCCCGGTGGTGACGACGCCCCCACCGGAGCCGATGACCCGACCGACGACTCCAAGTCGGCGATCGGCGTCCTGGTGGTGAGCACCGAAGCTCCCGTCGACGAGCCCGACCAACGTCAGGCCGTCGTCGACATGCGGCGGCGACGACAGCGGCGGAGGCTCGGCAGCCACGACTGGGGAGAGCTCGCCTACCGCGTGTACACGACGACGCTCGCCGCCATCGTGACGGTCGTCTTCGCCTCGGGATTGATCGGCGACACCAAGCTGGACGCCGCCGAGACCCGGACGTTCCTCGACCGTGCGCCCGCCTGGTTCGGCCTCGGCGCTGCGATCGTGGTGCTGATCGGCATCCGCTCCGGCACCAGAGGCGGGCCGCTGGCGCTGGAGCGACAGGACGTGCACCACCTGCTCCTCGCTCCGATGGACCGCTCGTTCGTGCTGCGTCGTCCGGCGCTCGGGGTGCTGGTCTACGGCTGCCTCGGCGGCGCGATCCTCGCCGGTCTCGGTGCCGGCCTCTTCGACCAACGTCTCGGTGGCGCGTCGCTCCCATGGTTCGCCTGCGGCGCCGTGTTCGGCGCGACGCTCGCCGCCCTGGCCGTGGGGGCTGGGTTCCTGACCGCGTCGCGCCTCACGCCCAAGTGGGTGGCACTCGGGCTCGGATGGCTGCTGGTGGTGTGGGCCCTCGCTGATGCCACCGGGTACGTGCCGACGTCGCCCGCCACCTGGTTGGGAGGCATCGTGATGTGGCCCCTGCAGTTCGACCCTCTCGGCGTCGTGCCGGTCGCGACCGCAGTCGGTCTGCCGCTGCTCGGGTTGGTCACGATCGGCGGTCTGTCGATCGAGAAGGCGACGCGGCGCACCGCGCTGGTCGGCCAGCTCCGCTTCGCCGTGACCCAGCAGGACCTCAGGACGGTGGTGCTGCTGCGGCGGCAGCTGGCCTCGGAGCGCCCTCGCACCCATCCGTGGTTCCCGGCGTTGCCCGGTCCGATCGCCCGGCGCTTCCCGGTTGTCGCCCGCGACTTCCGCAGCATCGCCCGCTGGCCGATCGTGCGGATCGCACGGGTGCTCGCGATCGGCGTCGCCATCGGGCTGACCGCCCGGGCGACGTGGGCGGGGACGACGCCACTCGTCCTGGTCCTCGGGGTGCTCGCCTACGTGGCGGCGCTCGACGCGATCGAGCCCCTCGCCCAGGACGTGGATCACCCGGGCCTGCTCGGTTCGGTGCCGGAGGACCAGGGTGTGGTCATGGTGAAGCACCTCGCCGAGCCGGTGGTCGTCATGGTCGGCGTCGGCCTGGTCGCGCTCGGCGCCGCGTACGCCGTCGACCCTGCGCCCGACGTCCTGCGAGTGGGGATCCCGCTCCTGCTGCCCGCCGCGCTCGCCGCGGTCAGCGGTGCGGCGGTCACCGTCGTGTCGGAGGTGGCGATCGAGTCGAGCAGCGACGCGATCATGCCGCCCGAGGTCGCCGGGCCACGGTTGCTGTTCCGCACGGTGTGGCCACCGGCGATCGCCGTGATCGGAATGGTGCCCATGCTCGTCGCCCGCAGCGCGTCGAGCGCCGCGGACGTGGGCGCCGTCGTCACCCGCATGAGCATCCCCGTCGTGGTGCTCTGCATGGTCGTGTTCGGCTGGGTGCGGTTCCGTGCCGACCTCCACGCCGCCATGGCCGACGCCACCGGAGGTGGCAGCAGATGACCGCCACCGGAGGTGGCAGCAGATGACCGCCACCGGAGGAAGTGCGAGATGAACAAGCAGCAGCGCCACACGGCCGACGAACCGCTCGCGCTCGAGGTCACCGGGCTGTCGAAGTACTACGGCGACGTCGCCGCCCTGGAGGAGATGGACCTCGAGGTGCCGGCCGGCCAATCGGTGGTGCTGGTGGGCCACAACGGGTCGGGCAAGTCGACGCTGCTGAGCATGATCGCCGGGGTCCTCGAGCCGACCGACGGCGAGGTGCTGGTCCACGGCCAGGCCAACGACACGCTGCAGGCCCGCGCCGACCTGTCGTGGCTGCCCGACGCCCCGGTGCTCTACGACGACCTCAGCCTGTGGGAGCACGTCGAGTACATCAACAGGATGCACGGCGGCACCGGCGACGACCCGTTCCTCGACGAGCTGCTCGAACGCCTCGGCGTCGAGGATCGCAAGGACCACCTGCCGTCGCAGTTCAGCCGAGGACTACGGCAGAAGTCGGCGATCGCCGTCGCGCTGTGCCGACCGTTCTCGGTGCTGCTGGTCGACGAGCCGTTCGTCGGGCTCGACGCCACCGGACGACTTGCCTTGCTCGACCTGATCGACGAGGCCCGCGACAACGACGCGACGATCCTTGTCGCCACCCACGATCCGGATGTCATCGACCGCTTCGAGCGCGGCCTGATGCTCGAGAACGGCGAGCTGATCCACGACGGCCCGGCGAGCGAGCTGCACGACCTGCTCAACGCGGACGACCGCCGCGCCAGCTGACGTCCGCCCCGGCCAGTTGCGCCCCGTCAACCGCGGAACTGGTCGAAGATCCCGGCGAGGCGGTCGAGGTGCTCGCTGCGTTCGGCACCACGACCGAGCGGCGAATCGGGCACGATCACCTCGCCGACGCCCACCTGACTCCATCCGGCGACCGTCTCGGCGATCAGGTCGTCAGGGCCGGCCACCGCGGCTCTGGGAGCGACGGCATCGAGGAACCGTCGAGCCCGGGCCCCGTCGTCGGTCGGCAGCAGGAGCGCCTGGGTGCTGCGGCCGATCGACGACGGGTCACGACCGATGTCATGGCATGCCCGATCGAGCACCGCGGACCGCTCGGCGATGCGCTCGGGCAGGCCCCACATGTTCCACTCGTCGGCCAGGCGGGCGGTGATCCGTAGCATCCGGTCACCCTTGCCGCCCACCAGGATCGGGATGCCCGGCCGGCCCGGCCCGGCCGACGGCTTCGGCTCGCACAGGGCGCCGGTCAACCGGAACCAGTCGCCGTCGAGGTCGGTCGTCGGCTCGCGGAGCAGCGACGCGATCGCCCGGCAGTACTCATCGAAGCGGCTGACGCGGTCACGGACCGACGGCAGGTCGATGCCGTACTGCTCGTGCTCGTTCGCCTGCCAACCTGCACCGAGGCCCAGCACCAGCCGACCGGACCCCGCGCTCCCCTCGCGGCTCGCAGCGCTCAGCAGATCCGTCGTCACCGCCCACTTGGCGACGACGGCCGGGTGCCGGTAGGTCGCACCCAGCACGAGCGGCCCGATGCGGACCCTCCGGGTCGCGACCGCGAGCGCAGCGAGCACCGCGGTCGCCTCGAGCGTCGGGGAGTCCGCGGCGCCGAACCCGCCGTCGTCGCCCATGAAGTGGTCCGCGACCCACACGCCGTCCCAACCGGTGTCCTCCGCGTGGCGAGCCACGGACAGGACGTCCTCCGCCGATTGCATCAGGTTGGGCCAGACCGAGAAGCGCACCTGGTGATCCTGCCAGGGCAGCAGTGCCCTGTGCGGACCACGCTGCCACTGCAGCAGCGGGTCCGGGCGGCAGCCAGATCGACCGACGACCGAATCGCCGCACGTCGTGGGGCGATTCGGTCGTCGGGGCTACGCCTGGACGTCGATGACGAAGCGACCGTCGGGGTCGACGCTGCAGTAGCCCTCCAGGCGACCGGGCTCGGTGAAGCGCATCGTCACCGTCACCCCCGGTGCGACGTTGAACACGCCGACCTCGGCGGCCACGTCGTCCTCGTTGCGGATGCGGATCGTGTCGCCGACCCGAACCGAGATCTGATCCGGGACCACGTCGACGTGCAGGCCCGCCTGGACTCTGGCGGCCGTTCCGGCCGGAACCACGAACTCGTGGGTGACCGAGCCCTTCTCCTGGATCACCTCGAGTGCAGCGCGACCGTCACGGTCGTCGTCGTTCGTCGTCAGCCGCAGTCCGACCACGACGCCGGCAACGGCCAGGACGAGGACGACTGCCGATGCGACCACGACGAGCGCTCGACGGTGGCGGCGAGGCTCCTCGGCCGGGTCCGGCAGTGCGTCCGGGTCCGGCAGTGCGTCCGGGTCCGGCAGTGCGTCCGGGTCCGGCAG
>JACDJC010000857.1_pt1 | contig 30947 bp, 25 predicted proteins | sample 7454191 | NCBI WGS metagenome assembly JACDJC01 (sample SAMN14253291, study PRJNA609438) | sludge metagenome | isolation source: sludge after 25d culture with pyrite and EDTA | collected 2018-12-20
CAGAGACACCAACTCCAGAGACACCAACTCCAGAGACACCAACTCCAGAGACACCTACCCCGGAGACACCCACTCCGGTAACGCCTACAACGGAAGTACCGACGGCTACACCAGTGACGGCCACCCCGCAGGAGCCAACCCCGACACCCCAGGAACCAGGCATCACGCCGCAGGTACCGACGGCCACACCAGTGACGGCTACCCCGCAGGAGCCTGGTGGGACACCCCAAGAGCCAACCCCGCAGATTCCGGTCACAGCAGCGACCAATGTTCCGCCTACCCAAGTACCGACCCTGGGTGTGCCGGTCGTTGTCGATCCGCCGGCTGTTTTGATCCCGGTCACGGGTGGTGATTTTACCCCGCTTTCCCCGTTGGAAACCGCTCAAAAACTCGTCTTCAATCTCGGTTTAGGGTTTGTCGGCCTAGGTCTGGTATTACAGGGTCTACGCAGACGGTTTTAGCGTCAATCTTAAGAGGGATCACTTTGGTTTGAAATCTCTTGCTCTCATGGTGGGTTGGTTGCAGTTAACGAATTAAAGAATCGAATAGACCACCCATAACTGCAAAATTCTCTGCAAACCAACCCACCCTACTCCGGTCGACATTCATTCTTTTCAAAAAAGCTGACGCCCACCCTATTCCTCATCCTCAACGTCAATGCGTTGCAGGGCGGCCTCAATGGCATCAATGCGGCGCTTGTCCGGCTCGGGGGCGTAGATGATGCGCGTGGTGGCCGGGGTGGAATGCCCGAGTACGGCCTGCACATTCTCCAGCGAGGTGCCGTTTTCGATCAGGGTTTTGGCGTGCCAGTGACGGAAGGCGTGCGGGCTGGTGAAATGCTTCTGGCTGTCCAGCCCGGCCAGCGCGGCTACCTCCTGCACAATCCGCCAGGCCGAAACGCTCGAAAGCGGTGCGCCATACCCTTTTTTGGCATTTTTAAAGAAGGAAACGGAATTCTTGCGGCGTTTGTTTGATTTGCCGTGTTGAATGAATAACCATGGGGAATTGTCATCGCGTGCTTGGAGGTAGGCATCAAAGATGGTGAGCGTATCAGGCCCCAGGCGGCAGTGGGCGATGCGCCCCGTTTTTTGCATGCGCACTTCCAGGCGTCCGGCTTGCAGGCGGGCATCTTCGATCTGCGTTCGCGTCAGGCTGCATAGATCCCCAATCCGCAGGGCTGTCGCGCGTAAGGCGACGATCAAGGTGCGTTTGCGGTAAACATCCAGCCGCCTGAGGTGCCCGTGGGGCAGAGGCAGCTTCATTACGGCGGTTAGCATCTGATTGCCAAAATCCTCCGGCAGACGTTCATGGCGCGAAGGCTGTTCTTCGGGGCTGCCGATCAGGGAGGTGCGGCTGGCTTCCTGCTCTTCCTCACGGGTGAAGCTGATCCAGCCATCGTAATTGGCGCGCCAGAAGCGCAGCGCGGCCCGCAGCACGGATTGGTATAGTTTGCGGGTTGGCAGGGCGTATTGCCGCTCCTCCTTCATCCAGCCCGTGAACTGTACCACGATGTTTTTGGGGAGGGTGTCGGTGGGGGCATCCTTCTTTTCCAATTCGGTCAGATACTCCCCAAAGGTATCCAAGGCGCGGAAATACAGCCGCTGGGTGTTGTGGTTCTCGAACTGCACGTTGGTTTTGAATACCGCGATTGCTTCTTGGATGGAGGGGGCCATAGACTTCCTTTAAGGTTATGATTAAAGATAACCCGAATTGAATGGGAACGCAACCGGTTCTATAAGAGGTAGTGCTTGTACCCTTAAAATAAGCATTGTACGAACCACGTACCCGATAAGATATTCGCGTGTGTGGTGTGTAGGGGCGAGGCGGACACCAGGATCATTCTGATGAGAACCTGCCCATAGCCTCGCCCGCATACCGATGTGCAAAAGAATTGCCTGGGGTTGGGCGAGGCACGCGGCTGCCTGCCTGACAGGGTATCATCTTCTTGCCTCGCCCCTACAAAACCCCTTCGTCGATAGCATTGTACTAACCTTATACAAAATAGGGGTTTGGATGAAATTTGCGATTACAATTTTTGTATGTCAATCAGCGGCCCGACCCCCTTTGCATTATTAAAACACCTGCCCCGCATTCAAAAAGATCCGGTAGGGTATTTGGATTGGGCGGCGGCAACCTATGGCGACCTGGTGACGTTTCGCGCTGGCACGGTGGATGCTTTCTTCGTCAACCATCCCGAGCCAGCCCGCCTGGTTTTACGCGATCACCACAGCTCCTATAATAAAGATACCATCCAATATAACGCCCTGGCGCGGGTCACCGGTCGTGGGCTGTTGACCAATTCCGGTGAGCATTGGCTCAAGCAGCGCCGCATCATCCAGCCCGCATTTGCACGCCAGCGTCTGGCGGCGATTGAACCCTACACCAATCAAGCCTGTGATGCGGCTATTCAGCGCTGGCTGGCCTTACCCAAAGCGCAGCGGGTGATCGATGTCGACCGTGAGATGATGTACCTCTCCCTGGAGGTGTTAGGCCTGGGCCTGTTTGGCAGCGACCTGGGGGATCAGCTCAATCGCCTGGTGGAGGCCGTGCTGGTGGCCTTGGATTTTATCATGTCCGGCGCCCGCAACCCGCTGCGGCTGCCCACCTTTTTCCCGACGCGGCGCAACCGGCGTTTTTTAGCGGCCTTAAACACCCTGGATGAGGCCGTGCATATTATGTTATCCCGCCGCAAGCAGCTTGGTTTGGGGGATGATCTGCTTTCGATCTTGATCCGTGCCCAGCAGGAGCAAGGGGAGGAGAACCTGCCAGACCGCCAGATTCGGGATGAGGTTGTCACCCTGTTAATTGCCGGGCATGAAACCGTTGCCACCGCCCTCACCTGGAGCTGGTATTTATTGTCGCAAAATCCGGCCCAGCGCCAGGAACTGTTTTCCGAGGTGGATCAGGTGTTAGCGGGAAAGCAGCCCGCCCTCGCAGATCTGGAAAACTTGCCCTACACCTTTAACGTCTTCCAGGAAGCCTTGCGCCTTTACCCGCCGGCCTGGTTGATCACGCGCAAAGCCATGCAGCCCGATGAGCTGGCCGGGGTCAGAATCCCCCCCAATGCACTGGTCATTCTCAGTCCGTATACCATGCACCGCCATCCCGATTTTTGGCCCTCGCCGCAGGCCTTTGATCCGCACCGTTTCGATGCGCCACAACAGCAAGCCCAGCACAAATTCGCCTATATTCCGTTTGGCGGCGGCCCAGCCCTGTGCATCGGCAAGAACTTCGCCTTAATCGAAGCGCAAATTGTCTTGGCCCGGCTGGCGCAGGTATTTCAATTCGATCTGGTGCCCGGAAAACCAGTGCAGCTGGATGCCTTGGTGACATTGCGCCCGCGCGGCGGGTTACATGCCCACCTAACCGAACGGGGAGGGTAGAAGATATGCAGCACTATGATTATGTGATCGCGGGCGCCGGTGCGGCCGGATTGAGCCTGGCCTGGCAATTGTTAAACAGTGAGCTGCGCCATCAGCGCATTTTGCTGATCGATCCGGCCTTAAAAAATAAGAACGATCGTACCTGGTGTTTTTGGGAAACCGAATTGCCGCAAAGTTTACAAGCTGTGCCTGTTACCCAATGGGAAAATCTGCGCTTTATCGGGTCGGGTTTCGATCAGACCTTCAAGCTCGACCCTTTTTGCTATACGATGGTGCGTGGCATCGATTTTTACCAGGCCAAACTGGCCGAGATGGCCCAATTCGAGAATGTTCGTTTTATGCAGGCTGCGGTCACGAAAGTCATTGATACCCCGCACGGGGTGGTGGTGATGGATGAAGATTTTGAAGTGCGGACCGATTGGTTTTTTGATAGCCGGCCGCCCAGCCTATCCGCGCATCATTCACCCTATCGGCACTTAAAGCAGCATTTTGTGGGTTGGGTGATCCAGACCGAAGCAGATGTGTTTGACCCAGCGCTGCCGACCCTGTTTGATTTCCGCACCCCGCAAGCCGGGGCGATGCGCTTTTTTTATGTCATTCCCTTCTCGAAACGCCAGGCATTGGTGGAATACACCTTGTTTTCGGAAGAACTGTTGACCGAGCAGGCCTACGCCGATGCGATCCGTGCCTACCTGCAAACCGAATTGGGTTTGGAGTCGTATACCGTCGTGGAGAGCGAAAGCGGGGTTATCCCGATGACCGATCAGCCCTTACCGCGCCAACTTGGCGAACGCTGGATGGCGATTGGTACGCGCGGCGGGCGCGTGAAGCCTTCTTCCGGCTATGCCTTTTTGCGGATTTTACGCGATTCTGCCGCGATTGTCGAATCATTGCAGCGGCATGGGCATCCTTTTGATCTGCCCGAGCCACCCGCGCGGTATGCCTTGTTTGATGCCATCATGCTGGAGGTGATGCGCAGTCATCCCGATCAAATGGCGGATATATTTACGGCCTTATTTCGCAAGAACCCCATTCAGCGCATCTTTCATTTTCTGGATGAGAAAAATTCTTTGGGCCAGGATCTGCGCTTGATCGCATCCCTGCCCTGGGGGCCGTTTCTGGGGGCCTTGTGGCGGGTGAAAACGGGAAAATAATTGCCATTCATCTCCGAGAAGCCTACCCAATTCGCGCGGCTGGTTCCAAAACCCCGAGGTAAGCTCCCCGAAACCTTATACAAAACCTTATACAAAGTCTAGGTTTTTTTTTCATTTTGGGTATAACTTAACTATCGTTTATATTTGGGAAGGAATAGGGTATGCGTAAAAAAATTATTGTCATTGGAAGTGGATTTGGGGGGATGGGGGCCGCCAATCGGCTGGCTGCCTTGGGGCATCACGTGGAAATATTTGAAGCGCGCGATAAGCCTGGCGGGCGAGGGTATACCTACGCGGTGAATGGTTTCAAATTTGATGGCGGGCCGACCGTCATAACGGCACCGTTCATGTTTGACGACATCTTTGCGGCAGCCGGAAAAAGTCGGGCAGATTATTTCCAATTCCTGCCGGTTGATCCCTTTTACCGTATCTTTAACCATGAAGGGAAACAATTTGATTACAACAACAACCCCGAATTTATTTACGAGGAAATACGCAAATGGGCACCGGAGGACGTTGAAAATTACAAGCGCTTTATCGGCACCACCAAGGCGATTTTTGACAAGGGGTTTATGGAGCTGGCCGATAAACCCTTCTTAAAGATCGGCGATATGTTAAAGGTCGCCCCTGATTTGATCAAATTGCAGTCTTATCTGACCGTTTATCAATACGTCTCCAAATTTGTGAAAAACGATTTTCTGCGTCAAGTGTTCTCTTTCCACCCGCTGCTGGTGGGCGGCAATCCCTTCGATACGACCAGCATTTACGCCATGATCCATTATTTAGAGCGTGAATGGGGGGTTCATTATGCGGTTGGTGGAACGGGTGCAATTGTCGATGGCATGCTGAAGCTGTTCGCGGAAATGGGCGGCCAGATTCATTATAACGCTGTGGTCGATGAGATTTTGGTGGATGAGAAACGTAAAGTACGCGGTGTGCGCTTAAAGAACGGTGAAATTCATCAGGCCGATGTGGTCGTTTCCAATGCGGATGTGGCCTTCACCTATAAAAACCTGATCGCCAGCGAATATCGGCGCAAGTATACAGACCGGAAAATTGACAGCCTGGCTTATTCGATGTCGTTGTTTGTGATCTATTTTGGCACCAAAAAACGCTACCTCGATAGCCGTCTGGCGCACCATAATATCATTTTGTCCGACCGCTATAAACCTTTGTTAAATGACATTTTTAACAAAAAAGTGTTAGCGGAAGATTTCTCCCTCTACCTCCACATGCCGACCATCACCGATCCCTCCATGGCGCCGGAAGGCATGGAGAGTTTTTATGTCCTTTCTCCCGTGCCGCATTTGGGATCCGGAATCGATTGGAAGAAAGAAGCCAAACCCTATCGCGATAAGATCATGCAGTTTTTAGAAGATCATTATCTGCCGGATTTGCAGGAGAATCTGGTCGCAGAACACTATATTGATCCCCTGCATTTTCAAAATACCCTGAACAGCCATTTGGGGGCTGCCTTTTCGGTCAAGCCGATCCTGACCCAATCAGCCTGGTTCCGGCCGCACAATCAGTCCGAGGAATTCGATAATTTGTATTTTGTCGGGGCTGGTACCCACCCGGGGGCTGGCTTGCCGGGCGTCTTGTCCTCTGCCAAGATCGCCGCCGATTTAATCGGGCCGGCTTAATGGTTGAGGATCGCGTTAAGCACAAATTTTATCGTTAGGAGTCAAAAATGGTTGCAAAAACCGTCAAGTTCCCACAAGATGAGCGTTATTTTTCCGAAGTAGAACAGATCATTCGCGTCAATTCCAAGACGTTTTATTTTGCAACCAATTTTTTGCCGCAAAAAGAACGCCGGGCGGTGCGCTCCCTGTACGCCTTTTGTCGTAGAACCGACGATTTGGTCGACGAAGAGCAAGCCAGTTTGTCTGAACTGGATACCTGGCGCAAGACCGTTGCCCGCCCGGCGCTAGAGCAGCAGGACCCAATTTTGTACTGCTGGGCTTTGGCGCGTGATGAATTTCAGATCGACCCACGCTATCAAGACGAATTGATTGACGGGGTGTGCATGGATACCCGGGCGCAGCAGTATGATACCTGGGAGGACTTAAAGCAGTATTGTTATCTGGTGGCCTCAACCGTTGGCTTACTGTCGACCCCTATCATCGGGCTGGCGAAGGGAGTGTCCTTTGAAAGAGCCAAGCCTTATGCGATCAAGCTGGGGATTGCCCTACAGCTGACCAATATCTTGCGCGATGTCGGAGAAGACGCTGAAAACGGGCGGGTGTATTTACCCCAGGAAGACTTGCAGCAGTTTGGGCTGACCCGTCAGGATATATTGGATAAGGTCTACGATGAACGCTATGTGTCCTTGATGAAGTTTGAAATCCGGCGGGCGCGGCAGTATTATCTGGAAGCCATGCCGGGCATCGCTATGTTAAGTCGTAAAGGGCGCGCTTCGGTGGGGGTGGCAGCCCTGTTATACCGCGCCATTTTAGATGAGATTGAAGCCATCCGTTACCAGACGCATATCCAGCGCGCTTTTGTTTCTGGGAAGAAAAAGCTGGCCTACCTGCCACGCTTTTTGTGGCAAACCTTTCAAATCAAGGCCGAGGAGTATTGGGTGGGGGAGAATCCGTAGATGGAGAAGGATTATCATCACAGAGGCCACGTAGGGGCAAGGCGGAGATGGATAACCCCGGCCTATAGATCGCCGGTAGCCTCGCCCGCCGCCCAACCAGAGAACCCGGCGGGGCTTATCCTCGTTCGCGCTTAACGACATCGACCGCGCCCTGACTTAACGCCGTAATCTCATCAAAGCGATTATTTTGGATCATTTTACGGGTTGCCATCCACGAACCGCCGACCGCAAACACGCGCTCAAAGGCCAGCGTCTCGGCCAGGTTATCTTGATTGACCCCGCCGGTTGGGATGAAATCGATCCTGGGGAATGGCTCGGCGATGGCTTTGATCGTATCTAAGCCGCCCATGGCGCGAAAGGGGAAAAACTTGAAGCAGGTCAACCCAAACCCCAGGCCCTGCATGATCTCGGTTGGGGTGACAGCCCCACAAAAAATAGGGATGTCGCGCTCGAGGGCCCAGATGACGAGTTCCTCATCCATACCGGGCGAAACCAAAAATTTGGCACCCGCACTGACCGCAGAAACTGCCTGCTCAACCGATAAGACCGTGCCGGCCCCGACCAAAACCTGCGAGGTGTGGGCTGCGATTTGCTCAATCGATTTGATCGCCGCCGCGGTGCGCAGGGTAATCTCCGCGACGGGCAGGCCGCCGTTTTGTAGGGCGGTGGCGGTGGGAATGGCGTCGGCGACGGAATCGATCACCAAGACCGGAATGATGCCGGCTGTTTGAATTTGATCCAGTATGGCGTGGCTCATGGTTTATCCTTCCTGAAACGTTAAGAAACGGCTGGGGTTATCCACCAGCATTTGTTTAATAGTATCGCTTAAAACCCCAGCCGATTGCAAGGCCGGAATGAAGCGGGTCAGGAGATAAGCCGGGCCGTCTTGTTCGGGGTGGTGGGTATGCCAGCCGGATTTGCGGGCGTTATCGCAGGACAGCAGGATTTGTTGCGTGTAGCCGAGATCAATCAGGGTTTGAATCAGCTTCACCCGCTCGGCATCCGGCCAGTATTTTTGCTTGCCGATCTGGTCAAATCCCAGATAGACGCCCATCTCCGCCAGCTGGGTATACACGTTCAGCGGCTGGTTGCGGTCGAGGTGTCCGATTAGCAGGTGGTTGGGGGAGACGCCGGCCTCGATCAACAACCGTGCCTGCTCTAGCGCAAAGGTGCCGCCTTCGGTATGGGTGGCGACCGGTGCCCCGCTGGCCTGATGCGCCGCGCCCACGGCCTGAATGACTTTTCTTTCAATCGGCGTGGCTTCATTATTGCTGGTCGCAGCTTTGATCACCCCGGCGCGAATGGAGGTACCCTGCATGCCGCTGGTGATGTCGGCCAGGATGCGTTCGGTGATGGTTTGCAGTGACAGCCCGTGCAGCGCGTCCGCGCTGAATTTGTGTTTGTGGTGCCCGGTGGCGGCGATGATATGCGTACTGCTGGCTAAGGCAATTTGGCGCAGATCGGCCGGGGCGCGTCCGATTTCTGGGGTGGTCATTTCCACCAGGGCCTGCCCGCCCTTCCCTTTAAAATGGCGCATCTCGGCCACGGCGGCTGGAATCGAATCAAACCCCAAATCGAGGTCATCTTCGGTGTAGGGTTCCGGCACGCGCCATAACAGGTGTTCATGGCAGGTGCAGACCCCCAGTTCTTGCGGATCAATATCACCCAGGACGGTACGGATTATCATTTAACCTCCTCACGCGCTCCACGCTCATTCCAAGACAGCACCCAGGTTTCTGAGCTGGGTTTGCACTTCCGCAATGTTGACGGTATGCGGGTTTTGATGGTTGGTGATGCAGGTCGCAGCCGCCACGCCGGCAGCCTGCCCCATCGCCATACACTGCCCCATACTGCGCACGGAAGCATGCGCATCGTGATCGGCGGACAGGCAGCGCCCGGCCACGATCAGGTTTTCCACCGATTTTGGCAGCAGACAGCGGTAGGGGATTTGGTAGGTGTCGCCTTCGGGTAAATATTCCCAGCGCGTGTCCTTTCCAGCGTGGTGTTCTTCAATCGGTGCCCCGCACACAGCAATCGTATCCACAAACTTACGCGCCGAAAGCACATCCTGGCGACTTAAGCGTAGTTCGCCGAAAATGCGCCGGCTTTCGCGCACCCCGATTTGGGTACTCAGCCCGCCCAGCGTGGCCTGCTCATAGCCAGGCACTTTGTCCATTAAGAAGCGGGCGTATTCAAAGGCCTGGAAACGCCCTTCCACTTCAGCAGCACTCAGCTGCTGCACATCCAGCGGGTCAATATTGGTGACGCGCGTCATATTCGTCACCATCACCCCCGGCAGGGGGGTCACATGCGCCGAGCCTTCCTTGCGCGGCAGGTTGTACTCGCTGGCATCCGCCATTAACTGGTGCAGTTCGCTTTTCTTGACCTGGCGGGCGCGTTCCACAGCAACGTTGATCATCTTAAAGGTGGTCGTCAGCGATTGTACCGGCTGATCGGTGGCACTTTCAAAGGGCACACCGCAGCGCGCGGCCACATCTGCGTCGCCGCTGGCGTCAATCACCACCTCCGCCAGCTGGCGGTAGAGGCCGGATTTGTTAGCGAACACTACCCCGTGCAGGGTCTCATTTTCCATTACGGTGTCGATCACCAGGCTGTGATAGAGGATGCGCACGCCATGCTGTTCGGCCAATTGTTCCCAGATCACCTTGAGGTACTCGGGGTCGTAGGTGATGCCCTGCCCAGCCCCGTAGGTATTCGGGCGGTAGATGGCGGCCTTGGCCTGGAAGAGTTGTTCGACCACCTCATCCGGCACCCCGCCCACTACTTTGCGCGGCTTTTCGCCGGGGGTGAAGAAGCCATAAAAGGTGTCTAAGACCTGCGTGCTGATGCCGCCCATAAAGCCATAGCGTTCGATCAGGGTGACGGGCTGCCCCAATTTGGCAGCCGTAATGGCAGCGGTTGCGCCGGCGGAACCGGAGCCGACCACTAAGACACCCGTTTTGGGTAAGTCGATCAACGTTCGCGAATACAGATTCATGCTGGGTGATCCTCCTCTTAACGCACAGTCCAGCCGCCGTCCACGGTCAGCACGCTACCGGTCACAAATTTGGCGGCCGGGGAAGCCAAGTAAAGGGCCGCTTCTGCAATATCCTGCGGCTGACCAAAATCTGCGGTCAGCGGCTGGAGGCTGGAAAGCCGCTTGATGATGGTTTCATCGCTTTGGGCGCGTTCGCTCATTGGGGTGGCGATCAGGCCTGGGCAGATGACGTTGGCGCGGATGCCGAAGGGGGCATAGTAGGCGGCCAGCGAGCGGGTTAGGCTGATGGCGGCTCCCTTGCTGGCTGCGTAGGCATGGGTGGCAAAGTCCTGATCGCCGCCGACCAGCCCCAGCACGGATGAAATGGTAACGATCACGCCTTGGTGATGCGCGAGCATGCCTTGCAATACATATTTGGTGGTGTAAAACAAGGTGTTGAGATTAAGATCCAGGGTTGCTGCCCAGCCTGCCAGGCTGCATTCATGCAGCGGGCCATCGCCCATGCGCCGCCCGCTGCCGCCGGCCACATTCACCAATATATCGATGCGGCCACTGTGTTGCTGGGCCGCTTGCACGGCCTGCTGCACCGCTTCTGGCTCGGTCAGGTCAACCTGGGTTGCGCTGACCGCGTGTTGGGTGGGTAGGCTGTCCAACGTGGCTTGGATGGCGGTCGCATCCCGGTCAAACAGGATGACCTTTGCCCCCTGCTGGGCGAACAAGGCCACCACAGCGCGTCCAATGCCGCTCGCCCCGCCGGTGACGAGGGTGGTTTTTCCGGTTAAGGTCTTCATGCCCGGCAGCCCCCATACACCTTTTGAACGCGGTCGCGGTAGTCATCATAACAGGCATCAAAGCGCTGCTTGGAAGCCGCGCTGCCGATAAAAACGCTGCTGGTCAAGACCAGCGGCGGCTGCCCGGCGGCGGTTAGTTTTTCCGCCACGAGTACCTTGATGGCATTCGTGACGGCCGCCGCCCCAATCGTGGAGCCTGGCCCGACCGGATCGGACAAGCCCGGCACCATTACCAGGGCATCCCCGGCCGGGGTGCAGTTGTCGATGACCACATCGGCAATATCCAATAACTTCTTGCCGCTGCTGTGTAGGGCGGGGGAGGCCTGGCAGTGATCGACGGAAACCACAGCGATGACCGGTAAGCCTTGTTTCTTGGCACCCAGGGCGACATCGATGACGACCTCGTTCACGCCGCTGTTTGAGAATAACAGGAAACTATCCGGTTTTGCCAATACAAAATTGCGCAAGATGACATCCCCAAAGCCTTCGACATGTTCCAGAAACATGGCCTGGCGCTGCCCGTTGGAGCCGACCACCAGATTATGATAAGTTAGGGACAGCTCGACGATGGGATGGAAGCCAGGGAAACTGCCGTGGCGCGGGAACATTTCCTCGACAAAAATGCGCGAGTGGCCGGTGCCAAATAAATGCACCAGGCCCTCACCCAGGATGCTCTGGCTGCAAATCTGCGCGGCTTGTTGAATGGCGTCCATCTGGGTATTTTCAATTTTGGAGAGAATGCTCTGGGCAGCCTCAAGGTAATGAAATGCGGAATTTTTCATTGAAATGTTCCTATTCCTCACAACAGGTTTGGGATGTGCTGAAGGCATAGCGATCGGCCCGATAATAAGCGGCGGTATATTCGATTAGGGTGCCATCTTCGGTGTAGGTACGGGTGCCCACATATAGCAGCGGGGCATCTTTTTCCACCCCCAACAGTTCAGCGCGGTAGCCATCGGCGGCGACAGCCCGCACGGTATGTTCAATGCGTTGAATGGCGAGGTTGTAGCGCGCTGCCAGTATTTCATACAAAGAAGACGTGGAAAAGTCATTTTCTGGCAGGCCCGGGCAGTGGCTGGTGATGACGGTTGTCGTTTGGTGGCAGATCGGTTCATCGTTCCCCAGGCGCAGCCGTTCCAGGGTGAAACAGGGTGCCCCTTTCCAGCGCTGCACAGCGGGGATGTGGTCTGCCGAAATTTGGCCGGTTTCCGTGCATAATACTTGCGATTTGGGTTCCAGGCCGAGTTCGCGCATCTGCTGGCTGAAGCTGCGGTCTAAAAAGAATTGGGTCAGATTGGCGGCCTGACGCACAAAGGTGCCGCGTCCGGCGAAGCGTTCCAACAGATTTTCGTCCACCAGCCGGGCAATTGCCTGGCGCACCGTTTGGCGGCCAACGTTATAAGCCTGGCAGATCTCCAATTCCGGCGGCAGCATGCCCCCCGGCGGGATGATCTCTTCCTGTTGAATGATGCGCCGCAGGTCGAGATAGATCTGGTAGTACAAGGGGATCGGGCTTTTTGGGTCGACAGTGGTGTAAGGCAGGGTGATGGGTTTATCCATAGTTAGGTTCCTTTTCGTTTTGGGCGAGGCTATGGGGTGGTTTTGATCGGATACTTCCCATATTCCGCCGCGGCCTGATACAACGTGACCACATTTTCCGGCGGGACATCGGCTTGCAGGTGATTAGCGGGGGCCAGGATATAGCCGCCCTGATCGCCGAGCTGGTGGATGCGGCGTTTTACCTCATCCCTGACATCTTGCTGCGTAGCGAGCATGGCGTGTGAAATATCAATGCCGCCCAAGAAGCTGACCTGTGCGCCAAATTGTGCCTTGACGGCCGGCATATCGGTCGCCGCTAAGGGCTCGAGCGGATGGATGACATCGATCCCCAGGTCGATCATGTCGGGGATCAGCGCGGTGATGGCACCGTCACTGTGCAGCATGATCTTAATATCGGGATTGCATTCCCGGATGACGGTGATCAGCCGCGCCAGACAGGGTTTGATGAATTTGCGGAACATGCGCGGTGAGATGAGCAGGTTCTCATTGCCAGCGTAATCATCGCCGGGCAGTTCGATCATATCAAAATAGTGGCCGCTGGTTTGCATCATCAGGCGGTAAAGGTTGACCATGGCGGTGGTGATGCGCTCCAACAGGGCAGCAGCGAATTCTGGGTTGAGGGCCATATCCATTAAAAAATTTTCGGTGCCGCGCAGATCACAGGCGGTTTGGAAGGGGCCATGCGAGGCGGCCATGCGCATGACTACGAAATAAGGCGTGCCTTCGCGCAGGTTTTGGGCGCGTTCCCGCAGGCCGGCCGTCCAGCGTGGATCGCTTAAATCGGGCCATTGAATGAGGCGTTCAATATCGTCAATCTTGTCGCTTTCTTCCAGCAGCCCCTTGCCGGTGTAAAAATAGGGGGTGGCGCGCTTCCAAATTTGGCCGTAGGAATCGTAAAATGTATCTTCATCCGCGCCCGCGGTGAGCGGGCTGTTGGGCAATAAACCCGGCCAGCAGTAGCGCAGGTCGGTGCCTAGTTTTTCTAACAACCGGTCATCCATATAGGAAATGCTATGGCCGGCACGAAATGGGGCAACCGGCTCGCCCAGCTGGAGGAGCTTAACCAGCCGCAGATAGAGCGCGTCGACCAGGCCATACGGGCCACCACCCAGGGCTAAGGGTACTCGGTCTGGTGGTTGGTGGTTGAGGGCAGCTAAAACACGTTCGCGTGGGTTCATAAAAAGAGAGTCCTCTCATCGATCAAGGAAATGTACGGACATTAAAAAAATTTTACCTTAATGTTCGTTTGTTCGCAATATTGACTTGGGATAATTGTTCATCTATAATCTAATTGTCCGAACATTCGATCCTTACCGTTCGGGCGGGTGCGCTGGATTTCAAAGCCAATCGCGCACATCGCTCATTAATCCCATTCTTTTCTTAAAGGAGTCTCCGTATGCATAAAATAGCAATCATCGGTACCGGTTTAATAGGTCGCTTTTACACCACGACGTTAAAACATTATCGTGGCAAAGATGAAATTGTGATGGCCTGTGCCAAAGAAGAGGCCGAAGCTGCCAAGTTTGCAGAAGAATTTGCGATTCCGCGTTATACCAGCGACATGGCAAAAGCCATTCAAGACCCAGAAGTGGATACTGTCATCGTCGCCCTGCCCAATTATTTGCATAAGAAAGCGGTCTTATTAGCCGCTGAGGCCGGTAAAGCGGTTTTATGCACCAAACCCCTGGCAACCTCGGCCGAAGAAGCGCGCGAGATGTTGGAAGCGGTGGAAAAGGCCGGCGTTTTTCATGGCTATTTGGAAGACCTGGTGTACACCCCAAAAACCCTGAAGGCCCTGGATAGTACCCGGAAGGGTGCTTTGGGGAAAGTGCTATGGGCGCGTTCTCGGGAAACGCACGGCGGGCCGCACAGCGATTGGTTCTGGAATAAGGAGTTATCCGGCGGTGGCGCGATCATGGATATGGGCTGCCATTGTATTGAAATCGCTCGCAGCTTTATCGGCAAAGAGAACCGCCCGATTGAGGTGACTTGCTGGGCGGACACGCAAGTGCATCCGATTGACGCCGAGGATCACGCGGTTGGTCTGGTGCGTTATGATAACGGCGCGATTGGGCAGTTCGAGGTCAGTTGGACGTTCCGCGGTGGGATGGATTTGCGCGATGAGGTTTCCGGCACAGAAGGCACAGTGTGGTTAAATCATTGGATGCGCACCGGTTTTGAGATGTTCAGCAGCGTCGGTCAGGGCGGCTATGTGGCCGAAAAAGCGGAAGGTGACACGGGCTGGATGTTCCCGGTGGGCGATGAGATCGGTGCCCTGGGGTATGTGGAGATGTTCCTGGATATGTTTAATGCCATGGACGCTGGCAAAGCCCCGATGGAAACCTTTTATGATGGCTATATCGTCAATGCGGTGGTGGATGCCTGTTATAAGGCTGCGCAGACGAAACAATGGGAGCCGATTGAGTTAAAGGACTGGCGCGGTGCGGATGGCAGCGAGAAAGCCACCACCCAGGCCTTAAAAGAATACGATGCCGAGCATTATTTGATCAAAGAAGAGTTGATGCCGAGCGGAGCCACCAAGTGGATTCTCAAGGATAAGAAGACCGGTGCCATTTCCCAGGTCGTGAAGTAGGGGCGAGGCGGAAACCAGGTTCACGCTGATGAGAACCCCACCCAAGCCTCGCCCGCAAAACCCACGCACACCCACGAAACATGTAGGGGCGAGGCAGAAACCAGGTTCACGCTGATGGAAACCCCACCCAAGCCTCGCCCAATCCGCAACATAATTCACAATATGAACAAAGTTATTAACATTAAACCCAAAGCTTGCTATTGAATTAACGAAGTTCTTTTGTTATAAACAATCTAGCCCTTAATCACGATCCAAGTCGCGCACGCAAACTTTCCCCCAGAAACAAACTGTAAAAAAAACCCTATGATCAAGACCCCCATCTTACTAAATCCGGCCGAAGCAGAGATCATCCGTGTTTTGAAAAAGAAACACGTCATTTCTCGCGCGGATATTGTTGATTTCAGCGGCTGGTCGAAGGCCAAGGTTTCCCAGGAGGTGCGTTCGATTTTGGAGAAAGGCTACCTGGTGGAGGTCGAGGATGGCGTTTCTCAGGGTGGGCGCAAACCCAAGCTGATGCGCTTTAATGGCAGTTTGGGCTATGTGGTTGGGATTGACCTGGGCGCGACCAGTGTCGAAATTGCCCTGGCCGATGCGGTCGGCACGATTGTGCAGCGCGTCGCCGAACCAGCCGATGTCCACCAGCCAGCCGAGCAGGTCTTTGGGCGCTGTACCACCCTCATCCTGGACTTATTGCAGCAGCAGGGCTGCCAGCCTGACCAGATTTTGGGAATTGGGGTGGGGGTGCCCGGCCCGGTCGATTTTTCGCGCGGGGTGTTGGTTGCGCCCCCGTTAATGCCCGATTGGGAAAATTTCCCGATCCGCAGCTTCTTTAAACAAACCTTTCCAGCTGCTTTTGTGGTGGTCGATAACGATGTTAATTTAATGGCCCTCGGGGAAAGCCGTTATGGGGATGCAGTTGGCGTTGATCATTTTCTGTTTGTTAAGATTGGCACCGGCATTGGCAGCGGCATCTTCTCGAATGGGCGCATTCATCGCGGCAGCAATGGCTGCGCCGGTGATATTGGGCATATCTGCGTCGACAAGAACGGCCCGATCTGCCGCTGCGGCAATCGTGGCTGCCTGGAGGCGATGGCCGCCGGGCCTGCCATTCTCCAAGCCGGCTATCAGGCTGTGCAAAATGGCGAGAGTGAACTCTTAAAGCAGCTCATCCTGGAAAATGATGGCTTGTTAACCCCCGAACTGATCAGCGCGGCCTGCCGCGAAGGGGATGAGGCCGCCTTGGGTATTATCCGCACCAGCGGCCAGATGATCGGGGATGTCTTAGCCAGCCTGGTCAATTTCTTTAACCCCAGCCATATCTTCATCGGCGGCGGCATCAGTAATTTTGGTAATCACCTGCTGGTTGCCATCCGCCGCGCTGTCTTACGGCGTTCCTTACCCTTAGCCACCACCCATTTGCAGATCAATTTTTCCCGCATTGGTTCCGATGTGGGCATTGATGGCGTGCTGGCACTCGTATTGGATTATTTATTTGTAGACGAGGAAAAACCGTTTTTATCTGTTTGAAAACTTAATCAGCGAAAACCTGAAGGAGGTGAGTGCCTTAAGCAGGAAATCTAAGCGCGACGATAAACCATCGTATTTCATTAAAACTTTTGAAAACAAATTTCTAGGAGAAGAAAAAAATGTCTAAAAAATTCGTATTGCTTTTGGTGGCAATCATCACCATTTTGGCAATGTCGCTGGCAGCCTGTCAACCGGCTACGCCAACCGATGCCCCCGCTGTTGACGAACCCCAAGGGGAAGCAACCCAGGCGGAAGCCACCGATGTCCCGGCTGTCGATGAACCGGCTGCCGACGATGAACGGTTCACGATTGGTGTTTCTAACCCCTTCATCAGCAGTGAATACCGCACCCAGATGATCGCCGAACTGATCGAAACCAACCAGGAATATATGGATCAGGGTATCACCAACGAACTCGTCATTGAAAATGCAGATACCGATGTGGCGGGCCAGATTCAGCAGCTGCAAAACCTGATGGCCAAAGATGTCGACGCCATTTTGGTAAACCCCGGTGATGTCAACGGTTTGAATGCCACCCTGGAAGAGGCCGTTGCCAAGGGCATCCTCGTCATTTCTGTCGACCAGGAACTGGAAGTGCCCGGCGTGTATAACGTCGGTATCGACCAAAAAGAATGGGCCAAGACCAGCGCCAAATGGTTAGCCGAAGCCTTAGATGGCGAAGGCGACATTGTGTTGATCGAAGGTTTCCCGGGACACCCGGCCAACGTGGCCCGTATGGATGGTGTTGCCGAAGTCTTAGCCGATTATCCTGACATCAACGTCTTAGCCACCGAATCCGGCAAATGGGACGAAGCCACCGGGCAGCAGGTTATGTCCAACTTCTTAGCCGCTTACCCCAACCTGGATGGCTATTGGACGCAAGACGGCATGGCAATTGGTGCCTTACAAGCTGTCATCGCTGCCAACCCGGCCGAATATCCGGTTGTGGTTGGTGAAGGTCGCTGCCAATTCCTGAACTTATGGGAAGAAGTGCTGCAAACCAACCCCGATTTTGCCACCATTGCCGTTGCCAACCCGCCTGGGGTTTCCCCGACTGGGTTACGGATTGCCGTCAATATGCTACAAGGCAAAGAAATTGATGAAAGCAAATTGGGCGGCACGAACGGTCAATCGTTTGTGATGCCCGTGCCGGTCATCATCACCCCCGAAAACCTGGACGAAGGTCTGGCAATTTGCGAAGACAAACCGGATGCCTTTTTGCTGGATGGGATTATGAGCAATGAAGAAGTCTTAGATTCCTTCTTTGTTCAAGAAGGTGCTGCGGCCATGGAAACCTTCACGATTGGTGTTTCTAATCCCTTCATCAGCAGTGAATACCGCACCCAGATGATCGCCGAACTGATCGAAACCAACCAGGAATACATGGACAAAGGTTATACCACGGAACTCGTCATTGAAAACGCAGATACCGATGTGGCGGGCCAGATCCAGCAGCTGCAAAACCTGATGGCCAAAGATGTTGACGCCATTTTGGTCAACCCCGGTGATGTCAACGGCCTCAATTCCACCTTGGAAGAAGCAGTTGCCAAGGGCATCCTCGTCATTTCTGTCGACCAGGAACTGGATGTGCCCGGTGTATATAACGTCGGCATCGACCAGAAAGAATGGGCCAAGACCAGTGCTGCTTGGTTAGCCGAGAACTTAGACGGCGAAGGCGACATTGTGTTGATCGAAGGCTTCCCGGGACATCCGGCCAACGTGGCCCGTATGGATGGTGTGGCCGAAGTCTTAGCCGATTATCCTGACATTAACGTTTTAGCCACCGATACCGGTAAATGGGACGAGGCCACCGGACAGCAGGTTATGTCCAACTTCTTAGCCGCTTACCCCAACCTGGATGGTTATTGGACGCAAGATGGCATGGCAATTGGTGCCTTACAGGCTGTCATGGCTGCCAACCCGGCCAATTTCCCGGTGGTTGTCGGTGAAGGCCGCTGTCAGTTCCTGAATTTATGGGAAGAAGTCTTAGCGATGGATCCGGAATTCAAGACGATTGCCGTTGCCAACCCGCCTGGGGTTTCCCCGACCGGTTTACGGATTGCCGTTAACATGTTGATGGGCAAAGAAATTGATGAAACCAAATTGGGCGGCGCGAACGGTCTCTCGTTTGTGATCCCGGTGCCGGTCATCATTACAGCAGAGAACTTGGAAGAAGGTCTGGCAATTTGTGCGGACAAACCGGATGCCTATTTACTGGATGGTATTATGGCTGATGATGAAGTTCTCGACGCGTTCTTTAAATAAAAGCTGATGAATGTGTCGCTTTCTGCCCGAAATATTGTTAAACGGTATGGTGGTGTCGTCGCGCTAAGTGATGGAAACCTGGATGTACATTCCGGTGAAGTGCTGGCACTGATTGGCGCCAATGGCAGCGGCAAAAGCACATTAAGTAAGGTTATTAACGGAGTAGTTGTCCTCGATGGAGGGCAGCTACTCCTCAATGATAAACCTGTGCAATTTTCCTCTCCACAAGCTGCCAAGGGAATGGGCATCTCGATTGTTTTCCAGGAATTGAGCCTGATTCCCTTAATGACCATCGCGGATAATATCTGGTTAACCAGAGAACCAACACAGGGCTTGGGTTTGGTTGACAGGAAACGTATCGAAGAAAAAACCCTGGAATTACTTTCTTTATTTGAAGGCACGTACGAAACGCCGCTCAGCCCGGATACTACCGTGGCTGACCTGCCGCCAGATGAAAAGCAGATCATTGAGATCTTAAAAGCGATCAGCCTGGACCCGGACGTGCTCATCTTGGATGAGGCCACTGCCAGTCTGGATAGTCGCCAGGTGGAACGCTTGTTTGAGCTGGTGCGTACCTGGAAAAAAGCCGGAAAAGCGGTCATTTTTGTATCGCACCGCATGGAAGAAATTTTCCGCATCGCGGATCGCTATACGGTCTTAAGGAACGGCATGACGGTTGGCTCGGGCGACATTCAGGATGTGACCGAAAACGATTTGGTACGATTAATGATCGATAAAGATTCGGTTTTGGATTTCACCCGAGAAGCATATAACGCAGACACGATCCAAAAAAGAGCGGTCTGCCTGGATGTGAAAGACCTCAAGACCGACATATTGGAAGGGGTCAGTTTTCAGGTGCGGGAAGGCGAACTGCTTGGCCTGGGCGGCCTGCAAGGGCAGGGGCAGCGCGAGTTACTGCTGGCTTTGTTCGGTGACATTCCTTTTAAAGGAGAGGTCAACTATTTTGACGAAAAAGTACACTTTCACCATCCCCGCCAGGCGATGAAAAAAGGCTTGGCCTTGGTGCCTGGCGACCGCAACCGCGAAGGGTTACTATACATCCGCTCGATTTTAGAGAATTTGATGCTGCCTTCCTGGAAAAAATACGGTCTGCCCTTAAAAATGAAAAAATCTATCGCCGATGCAACCCAAATGGCGGACAGTCTGAATCTAAAAATGGCTGGGCTACAGGAACCGGTCAGCAGCCTTTCGGGTGGCAATGCCCAAAAGGTCGTGATTGGGAAATGGCTGATGCGCTCCCCGGCGCTGTTGCTGCTGGATGACCCCACCAAAGGGGTGGATGTGGGTACCAAAGGCGAGTTTTACACGTTATTGACAAAATTGTGCGCGGAAGGAAAAACCATTTTGTTTTATAGCAGCGATGATGAAGAACTACTGGGTTTGTGTGACCGCGTATTGGTGCTGCATGACGGCAAGATCCGCACCGAGTTGATCGGCGATGATCTCAATAAAGAAAGTCTGGTCAGCGCCAGTTTGGGTGTTAGCCAGGACGGTGCAGTATGAAAAAATTAACCTGGACTTCCCTCACGGCGCGTAACCCGGCTTTATTTGCGGCCATCTTGCTGGTACTGGTGATCGTGGTCAACGCCATCGTCCAGCCCAATCTGCTGGCGATTGATACCCTGAATGGCAATATGCGCGTCTTCCTGCCCTTGATTCTATTGGCGGTCGGGCAAACCTTCGTGATGATCTGCGGCGGGATTGATATTTCGGTCGGCGGGATCGTTTCGATTGTCAACACCATCCTGGCGACCCAGGTCGGGTTGAATGGCTCGATCGAACAGCTGTGGAAATTTGTGTTGATTTCCCTGGTGGCGGGCTTGATTGCCGGGGCGATCAATGGCTTTTTTATCGCCGTCCTGCGCTTGCAGCCGATCATCACCACCTACGCCACCGGTTTTATCTATGCCGGCTTCGCGTTGTTCCTACTGCCCAACCCGGGCGGCGGCATCCCGCGTGAGGCCGCCGATGCCTATCGCACCACGACCCCATTGGGTATTCCGTTGACCTTTTACATTATTGCCGTGATTTTATTGCTGTGGTGGTTTTTAAGATCGACCAAATACAGCCGCTATCTGTATGCGGTGGGCGGCAACGCCCAGGCCGCCTACCAAACGGCCGTGCCCGTGACCTGGATTATTTTCAGCACGTATGTCATCTCGGGTGTGATGGCGGCCTTTGCGGGCATAGCGATTACCCTCTTGAGCGGCTCTGGCAATGCCGAAATTGGCAGTGCCATGACCTTAACCGCCATTACGGCCGTGGTGATTGGCGGCACAGCCCTCAGTGGCGGTGTCGGCGGGGTGGCCGGCCCGATCATGGGCGCGGTGACAATGGGGCTGATCCAAAACATCATCTCGTTTGCGAATGTTAACACCTGGTGGGAAACCCTGGTGAAGGCATCCATCATCGTAATTGCCCTGGCTGCCCCAGGTATCATTAATTTGTTTGGCAGGAGGAGAGCATGAAAAAATTCCGAATTTCTCCCCCGGTGGCCGCTATTATTTTAGCCGTCGTTTTGTTTTTGCTGTCGGGCCTATTACCCAACGGGTATGGCAGCAATGTGGATGTGGCCGTAGCCCAGGCCACCAATATTGTGCGGCTGGCCGTGTTTTTGGGTGTGATCGCTGCCGGGCAAACCCTGGTCATCATCAGCGGCTATGAGGGCATTGACCTTTCAGCGGGTTCGGTGGTGACGTTAAGCGCGATCCTGACCTATGTCATCGTCAGCGGTGAGAAAGCGATGGTCCTTCCGGCTTTGCTGGTGGCAATCGTGGTCGGGGCCTTGGTTGGGTTCATCAATGGGTTGGGGATCACCTTCTTAAGAATTTCGCCCTTGGTGATGACCCTCGGTATGTCCGGGGTGGTGACGGGCGCGATCATCGTCATCAATCACGGCAATGTCAGTGGTAAGGTCGCGCCGATTATGACGCGGTTGATCGCCCGTCCGGTGGCACCCAGTATCCCCATCCCCGGGGCGGTGGTTATTTGGCTGATATTTGGTTTATTCATGTGGGTTTTGCTGGAACGCACCACCTTTGGCAAAAATTTATTTGCGATCGGCACCAACCGCGTCACCGCCAAGCTTAGCGGCGTGAACGTGACCTGGACGAATATCGGTGCCTATACCCTGGCTGGGGCCTTAACCGGCTTTGGCGGCTTTTTGGTGGTCGGCAACACCGGGGTGGTGTTCATCGCCCTCGGGCAGCCCTTTTTATTCCCGGCGATTGCAGCGGTAGCCGTAGGCGGCACCTTACTTTCGGGCGGTAAGGGCAGTTATTGGGGCACGATGGCCGGTGCGATTGTCTTGACCCTGATCACCAGTTTGTTAACCACGATGCAAATGGGTGAATCGGTGCGGCGCATGGTGCTAGGGGCCACCTTACTGGCCCTGATCTCCCTGTATGGCCGCCAGAAGAGCTTCCGGCAGTAGAGAATAACTACCAAGCACGAAAACAAGAGCCATTAACCACGATACCCCTGCGCGGCACAGGGGACAGGAAGGACACGAAGGAAAAGAAGAAAAAATGTAGGGGCGAGGCGAAAACCAGAGATACCATTTGCAGAACCACCCAAAGCCTCGTCCACCGAGGATTGATAAAAAAAGGAGATTAAAATGGATAAAAAAGTCAAAGTTGGCATCGTTGGCACCGGATTTGTGGGTGATATTCACCACGCTTCTTTCCGAGATTGGGTTCCAAATGCCGAGGTGGTGGCGGTTGCCAGCCCAACCAATGCGGCTGCATTTGCCAAGTCGCGAAATATTCCAAACGCTTACAGTGACTATCGCAAAATGCTGGAAGATAAAAGCATCGATGTGATTGATATTGGCATTCCGAATGATCTCCACCATCAGGTGGTGCTGGATGCCGCCAAAGCCGGCAAACACATCATCATTGAAAAACCCTTATGCTTAACCCTGGAAGAAGCCGACGAGATGATCGAAGTCTGCCACAAAGCCGGGGTGTTGTTGATGTACGCCGAAGAATTGCTGTTCGCGCCCAAGTATGTGCGTGCCAAAACCCTGATCGAAGAGGGTGCCATCGGCACACCCTTCCTGGCGAAGCAATCCGAAGAACACCCCGGGCCACACGGCGCATGGTTTTGGGATGTTAACCGTTCTGGCGGCGGCGTGCTGATGGACATGGGCTGCCACTCGATTGAATACACGCGCTGGGTATTGGGACGCCCCAAGGTAAAGAGCGTCACGTCCTTCATGGGTACCTTTGTTCATCAGGATAAGACCGAAGGCGAAGACCATTCTTACGCCGTCATCGAATATGAAGGCAACAAGATCGCCATGATCGAAAACAGCTGGGCCAAGGGCGGCGGGGTGGATGATCGCTGCGAGATTTACGGCGACAAAGGCCATACCCGCGCCGATCTGCTGCGTGGTAGTTCACTGCTGACCTATTCCGAAGAGGGCTACGGTTACGCTGTCGAAAAATCTGGCGTGACTCAGGGCTATACCTTTACCATGTTTGAAGAAATCTGGAATTATGGATTCCCGCAGGAGATGCAGCATTTTGTGAACTGCGTATTGGGCAAGGAAGAATGCATTGTCACCGGTGAAGATGGCCGCGAGGTATTGAAGATCATGTATGCTGCCTATCAGGCTGCCGGGGAAGGGCGCAAGATCGAATTTCCCTATAACCCGCCTACGGTCAGCAAACCGATTGATTTATGGAAAAGAGGAAAATAGGCACCATGTCTACCTTAAATAGCAAAACGATTACCTACGAACAATTAGCAAAAGTGATCGACCATTCGTTGTTAAAACCGGAATTAAGCGAGCAGGATGTGATTGAAGGCTGCCAACTGGCACACCAATATCATACCGCTACGGTGTGCGTCAAGCCCTGTCATGTCAGCCTGGCAGCCGAAGTCCTCAAGGATTCGGATGTGTTGGTCAGCACCGTGATTGGCTTTCCGCATGGCTCAAACGTGACCGCCGTGAAAGTGGCCGAGGCCGAGCAGGCCATGAACGAAGGCGCGGTCGAGCTGGATATGGTCTTAAATATCGGGCAGCTGCGTTCTGGTAAATTTGACGATGTGCGCGATGACATCCAGGCGGTGGTCGATGCAGCTCATGCGCGGGGTGCGAAGGTAAAGGTTATCCTCGAAAACGCCTACCTGAGCGATGAAGAAAAGGTGAAAGCCTGCCAGCTGGCCGAGCAAGCCGGGGCGGATTGGGTGAAGACCTCGACTGGCTTTGCCCCAAGCGGCGCAACCCTGGACGATTTGCGCCTGATGCGTAAAACCGTCAGTGATGCGGTGCAGGTCAAGGCGGCCGGCGGCGTGCGCACCCTGGATGCCATATTGGCCGTGATTGATGCCGGTGTCACCCGCTGTGGAGCGACCGCCACCAAAGTCATTTTGGATGAGTTTGAAAAACGGCAAAGCGAGGGCAAACCCGCCGCGGGAGAGGCACAGCTGGGCGGCGGCTATTAGACAAGGAGCAGCGATGACGAAAAAAATCGATAAAACCAGCGTAAGGGTGGGGATTGCCGGCACGGGCTTTATTGGGCCGGCGCATGTCGAAGCCCTGGCGCGGAATGGCATCCATGTCTTGGGTCTGGCAGAAACCTCGCTGGCGGTAGCGCAAGAAAAAGCCGCCGCGATGGGCATTCCGCGTGCCTACCCGTCATTTGAGGATATGCTGGCGGATGCTGACATTGATGTGGTGCATTTAGCCACCCCCAACTATTTACACTATCCACACGCCAAAGCAGCTTTGATGGCTGACAAGCATGTCATTTGTGAAAAACCCCTGGCGATGGATTCTACACAATCTAAAGAACTGGTTGCGCTGGCAAAACAAAAAAACCTGCTCAACGCGGTTAACTTTAATATTCGTATGTACCCGATGGTGCAGCAAGCCCGCAGCCTGGTGCAGAGCGGCCAGCTGGGTGATTTGTTCATCCTGCAGGGATCTTACTTGCAAGATTGGCTGCTGCTGGAAACCGATTGGAACTGGCGGCTGGAGCCCGATCTGGGCGGCACTTTGCGCGCGGTGGCCGACATTGGTTCGCATTGGCTGGACTTGATGACCTATATCACCGGCCTTAAGATCGAAGAAGTGTATGCCGATTTTAAAACCTTTCATCCCATCCGCAAAAAGCCCACCAAACCGTTGGAAACCTACACCGGCAAACTGCTCACCCCAGAAGATTATGAAGACCAGCCGATCCGTACCGAAGATTATGCCTCCATCTTGTTGCATTATGAAAATGGGGTCAGCGGCGTGCTGACGGTGGCGCAGGTGTGTGCCGGGCGCAAAAATCAGATCGCTTTTGAGATCAGCGGATCGAAATCTTCCCTGGCATGGGATGGCGAACGACCGAATGAATTGTGGATCGGGCATCGTGACCGTCCGAATGAATTGATGCTGAAAGACCCCTCCCTGATGTCACCTGAAGCGCAGGCGGTGGTCTCGTACCCGGGCGGCCATAATGAAGGATTCCCGGATACCTTCAAGCAGCTGCATAAAAAGATTTACGCATATTTGTTTGCGGGAGACTTCGAGAAACAACCTGATTTTCCGACCTTTGCCGATGGACATTATGAGATGGTGTTATGTGAAGCGATTGAACGCAGTGCCCGTGAGAAAACATGGGTTAAGATCTAAGAAAGGAGATCGATGATGAAATTAGGATTTTTAACGGCTGCCTTATCCAAGTTAACCCTGGAGGAAGCTGCAAAATGGGGCGCAGAGAGTGGTTTTGATGCGATTGAAATTGCCTGTTGGCCCTACGAGAAATCAACCCGCCGCTATGCCGGAGTGACCCATATCGATGTTGAAAACCTGGACCAGGCCAAGGCCAAACAAACCCGTTCCATGTTGGACGATTACGGGCTGACCGTATCTGCGCTGGCATATTATCCCAACCCCTTACATCCCGATCTGAAACTCAGAGCCGCTGCCATTGACCACCTCAAAAAGGTGATCGCTGCCGCCGCCTTGTTGGAAGTGCCGGTGGTCGGCACCTTCATTGGGAAGGATAAACACAAAACCGTACCCGAGAACCTGGAATTGTACGCCCAGATCTGGCCCGATATTGTGAGCTACGCGGGCGAACGCGGGATCAAGCTCGCCATTGAAAATTGCCCGATGATCTTCTCGTATGATGAGTGGCCGGGCGGCAACAACCTGGCAAGCAGCCCAGCCATCTGGCGCAAAATGTGGGAGATCATTCCCGATGATCATTTTGGTTTGAATCTCGATCCATCTCACCTGGTGCTGCAAATGATTGATTATGAGCGCGTGGTGCGCGAGTTTTCGGATAAGATCTTCCATGTGCATGCCAAAGATTTGCATATTGATTGGGAAGGCGTTTATAATCACGGCATCTTTTCACAGGGCATGGGCTGGCAGATTCCGCGCCTGCCGGGCTTGGGTGATATGGATTGGTCCAAGTTCTTCGCCGCCCTAACTTGGGCTGGCTATGATGGGGTCGTCAGCATCGAACACGAAGACCGCGCCTTTGAAGGGGATATGCATCTCGTGAAACGCGGCTTTTATATTTCGCGGGATGTGTTGAAACCTTTTATATATTAAAGAACCACCCAAAGCCTCGCCCGCAAAATCCCGAAGAAAAACCGTAGGGACGAGGCGAAAACAGGAGAGACCCTGCGCAGAACCCCGCCAAACCCCGAAACCCTGGAGGATCAATACAGGCACCACCATGAAAAAATACATTGGCTGTGATTTGGGCGGCACCAATCTACGCGCTGCCATCGTTGACGCGGAAGCAGGCCGCGTCTTATTCCACCTGAGCGAACCCACCCTGGCCCGGGAAGGGCATGCGGCCGTCATGGAACGCATGGCCGCCCTCTTCCTGCGCCTGATCGAAACGAGCGGCTATCAAAAAGACGAGATCGGCGGGATTGGGATTGGCGTGCCGGGTGTCTTGGATCTGGAAAAAGGCGAGGTACTCTTCCTGCCCAATCTACCGGGCACCTGGCCGCATGTCCCCTTGCAGCATACCATTCAAACCAAAACCGGTATTGCGACCACCCTGTTGAACGATGTGCGCTCGATCACCTTTGGGGAATGGATGTTTGGCGCGGGACAAGGGGTAGACACGGTGGCTGTGCTGGCAATTGGCACCGGCATCGGCGGCGGATTGGTGATTGATAATAAATTGCATTTGGGAATCGGCGGCACGGGCGGTGAACTCGGCCATACGGTGATCAATTTTAACGGCCCGCGTTGCGGCTGTGGTAATCACGGCTGCCTGGAGGCCTACGCCTCCGGCCCGGCGATTGCCGCTATGGGCATGAAGGCCGTTTCGCAAGGGTTGACCACCCAGATCGGGGCACTGTGCGGCTATGACCTGAACCGCATTACACCGGAATTGATCGCCCAGGCCGCGTTGGCCGGGGATACGATCGCCCAGGAAATTTATGACCAGGCCGGATTTTACCTGGGGGTGGCCGCCAGCAGTCTGTGTGCCGCCATTGGACCGCGCCGCATCATCATCGCCGGCGGGGTCGCCAATGCTGGTGACTTGCTGTTCAAGCCGATGGAAAAGACGATGCGCGAACGGGTCAGCGTCATGCCGGTGGATCAGGTGGAGATCGTGCCGGCCCTGCTGGGGAGTGATGCCGGCGTGATTGGCAGCGCGATGTGGGCGCGGCAGCAAAACCCGGCACTGTAAGGGCAGGTCTCCGTGCCTGCCCTCTGCTGGAGGTCCCCCAAAACCTCGCCCGCAAAACCAGAAACACCCTTCCGAAGGTTGGCAAAACACAAACAAAGGGAAATGTATGACACACACCCCAGGAATATTGATCGGCATCGATTTGGGCGGCACGAATGTGAGAGCTGGCGCATTTACCAGCGCTGGTGAGCTGATTCATGCAAACGATACCCTGATTCAGGCGGCCCGAGGTCCGCAGGCCGGGCTGGATACCATTCATCGCCTGGTGGCCGATGTGATCAACAAAATTTCCGAACCGATTTTGGCAATCGGCATCGGCTCAGCCGGCCCATTAGACCGCGAGCGCGGCTGTATTCAGAACCCATTCACTCTACCGGGCTGGGAGGATGTCGATATTGTATCGCCGCTGGCTGAACAGTATCGGGTTCCGGTCACGTTGGAAAACGATGCCGACGCGGCCGCCCTGGGCGAAGCCTGGATAGGGGCGGGGGCCGGAGCAGAACGCATGGTGATGATCACGATTGGCACCGGGGTTGGCTTTGGCTTTGTGCTGCGTGGCAAATTATACCGCGGCCGACACGGCGAACATCCTGAGGGCGGGCATGTCCTGGTCGACCCGCGCGGGCCGGCCTGTTATTGTGGGGCACACGGCTGCCTGGAGAGTCTGGTCGCTGGCCCAGCGATTGCCGCGTATGCCCAGCAAGTGTCCCAACAGCAAAGCGGTTATCTGACCCAGCAAACCCACGGTGACCTGGAACAAATCGATGCTGGCTTGGTCTTTGCGGGAGCCCGCGCTGGGGATGCACTCTGCCAACACATCGTAGACCGAAGCGCGCGTCATCTCGGCTTAGGGCTGGCTTCGATCGTCATGCTCACCCTGCCCGACCGCATTGTGCTGACCGGCGGAGTCATGCGCTCATTCGACCTGCTCGAGCCCGGCATGCGAGACGTGATGCGGCAGCACAGCCTGATGATCCCGGCGGATAAGGTGGGGATACAACTGGCCGCCCTGGGACAAAAGGCCGGCATGGTAGGGGCGGCCCGCGCCGCTTATCTTAAGGGTGAGGAGACGAATTGATGAGCCGCGCGAGGTGAAGCGCACCCAGTAAGGGCGCGGCATACCCCAGGCTGCTCAAGCGCACTTCCGGTGGGGGGACAAGCCGCAAATGGTCGCGCATCACTTGTTCAGCGGTGTGGATGAACGGCTCTCCACCGCCGACGGCTACCCCACCCCCGATCCGAATCATGTCCGGTGCATACAAGCTGGCGATATTGCGCAATCCTTGCCCCAGGTTAAAGGCAACTTCGTCCCATTCCTGGGGGAGCAGGGCTTCGGCAGGTTTTTGGTATATACGCCGAATGCCATTGCCTGAGATTAAGGATTCCAAACAATCCGGCAGGCCGCATTCACACTGCATTCGTTCAGGATAGGCACACCGGTAATGAATCGATTGGTGGCCTACTTCGGGATGTGCGCCCTTTATCCCGCGGTCAAGCTTTCCATCGATGATCAATGCCCCGCCCATGCCGGTGCTGATGGTCAGGTAAACCAGTTTATGGGCTGTTAGCCGAGAAAGATGGTATTCCCCGTAAGCAGCGACATTGGTATCGACATCGACCGTGAACGGGCAGTGCCAACGCTCTTGCATCCGTTGTTTCAAGGGAACATTGCGCCAGGCAGGTTGGTGCAACGGGGAAACAATGCCGCTCTTCCAATCCAGCGGTCCACCGATGGCTGCTGCCATGCCGGCGATATGATCTCCACCACGCACGGTGGAGATCATATCGTTCAGGGTGTTCAAATCGGTTTCCAGTCTGTCCGAAGTCTCGGCACGCACCTGCCTCAGCACGTTGCCGGCCTGATCGGCACTGGCTACCATTAATTTTGTTCCGCCAATATCCAGTCCGATATAGATTGCCATACCTGTGGCTCTCCTTCCTCTTATCCAATCAAGGGGTGATGAATGAGTAAAAAACCTACCCCTCCTGCCAGTGTTTTGGGAGAAGGGGTAGGGGTTGCGGGTTACACCGGTACCATGTTCTGCTCAAACTGGCTGTTGTAGAGTTCGGCGTAGAAGCCACCCTGTTTAAGCAGGTCTTCGTGGTTGCCGGTTTCTACAATGTCGCCGTCGCGCATGACGAGGATCATGTCGGCGTTGCGGATGGTGGATAGGCGGTGGGCAATGATGAAGCTGGTGCGGCCTTGCATCAGGTTGTCCATCGCTTTTTGAATCAGCACTTCGGTGCGGGTATCAACCGAGCTGGTGGCTTCGTCCAGAATCAGGATCTTGGGGTCGGCTAGGATGGCACGCGCAATCGTCAGCAGTTGTTTTTGCCCCTGGGAGATATTGGTGCCTTCTTCATTTAACACCAGGTTGTACCCATCAGACAGGGTACGGATGAAGTGATCGACCTGGGCCGTTTTGGCGGCGCGGATGACTTCTTCATCACTGGCATCGGCGCGGCCGTAGCGGATGTTTTCCATGACGCTGCCGTTATACAGCCAGGTATCTTGCAAGACCATGGCAAACATTTTGCGCAGGCCTTCGCGGCTGAAGTCCTGGATATTGTGTCCATCCACCAGGATCGCGCCAGAATTGACATCGTAAAAGCGCATCAGCAGTTTGACGATGGTGGTTTTACCCGCCCCGGTCGGGCCAACAATGGCAACCTTCTGCCCTGGTGCCACGAAGGCCGAAAAATCTTTGATGATGATTTTCTCGGGAGTATACCCAAACTTGACGTGCTTGAATTCCACACACCCCTGCACCTGATCCAATTGAATCGGGTTGGCGGTTTCGTGGATTTCTTCGGATTCTTCCAGGAACTCAAACACCCGTTCGGCGGCTGCCGCGGTTTGCTGGAGGACGTTCGAGATATTGGCGATCTGGGTGATGGGTTGGGTGAAGGAGCGCACATATTGGATGAAGGCTTGAATATCACCGACACTGATGCGCCCTTGAATCGCCAGCCAGCCGCCGAGGATGGATATGGCAACGTAGCCCAGGTTGCCGACAAAGTTCATAATCGGCATCATCAGGCTGGATAGGAATTGCGACTTCCAGGCCGAGCTGAACAGGGTGTCGTTGAGCTTGTCGAAGCGTTGCACACTTCTTTCTTCGCCGTTAAAGGCTTTCATGACGACATGGCTGCCGAACATCTCTTCGACATGGCCGTTGATATGACCGAGGTATTCTTGCTGCTGCTTGAAGTATTTTTGGCTCTGTCTGACGATCAGGGTGATGATGACCATCGACAACGGCACAATCAACAACGCCACCAGCGTCATTTGCCAGCTGATGGTGAACATCATAATCGTCACCCCAATCACGGTGATCACCGAGCTGATGATCTGGGATAGGCTCTGGTTGAGGGTCTGGCTGACGGTATCCACATC
>JACDJC010000858.1_pt1 | contig 30896 bp, 25 predicted proteins | sample 7454191 | NCBI WGS metagenome assembly JACDJC01 (sample SAMN14253291, study PRJNA609438) | sludge metagenome | isolation source: sludge after 25d culture with pyrite and EDTA | collected 2018-12-20
TCGCGGGTTGCGTTGGAAGCCGGGTTCCAACCCACAATCCGCCGGGGGCTGCTTCTGAAAATCAGCCTCTGGCCAAATTCCAGCCCGGATGCTGGAAATACTGCCCATACGCCTTGAGCGCTTCCAGAACGCGAACCGCGCCGTCATGACGCGAGTTCGCGGTTTTCCCTTCCATCGTCTCGGCGCCGGCCAACAGCTCGGCGATCACCAGATGGAGCATGCCGTCGGCCTTCGGCTCCAGCTTGCAGTTCGCGACCGTATAGGCCACTTTTCGGTTGACCGTTGCCGCCAGTGCCCGATACGCCTCCTTGCCAAACTGGTTTTTGTGGATCAACGGCAGGGCCTTGGCCATCGCCCGGTTGATATCGTCCATCGCTTGACGCAGCGGTGCGTCGGTGGCCCATTTTGTCCCGGCATTGAGTTGAAGCTGGTGCACGCCGGCGTCGCCATGGCCGTGGTGATGGTGATCTTCGGCCGTTCCGGCAGCGTGGGTGCTGGCCGAAACGACCAGCGCAAGGGAAGCCAGCAAAACTGAGAATTGTATTTTCATCGGATGCATTTCATCAGGTTGGAAAGAGACACTTACAGAATCGGGGAAGCTTAATGGGGTCGGTGCTGGATGTCGAGCGATCGACCTGTAGCAGGCGGCACCCCGAAAGGAGGCGCCTGCTCCTTGTCACGACCTGTCACTCCGTCGGCGCCCAGCGCTTGCGCCGGGATTAAACGGCCACACCTGCCTGTGGATGCGCGCGCTCACGCTTGCTGTCCAGCTTGTTGAGCGCATGCAGGTAGGCCTTGGCCGAGGCCACCACGATATCGATATCGGCGCCCTGGCCGTTGACCACCCGACCATCCTGCGCCAGTCGCACGGTCACCTCACCCTGCGCGTCGGTGCCGCTGGTGATCGCGTTGACCGAATACAGCAGCAGGTCGGCGCCGCTTTCAACCACCGATTCCAGCGCCTTGAAGGTCGCATCGATCGGGCCCGATCCCGTGCCACTCGCCTGCTTCTCGGTGCCGTCGTCGGTGAACGCGATCTGCGCCCGCGGGATCTCTCCGGTTTCCGAACAGACTTTCATCGACACCAGCTTGAAGCGCTCGTGCTCGGCCGCGTAGCCTTCGTCCGACACCAGCGCCTGCAGGTCGTCATCAAAAATTTCGCGCTTCTTGTCGGCCAGCTCCTTGAAACGGGCGAACGCGGCGTTGAGCGCTTCCTCGCTGTCGAGCACGATGCCGAGTTCGGTGAGTTTGGTCTTGAACGCATTGCGCCCCGACAGCTTGCCGAGCGTCAGCCGGTTGGCGTGCCAGCCGACGTCTTCGGCGCGCATGATTTCGTAGGTCTCGCGATGCTTCAAGACACCGTCCTGGTGGATGCCCGACTCGTGGGCAAACGCGTTGGCACCGACGATGGCCTTGTTCGGCTGCACCGGGTAACCGGTAATGCTGGAGACGAGCTTGGAGGTCGGCACGATCTGGGTGGCGTCGATGCGCGAGTCGCACGGGAACACGTCGCGCCGGGTGCGTACCGCCATCACGACTTCTTCCAGCGAGGCGTTGCCGGCGCGTTCGCCGAGGCCGTTGATGGTGCACTCGACCTGGCGCGCGCCGTTCATCACCGCGGCGAGCGAGTTGGCGACCGCCATGCCAAGGTCGTTGTGACAATGGGTCGACCAGATCACCTTGCCGGAATTGGGCACCCGCTCGATCAGCTGCTGCATGCGCTCGCCCCATAGCGCGGGGAAGCTGAAGCCGACGGTGTCGGGCACGGAAAGCGTTATCGCGACGGCCTTGATCACCTCGTCGACGATGAGCACCAGGAAATCCATGTCCGAACGCACCGCATCCTCGGCCGAGAACTCGACGTCGTCGGTGTATTCGAGCGCGAGCTTGACCGCCTTGACCGCTGCCTCGACCACCTGGTCCGGCTGCATCCGCAGTTTCTTTTCCATGTGGATCGGGCTGGTGGCGATGAAGGTGTGAATGCGGCCACCCGCACCCTTGCCACGGCTCGCGGGTTTGATCGCGCCGCCGGCGGCATGGATGTCGCGCTCGTTGGCGCGCGCCAGCGAACACACGGTTGAACCCTGGATCGTCTCGGCGATCGCACGGATGGCATCGGCATCACCTGGGCTGGCAGCGGCAAATCCCGCCTCGATCACGTCAACGCCGAGTTTTTCCAGCTGGCGTGCAATGCGCAATTTCTCGTCCCTGGTCATCGACGCGCCGGGGCTTTGTTCGCCGTCGCGCAAGGTGGTGTCGAAAATAAACAAACGGTCGTTCATGGCAGGCTCCATGGAGGGTCGGGCCGATTTCGAAGTCGTCTCGGGCCGACGCATTATAAATGGCTTGCCGCGAGAAGCAGGCGGCGCGGGGTACTGCTGGGGGAGGTGGATTATTGTGCGCGCGCGCAGCGCAGCAGCAGACGGCCGAACAGGAGGTTCGACGGGCAGGGAAGGCAGGACCGGGACGACTGATTAGACATGGTCTAAATTCTATCTATTTTTGTTCATCCTGCAAGGGGGACGTCGCATCCGCCTTTTTTCTGCGTCGGACAAACTGCAACAAGGCATCGCCATACCCCGACAGACCGTACAGTGCGAACACGCCGAACAGCACCTCGGGCGGACTGGTCGACACCAGGATGAAAGCGAGCACGATCAGCAGGATGACGAAGAACGGCACGCTTCGCCTGAGGTTGATTTCCTTGCCGCTGTAATAGCGGAAGTTGCTGACCATGGTCAGGCCGCCGAACAGCGCAATCGCCGCCGCCAGCCAGCGTACGTCCTGTCCGGCCACATCGTACTCGACCATCACCCAGACAAAACCTGCTACCAGCGCAGCAGCCGCGGGGCTCGGCAGGCCCTGGAAGAAACGCTTGTCGGTGACGCTTTCGAGCTGGGTATTGAAGCGTGCCAGGCGCAACGCCGCCCCGGCACAATAGACAAAGGCGGCGATCCAGCCGAACTTGCCCATTCCTTGCAGCGCGAATTCATAAATCACCAGTGCCGGCGCCACGCCGAACGACACCATGTCGGACAGGCTGTCGTATTCGGCGCCGAAAGCGCTTTGGGTATGCGTCAACCGGGCAACCCGGCCGTCGAGGCCGTCAAGCACCATCGCGATGAGGATCGCCACCGCTGCGTGCTCGAAGCGCCCATCCATCGCCTGCACCACGGCATAGAAACCGGCAAACAGCGCCCCGGTGGTGAACAGGTTGGGCAGCAGGTAGATGCCGCGGTCACGCATCCGCGGTCGCTTCGATCCGGTTTTGAGTTGATGGAATTCGGACATGCTCGGCAGCGTTTACCAACGCGCCAATATGGTACGCCCACCCGTGACTCTCTGGCCGAGCGAGACCTCTGCACGCGCGGTCGTCGGCAGATAGACGTCGACCCGTGAACCGAAGCGGATGAAGCCGTAGCGCTGGCCGCGCACCAGCGCATCGCCGGTGCGCACGTAGCACAGGATGCGGCGCGCGATCAGTCCGGCGATCTGCACCGAGGTAAGGTCGCCACGCGGGGTCTGGATCCAGATCGCGTTGCGTTCGTTCTCGGTGGAAGCCTTGTCGAGATCGGCGTTGACGAAGCTGCCCGGCGTGTACCAGCGGCCCTTCACTTCGCCGTCGACCGGACTCTTGTTGGAGTGCACATTGAACACGTTCATGAACACGCTGATTTTCAGCGCTTCACGTTCCAGGTACGGGTCACTTACCTGTTCCACAGCGACGATGCGGCCGTCGGCTGGCGAGATCACCGCGTCGGCATCGGCTGGCGGCACGCGTGCCGGATCGCGAAAAAACTGCAACGCAAATACCGCCCAGATCCAGAACGGCACGGACCACCAGCCGATCAGCCAGGTTGCGATCAATGCGGCCACAAGCGCGGCCAACAGAACCAGCCAGCCCTCGCGGGCGATAAGGGGATGTGTCATTTGTAGGGGCTAGGAATTAGGAACTAGGGGCTAGAAAAAGGAGTTGCGGCGCAGCCGCACGCGCCCTATATCCTAGCCCCTATCTCCTAAATCCTTAGTTTTTAGATTGATCGACCAGCTTGTTGGCAGTGATCCAGGGCATCATGGCGCGCAGCTTTCCACCCACCACCTCGACCGGGTGCGCGGCATTGTTGCGGCGCCAGGCGGTCATCTCGGGATAGTTGGCCTGGCCTTCCAGGATGAAGCGCTTGGCGTAGGTGCCGTTCTGGATATTGTCCAGGCACTCTTTCATCGCAGCCCTGGATTGGGCGTTGATGACCTTAGGGCCGGTCACGTACTCGCCATACTCTGCATTGTTGGAGATCGAGTAGTTCATGTTGGCGATGCCGCCCTCGTACATCAGGTCGACAATCAGCTTCAATTCGTGCAGGCACTCGAAGTAGGCCATCTCGGGGGCATAGCCCGCTTCGGTCAGCGTTTCGAAGCCGGCCTTGACCAGTTCCACGGCGCCGCCGCACAGCACCGCCTGCTCGCCGAACAAGTCGGTCTCGGTCTCATCCTTGAAGGTGGTTTCGATGATGCCGGTGCGGCCGCCGCCGATGGCGGAAGCATAGGACAGGGCGAGGTCGCGCGCCTTGCCGGAGGCGTCCTGAAACACCGCGATCAGATCGGGAATACCACCACCTTTGACGAACTCGGAGCGCACCGTATGGCCCGGCGCCTTGGGCGCGATCATGATCACGTCGAGGTCGGCGCGCGGCACGATCTGGTTGTAGTGGATCGAGAAACCGTGGGCGAATGCCAGGGTCGCACCCTTCTTCAGGTTGGGTTCCACTTCGTCGCGGTAGAGCCGCGACTGGAATTCGTCCGGGGTGAGGATCATCACCAGGTCGGCGCCGGCGACCGCCTCAGGCACAGTCTTGACCTTGAGGCCGGCGTTCTTGGCCTTCTTGGCGGAGGCGGAGCCGGGACGCAGGGCGACGGTGACGTTGACCCCGGAGTCCTTGAGATTGCAGGCATGTGCGTGGCCCTGCGAACCGTAGCCGATGATCGCAACCTTGCGCTTCTTGATGAGTGAAAGATCGGCATCCTTGTCGTAGAAAACTTTCATGGTGTGTTCCCAGGCAAAAAAAATTATAGGGGCTGATGGAGATCAGAGCTTGAGGCAGCGCTCGCCGCGTCCGATTCCGGACGCGCCGGTGCGCACGGTTTCGATGATGAGGGCGGAGTCGATCGCCTCCAGGAAGGCATCGAGCTTGTAGCCGGCGCCGGTCAGTTCGATGGTATAGGTGGCGTCGGTGACGTCGATGATGCGTCCGCGGAAGATATCGGCGGTACGCTTCATCTCCTCGCGCCCGGCTCCAATCGCCTTGACCTTGACCAGCATCAGTTCGCGCTCGATGTGGCTGCCTTCGGTCAGATCCATCACCTTGATCACGTCGACCAGCTTGTTCAACTGCTTGGTGATCTGCTCGATGACGTCTTCCGAGCCGGCGGTGACGATGGTCATGCGCGACAGGGTGGCGTCTTCGGTCGGCGCCACGGTGAGTGACTCGATGTTGTAAGCGCGCGCGGAAAACAGCCCGGCGACGCGCGACAGTGCACCGGCCTCGTTTTCCATCAGGAGCGAGATGATGTGTCTCATAGCTCCTCCGCCAGAATCATTTCCGACAGACCCTTGCCGCCTTCGACCATGGGGAAGACGTTTTCGGTCTGGTCGGTCTGGAAATCCATGAATACCATTCTTTCCTTCAGCGCCGGCGAGAACGCCTCCTTCAGCGCCGCCTCGACATCCTCGGGCTTGTCGATGCGCATGCCGACGTGGCCGTAGGACTCCGCCAGCTTGACGAAATCGGGTAGCGATTCCATGTACGACTCGGCGTAGCGGCTGCCGTAGAAGAACTCCTGCCACTGCCGCACCATGCCCATGTAGCGGTTGTTGAGCGTGACGACCTTGACCGGAATGCGGTACTGCTTGCAGGTCGAAAGCTCCTGGATGTTCATCTGGATGCTCGACTCGCCGGTGATGCAGGCGACCTGCGCGTCGGGAAAAGCGAGTTGCACGCCCATGGCGTAGGGCAGGCCAACGCCCATGGTGCCGAGACCGCCTGAATTGATCCAGCGACGTGGCTTGTCGAACTTGTAATACTGCGCCGCCCACATCTGGTGCTGGCCGACGTCGGAGGTGATATAGGCGTCGCCCTTGGTCACTTCCCACAATTTTTCGACTACGTATTGTGGCTTGATGATCGGGCTGTGGCGGTTGTAATTGAGACAATTCTTCGAGCGCCACAACTCGATCTGCGTCCACCAGGTATTCAGTGCGGCCGGATCGGGCTTTTCCTTGGCCTGTTTCAGCAGGCTCAGCATCTCGGTCAGCACGTTCCTGACGTCGCCGACGATGGGCACGTCGACCTTGACCCGCTTGGAAATCGACGAGGGATCAACGTCGATGTGAATGATGCGGCGCTGCTCGCGCGCGAAATGCGCCGGATTGCCGATCACCCGGTCGTCGAAGCGTGCGCCGATGGCCAGCAGCACGTCGCAGTGCTGCATCGCCATGTTGGCTTCGTAGGTGCCGTGCATGCCGAGCATGCCGAGATTCTGCCGGTCGGTGGCGGGATAGCCGCCAAGACCCATCAGCGTATTGGTGACGGGAAAGCCCAATAAGCGGGTGAACTCGGCCAGTTGTTCCGAAGCGTCGCCCAGCACCACGCCGCCGCCGGCGTAGATCATCGGCCGTTTGGCTTCGAGCAGCATCTGTACCGCACGCTTCATTTGCCCGCTGTGACCCTTGACCACCGGGTTGTACGAGCGCATCTCGAGTGTGGCCGGATATTCGAATTCGGTGAGGTGTGCAGTCACGTCCTTGGGCACGTCGACCACCACCGGACCGGGACGACCGGTGGACGCAATGATGAAGGCCTTCTTCATCGTCGTCGCCAGATCCTTCACGTCCTTGACCAGGAAGTTGTGCTTGACGCAGGGACGGGTGATGCCGACGGTGTCGACTTCCTGGAACGCATCGAGGCCGATCGCCGGCGTCGGCACCTGGCCGGTGACCACCACGATGGGGATGGAATCCATGTAAGCGGTGGCGATCCCGGTGACCGCGTTGGTCACGCCGGGGCCCGACGTCACCAGCGCCACGCCGACCCGGCCGGTCGCACGCGCATAGGCGTCCGCCGCATGCACCGCGGCCTGTTCGTGGCGCACCAGCACGTGCTTGAACTTGTCCTGCTTGAAGATTTCGTCGTAGATGTTGAGGACGGCCCCACCGGGATAGCCGAACACGAACTCGACCCCCTCTTCGGCCAGACAACGTACGACGATCTCGGCGCCCGTGGCTTCCATAAACTGGTCAAAAATCAATTCGTTGGTGAACCCGTGAGGGTAATCGTTTTGCCCTGTTTCGGTCAAGAAATCGCGCCATGTCGGCCGATTCACCGAGGTTCTCGACCTGAAAAACAAAAAACCCTTCCGCACGCGAAAGGGTTTTCAGCAGGGCGGAAGGTTTACTGGGGAGTAACGCCCAGCGCCTTGACGGTCTCGATCGTCAGGTAACCATCGGCAGCCAGCCCCTTGGCCTTCTGATAGGCCGTGACCGCTTCCATGGTATTGGCACCCACGTCACCATCGAGCGGCCCGTTGTAATATCCGGCAGCCTGCAAGGCTTTCTGGATTTCCACCATCTTCGCGTTCGTTGCGTTCACGTCGCACAGAATCTGGGTGCAGTACTCGCTGGCGGGGCTGACCAGCACCTCCTGCTCGACGGTTTCATACACGGCTGGCACCGGAACCCGCCGCTCGGTCGCGGGCTGTACCTGCGTCATGACCTCGCGCTCGTAGTCCACCGGCACGACCTTGGTCACCGTGGTGGCGGGTGTAACGAGCTTGGTGACCTCACGGTCCGCATACTCGGCCGGCACCTCGACGGAACGGGTCGTCTCGGGCGTCTTCAGCACGGTTTTCGTGATGGTGCTGTACTCGGCCGGGATGGTCTCGTATTGAATCGTCGCCGGCGTTTTCAGCATGCGGGTCGTCACGGTCTGGTACTCGGCCGGCACCTCGACCAAGCAGAAAATTTCGCCGCTCTTCTCGTCGATTTTCTGGATGCTGGTGGCGGTGCCAGGCTTCCAGGTCGTATAGGCTTCACGGACCAGCTTTCTTTCGGTGACGTCCTCGTAGACAGCCGGAACCTCGGTCGCCCTGGTGCCAGCGGGCTTCACCATGACGCGTTCCTCGACGGTATCGAACACGGCCGGCACTTTTTCCAGACGGGTCGAGGCGGGCTTCACCATGACGCGCTCCTTGACCGTTTCATACACGGCGGGAACGACCTCCTGGACTTCCTCGCTGGTGACGTGAACCTTCACCGCCTTGAACACGGGCGGCACGATCTCGATCCGCTCGCCGGCTTCCTTGGCCAGTTTCTGGACGCTTTCGGTGCGATAAACCGGGTCCTTGATGATCAGGACATAGCACTCGCCCGGTTTGGCGTTGGCCATGCACTGTTCCTTGGTCGTGGCGGGCGCGGGGGCGGGTTCCCGCTTGACCACAGGTGCCGGCTTCGGTGCAGGCTGGGCGTCTTCCTTGCAGGGCGGATCAAGCAATTGACGGCCCGGGCAACCAATGGTCCTGAATTGCTCATAGCCGCTGGTGTTTCCGCCGACGTTGCTCGGGTCGTAAAAACGTGCTTGTGCCATCGCCGGGGCGGCCAGGCAGCCGCATCCCACGGCCAGAAGGGCAGCGTTGAGGACATTCAAGGGAATACGCATTTGGAGCTCCTTAGCTTGTGGTTAATCTTTAGCTTAATCTTTGGTTAATCTTGTGGTTATTTGCTTAAACCTGAACTACGAGAGGTCATCAATCCACCATAGCCGAGCCGGTGCATAAAACCCAGCGATGAATTGTGAAGAATTGCAAACCGCACCCGTCCGGTGTCGCGTAACAGCCGGGCCGAACTATTCGCGCGCGGCCTCGCCCAGCGCCCGCATGATCTGATTCAACGAGCCCTCGGCGCGATCGATCATGCAGACCATATTGCCGACGCTGCAGACCGTGGTGGCAGCGCCCTGCACGATCCACCCACGCGACGGCGACCAGCCGCGCATCTGCGAAAGCAGCGAGAACACGTCGGTATTGCTCGACACTATGCGGCGATACCACTGGGCGAACTTCGCCAGCCGTTCCATCATCTCCGGTGGTAACGCACCTTCGGCCTGCATGATCACGCCATCGTCGCGGAAACGGCACACGGCCGTCACCCCGTCGAGTATCAGGATCTTTTTCAACGGCATATGCGCTCCTCAGGCAGTCTGAACGGCATTGAAGGCTGCTTCGTAGTCGGCATCACGGTTTCTGACGACCACGCCGCAATTGCCGTTCATCACGACCGACCACTCCAGCCCCACCACCGAGAACCCCTGCAGTGGCTGAAATCCGCTCTGCCCGGTAAGTGCTTCCCAGCCGCGCGCTTCCATTCCGGCAATCGCGAGATTGGCGACACACGAGCGTGCCAGCAAATCCAGCATCTGCGGAGTCAATTCGGCTCCCTCGCGCAACACGTGCGACTGCAGATCGCCTTTGTCGGTGTAGGTGAACGCTGCCATGGCTCCCGGCAGCTCCATCAACGCATCCAGATTCATATCGATCTCCCGTGTTGGAATCAGCTCAATACAGGGCTTCGTTGATATCACCGCCCAGTTTGGCGTACAGGTTGACCAGCAGATCGTCCTGCACGTCGCCCACCTTGGCGCGCATGATGGTCATGACGTCGTTCAGCAACTCGTCATGGTCCTCGATGAAGGAGAAATAACTGCCAACCGCGCAAACCGTGACCTCGGCCCCCCGCACGATCCAGCCCTGGACCGGCTTGCAGCCACAATTCTCGGCAAAGGAATCGAAGATTTCGGATTGCATGTTGACCGACAGCGTATTGGCGCGGCACAGAATCGATGCCATCCGCGCGAATTCCTCAGTAAGTGCGCCCTCATACGAGAAGCGGTCGCCGCGAGTCCCATACTCACCGGCGGCAATAACGCCGGGAATGGCCATGAGTTGCTTTACGATATGCATCGGGCCTGCTCCTGGTTTCGACAAAAACGCGATCGGCGCGCTACGGCAAACTGCCCCAGCCATTTCAATATAGAGCCTCCAGATGGAAGACAAAGCAATAAACGCAATAGTTGTGCCGCCGGCGCCCTTTCTCGTTCGTATCGCCGCGATGTTCTACGAGTTGCTGCTGGTCACCGCCGTGGTGTTCGTAGCGTCCTTCATTATCATTCCGGTGGTCGGCGAACTGCACGCAGCGTGGCAGCGGCATCTGTTTCAGGCCTACCTCCTGGGGGTGCTGTTCGCCTATTTCAGCGCCTTCTGGCTGCGCAGCGGACAAACGCTGGCGATGAAGACCTGGCGGATCCGCCTGGTCAGCCTGGATGGCGGGGCGCTCTCTTTCAGACAGGCTGCCGTGCGCTTTGCACTCGCCGTGCCCGGCCTGCTGCTGGCCGGTGCAGGACTCTGGTGGGCCTGGTTCGACCGCGACCGGCAGTTTCTTCACGACCGGATTGCAGGCACCCGGCTGATACGCGTGCCGCGCAAGGCATGAGTTCATGACATGAGGTCGTGAACTGGCGCCCATTTCTACAATAGCGAGACCGCAAAACCGTGCCAGACTGCATGAACGGCCACCACGGCCCCTCATGTCGCCGCTGCCATCGGTTACACTGATCCCTACCGTGCAAGGGTCCCGACACCATGAATTTAATTCCCCACAACGCGCTTGAAGAGCAGCTGGCCGCGGTCCATGCCGGCACGCTCGACCCCGAGACTTTCGTGACGCAACTGCTGGATCAGCAGTTGTTCATGCCGGTGCGCGACGAAAAAAACCCGATCCAGGGCTTCCAGCGCTCGACCCGGGCCGAGCCGCTGATCATCGAGGACGAGGACGGCGAGCGCGTGCTGGTGGTGTTCACCAGCCCCGAACGCGCCAAGCCCTTCGTCGAGCATTATCCCGAATTCTCGGGCGGCATCCTGACCGAGCTGTCCTGGCTGCTGCGCCGCATCGGCGGCGGTGTACCGATCGCGCTCAACCCCGGCTGGGACATCGGGATGGACTTCGACGCCGACATGGCCGCACAGTTGCTTGCGCAACTTCCACCCGAGCACACCGCCTGACGCTGAGATTCGCGATGCTGTCCGAACGCGCGCTTGCTGACTTCCGCTCCGCTCTCGGAGCGGAGCGCGTCTTTGACGACGCCGCCACGCGCGAACTTTACGCCCAGGACGAAACTCCGCGCCGGGTCGAACCCGACGCGGTGCTGTTTCCGACGTCCCACGACGAGGTGGCCGCGCTCGCCCGCGTCGCCTACGGGCATCGGATCGCGCTGACTCCGCGCGGCGCCGGCTCTGGCAACGTCGGCGGCGCACTGCCCGCCCCCGGCAGCGTCGTCGTCAGCTTCGAATGCATGCGCCGGGTGCTCGAATTCGACCCGGTGAACCGGCTCATCGTCGTCGAGCCCGGCGTCGTCACCGACGATATCGACCGCATCGCCCGCAGCGCCGGCCTGTTTTATCCGCCCGACCCCGGCAGCAGCGCCTATTGCCGGATCGGCGGCAACCTCGCGATGAACGCGGCCGGCCCGCGCGCGGTGAAATACGGTGTCACCCGCGATTACGTGCTGGGACTGCGCGCCGTCACCGGCAGCGGACAGGAAATCCGTACCGGCTGCCGCACCACCAAGGGCGTCACCGGCTACGACCTCACCCGCCTGCTGGTCGGCTCCGAAGGCACGCTGGCGCTCATCACTGAAGCCACCCTGAGGCTGCTGCCCGCGCCCGAAACCGTTGCCACCCTGCGCGTGTGTTACGCCAGCAACCGCGATGCGCTCGATGCGGTCAGCCGCGTCATGCACCAGGCGGTCGTTCCGAGCGCGCTCGAATTCATGGACCAGCGCGCTATCGACGCGATCCGCCCGACCGGTGCCGCCGATGACCTGCCACCCGGCACCCGGGCCTTGCTGATGGTCGAAGCCGACGGGGCCGCCGAGGACGTGCCGCGCCAGATTGCCGCACTGGAACAGGCGCTCATCGGCGAAGGAATGCTCGACCTGCGCAGCGGCTTCACCCGCGAAGACATCGCGCGGCTGTGGACTGCGCGCAAATCGCTTTCCGCAGCGGTCAAATCGATTGCTCCACTCAAGATCAATGAAGACGTGGTGGTGCCGGTATCGAAACTCGCCGACTTCGTCGACTTCATCGACCAGACCGCCCACACCCATCGGCTGGCAGTGGTGTCGTTCGGCCACGCCGGCAATGGCAATCTGCACGTCAACCTGATGGTGCACCCGCAGGATGACGACGAAATGGCGCGTGCCCGGGTCGCGCTCGAAGCCTTGATGCAACGCGTCCTGGCGCTCGGCGGCACGCTCTCGGGTGAACACGGCATCGGCACCGAGAAACGCCGCTTCGTCGCGCAGGAAATCGATTCCGCCACACTTGCCCTGATGCGTAGCGTCAAGCAGCAGTTCGACCCCCGGCAACTGCTGAACCCGGGCAAGTTTTTTCCTGATTGATATTGCCGCGGAGGCTTTACAAGAAGGCAAGGGGTGTATAGAATGCGCCGCTTCGTTGGGGGTATAGCTCAGCTGGGAGAGCGCTTGCATGGCATGCAAGAGGTCAGCGGTTCGATCCCGCTTACCTCCACCAACTAACAGGAAGTCCGATGCACAGGCTGGGCGTCATCACCACGCTGCTGGGGTTGATACTGAGTGTCGTGGGACTGGTTGTTGGGTTCTGGAAAATGCTGCATGGCAGCGAGAATGCCGAAGTCTGGATCTCGCTGGTACCATTGGGTTTCGTCGGTTTACTGCTCGGCGTCACCCTCACCCAGCTTTCCGGCAACAAGTAGTAACGACGCAAGTCGTAGCAGCAATGTTGACGGTTCACACCGTCGTCCAGGTCCCCATCGTCTAGAGGCCTAGGACATCGCCCTTTCACGGCGGTAACCGGGGTTCGAATCCCCGTGGGGACGCCATAAATATCAATGGCTTGCAGCGATGCAGGCCCTTTTATATTCCGTTCCGGCAAACTGACGGGTAACGCGCGTGTCTGTCGCCTTCCAGCAGCCGCGGAATCCCAATGCGCGCGCGCACTTTCTCAGACGCGGCATGGACAGGCATTCGCCGCAACTACCGCTCCAGAATCTGGCCTTGCACCAATCTGCTCAGGACTTGTCTTTTCAAGGCAGCGTTATTGAAGTTCGGTTGGAGCGGCATCCGGAACCAACCATTCGCTGATTGCCAGAGGTCTGTTATCGGCTCCAGCTAAAAACCGGACCACATAGCCGCCCTTTGATGCAAACCGCTGCCCTGGCCCCAGGCTGGGATGCGGATAGATCGAGGGCGAAAGGGACGTTTGGGTCATTTGCTCGATACGCTCGATCAGATAATCCCGCGAGAAATTATCCCCCAGATGCGATACCGCATCCCCCGTAACGGTAGCGGCGAAGAATGCATTGGCCTGCGCGCGCTCATCGGTCAGCGGGATTTTTCTGGCATGCATCCAGGCCCGCATGCGCAACAGTCGCTGCTCGCGGCTTGCAGGTAAATCAAACGGATAAATCATGCTCAGCCTGCTCAGCCAGCCCGGTGGAAAATCCGGTCGTCGCATCGCCGACAGGCTGGCTGACACATACATTTCTTTCAACTCCGCGGGTGGCTCGCCGGTAAGCCCAAGATCCTGGTGATCGTCCAAGCCGAGCCAGACAACCAGAACATAAGGCTGGTTTTTGCCGGCAAGCCTGGTCAGGATGTCCATGGATACAGGATCAGCTTCTGCCAGCAGATAATCCACGATGGTGTTCCCGTTCTTACCTTGCAGTGCTTGACGCAGCACCTGCGCCGGCAGACGCCCCAAGGCATTGTCGCGATAGATCTGCACAATCGTGCCAGTCCCAGCGGATGTACCTGCTTCCAGCAGGTGCTTGGCCAGCACCTCGGCCTCCAGGGTGATGCCACGTGAGAAGTAAATCGGGTAATAAGCCGTGCCCGTCACATCCGGATAATCCACATCGGGAAAGACACAGGGCACTTCGAAGGCCTCACAGAATGCGTGTACCGGTTGCCATGTGCCGCCGCCAATGCCGCCAATAACGGCAAATACAGGCTGCTTCTGGTAATAATCGGCCAGTTGCTCACGCCAACTATCCGGGCTGCCGCTCAGCGTCCAGGTGTGGAGCACCCAGGTGCGATGAGCACGGTACATCTGCTCACGCCCCAACTCCCGGCGGCGCGTTTCCTTGCGTGTGCCACCGTTCTTGTCGCTAAAAAAACCCTGCAATACGTTCATCATCGCCTGACTTCTGTCTGCAGACACGTCGGGGGCAATGATGGTTGAAAAATGAATCTCGGTATCGTTCACGCCCGGCGCAGTGTGCGATGAAAGCGCACTCATATAGTGATACAGATGCCTGATATCGGTATCACTCATGACGTAGCGAGGCATCAATGAATCCAATGCGTGTCCAGCCGGATCGAGACCTTCGCGCAGCGCCCGGGCCAGCGCCGCCTGGGTGTAGGCAGACCGCTCCGGCACGCGCGCGCCCGCGCTCAAGACTCCACCCACTGCGGTTGGCCATACGGGATCTGGCTGTGAAAAAAGCAGCCGTCCTGCGATGGGGCGAATGTTATTGCTGCCTTCACTGCTGCCCAGGCCACTGCGCCGATGGCACTTGGCGCAGGCTGCATCGGTGCCACCAAGTGCCACCCCTTGTTGCACCGTAGCGCGCAATGGCGCACCTGACGGCAATATGCCATCTCGATAGATGCGTTGACCGGCTGATTGCTCAACGTCGAGAGGACTCGCTGTTGTCGAGCCATGTCCTGCCAACACCGTGAGCAGCGCCAAAAGGACAGGCACACGGCGCATGGCGTAAGGTTTGGCTACGCGCGACATGGGAAAGAGGATTAACGACTTACGAGCTGGCGATACTCACGCAAGATATCGTCGGCACTGGCAAAGCCGTCCAGCCGCACCCATGGCTGCCCTGCCTTGGCGCGCAGGAAAGTGGCCGGCGCATGCCCCATCTTGTCGCCGCGATAGACATCGAAGGCGCGCTGCACCGCGATGCTGTTGTCGAGGCTGCCGGTCAGCATCTTCCATTGCGGCCCGGCACCATATTTTTTCGCGTAGATTTTCAGCGCTTCGGGGGTGTCGTGCTCGGGGTCAATGGAAATCGACACCATGTGCGCCGTATTTCGATCACGCCCCAGGCCTGCCTGCACTTGGGAAAAGGTCGAACTCATCACCGGGCAAATGGCGCCACAGCTGGTGAAAATGAAATTAAGGATCACCGGCTTGTCGTCGAGCTGGCTACGCAGCGAGATCCCTGCCCTGTTGGCATCCAGCAGTTTGACGTCCGGAACAATGTAGCGTGCCAGTGTACGGACATAACCCTCTTGGGCATCGGCCATGGCGTGATGTTGATGCGCATGATGGGAATCCTGCGCCTGCGCCGGCAGGGGCGACATCAGGCCAAGCATGAGCACGAGCACGAGCACTGCGATACGGTCCAGTTTAACCGGAGCATTGCACACCTCAGCCTTGTGAATTGGAAACCGGCCATCCAAGCTTGGGTATTCCGGATTATGCATGCTCATTTTTTTCCCTTTTGAATTTCGCGTTTCATTTCACGGTGATGCGTACAGTAGCCGCGTTTGAGTTGGCTGGCGTGCTGTAGGTGTCCCTCACCCGGTAGCGGAATGTTTCGGTGCCGCTAAAGTTGAGCTTAGGCGTATAGGTGATTGTTCCGTCAGCATTGACGACCACGCTGCCACCCTTGTTGGGTGAACTCGAAATCGTCACGCTGGCCGGGTTGATGACGTTGCCCGGATCAATTGTCGTATCAGGATCGCTGTCGTTGCTCAGCACTGCCAATATCTGCGCCACGTAGGGTGGCGAGGATCTGCGCACCGGCGCGTTGAATGTATCGTTCCCCGCGATGGGCGCCTTGTTGGCGCTGACGGAGATCGAAACCGTGGCGACGTTGCTGATTGCACCATGGCTATCCTGTGCCTGATAGCTGAAGCTCTTGCTACCCGTGTATTTGGGTGGCGGCGTGAAGCTGAAGCTGCCATCGACATTGCGCGCCAGCGTGCCGCCAACTGGTGTCAGCACGCTGAAATTCACTGCGGACAGGATGTCGCCGGCATTCGGATCGTTGTCATTGAAAAGCACGCCGGGTGCCGTAATGTTGAGCGTGCCGCCCTTGATCATGCGGTACATGTCGTTCTGTGCAGTTGGTGAAGCATTCAATCCAGTCACTGCAATCGTAAAGAACTGCGTTGCGAAGAGGCCGCCAGGATCGGTCGCCCGTGCGGTCACTGACTGTGACCCAACCTGTGCACTTTCTGGCGTCCAGGCGATCAGGCCGCTGGACGCATTGATGCTCATGCCTGCCGGTGCAATGTCGAGGGAATACGTGAGGACATCCTCATCCGCATCGGTGGCAGTGACGGTATAGTTATAGAGACTGCCCTCGGTGGCGGTTGTGAGGGGGGTCGAGGCGATGACGGGTGCATTTCCGGTGCCGTTACCCGCCAGAAGAACTTGATAGGCCGCCTGCACATCGGCCAGACCATAGCCGTAGCTGTTGTCCTCGCCGGCCACGCCCAGGTCATGTGCGCTCTGGGTCAGTGCCGCCTCGACCTGCCCGACACTGGCATTGGGAAAAGCGCCCGCCAGCAGCGCCATTGCCCCCGCTGCATGCGGGGCGGCGTAGGACGTGCCGGAGACTTCTGCATACAACGGCAACCCACCGAAGGAGAGATCAGCTGTGTAGATGTTGACGCCAGGTGCAACCAGCTTCGGGAAGACCGTGCCATCGCAGGCAGACTGTCCGCGGCTGCTGAAACTGGCAATGACCAGTGCGGCGTCGATCGCGCCGGCCGAGAAGCCTTGCGGATTGTTGGCCGGACTCAGACTGGTCAGGGGTGCCGGGCCATCATTACCGGCGGCAAATGCCACGGCAATGCCGGCATTTTTGAGCGTCTCGATGTCTGCATTGAATTCGGTAATACACTGCCCCGCCGCGCCAACCAGCCCCCAGGATGCATTCACCACATCGGGGGCATCCACGGTGTTCAAATCGCCATCGGGATCGAGCAGCCATTGAAACGCCAGATGGATATCACTGTAGCTTGCCAGGCCGGCATCGTTATACATCTTGACGGCAACCCAACGGGCGTCCGGTGCCATGCCGATAGCGGTGCCCCCTGCCCCGCCCCCCACCATGATCGCCATAGTCTGGGTGCCGTGGCCGTCACTGTCATATGGCGTAGCGTGTTCGCCGTGCGGGTCGTACCAGCTGTTGTTGCCGCCGCGCCATTGAGTGGCCAGATCGGGATGAGCGGCATCGACCCCGGTGTCCATGTTGGCCACCACCACGCCAGCACCACTCTGACCCAATGACCACAAGTCGGGTGCCCGCATCACGTTCAGGTTCCACTCCGGTGGCGCAACGCTGCCAAAGGTGGTCACGGGAGCCTGCAGAGTTGAATCCAGGCTGATGCTTTCAATGCCGGGACGGGACGCCATCTGGCGGATGACACTGGCACGTACCGTGACGGCGACACCATTGATTACCCACAGTTCGCGCAGTTTTCGTGCGCCCTTGTTCTGCAGGAAAACCCGATGGACGCCTTGCGTTGTTGCGGCTTTTTCCCTGAGCGCCTTGACCAGTCTGGTATCGCGCTTGCTTCGATTCGCCACTTTAAACAGGCTGCGATCCACTTTGTCGGACAAAGTAATGATCACGGCAATTTCTTCGTGTGGCGCCCGCACCGCCAATTCCGCAGACAGATCCGGGGCAATCATTGCTGCCTGCGATGCGGCGCAGGCCATGCAGCCAAACATGGCCACCACACCTGTGTAGTACCCATTTATGCGTGTCCAGGGGGTCATGATTCATACCTCCCATTACTCCACCGTGAGGTGATTGATCTGGATATCCCCCGCAATCAGGGTGACCTGGCTTCCCGCCTTCAGATAACGGCCAGGGTTGGCGAACAGAATGTAGTAATTGCGACCGGGGATGACCTTGTTGCGTGAGGTGGGGCGTAGCTGGCCGACCTTGGGTGCATCGGGAACACTCAGTTGCGCGCCGGTGGCTTCGTCCAGCAGATAGGGCTGGATTTTGCGGTCCAGCAGCTGCGTGGCCTTGGCAGGATCGATCAGGCGGTAACGAAAGTCGAGCATGTAGCCTGCCGCGGATCGCCGCAAACCGACGATTTCGATTCCCAGCCTGTTCTTTAATTCGCTATGGAGATCCTGTTTGCCAGACTTTTCCGCAGCGTCGACTTGGCCACTCGCGCACATCATGACAATCATGGAGGCCAGCAAGAACAGCAGGAACGCTTCGCCGAAACCCACATGCAGTTGTCGCGCCTGCCTGCCATACAAGAGATCATGCTGTTTCATGTTGCCCCTTTCACCACCTCACTGAAGATCAGGCTTCTGCTTGGCTGTTGCGGCCTCCTTGCCATAGGCAAGGAGGCCCTGGACTCGTTATTGAACATTCACTCGCACCCTGGCGGCATTCGAGAGTGCCCCCAGGTTGTCCCTTACCCGATACCTGAACACCTCGGAACCGCGGAAATTGAGCAGGGGCGTGTAGGAGATCGTGCCACCTGCGTTGATGGTTACGCTGCCTCCCTTGTTGGGGGCGGTGCTGATCGTCACGGTGGCCGGATTGATGACGTTGCTCGGGTCGATTGCCGTATCGGGGTCGCTGTCGTTGCCAAGCACCGTCAATACCTGCGCCACATAAGGCGGAGTATTTCTGCGCACGGGCGCGCTGAAGGCGTCATCTGCTGCAATGGGCGCTCTATTGGCGCTGACTGTGATCGAAACCGTGGCGACGTTGCTGGTATTGTTGGCCGCACCGCTGCTGTCCTGCGCCTGATAAGTGAAGGTCTTGACTCCCGTGGTTGCTGCCGTGAAGCTGAAACCACCGTTGGAATTGGGTGTCAGGGTGCCATTCGACGCCGCGCTGAAATTCACCGCCGTGAGCGTATCGCCGGCGTCGGGGTCGCTGTCATTGCCCAGTACGCCAGGGGCCGCCACGTTGAGCGTGCCGCCCTGAACCATGCTGTAGGCGTTGTTCTGCGCCACCGGCGGATCATTGACATCAGCCACCGCAATACTGAATGGCTGCGTTGCAAACAGCCCGGTCGGATCGGTTACCCGCGCCAGCACGTTCTGCGTTCCGACCTGCTGAGCGGTCGGCGTCCAGGCGATTACGCCACTGGCGGAATTGATGCTCATGCCTGTCGGACCGACATCAAGCGAGTAGCTCAGCACGCCGCCATCGTCGTCGTTTGCTGTGACGGAATACGTATAAGGCACACCCTGTGTTGCCGAGGCAACCGGAGTCGAAGTGAATACCGGCGCGTTGCCGCCGCCACCCACGTCGAGATAGGCGAGCATGCCGCCATTTGCCGACCCGTTGTTGCTCAGCCCCATCCTGCGGTCATAGACCGGATAACGGGCGGTTGGCTGGCCCACCACTGCCTGCGGCACGATGATCGCGTCAATGGTTTTACCGGCAGGCAGCATCACCGAATACTGCTCGCGCGGATTGGCTGGCCAGGGATAGGGATTGCCATCCTCGGCAATCATCCGCATGCTCAGGCCATTGATCACCGGCGCACGAGTCTGCAGGCCGGCATTGAGGAAACGCAGCAACGTGGGCTGTCCGGCTGTCAGATTTGCCAACGCAGGATCACCAGCCTCAAACGACTTACCGTTGATGAGGAAATACCTGGGCCGATAATTCAGCGTGCTGGGCATGGCAGTGCCGGGCCCGTAGTTGTCGGTGGCCACTGCAGCATGCAGCGCCGGATCGATCTCGCTATACAGGAGAGTCACTTCATTGCCGTAGGCCACGCCCGGATAGATCTCCCCGGCTGCGGAATCCTTGGTCACCCCGCCATAAAGCCCCATCTGCACCTGCACCTGAGGATGCGTGCCACTGTGATACAGGTAGGTGCCGGGTTTCATGTTGCCCCACCCATAAACATCGAAGCCGCCGCCGGCCGGGGTTTCGTGGGTGAACGATCGCACCCGCTCCCGCCCTGTATCGTCGGTAAATTTGACCGGTCTCATGCCCGTTCTCTGCCCGGGAATCACGATCGAAGTGCTGGCCGGCAAATCGTTCTTCAAAAAAATGTACAAATATGGGTCGCCTACTGGAATCGTCAGGGCAGGCCCCGGCACGGTTGCATCATCACAGGCGCTGTACGTCCAGTCCGTGCAAATTGAGTATCCCCACATCGGCACTGCCGCTCCACCCGGCATCGATGCGGTGAACGGCGCTGCGCGCATCCAGTAAATGACGGCAGAGGCCGTAGGAGAGAAACTGATGGCCCCGGCCAGCGCAAGCGCCTGGACAATTCTTCTAATGGGTGGAAACCTGGTTTTCATGGTCGTATCTCCCCTTGATTACGGGATGGGCACGCTGGCCGGTTCAATGATCAGCATCGACATCATGCCGCCGGGGAAGATGTCGTTATTGACGATCTCCCGCTCGTTATGCGAGTGCCACATATGGAAGTAGCCGGCGTTCTCGTTGAGCACGGTCGACCCTGGCGGCAGGATGCCAAAACGGCCAAGGTAGGGACTGCCGCTGTAGTGGGGGCCAACGGTAATATCCTGCAGATTCGGCAGCACCACCGGAATCGGCTTGCCGTGGTCGGGTGCATACTCGTTCGGCTGCAACGGCTCGCCCGCTGTGTGTCCGTAGACGTCCCAGCCCAGGCCTTTGCCGGTCCATTCGAAAATCGCGTCATAGGTTTCGCCCGGCACGGTGCGCAGAGTGAAATCCGAGACGGCAAGATCAGGCCCCGCGCCGGGCGCGCTTTCCAGAACCCGGCCGTCACGAGCAACGATCCAGAAATTGTTGCCATGCGTATGGAAGGGATGCAGGTCGCGACCGCCGCCGACCATCCGGATCAGCAGTTTCTCCCCCGGGTGCATGCGCGGCATGCAGTTATAGGGCTGGGTCGGCAACCAGGGTGTTTCCATACCGGCACCCAGCATGGTGTCCGGCGCGTTGCGGCCGTTGATGAACCACAGCACCGGCGCATACACGCTGGTATCCACGTTGATCGGCAGCCCCGCCGCCGCCAGTGCCTCAGCCTGCTGGTGAATCAGCGGATCGATCTCGGTGAGCAGGAACAGATATTCCCGGTCGAATGCCGTGCCCGAATGGGAATAGGCGCGATGCAGCGGGTCGCCCACACCCGAGGGTCGCACGATAAGCGCGCCTACCAGCCCCATCTCCACCTGCAGGGCTGGCTGGGTGCCGCTGTGATACTGATAGGTTCCGGCATGGGTGGCGGTGAAGGTATAGCTCACCCCCGACGCGCCATTGTCAGCAGGCACCTCGGCAGTCAGCAGTCCCGGGCTGCCGCCGACGGTGGTTACGTCCTGTTGCCCCGGCAGCACAATGGAAACTGGCACCGGCAGTTCGTTCCTGAGATTGATGGTTACCGTGTCGCCCTGGTTCACGATCAGGGTCGGGCCCGGGTACTGCATCACACCGGCACCATTGGCATAGCCCCAGTTATAGATACTGTCGCCGTCAGCCGTGCTGATGTAATCCGCCCTGGCGACAAGATTGAAAACCGGACCGGCAATGCCATCGACGACTGCCCATGCCGGGCATCCAGTGGCAAACAGCAGCAGGGTCATGATGGCGGTGAGCCATCGTGTGGGCAGGAAAATAATTTGGTTCATGTCGCCTCTCCTATTGCTTCGCTCAGGTGCGATCTGGCTACTGGATGACGATTTCGGTCATCATTCCGCCGAAATCCTCGTCGTTGTTGCTCAGGTAATTGAGATTGGTGGTGTACAGGAAATAGGTTCCAGGCGTCACGCCGGCGGTATCGACAATGACGTCCTTTGCTTCGCCGCCACCCAGCGTCACCGAACTTGTGTCGTAATACAGATTCTTGCCGCCCGGACCACGCGCGATATGTGCACCGCCACCCACCACGCGCATCGGCAACCCCAGGGTGGCGACGGTGTAGTAATTGGTCACACTGAGATTGGACAACCGCAGCAGGATCTTTTCCCCGGCAGTTGCGGTAATCAGCGCGCTGATCTTTTGCGACTGATGATTGTTGTTGACGCTGTCGCCATCGACCGTCGGCGTCGGCAAGGCATTGGGATTGACCGTATCGGGATACCCCCGGCCATTCAACATAGTGTAGGTATCCTTCATCTCGGCAAACGGTAGCGGCTGCACCAACCCGCTGGCATCATGAAAATTGTGATCCATCGAGCCGAGCTGGATCGGGTAGGACCGGTTGTAGCCAGTGGAGCCGTCGCCGTCGTTATAGGCAAACCGGGTATAGGTCTTGCCGTTGTAGGTGATGGGGGTGTCGTCCTGCGCCGGGCGTACGTAAATCTGGCCGAGCATGCCCATCTGCATGTGCTCGGTGGCTTCCATGTGGCAGTGATACATGAAGGTGCCGGGCTCGGTGACATTATAGAAATAGGTCACGCTTGATCCCATGTTGACGCCGAACGAACCCTCCGGCATGCCATCGAACACGGGTGCCTGGTTAGGGAAGCCGTGGAAGTGCACGGTATGCGGATCGAACAGGTCGGGGCGGATCACCATGCCGACGTTGGTGAGGGTGAGATAAAACTTGTCGCCTTCCTTCAATTCGATGGTCGGGGCAGCAAAGTTGGCGGCCAGCAGGCCTGTGTTGATGGCATCCGCTGGCAGAACACCTGTGGCATCCGCAAAACCGAAGCCATACATCACCTTGCCATCGGCCATGGTGGAAAAGCCATCGCCCGCCGTCAGGTGCCTGCATACGACACCGGGAACTGGTGTCTCGGGGACCCCGTCACCGTTGGTATCACCCGGGCACTGCACATATACCGCGGCACCTGCCTGGCCTGCCAACAGGCCGGATGCGGCCAGTGTGATTGGCAGCAAGCATTTCCGAAGGTCGCTTGAAGTCATGATGATTCTCCTTCTGGTTTCCATATCCGCCGGGCAGGCCCGGCGGATTGTCCCGGCAGTTGCTAGTTGCGCTCATCCGCACCGATATCAGGCCGCAACGGGATGGCCGGCATAGGTCGTGCTTCGCCGTCGTAGTCGGCCAGAGGCACCCCGCTCTGCAGAATCCCCGCACCCAAGGCCGGCGAACCTGCCTGCAGGTGGTAATCCCCGGTCGGGGTGTGCGGGCCAAAACGCACATCCATGAAGTTGCCGCCCTCGTCGAAAGCCGGCGCCGTCGCAATACTGGTGGTGAGTTCCGTCTGCTGAATGGTCTGACCCTGATCGCCGTTGGTGTACCCCAAGACAAACAGCGGATCAGCCGCAATGTTGCTTGCCGCATACCCTGCCGTATCAGTAAGGAGGCTGTACTGCGGGTTGAGACTGCCCACCGCACCCACCACCGCCAGATCGGAATACACCGCTGCCTGGCCCGCACCAATGTTCGGCACCAGACCGAATGTGGCAGGATCGGTGCCGTTATCGATGGCCCAGTAGAACGAGCGGTTATGCCAGACGATGTTGTTCACCAGCGTCGGATCCGAGTACGCCTTCTTGTACGGTGCGGCATTGGCGTTGTTGCCAATGGTGTTGTAGAGCAGCGTGCTGTGGGCGCGTGAAACAATACCTGCTGGCTGCGCGGTCGACTGGTTCGGGCTGTTGGCCGCAAACGCTGCGCCCGCCGTTGCCGTGCTGTCGTTGTTGGCGATGGTGTTGTTGACGATCGATGACTTCACCACGTCCTGCAGCGAGATACCGCCGCCCGCCATGCCGGCCATGTTGTCCACCACCATGTTGTTCACCAGGTCCAGCTGATACCAGGGGTTCGGGTTGTTGCGTGTCCGCAGGACGTCAAGGCCATTGACGAACTCTGCACGGATACCGCCGCCGTCGCCCGCTCCAGCCTGATTACCCTGAACCAGGTTGGCCAATACCGTCACCGAACCGGAACCTGGGGAAAGACGGCCCGCCGCCAGAGAAGCCTGGCCGCCGATGTAGATGCCACCACCTGACACGGGGAGCAGCTGCATGAACGACTGGTTGAAGAGCACACTGTTGTTGGCGATGGTGCCGTTGTTGCTGCGGCCGAGGTGGCCAATACCCGCACCATTACCCATGGCGAAATTGCCACAGATGTAATTGCGGCTGACCTGGTAGTTATGGCTGCCGGTGCACAGCGCCACGCCGCCACCCGCTTCCCCGTTACTGCCGTTCTGCGCGATATGGTTATGGTGAATGCGGACATTGTCATTGCTGGCATCGGTATAGCCGCCGTACTGGTTATCGTTGGCCGCAACCACGCCAGGGTTGATCAGGTTGGGATGGCCAATCCGGATGCCGCCGCCGAAGGTACCGTAATTATTGACGATGCGGTTGTTGCTGATTTCCAGGAAATCGGCATAGCCGTTGGCGAAGATGCCGCCACCTTGATCAGCGCCAGTAATGGTCAGGCCGTCGATACGTGCATTGCGGTTATTGTTGAACGACTGGCTGCCACTTGCCAACGCCACCACCAGAACACCGGGAGCCTCTTCTGTATTGAACAAGGTGGGTTCATTGTTGGGGGCGTTGAAGCCGGCCGTCTGCCCCGGCAGCAGGTCAAATGTCCCCGCAGCAAGCAACTGGTTCACCTTGTTGCGCCAGGCTTGCAGTTTCTCGGCCGGATACTTGGCGGCATTGATGATGGACGCGGGTGCCCCCCAGCCTTGCAGACGCACCTTCTTGTTCATGATCACCATTTCTTCGTAAGTGCCCGGGGGCACCATGATCAGATCACCACTGGCGGCAGCATCGATCACCTGCTGGATCGTCTGCCCCGGCTGCACCACGCGCCGCGTGGGGCTGTTAAGTGGCGGGGTCACGGCATTGCCGTAGCCGCCCACGGTAAGCGTGACGCCGCTGATGCTGGTCTTGCCATCGCTACGCCCCACCTGCAACTGCTGATTGCCATTGGTGACCGTTCCCGGCACGCGCACGACAACCATGTCGTTGGACCAGGTTTCCACCGGCAGGGTCACGCCATCGAGCGTTACATTGCCCTGCGTCGCACCGAACCCGTAGTCGCGCATGATAGTTGAGGTTGTGGCGGTCGTACCGTCGTAAGCCGGGTTGGACACTTCCACCATGCCGGCCGAAACGATGCGCACACGATGTTGGTTGGCAGGAGCCACGTTATTGCCCTGGCCACCCACATACGGTCCCCCAAAGCTGCTGCCCGCGGCTGTGAGACCTTCTGCTGAGTAAATCACCGGGGTGCCGTCGCCAAACTCGCAGTCGACAGGGAACTGCCCTGCACCGGCGAACGCCGCCACCGGGAGGACCGGTGTATCCAGATAGGTGGTCTTGCCTGGCAGATACTGGAAGGTGTAGCAGAACTGGCTGTACTGCCGATCGAAGTAGGGATCGATGATCATCTGCCCGAACGTCGGCGAACCTGCACGGGTATCCTCGATCGGGCCCGGATGGTTCATGCAGGTGGTCAGCATGTTGGGAGACACGCCAGAAGGGAACGGAATGTTCGTCGAATAGCTTGACGGGGCTAGTGCGTTATAGGTGCCCCACTGGTCAGAATAGACACGCGAAATCTCGCGACCGGTCCAGTCACGGATCGATACCGGGACATGTGGCGGAGCATATTTTTCGCCGAAAGTCGGTGCATTCGGATCAAACTCGTTGGCAAGGTCGTCAAGAATGAAGCCGACGATGTGACCTGCCACCGGCACTTCGGTATGCATGAAGAAATTGACGCCGGCGTTCTGCCCCTGCTTCACCTCGATCGACTTGCGGTCGCACAGCAGCCGGGGTTGGTCGGCATAGGCCGACGCCACGCCGGGCATCAGAACGAGCTCAGGCGGGACGATATGCGAATCGCCCACGCACACGGGGGGCAGCAACAACGGGCTAGGGGTATAGCTGTCGCCGAAATCGACGTTCTTGTCCTCTTCCTTCACTGTCTCGTAGCCAGGTGGCGTCACGGCCTCGACGATGTAAGTGCCAACCGTCAGTTCAGGTTTGCCGGCCGGTCCACCGAAAGCATAGCCGCCGTCGAACACCGCCGGGCGCAGCTGATTGAAGTTGCGCAGACCGTCGTAGCAATCGGTGGTTACGCCGTTAAAGACAAACGGTGCACCCTGGCAGCCAGTAGGTACGCTGTCGTCCCAGCTGTCGGTGGTGGTGATGTCAAACGCATCGCCCATATCGAAGACGCCATTGTCATTGTGGTCGACATCCTCGGGGCCCCTGGCTGCACTGCCGTCGCTCCAGCCAAAGGGGTGGTTGTCGACGTCAGCCAAAGTGACTGATCCGTCAACATCAAGGTCGTCGATGACATTGTTCTTGTCGAAATCCTTGTACAGATTGATCTGTACCCGCGGAATCCCCGGCTCCCAGTTCTCAGCTGCGGCATAGCGTGGATCTTCCTCGGCGCGCACCGTGGCGTACTGAACAACGCCGGATACACCGCCATTCTCACCCGGGGCATAAAGCGCCTTGCCCCAATCGATGACGTTGGTCTGCCCAAGGAAAATAGCAATGCCCTGGGTCAGGACCGGCCCGGTATCCGTGCGCGATAGTGCATTACCCGTGTTGGGATTGACCCTGGCGCCTCCGGCACTCGGACATTCCGGCACGCCTTCATCCACATCCGACTGCATGCACTCCTGCTGTTGCGGGTTGAGTGCGTTGTGCGATGGCATGGCCCAGCCGGCGTCGGCCGGCACCGGACCGCCATTGTCGACAACAGCAGTTATGCCCGTCGCCTTGAAACGGGCAAAATCAACCTCGGCAACCAGCCAGTTGAAGAAGGGAAAGACTTCAGTGAATTCAGCCTCACCCTGCGCGTTGGTGGCGGTCGACTGATAAATGCTGCCGTCGCGGAAGCGCAGATTTAGCGCCTGATCCGGAAAGCCAACCTCGGCCGGGTCGCGGAAACCATCCTTGTCGGCGTCGAAGAAAACACGCGCTTTGAAATGTCCGAACCAGTCGAAAATCGGCACATCGAGCAAATCAACCACGCCGCCGCCCACCGGCACGGTGACATTGGTCGACGCAATGATGCGATCGAGAAACTCATCCCAGATGACAAGCTGGTAGGTTCCGGCCGGCACGTTGGGAATGGAAAAGGTGCTGTCCGCATTGCATTTCTGCGAATAGATGCCACGCCGGCCTGCTACCGGCAGTTCATTCAAACCCACCCAGCAATCCGGTACCGATGCCCCGTCGTAAAAAGCAAAATCCGGCGGCCGCGAGGTGTGCAGGTTGACGACCTTCCCAGTGATGGTGCTGCCGCCGCTGAGCACGCTGGTGTCATTGAGTGTTTTCACAAAACCGAAATCCACGTGATGCCCGGCTGGCCCGAATTCCTGAAAAAAGCTCGGTTCATTGGCCTTCACCCAGGCATCGATGCCCTTGGTACCTTCAATGGTGGAAGTCTGGTGGTAATCCTGACCGACAGGCGGGATCACCTCGATGGTGTATTTGGCCGGGGCCAAGTACTTGATTTGCACCACACCGTCCGGTCCCGAGACAATAAAGCCACTGCCCAAGACCAGCACAACAGGCGTTACGCCGTCGGCCTCGAAAACGAAATTGCCGTTCGTATCCTGCTGGTAGCTCGTCCCGATCGGATTGCCGAATGCATCCTGGGTAACCTGGCCACCGGACGCGCCGTAGGTGCCGCCCGCTTCCTTGAGAAGTATGCTGAAGCCAGCCAGCCCAAGTTCCTGTGGCAAATCGGGGGCGCCGTTGATCGGCTGGTTGTCGTTGAAGACGAATACTGAAATCTGTGCGGTGGGAATGGGCGTTTTGTTGACCACGATGGTCACGCTGTCCTGCCCTGCTGCGAGCGGTGCCCCCCCCATCTGGTAGCCACCACCATCAGGCAGCACCGAGATAAAATAGCGTTTTGCCGCATCAAGTGGCAGACCCGCCAGAGCCGGACCCTTGGGCACTGCCCCCACCCGACCTGAAGCCTTCACCGGCATATAGCTGGTGTGGAAATTCAGCGACAGATTGCTTGCGTCAGCCATTACGCCAGGCCTGGATTCCCAGGTGGTATCTTCCTCGACCAGCCAGCGGAAATCGGTTACGGCCGTCCCGTTCGAATCGACCACGTTGATTGTCAGTGCCTGGGCACTGAGTGCATAGAAGACTCCTGTCAGTAGAAGAAGCGACAGCAACACATGCCACAGGGAATGTGTGCCACTGAATAGTCTCAAGGTATCCGTTTTCATCGTGCCCCCCTGTATCAACACATTGAATCCACGCCGATCATCGCGTTCGGGTCATGGCTCGCTTCCGAGATATGAGACTAGTGGGGCTGCGACAAAACAGCACGGGGGAGAAACCCGCACGCCGGTGCGCCCAGATATGTATTCGTGGGGTGGGTTTCACCGTAGATCAATCGGATTGGGCGATCCACGCTGCAGCAAATAACGGATGCGTTTCAGTTCACAACAAGCATCGTGAATGACCGCTATACCTTGACGAGGATGGGTATGAAGCAGGCAGGATAACTGACACGAAGGCTGAACAAGTTTGCTCCCTTGCCCTGCTCGCCAAAATGAAAAAGGCAACGCATTCTCGCGTCGCCCGTTGGTATGGGGTTTCCCGTACGAGGCCTAGATCACGACATGACGGTTGCGGCGGCACCGCATCGCGATAAGCCCCAGACCCGCCAGTATCAGGGCATACGTTTCAGTTTCCGGAACGGCCATGACATGGATGTTATCGAGGCCAACGGCCGAACTGCTGGTGTCGTTATATTCAAAGAGGCCAAAGGATAAATAAACATTGCTCATGCTGGGCAAAGTGAAATTTACCGTCTGATTAAAATGGCCCCTGCGGCTGACCTCATTGCGCTGCACATCGTCGAAGCGCAGCATTTCATTGATCAGGTCGCCCGAGCCGTCCAGCAGCCACACGTAGAAATCGTCTGGGCTACGGGCATCTGTGGTTCCCGGATTCAGGTTGGTATCAAAGGCATAATCGAAGCTGATGCCCAGGCTCTGCTGTCCTGCCCCCAACTGCCCCAGATCAAACTTGACCAGAGAGAGCGCACCATAAGGTTGGCCGTCTGGCTCTCCGCCAAAACCACCGACATTGTCGCCAATCACCAGAAAGCGGTTGGGGTCGGAGCCAAAGAAGGAATCGAAGCCGGTATTCACACCGGTGTTGATAGCGTTGCTGGCAGGGCGAATATTGATGGCGCTGGCAGTCGCATCCCCGCCCAGCACAGTCGTGTACAACGCAGCGTTATCGTCGAAATCCTCGAATAGCGGCAGGTTTGCATGTGCGGGTTGGCACAGGCCGGCCAGTACCAGAGCTGCAGCCAGGTAACCGGGCAGTTTGGCCCTGCTGCCAGGATGGTGGCCCGACACAGACAAAAGCAGCCGTTGCACGGATGCACCCGCCTGACCATCGATGCTTTGTGTTTTGAACATGACTCCTCCTTTTTTCCAAAAAACCCGCCCTCATGCGGGCTCTCTTCATCCCTCTGTCTTCAAGGAACCTGCTATTGAGTCTAAGGAAATTACGAACAATTGCACTGAGGTCAAACCCTACCTCGACTACCTTCAATCCTGTATTTGACGCGAGGAAAAAACTGCAAGCTGCTGTTGATCAGTGAAGCGTTCGATCAGACTGCATGGCTTTCACAATAGCCACAAGCTCTGTGTGGCCCATGGGCGCCGAGGCGACACAATGATCCAGGCCATAGTCATCGGCCGTTACCCGGCACGCCCGGGATTCCTCGGCGGTCATGCCGATAAATGTTGTCTTAGGGCTCATGGCTCGAATCTCCCGGATCAGCTCGGCAACACCGGCACCCGGCAACTCAAGATCGAGCAGGATCAGATTCGGCTTCAACTCCGCAGCATGTGCAAGTGTCATAGCCGCATCCAGCACCTCCTTCATGATCATGATGGGCCAATGGATGGACAGCAGCATGTTGAGTTGTTTCCGCGGTAGCGGATCATTTATGGCAAGCAGGGTGATGAAGCGTGTTCGCAGCAGAGATTCGACCATATCGAGAATCATTGCTTCAGTTGACTCGCCTTTCACCATGAAACGATCTGCGCCATTTCTATACGCGGCTTTCTGATATTCAAGAATGTCGTAGTTGGTGATCACACAGATCATCGAGTCGGTATAAAGCGTCTTGATGATCGTGGTCAGGTCAAGGCCATTACCATGCGGCATCCGGATATCCAGAAAGACCAGATCAAAACGCTGGGACCGCACATATGCCAGCGCCTCGTCACCATCCGTCGCCTCGGTGATTTCCATCGTCTGGAAGCGCGAACTCAGCAGACGATGCAGCGACTGACGATACGCAGCATTATCTTCAACAATGAGGGTTTTCAACATGCCGAGACAACCTCAAGTCAATCCTGATCAATCGAAACATTAGGCTGCACCCCGATTCTGGGCCATACAATATTTCTTGTATTTACTGGCCGCGGCGCACTGTATCTGGCTAGCGCCCATTTCGATAACGCTGGTAGAAGCCCAGCACCCGTGGCACATAGTGCTGGGTCTCGCGATAGGGCGGAATACGATTACCATGCCGGGCAACTGCATTCTCGCCGGCATTGTAGGCAGCCAGCGCCAGGCTGGTATTGTTGTTGAATATACGCAGCAAATCCCGCAGATAGTGGGCGCCACCATCCAGGTTTTGCCGCGGATCAAATGCATTGGCCACACCATAGCGTTTCGCAGTTTGCGGCATGAGTTGCATCAGGCCAGCCGCCCCCTTTCTGGACACCGCCTTCGCGTTGTAGCGCGACTCCACCGAAATCACCGCATGAAGCAAGGCGCTTTCCAGACCGTAGGTACGGGACACCTCATCGACAACCTGATCGTAACCCGCCTTTCCGGCCAGATTCGGATAAGTCCTGAA
>JACDJC010000860.1_pt1 | contig 30870 bp, 29 predicted proteins | sample 7454191 | NCBI WGS metagenome assembly JACDJC01 (sample SAMN14253291, study PRJNA609438) | sludge metagenome | isolation source: sludge after 25d culture with pyrite and EDTA | collected 2018-12-20
CGATGCATCTCTTCTTGCAAATCCTCACCAACATAGCTAATATCAGCGATAATTTCAAGAGCAATAAAGAATTACACCAAATCATCACAGCCATCGGTGCTTACACGAAGAAAGAGTTAGGTTTTATGTGCGAAAGTTGAGATAATAAAATATTTCAGCAATTTATGCATTAAATCCTTCCTTTTAAATAGTCAATACTTTGAATAGATATCCCAATATAAAGGGAAAGGGAAGTTTTTATTTTTTCATACGCCACTTTTGCAATAGCATGACTATCATCAACAACATATTAAAAAGTGTTTGAGAGTTCATATTTACTTCCTATTTCACTACTATAAATATACCATTATAGTATGAACTTTAAGTGAACTCTCTTTTACAATTTCTTTTATAAAATCAGTTATTATAAAATCACTTAAAAGTCATTAATGCATAACCCTGATTTTGATAATAAATGGTATCTATAAAACTGTTATCAGATATAGTCACAAAGGGAAGAACTTCTTCTTTTTCAATAGCATTTGCTTTTAGTGACATAGCACAGGCAATAATCTTTACCCCTTTCTTTTTTGCAAGTTGGACAATGCTCTCCTGGGCTTCTTTGATGGCCGGTATATCTTTATCATCGATTACCTCATTATAGAGTTTTGATACCATAGGCACACATCCGCCATGAAGCGTAATAACAAACTTCGTCGTATCACCTTTTTTTTCAATCATGTCCAAAGTTTTTCCAACCACCCACATACGGCTTTTGATATAAGATGCATCGCTGGAACTACAGTCAAAAACCGCTTTATACTCCTCTGCTGGTAAAGCACTAAATGTCATGATGATCATCATAAGATATTTCATTATAGCTATTGCCCCAATCCAAAGACATTGGAGAGTGTATTAATGTAGTTAAAATACCCTGTAATTGCTACTGCTTCTATGATCTGTGCATCACTCCATCCCATCTCTTTTAGTGCATCGATCTCTTCTTTGAGTATTTTGTAGTTATCCTTTTGTGCTGCTTTGATGCAGAAGTTCAATAGTGCCTTATCTTTGTCATCTGTATCTATGGCATCTACACCTTGCAGTATCTCTTCGATCATCTCATCGCTCAGTCCAAGCATCTTTGCTATACTTTTATGTACATCTACACACATTTTGCATCCATTCTCCTTGGAGATGAGAAGTGCTATAGCCTCTTTAATGTCATAGGAGAGTGTTGTTTCATCAAGCAGATACTTTTGTATCATTTCATCTGTTGCAAAATAGATCTTTTCATCAATAGCAAGCAGTTTGAATATCTCTCCTAATTTTCCTGTTTTTTCCAAGATAGGCCTAGCCTTATCTTGTATAGCAGGAGTCATCTCTTCAAATTCCGGTAAGTTTATATGTGCCATGTTGATTTTTCCTTCATCTAATCTATTTTTTAAATATAAAGTAAAGCGTAACGTCTTGAATTATATGACATAATTCTTAGATAAACATTAGCAGGTTCACGAGTAGAATATAAAATATCTAAGCTGCTAGCAAACACGAATGTACCAAATCATCTTATACTCTCCTATTTCTTTTTTTTTGAACTTTTCTGTGAGGGTGTATAAAACAACAAAAAATCTGCTTCACCTATACCAGCAGTGTCTGTACCCAGAGGAATAGGTTGGATCGTGACAAACGGTACACGGCTTAAGCGTGCAAAACGCGCGTTGATCCCCAAACCGTAGGAAAAATGCATTGCACCGGTAAAAACCATTAGCAGATCGTTACGACGATCTGCTACCCTATTTAACAAGGCTACGGATTCTTTTGCCATATAGCTATCCCAGGCAACCTGTACGCGATACATCCTTTCACTGCATGAGGTAGCGTCCTCGCCTTTACGTGGTAAGTGGCAATGGGCAAAAAAGGGGGCAAGCATCTGGCGGTGCGCTGCAACATTCAGGTCAAGAGAGTCATAAAAGTCTTTCTCTTCTTTCGTCATAAGCAAACGATTGGCATCGGAAATATGTTTTCTGGATTCACGCGATAGGTTAATGCCATAGAGTTTACCATTGGTTTTTCTGATTACACTGTAAATGGGATCATAAGAGTCAAAAGCGTACCCTGCCTTCTTTTCCCATCCGACTGCTTGAGGAAAATCACCCCTGAATGATCCGTTTGCATAGTGTTTTAAGAGGTTGTTGTCTTCAGGCGTAAACCATTCATTGGCCAGCAAAACATGACGGCCAGCTCTATCAAGCCGTGTAATAATCTCTGCCAATTTTTGATGAAGATCCGTTTGGGCATGGTGATCGCCGACAAAAACAACACGATAAAAAGCCAGACGTTTTACCAGCTCTTTCTCATCAATACATTGCGCCTGCTTCATATCATAAATAATACACGAAGAGGGCAACTGATGTTCTAGTGGTGCTTTTGGCTTCGTACATCCGGTGAATAGCAGCATGATAATGCTCAAAAGAGAGAGAATACTTTTCATGTCATATAATACCCATAACACCGTAAAACAACAAGTTGAAAAGAGGCTGCTTTTTTCTTTTGTATATCCAGTCCAAATATTACACCCCTTAAAAGTTAAAAACCTATTTCATAAACGCTGTAATGATCTTCTTATAATCAGGATGTCTGTGTACCGTATTGTGCCCTGTATCATCCAGTATTACAAACTCGATTTTTGTTTTGGTAAGAGCCTTGGCAAGAGTGTGTGTATGCTCGTAAGGAATGATCTTGTCATTTGCTGCTGCTATGATCAGTGTATCTGTAGTGATCTTATCAGCTATACCAACCGAGTCTAAGCGTTCTTTCATAATGAGTTCTATCGGGAAGAACCAGTACATATTTTTACCGACATTTACTGCACTGTCAAAAGGCGTCACGAGGACAAGTTTGTCAACCTCACGCTGTGAAGCCAGATAAACCGTAACCGCTATACCAAGACTGCGGCCCATCGCACTTAGTGCAGTGTGGTCTTTAATAAAATGGTCGTAGACAAATAATGCGTCACTATAAAACCCCTCTTCACTGGGAGATCCGCTGCTGCCACCATACCCACGGTAGTTGACGAGATAAACCGTACGATCAGAAAAAAGTGTACTGAAATTATCGATATTATACGCAACGTTCTCGGCATTGCCACCAAAATAGATAAGTGCTTTTTCTTTGCCTGGATTGAGTGTCCAGACTTTGATGCGTACTTCACCTGTATCTACTACAGTGTGAGCTACACCCGGTACCCTCACCTCCGAAGAAGGAAAGTAGATCATCTGGCGCTGGAAGATAAAAAGTAAGAAGCACATCGACACATAGGCGATAGTCAATATAGTTATAAAAGAGATCATACTGCTGCCATTTTTTGGAATCCGCATAGAACCATTATGCCAAAGTATATTGATATATACCAACCTTTATTTAAAAGATCAACTGCGACATAGTCTTCCGCGGTTCACTGAACGCGGTTGGCTTGAAAAGAAGATGTCATCAACACCCTTCCTCTCGCGCAGTTACTTAAGGTGTTGAGACGATGAATTTATTAGTGTAATTTACGGTACATATACCAAGACATCGATTGACGTTTCTCTTAAAATAGTAGAAGCTACACTTCCTAGTAATGCTTTAAATCCTGCTGTACCCCTTGAGCCTACTACTACAAGATCGTATGAGCCTTTGTTTATATATTTAAGCAGCACTTTTTTACTATTGGATTCTCCGTCTATTATTTTAGCTTTTTCAATAGAAAGTTCTTTCATCAAATCCTTTAAATCCTGCTCAGTACAAGCTTTTGCCGCTTCATTGTACTGCACAAAATCAGGTCCGACTATAGTATAAGGTCCTTCTGCGTAAATCGTTTCAGAACTGTGGACTACATTTATTTTTGCAGATGGAAAAACATCTTTTGCAAAAATAATACTCTGTTTAGATTGTATTTGAAAGTCTGTTGGTGCCACAATATTTTGATATGGATTCTCCACACTGTTTTTAACGATTAAAACAGGCAAACGACTTTGATGTGCTACTTTTTCTGCTGTTGTACCCAAAAAGCTCTTTTTATTTTTTGTATTTGCACCGATGACTATCATGTCAGCTTTGAGTACTTTGGACTCATATAGAAGTATATCATCAGCGGCCCCTTCTCTTACAAAGACTGAATAAGGCACTTTATCGTCTATGTTTAATGAGTTTATCTTTTCTTCTATTTTTTCCCTAGTGCCTTCTATATCAATAGTTATCTCTTTCCCACCAAAATAACTTGGCGTAGAAAACCAAGGTATCTGCACAGCATGAACAAGGAACAACTCCGCTTTATTTCGCTTCGCCACCATCAATGCTCTTTTTAGAACATGATCTGATTGTGAAAAAACATCTATACCTACAAGAATTCTTTTTATCTTTTTCATCCTAATACCTGCTTTATTATCATAATTTTAAGGTTTTCACTTTTAAAAGTACCTTCTTATTATTCTACTATGAAAATGTTAATGTCGTGGTGAATTGGCTTGATAAGAATATAAAACAAAGTGTGCAGAATAACAAATTGATATGGACTGTTTATGGAATGGCAAAGAGGCCAAGCTTCAAAGGTTTACGTTATTATTTATAAAAATAAATTCCAAATCTGCTAAGGATAAACCCAAAAACGGCATAAACTGCTAAAGCGTTAAATAGATAAAAGAGTATGCCAAGTACGATACTTAATAAACCAAAACGTATAAAGAATGTAAAAAAAATAGGGGTTTTCTGCTTATTTTTCAGATACTCCAATTGCAAATAGAGATGTCCAAAATAGAGAAATCCGGTTACCAGACCTGTAAAAAATAGAAACAACTCTTTCATCTCTTATAAAGAAATACTCTCCAGACAGAGTATATCGCGACCATAAGTCCTAAAAGGATAAAAGTCATTGTCCATGAAATGTTACCTGTTTGCATCATCGAATGCTTATCGAGATAATTTCCCAGATAACCGCCTAACACCATGGGCAATACGACCATCCATCCTATCGCTCCGACGATCATGACTTTCTCCCAAATAATACCTTTTTTTCGCCATTTTTCCAGCCATGATGCCTGTTTATCGATACTTTTTTTAAACTTCTCGTTCTCTTTTTCTCTATTAAACATCTCTTTGCATTCCAATCAATTTTTTGATAAACGCTTTTTGTAGATTTTCTATATTGTCATTAAAAAGACGCTCTTTTTCCTCTTGCTCTGTGAAAGAGCTTTTGATCATCATCAAAAGCTCACTGACTTTATCGCTTTGTACGAACTCTTTGGCGGTAATGGTAAGTGCATTATTTTTAAAAGAGAGCACACCGCCATTGAAGGCATAATAGTGTTCTTTCTCCTCTATGACCGCTATAGCGATTGCAGGTTCTAAAATAGTGAGAAATTCTATGTGCCGCGGTAAAATACCAAAAGAACCACTTTGGTCTTCAGCTCTGAAAAAAGAGATGTTTTCTACATTTTTTATCGCTTTGGGGGTGATAATTCTTGCATCAAAGGTTGATTTCATCAATCGTTCCAATCATATAAAACGCAGATTCATCCATCTCATCCATCTCACCAGAAATGATCTTTTTGCATCCAATTATTGTATCTTTCAAAGAGACATTTCTGCCTCCTCTTCCTGTAAAAACTTCAGTGACGAAAAATGGCTGTGTTAAAAACTTCTCCAATTTTCTAGCCCTCATAACAGTCAGGCGATCTTCATGGCCTAGTTGCGCCATTCCCAGCATAGCAATGATGTCTTCCAACTCTTTATAGGTTGCCAACATTTCTTTTACTTTTTTTGCAACATTGTAATGCTCTTCTCCTATGATAGAGGGATCAAAAAGTTTTGAATGCGATTCAAGGGGATCTATTGAAGGGTACAAGCCCTTTGAAGCACGTGAACGAGAAAGTATGACAGAAGTATCCAAATGAGCAAAAACAGAAGCAACACCAGGATCGGTAATATCATCAGCAGGTACATAGATCGCCTGTACCGATGTGATAGATCCTTCTTTGGTTGAAGCGATACGCTCTTCGAGTTCAGCAATTTCACTAGAAAGAGTTGGCTGATATCCAACCCGGGAAGGGATCCGCCCAAGCAGTGTTGATATTTCCTGCCCAGCCTGGATAAAACGATAGATATTATCGATAAGCAGCAGTACATCTTTATGCTCTTCGTCTCTAAAATACTCCGCCATAGTAAGTGCCGTGAGAGGTGCCCGGTAGCGAAGACCGGGAGATTCATTCATTTGCCCGAAAACCATAATGGTTTTATCCATCACACCGGACTCTTTCATTTGCTCATAGAGTTCATGCCCTTCTCTTATTCTCTCTCCGACTCCTGCAAAAAGAGATATCCCCTGGTGTAATGAGATTGATTTATAGATAAACTCCATCAGCAAAACTGTTTTTCCAACGCCTGCTCCGCCAAAAAGCCCGACTTTCCCTCCCTTGATAAAAGGAGAAAGCAAATCGATGATTTTGATGCCTGTTTCATAAATTTCAATACCACCACTCTGTTTTGATATCTTCAAAGAGGGCTTGTGAATAGTATGATATTTTGAAAAGTTGTTCTCTTTTGTGTCCATGGGAAAACCAAGTGCATTAAAAACCCTGCCCAGGGTCTCTTCTCCCACCGGAACTTCCATCTTTTTATAGGTGCGTTTTACTTTTGTACCCTTCTTTACACCATGCATATACCCAAGTACAATAGCGCGGACTGTATGTGCATCTATCTGTTTTTGCGTCTCAAAGTAAAGTTTTTTATCTTTGTTTTCCAGCACAAGTGTTTCATAAATAAAAGGGAGCTCCTGCTCAAAGTAGATATCGCATACCGTTGAACTTAGGGCTATAATTGTACCATCCATAATGAAGTCTTTAAACCTTTTTTTCTCATTATATCCAAATACGAGCTCCTATCAAATGCCTCTTTTCCTTTTAACCTCTTTTAAACCATTTTTATTCTATCATGTACAAAAATAACCATACATAAGAGATCATGATGATTGAAAATATTTTCCCAACAGTAGGATTTGAAATCAAAACCGAAGTGTTTACGATCCCGGTAACCGATACAGTGATCACCACATGGGTTATCATTGCTGTATTGGCTGTTTTTTCATTTGTGGCAAGCAGAAGATTATCAATCTCAAACCCTTCAAAAATACAGCTTTTTGCAGAAAATATCGTAGTGGCTATAAAAGAGACACTGGAGGGTTCTTTAACTATCTCGGCATGGTCGCTGGTACCTTTTATCGGTACAATATGGATTTATGTCGGCTTGATGAATCTGATATCGATTATTCCCTATTTTCACAACCCTACAAGGGACTTAAGTACGACAGCTGCACTTTCAGCCATAGTCTTTTTTTCGATTCACTATTATGGTATAAAATTTAGCGGATTTAAAGCGTATATCAAAAAATATATTGAGCCTTCAGTTTTTTTACTGCCATTGAACCTGTTTACGGACATTTCAAGAATATTTGCAATGGCAATACGGCTTTTTGGTAATATGTTAAGTTGGGAGATGATCGTTGCAATTTTGATCGCTCTTGTAGGTTTCTTGGTGCCAGTACCTATGATACTGCTTAGTATTGTGGGGGATGTTTTACATGCCTTTCTTTTTGGACTATTGGCTTACATCTTTATTATCGGTGGTATCCAGGCGGAAAAAATTGAATCAATTAAGGAGAAAAAAATGGATAGTATGACTATAATCGTTGCAGTATCGATCATTACAGCAGGCTTGACAATCGCAATTGGGGGATACGGACCTTCACGCGGTGAAGCCGATGCACTCACTAAAGCAATAGAGACGATAGGAAGACAACCTGAATCAGCCAATGAAATTACCCGTCTGCTTTTTGTCGGTATGGCAATGGTGGAATCAGTCGCAATTTATTCGCTGGTAATTGCGCTGATCATTCTGTTTGCAAACCCTTTGCTTAGTTTAGTCGTGAAATAAACATTATGTTTAACTGGTGGACTTTTTTATTCCAGACTATTAACTTTTTTGTCGTTTTGTATATTTTATACAGACTCTTTTTCAACCCTTTGAAAAATATTATTCAAAAACGCGATGAGAGCATAAAGAAACGCTTGGAAGAGTTGTGGATTAGTGAAAAAACACTAAAAGAACAAGCACAGAGTTATCAGGACAAACTCGAAGAGATAGGTATTTTAAAAGACAAAGAGCTTAGTATCGCAAGAAAAGAAGCCCAAGAAGAAAAAGACCGTCTTCTGGAGGAAACAGGCACGGCACTCGATAAAGAGAGGCTCAAACAAAAAAGCATCCTGGAACTAGAAAGAAAAAAAGTAAGCAGTGACATTAAAGAGCAAAGTTTACAATTTAGTTTTGATTATCTTAGCAGATTTGCAGGTGAACTGATTGATGAAGAGATGCATCAAAAGCTGATCGAAAAATTCCTTTATGAGCTGAAGAATACAAGCGAAAATGAGATAACCGCATTAAAAAAAGAGATGGAAACCAAAGAATTTGAGATCATGGTTTACACCCCACTGAAGGTTAAGGAGGAAACCATGCATCTGATCAGGGAAACTCTTGAAAACACCTTCGATATAAAAATAGTCTCTATAAATATTCTTACTGAAAATACTCTCATAGGCGGTATAAAACTTGGGATAAAAAATAAGATAATCGATGGTTCTGTCCAGGGAATGTTCAAGCAGCTAAAAGATGAAGCTGCCAAAGAGTTGTAGCATGGAAACAAAAAATAAGATTGATCAAACGTTTGAGAGGTTGCACCAGATATCTCAGCAGTTTACACCAAAAATTACTCTCAATGAAGAAGGGCATATCTCCAGGATTGGTGATGGTATCATAGAAGTCAAAGGCCTCTCTCATGTCGCCTACTTTGAACTTTTAAAACTTCCACACACTCTTTTTGCTTTAGTCCTCAATATTACAAAAGATTCTGCACAAGCTGTTGTTTTAGGTGATTATACCACGCTTAATGTCAAAGATGTAGTAACCAGTACCGATCAAAGTATCTCTATTCCTGTGGGGTACGAACTGCTAGGCAAGGTGATAGATCCTCTCTCAAGGCTTATGGATGAAAAAAAAGAGATAAAAACAAAAGAGCATTATCCTATCGAAAGAGAAGCAGTCAAACTGATGGAGCGTGATTTTGTCAAAGAACCGCTTTATACCGGTATTAAAATTATTGATGCGATGATACCCATAGGAAAAGGGCAAAGAGAGCTTATCATATCGGATGCATCCTTGGGAAAAACCTCCATTGCAGTCAATACCATTATCAACCAAAAAGATAAAGATGTTTACTGTATCTATGTCGCCATCGGACAAAAAAAAGCGCAAATTTCAAGAGTGATCAATGACTTAGAAAAAAATGATGCACTTTCCTATACTGTCATTGTTGCAGCAGTGGCAGATTCAGCACCGGGTATGAAATTTATAGCTCCTTATTCGGGCGCTGCAATCGCAGAGTTTTTTGCTGATCAGGGAAAAGATGTTTTGATTATTTATGATGATTTGACCAAACATGCAGATACATACAGAAGTATATCTCTGCTCCTTGAAATTCCGCCTGGTCGTGAGGCGTATCCGGGAGATATCTTTTTTATTCATGCAAAACTTCTTGAGAGAGCCGGCAAAAGGGCTGATCAGTATAAAGGCGGCTCAATCACGGCTCTTCCCATTATAGAAACCCAAGCGGGAAGAATTTCTGATTATATCCCTACCAACCTCATTTCGATAACAGATGGTCAAATCTATCTTGACCGGGAACTTTTCAACAAAGGTTTCCTGCCTGCTATTGAGATAGGTAGATCAGTATCTCGTATCGGAGCTAAAGCGCAGATACCGGCTCTCAGAAAAATGTCAGTCAAGCTTAAGCTTGATTACTCCCAGTTTTTAGAAGTTGAAATTTTTACAAAATTTGGAGCAAAAGTAGAAAAAAAAACACAAGATTTAATAGACAGAGGAAGAGCGCTTAGGGTTGCACTAAAACAGAATCGTTTGGAACATATCGACATGCCGATGCAAGTGGCGATATTTTTCCTTCATAATGAAGATTATCTAAAAAAGTTGCCATTGGAACAAATAGAACTGTTTATTGATAAATTTAGTATCTATCTGTGTTCACAGCATCAAGATATTTTACAGGCCATAAAAACAGCAAATGATATAGACAACTACTTAATTGGTCAATTGAAAACAGCCGCAGATGCATTTGTAAAAGAGTGGCGGCCATGAGCTCAGCTTTGAGACTAAAAAGAAAGCTGCAAAGTACCCAAGAGATAAAAGAGATCGTCTCATCAATGAAAGCATTTGCCAATTTTAATGTGCAAACAGCCAAAAAAAGTCTCCCAAATTTGCGAATTTACCAGAATTCTATCGAAGATACATTTGGAGATATTATCACCCTTTTTCCACATCTTATTCAATACAATGCAAGCCATAAAAAAGGAACGATTTTTGTACTCTTCTTATCACAGGAAGGTTTTTGCGGTTTTTTTAATGAGGATATTTTAAAATTTTTTGGAAAAATTCAACATGAAGACTCTATTACTATTGTGATGGGTGAAAAAGGTGCAGAGGAAGCGATGTCAAGAAAGATCGTCTCTAGACACTATTTAAACGGTACCTCAAGTGTTGAAGCTATAGAGATCAATGCCATTGAACTCTCCTCATACTTGATTGAAATATTTGAAAAAGAGCACTTTGATGAAATAACCCTCATACACGCGGAAATTGAAGCTGGCAGCTATAAAATTGTTAAAGAAAGTGTTTTACCTCCTGATTTTTCAAAATTCCACAAAGAATCACTACACAAAGAACCACTCCTGTATCTAAAGCCTGAAGAGATTTTACGCTCCTTGATAAAAGAGTATCTGCATGTTTCAATATACAAGGCATTCACAGAGTCTGTTGCCAGTGAAAATCAGGCTAGATTAAATACTATGGTACATGCAGACAATACAATCAAAAAGAAGGAAAAGCTTTTAATACAAGAACTAAATGTTCACCGTCAACAGGAAATCACAGATGAACTACTCGAGATTACCAATACCTATCGTTCAATGACAAAATAGCAAGGAAACTTTAATGCATTTTATTAAGTAAAATATGGAATAAAGAGTGTAAACTAAAAAATATAATATATATAAAGAAGGTAAAGTTATGAAAAGAGAAGTAAAAGTAGCTATTATCGGTGCAGGTTCAGCAGGGCTCTATGCCCTTTCACAAGTAAGAAAAGAGACTGATGATTATCTTTTGATCAACAGTGGCCCTTATGGTACGACCTGTGCCCGTGTAGGGTGTATGCCTTCAAAATCGCTTATTCGCATTGCAGAATATTATCACGATAGACTGAATTTTGAAAAAAGTGGCATCAAACACAGTGATGCTCTAGAAGTTTCCATCCCAGATGTTTTACAAAGAGTAAGAGATCATCGGGATCTTCTTGTAAAGGAAAATATAAATCACAGCATCGCACGCTTAGGTGATAAGGTGCTTGCAGGTAAAGCCCAATTTTTAGATGCTAACACGCTAAAAGTGAATAATGATGAAATTAGAGCAGAGAAGATTATTATTGCCACAGGTTCTTCCCCAATATTTGACCCGGCCTGGGAAACGTTTAAAGAGCATATACTCACTACAGATGAGCTGTTTGAACAAAAAGATCTCCCCCCTACTCTGGGTGTACTTGGTTTAGGTGTCGCAGGACTTGAACTTGGCCAAGCACTAGCTAGACTTGGCATAAAAATTACAGCAGTCCATTCAAAAGAGTTTATAGGAGGATTAAGTGATCCTGATGTAAACAAAGTGATGATTGAACTTTGCAAAAAAGAGTTTGACATTTGGCTTGGTGCTAGAGCACAATTGAGTAAAGTGGGCGATAAAATAAAAATAAAAAGTGCCGAACGCGAAATTCTTGTTGACAAAGTCTTGGTATCTATTGGGAGAAAACCCAATGTGGATGCTTTAAAACTTGAGAACCTTGGTATTGTTTTAGATAAAAGAGGTATGCCAAACTTTAACCCCCAAACCATGCAAATAGAAGATCTTCCTATTTATATAGCCGGTGATGCGAATGGCAACAGACCGCTGCTCCATGAAGCAGCGGATGAAGGTCGGATTGCCGGATATAATGTTGTCCATCCTCAAAAAACATTTAAAAGAAAAGTACCCATGGGTGTTGTATTTACAGACCCAAACATTGCTTTTGTAGGAAAAGACTACAAGGAGATTAAAGATGACGATAACGTGCTCACGGGCAGTTATAGTTTTCACAATCAAGGAAGAGCTATTCTTATGAATAAAAATGCAGGTATTGCAAACCTTTATGTGCAAAAGAGTGATGGTAAACTTTTAGGGGCTCAAATAGCAGTGCCTGGCGGTGAACACCTGGCACATCATATTGCTTGGACTATGGAACAAGGATTGAGTGTCTATGATATGATGAAGCTCCCTTTTTACCATCCTACTTTTGAAGAGGGACTTTACATGCTTTTGCGTGATTGCATGAAAAAATTGGGCATAAAAAAAGAGGGCATAGTAGAAATACCTTTTTCAGAAAGCGGTGACAATAACCAGTACTAAAAGTTAATAATGTATTTTATGCTCTATTTTTTTTTGGATGAGCTCTCCATGTAAGAAGGGCTAAATTTCATTGCAACTATTCTAAACATAAAAAGTATCCCAATAATTCCAAGGATGGAAACAATTTTTATAAGATCAAATTTATCATTGACAATAAGCATAATATCGCGGATGAAAAAAGCAATTGTAGAGTCAATCAATAATCTTAATTTTATTTGATTCTCATCACTAAAAAGAAATTCCATAAGCATCCGTACCAATTCAAGAATTATAATAAATTCTAAGAGAGCCACAGCTAAACTAGCAAAAGAGCTAATGCTTTCAAAATCTTTAACTGAAACGAATAGTGCCAAAGTAATCAAAAAATTAATGAAAAAGGGTGTTTTTTCTAATATAAAATAGTGCTTCATAGGTAAACTCTTTTTTTTAACATTATACTCTTTATTTAATTACAGATTATCAGGGATCTTATATGAAATCTTTTTGTCACCAATGATCGTAGAAAGTTCATCACTCTCAACGATCTCCTGTTCTATCAGTTTAAGGGCCAATGTTTCTATAGTGCTCCAATGCTCATCAACTAATTTAACAGTATGTTCTTTAGCCACATCCATCCAGTGTAAAAATCTTTTTTCGATCTGCTGGCTTAAAAAATAGTTATCCAACACAGCAATCGAGTCAATATTTATAAATCCCAACTCTTTGTCCATGCCAAGGTTTGTAATGGCTGCATAAACTTGCAATGAGGCTTGAGAGAGATCATTTGCCGCGCCGCTGTCCATATGCTCATTTCCCGCTTTTTTGATCTTTCCAACACGTCCTGCTAACAATACACAGACATCGTTAAACAACTCTTCCTTTGTGATATTGGACAGTTCATCATCAACATTATAGGAGACAAAACCAAGCATATTACTTCTAGAGGCTATAGTTACCTGCTCTATCTTGATATGTGGCAAAAGAAAAGAAGAGAGCACAGCATGTGATGCTTCATGATATGCTGTCATTTTGAGCTCCTCTTCAAGGTTTTTTACCATCTGCTTTTCGATTTTATGTCCATACTTAATGATGTTAATCTGCTCGATAAGAATCTCTTCTGTGATCTCTTCTTTTTCCTCCTCAACAACATGAAGTGCAGCCATACGCCCCAGTCGCTCAAGTTCCAAAGCACTCATTCCAGTAATATAACGCACAATACGTTCAACATTGATCTTCGGATCATGAGGTTTTTCCATGATCTTTTCTATAAAAAATCTTCTCGCATCTTTATCAAGCTTGGAAACCTCTAGTAAAAAATCCAACTTTTGTGGTGAAGTCAAAATCGGATCAACAGCATCAAGACTTTCTGCTGTAGCAATGGTAAAGACCATAGCATCCGTAGACTCCAATACTTTGGCAATATCTGAAAATGAAACATTGGTAATAGACCCTTGCATAATCCCTTTGATATCAATATCTTCAAGGATCACTACACAGGGTGCATGTTTTGAAGCTGCCTTGTAGACCTCTTTAATATGATCTAAATCAAAAAGTTTGGAACCTGATATTTCAAAATATGACACTCCTGCCTCTTTGGAAAATGCTTTTGCAAGCATACCTTTACCTACGCTTACAGGGCCGTAAATAAGTAAACCTTTAGGAACAGGCGTATTGAAACGTTCTAGTTTTTTTGGATCTTTTATAATCTTGATGATTGCTTTTAGGCGTTCTTTAATCTGTTTATGTCCGATGACATCATCAAAACTGATCTTTGATTTATATATTTTTGGACTCTCTTTGGCTTTTCTTCTTGGCATTGTCCACCTTTTTGGTTTTATACACTTTTATTTTAGCATAACTAAAAACAAGTTGATATACTCAACGTTACCATTGCAAATAGTAAGTTTAACCATTTTAAGATCGTATGATTAGATCATCCATACTTAACTCGCTTACATCTTTTTTGCCCATCACAGCGAGCAATGAACGTACACCATGTAGAAGTTCATGGTGATAGTAGGCAATATGCTTTGACTTTTCTATCACAAGATACTTACTTCTTTTGGCTTCATTCATGGTATTAAGCCCTACAGGACAATCCTTGCCATTTGCCCCACTACACACTCTAGCACGTATACATCCCGCAGAGATCATAAATCCTCTGGCGATATTAATAAAATCAGCTCCATGACAGAGCAGTTCTACGACATCATCGGGTGTAAGTACTTTTTCACTGGCAATGATCTTAATATGTTCTCTTAGTTCATATTCATGGAGTACTTCATTTACAATGAGAAGTGCCTCACGTATAGGTAAACCTATTTTACTCATCATTTCAAGCGGTGCAGTGGCTGAACCGCCATCACCACCATCTATGGTAATAAAATCTACGATATTTTTTTCTGCCAACACTCTTTTTTTTAACGCTTTTGCGTACATTTCAAAATTTTCTCTTGATGAGATAACGATCTTGAACCCTACTGGTTTACCTGAGAGTTCCTGCAAATGTTCGATGAAGTCAAAAAAGGTTTCCATATCTGTAGCATAGGGAAAACGATTTGGGCTGACGAGATCTCTATGTGCCGGGACACCCCTGTAGTAAGCAATATCGTCACTTACTTTACTTGCAAGCAGTTTTCCGCCTGTCTGCTTTGCTCCCTGTGCAAGTTTTATTTCTGTCATACGACAAAAACGCATCACTTTTGTATATCGTTCATCATCAAAATGGCCTTCTTCATTTCTAACCCCATAAAGACCACTTCCCATCTGAAAAATGATATCAGGTACACCTGCAGGTACACTTTGAGGAAACAAATCCAATGGACTGCTCCAATCAATACGAAAATAAACCAGTCTGGCTCTGTCAAAAATAAATGAACCTCTGTCTTTTTGCCGTACGACCATGCGTCTATAGAGGCGTTGAGACACTTCTCTGTTTGTAAAAAATCTCATTATCCGGTATATAGACTTAGCAAACCAGGTTCCCTCTTTCATTTCAAGGTAAGCACTGTCACAATCTTTCAAATTGAGTGTAGCAAGAAAGTTGGAACTCAAACTGCCCTCGCCTGTATTTATGGGAAAACGTCCATTAAATGCACCCCTCGAATAGGCACGTGTACCTTCAGGTGAGACGGCACCATCACTCATAGCAGATCTCCCTATGATACTTTGACTCTTAAATGGTTCTTTTCTCTTTTCACCAAAAAGTACGGAAAATTCACTTTGCACTTCATTTATTTCTTTAACAAAATTGGCATGTCTAAAAAGTGTTTTTTGGTTGCCGTAAGGTTGGGTCGGAGAAAAAGACAAAGAGGCATTTTTCCCTTCTGAAACTTTATTGATCCAGTCAATTTTTTCAAAAGAGTCATAGTATGTTTCATCTCCAAAATACTGACGCATAGGATTTCGTAAGAGATAAAACAGATAACGCATACGTCCAATCAGCGGATAATTAATAAGAAGTTGATTCTTTCTTTGAATAAAACGGTCATATATGGCAATAACTATCAGAAGCAAGACCAGCATAATAAAAAGAAGTTTGATCAGTACGGTCCAGTCAGCCGAAAGCACAGTAAAATATGAGAGTAATTTTTCTTTATTCATATTTTACCTTCTCAAATAAAAGTCTATCTAAACTATATTTACCCGCACCAAATGTTGCAAATATAATGAGAAAAGCCAAATAATACAATGGTATTTCAAACCCTCCGTTATTTGCTGAAAATCCATGAGGAAGATGTACAAATATAATAGCGCCTATCATAACAAAACCAAGCACTATAGAGATGTAACGCGTAAATAGACCCAGGATTAAAAGAATGATACCCAGGGATTCAACTCCAGTAACCATATAGGCAACTAATGTAGGAAAAGGGATAGAAACACTTTCAAACCAACTTATCGTTCCTTTCATATCATTAATTTTAAGAAGTGCCGGAAGCGAAAACCCATAAGCGATAACTATACGACATACCACAAGAATGATATTCTTCGGATACGAAAAAAGGACGAAAACTTCAGCTAAAATGTTCTTCATATATTCCCCTATAACGTTAGTGTATACTTTTCACTGTGCAATAAGCGTGGAAGAGGCTTTAGTTGGGCTTGGCTCTAAAACGACATTCGCCCAGTGTAATGGTCTTTCCTTTTTGTATCTCAGATAAAATGTACTTCAAAGTACCTTGCGCATCTGTTTGTGGCATCTCTTCTTCTATCATTCGCAGTGCATCTTTTTGACTGGTTTTGAGCCACTTTTTTTCATATGTATATTGGGTATAGATATCCACTACTTCCAACCCAGTTCATCAAAGACAGGCTTCATCTCCATCCACCAGTTTTCAAATCTTACGGCTATATCATTAATGGCGTTATCTTCATTTCTCCACTCATGAAGCTTTTCCAAAATCAATGGTTTGCTCTCGTCTGAAACTTCCTGCGATTTTTGTACGTGAATAATAACTTCTTCAATTTTCTTTTTCACCATAAGCTCCTGTTTTGTCTGTTTTGTCAATGTTCTTCAATTGCGCTGACTGAAATACTAATATCTTTTTCTTAATTCTAGTTCAATATTTAAGGATTGTCAACAGTAATTTAAGATTTGCTTTGATTAATAAAATTTCGTTAAAATACTCTCACTATAAAAAGAGGGCATATTTTGACACCATTTCTTAAAGAATTTATCCAAAAAGAATCTTCAGCAGGTATTTTACTGATCTTTGTCACTATCTTGGCACTGTTTTTGCAAAATAGTTTTTTCACTGACTTTTATACCACTTTCTTACATACACATGTAGAGATACGTTTTGGTGATTTTCAGATAGCCAAACCTCTTCTTTTATGGGTCAATGACGGACTTATGGCAGTGTTTTTCTTCCTTATCGGTTTAGAGGTAAAAAGAGAAGTGATGGAGGGACATCTCTCTTCTTTGAAACAGATTGCCCTTCCCGGCATTGCTGCTCTTGGCGGTATGCTCGTACCTGCGTTGGTTTTTATAGCTTTTAACAAAAGTGAATCTTTTGCCATGAATGGATGGGCTATTCCTACTGCTACAGATATTGCGTTTGCTTTGGGTATTTTATCACTGCTTGGACCTCGTGTGCCTGTCTCTTTAAAAATATTTTTGATGGCATTGGCCATTCTTGATGACTTGGGTGCCATCGTGATCATCGCACTCTTTTATACTTCTGAACTTTCCACACTCTCTATGACTGTAGCTGGAGTATCTCTTGTGCTTTTGTTCATCATGAACCGCATGGACGTTGCTATCAAATCAGCCTACATCCTAGTGGGTATCATTCTATGGGTCTCTGTGCTTAAGTCTGGCGTACATGCTACTCTGGCAGGCGTTGCACTTGCTTTTATGATTCCTCTGACTTCAAAAGACAAAAAAGGAAACAGCTTTTCTATGTCAAAAGAGATGGAGCATGACTTGCACTACTGGGTTGCCTTTATGATCTTGCCTCTTTTTGCTTTTGTCAATGCCGGTATAGACCTTAAAGGTATTTCACCCCAAGAGATGACAGGTTCTGTACCAATGGGGATTATGTTAGGGCTTTTTATCGGTAAACAAGTCGGCGTGTTTGGTTTTTCCTGGTTAGCCATAAAAATGGGCATAGCCTCTCTACCCAAAGAGAGCAACTGGACACTCCTTTACGGGGTCAGTGTCTTAACAGGAATCGGATTTACCATGAGTCTCTTTGTCGATACGCTTGCCTACAACGACACAAAGATTTATTATTATGCAGATAAATTGGCTATTTTACTAGGTTCACTCTTTTCTGGTCTTCTGGGATTTTTTATACTAAAGATGGCTACCAAGCGATAATTTTATGTATCATTTCTCTCCCATCACAAGTCTTTGTTCGCATACGATTCAAATTCTTCCACAGATGTCAAGAAACTGTCTTAAATGTATGCAAATAGTAAGCATATTTCAACTGCCATAAAAGAAAAAGCACCATTACGCTATAATCGCGGCAATATATAACAGATAGGGACGCAGCTATGAGTGAAACGACTAAAATAAAAGCAACATACAATCCAAAAGAAGTAGAAGACAGCTACTACAAACTCTGTGAAGAGCGTGGATACTTTGAAATAGAAGGCAATAAAAGCATCCAGGAAGAAGGAAAAAACTTCTCAATCATGATGCCTCCTCCAAATGTTACAGGGTCTTTACATATTGGCCATGCACTTACATTTACACTTCAAGACATCATTACGCGTTATAAACGTATGGATGGATTTAAAACACTCTGGCAGCCAGGTACTGACCATGCAGGTATTGCTACGCAAAACATCGTAGAGAAACAACTTTTAGCTGAAGGTACAACAAAAGAAGAATTAGGACGTGAAAAATTTTTAGAGCGTGCCTGGTTACAAAAAGAGACAAGTGGCGGCAACATCGTACACCAAATGAGAAAGCTAGGAGTTACCCCTGCGTGGAGGCGTGAACGTTTTACCATGGATGAGGGACTGAAAGAAGCAGTAAAAGAAGCATTTGTCTCTCTTTACAATGAAGGTTATATCACTCAAAATAACTATATGGTTAACTGGTGTACTCACGATGGAGCACTTTCCGACATTGAGGTTGAACACGAAGAGGTCAAAGGTAAATTTTATACGATGATATATAAATTTGCTGATGGTTCAGGAGAGCTTGAAGTAGCCACAACCAGACCTGAAACTTACTTTGGAGATACCGCGATCATGGTACATCCTGATGATGCGCGTTATGCAGACATTGTAGGCAAAGAGGTATTTTTACCGCTTACAGACAGAAAGATCAAAGTCATCACTGATGAACATGTAGATATGGAACTTGGAACCGGTGTTGTGAAGGTAACACCTGCGCATGATCAAAATGACTACGCTGTAGGGAAAAGACATGACTTGGAGTTCATCAAGGTTTTCGATGAAAAAGGTATTTTAAATGATTACTGTGGAGAGTTTGCAGGACTAGAGCGTCTGGAAGCACGTCCTATTATTGTAAAAGCACTAGAAGATGCCGGACATATCGTTAAAATTGAAGAGCATATCCATCAAGTAGGACATTGTTACAGATGTAAAAATATTGTTGAACCATTTATCTCTCAGCAGTGGTTTTTAAGTGAGAAAATAGCCCAAAACTCTATTAAAGAGACTAAAAAACACAACAACTTCCACCCTGCTCACTGGATAAACTCTTACACGGCATGGATGGATGAACTTCGCCCTTGGTGCATCTCACGTCAACTTTGGTGGGGACACCGCATACCGGTCTTTACCTGTGATGAGTGTGGCCATCAGTGGGCAGATAAAGAAGATGAACCAAAAGCGTGTCCACAGTGTAACTCTAAAGCGATGACTCAGGATCCTGATGTACTTGATACTTGGTTCTCGTCTGCTTTATGGGCCATGTCACCGCTTGGTTGGGGCAACAACGGGAAACTGCCCGAACTTTACAATGATACGGATATGGATGATTTTTATCCTAACTCTCTGCTGATTACCGGTTTTGACATTATGTTCTTCTGGGTCGCACGTATGATGATGATGGGAGAGCATTTTACCGGGAAACTACCATTTGAAAACATTTACATGCATGCACTTGTACGTGATGAAAGTGGAGCTAAAATGTCAAAGTCAAAGGGTAATGTTATCGATCCCCTCGACATGGTTGAAGAGCACTCTGCTGATATCATTAGATTTACATTGGCGTACTTGGCTGTACAGGGGCGTGACATTAAGTTGGGTGCTAAAAACCTGGAGCAGTTTAGAAACTTTACCAATAAGCTTTACAATGCAACCAATTATCTGCAGCTCAATGTTGATACGTTTGCTGATCTTAAAGATATTGAAATCAAAACTCCACTTGGATGTTACATGCAAAGCAGGCTCGCTGTTGCAGTAGAAGAGATACGTATGGCACTAGAAACGTATAAGTTTAATGATAGTGCGAGCATACTTTATAACTTTGTATGGAATGAGTTTTGTGACTGGGGCATTGAGTACTCTAAAGCAGACAGAGAAAGCATTGTAGAACTTGGAGCCATCTTTAAAGAGACACTTAAGGTGGTTTCTCCATTTATGCCGTTTATCTCTGACCATCTTTACCACAAACTCTCAGGTACTACGCTTGAAGAAGGTGACTCTTTAATGATTATGAATTTTCCTAAAGAGATAAAAAAAGATATAGAAGCAGAAAAACTATTTGCTATCATCGAAGAGTCTATCACAGCACTTAGACGCGCAAAAGTAGTCATAGATATGGGTAACTCTAAGATAGACAAAGCCTATATCAAACTGGATACCAACATCGATACTGATATGGCACGTCCCTTCATCCAGAGGTTAGCTAAAGTTGAAAACATTGAGTTTGTCGATGCAAAAGTGCCTGACTCAATTACTGATGTATCTGACAATCTTGAAGTCTATCTTCCAACAGGTGAGATAGACATGACTCCTATCATCAACAAGCTTACACGTCAAAAAGAGAAGTTGGAAAAAGAGATAGAAAAACTAAGCGGCATGCTCAACAATGAAAGATTTGTTGCAAATGCTCCCCAATCTGTTATCACTGAAAATAAACAGGCACTGGAAGATGCACAAAACAAGATGAGTAAAATATCAAAAGAACTAGAAGGGTTTGGAGTATAATGAAAGACATAATTACATCAGCATACGAAGCATTGCTTGCTAAAGAGTATGATAAAGCTTTTGAACTTTACACCCTTTTAGCAGAAAAAGAAGAGCCAACAAGCTTTTATTACTTAGGGTTTTTACACTTTAGAGGTTTTGGTGTTGATGCAGATACAAAAAAAGCATTTGACTACTACCTTGAAGCAGCTACTAGAGAAGTCCCTTTAGCACAGTTTGAAATAGCACTTATGCTTGAAAGCGGTGAGGGATGCGAGCAGAACTTTTCAGAAGCCGCTTTCTGGTACGAAGAAGCAGCAAAACGAGGTAATATTGATGCGTTCAATAACCTTGCAGCCATGTTTAAAGAAGGCCTCGGAGTAGAACAAGACTATAAAAAAGCCTATGTACTCTTCAAAAAAGCTGCCATAGCCGGAAATGCCTCTGCACAGTTTAATCTAGGCGCACTTTATGATACGGGTTTAGGTTGCGAAGAGAATAAAGAAAAAGCCTTGGAATGGTGCAGAAAAGCCTCTTTCCAAGGACATCAAAAAGCCAAAGATATCATGATGCGAATGCAAAATGACGGGCAAATCGTTTTTTAATGGGTTTAAAAAAGTACAAACTCTGATATCTGAGATTTTTGCATTAAAGCTCATCCCCTGTTTTAATGATATCTAACCCAAAACGCTCTCTGAGCTTTTGTATCTCTTTGCTTAACTTATTTTCATAAATATCTTTATCAAAATCCATCAAAGAGAGCGTTTTATTATGCTGTGCACTGAAGTTTGAAACAGTAACTGAAAGTTTAATGGCTCCTTTTACCGGAAGCGATATCTCCTTATACATTTGAGCCAGTGTGGTTTTAAAAAGTGCCTCAGAAAAGACTCTGTCTATCGTTACACTTTTCTTTACTTTCACCCCATATTCATAATTGACTTTCAGATAATAGGTTGTAGGATTGACCTCCATAGCCATTACCATGTAGACAATATGCCGTGCCAAAATCATAATACGGCGTTTTATTTCATTTGCATCAAATATAACATCAAATGTACGGCTGATACCTATAGATTTCCTATCTTCCTTGCTGTTTATAATCTCATTATCTGTCCCCGTCACACGGCCATAGAGCATAATACCAGGTTTTTTCCATGAATACAAAAGTGGTCGGTTTCGCTTTACATCGCCTAGTGTTGAAATGTAATGCTCCCCTAACCTCTTTTGAAATGCATTCCCTATGCCTGGAAATGCTTTTATGGGTATATTTTCAATGTATGCATCTATATCTTTTACCTCATAGACACCATAGGGTTTTGCAGACTCTGTAGCAAGTTTTGCTATCCACTTTGCTTTTGAAATACCGATGGAGACGGGTATGTCAAAGAGTTCCATTATTTCTGCTTGTAACTTTTGGGCAAAAGCATATACCTCTTCATCTTTTATCCACCCAGTTACATCTCCAAAAAACTCATCTATACTGTACTGTTCCACTTTAGGAATACGGGCAGTCATAAACTTGTGTATCTGATGGGAAAGTGTATGATAGAGCGGATAGTTTGAAGGTACAACCACCATATGAGGGCACATTTGAAGTGCTTGTGCTATAGGCATCGCTGTTTTCACTCCAAAAGCCCTGGCTTCATAACTCGCAGTGGTAATAATGCCTCGTATTTTCTCTCTTCCTTCTATCTTGTCTACAAAATAAGAATTAAATGTTTTTTTCTTATCACTGTAAAAAACAGGAGTTACAAACGCGCCACTGTTCTCATTCATTAGTTTCGTACAGGTTCGCTCTTTGTTAAATATCTCCAGGTTACTCCGGCTTCCTACACCCATAGCTATTCCTTTGAGAGATGCATCTGCAGAACGCTCAGCAGAGGCAAAAAAACTGTCTATATCAATATGTAAAAACAAGCTATCCGCCTTTGCTATGAATATTTAGCAAAAGTATATACATTTTTAAAATTAACAGTGAAATGTATGACATATTGTCATATATTTTCTCACACTCATATAATAAATAATATTTATATATGTAATAAATATTATTTAATACTTATTTAAACATTTGTGTTATACAATTATTAGGATGGGTTTTTACAAGAAGGATAATTGATATTTTAATATCATATATAAAAGAGTGGGCACTATGTGTCTTAGGCTAAATAAGATAAAAGGAAGAGGTATGAAGTTAAATATTAAATTCTTAGTGCTTTTGTTCAGTGCAAGCATTATTTTTTCGTTATCAGGATGTGGCAATTCAAACAGTACACCTGTAGATGATGGGCCAAAAAAAGGTGAGTTAGGATATCAAACAGTATTACCTGATGGTAGAATTGGTTATGTTGATTATACAGGTGAAGAGCGTAAAGCAGTAGCAACAGTTGCACAATCAGAATACCACACTGCCAATGGGTATGGAAATACACTCTTTGACAGTGCAGATAAAAAATGTCAGAACTGTCACAATGAACTCTACGACACATGGAAAGACTCAATGCATGGAAAGGCTTGGACAGACCCTATTTTCCAGTCTAAGTTCCAGGATTTTTTACGTGTTCATATTAATAAAATTGATGAAGTCAAAGACATACAATATACTGAAAAAATGTTTCCCAACGTGGCACAGACTTGTATCAAATGTCATGCTCCCGGAGCATACTATGCAGGTGACTTTAAAGCAACTCTAGAAGTAGTTAAGAGTGGTGCTACAACGGCTGACCTCGAGGCTTCAAAAACAGCTGATCAGAGTAACTTGGCTACGGCAACTACAACCTATGATCCAACTCAGCCAGCATCTGTTGTTGCAGTGAGTCATACAAATGGCAATCTTTATAAAGCAACCTATCAGATTGGACATGAAGCAAACAATGAAGGTATCAACTGTGCATTCTGTCACAGTATTGAAACACCTAGACTTATGAAAGCCGATGGCATGGACATGGGTACGTATACATTAGCAAAAGATATGCGTGTCAGTGCACATGGACCTATAAAAGCTGCAGCGGGTACAGATTTACTCCATAATGATGATGCAACTAGTCCTGATATGAACAAATTCTTCAGACTTTGGGGACCTGAAAAATATGCTGAGTATCATGCAACACCAAAAGGTGGAGATGCCGGTACTTTTGACATTAAAAAAGTCGCGGATGGTCGTTTCACCATGACAAGTAAAGACCTTAATGGTACAGAGGGGAAAGTACACTATACTGGGGGGCCATACTATGGACCATTTGGAATTACAGGTGTCACCAATGAAAATAGTACAGATCAGACAGATAGAGTAGCACAGGTTAATCCTCATTTTGACAAAGAGGGAAACAATCACTTTGGTGAAAGCGGTAAAGGTCTATGTCTTTCATGTCACCAGCGTTCAGCAGGTGCAGCTGTACCAAAAGGTGAAGCTGGTGCAGGTCACTTTATGGAACTCTGTTCTACACAAATAGCTGTTACAACAGGTAATGACACAGCTTCAAATGACTCACTAAGCTCACCAAAATGTCAGAAATGTCACATGGAACGTATTGAAGGTACCATGCTTCATAAATGGGCAAGACCAGACTTGAAATGGACACTCGCAGATAATGATCAGCTAACAGCTGAGTTTAATCCGGACGACACAACAGTAGCCGCTGGAGATAACCCTGCGAGAGACGGCTGGTTCAATTCTCATGCATTCTTAGGTGCAAGTAAAACAGGCCATAAAACAAGTGCAACGGCAAAGATCAAAAGTGGATTTGATGGCTCAATCAATACAAGTGTTGAAGGTAATACTTTAACAGTCACTACGACATTTACAAATAAAACTGCACACATGTTCCCAGGTGCTCACCCTATGCGTCGTGTGTTAAGCCGAGTCATAGTTACAGATGGAACGGGTGCAAAGATTGATGTCGCAAGCAGCACAGGACTTTCAACATTTACAGACATTGAAAACACAGTTGTGCCACTTCAGGGTAAAGAACTTCATGAGAGTGTAACGCCAGTATCGGTACATGACAACGGAAGTGCATTACTAAGTTTCCCTGGAAAAGTGCCGGATTTAAATGGCCTTGTCGTTTCTCAAAAGTTTAATGTTACTCCAGTAACCATTCCAGGTACAGATGACACACTTGCAAAGCAAACTGTATCGCCTTCTGGTGAAACAACAGGAACTACTATTGTTGCTGCTATCGCAGAGAGTTCAGATCTTAGCAATTTTACAAGAGTTTATGGGCATGAGACAGGTAAAAAATATGATTTAGACGGTACTTCTGTATTTGTGGTTCGTCCAGGATTTGACTCAAATATGGTTGAAAGTGATAACCGTCTAAGTCCTAATGAAACAGAAACTTATACACTCACTTACGATATATCAGGTAGAACTGGTGTAAGTGCAACGTATAAAATCTACTATATGCAAAAAGGTGCAAACGGTAGATTCCCGGCTACAACCGAGGGATGGCTAGATGAAACAGTGAATGTAGATAAAAAATTCTTAATTACTGAAGTAGGTAGCTATACCAAAACACTCTAATCAATACTTCTTTATTCCACCCGCTATGGGGTGGAATAAACTAACCATATCAACTATTTTTAATTCTATACATAACCCATAAATAAATCAGACCATACGCATTTGCTTTTCTGTCTTTCCATGATACAAACTTCAAAGAGCTTCTGAATATCGTTTAATACGGTAAGCCAGTACTTTGATGTTTCATTCTCTCCTATCCAAATGCCAATGATCTCCTTCTTCCCTTCCAGTGTAATACCCAGCATAATATATACAGCAATATTTTTAACCACTCTGTCTACTCTGATCTTGAGTACAGTGGCATCCATGAAGATTATAGGATAGATAGGTTCTAATGGGCGGGATTGCCATTCATTGGCTTTCTTTATGATCTTGGAAGTAATATTGGAGATGATTTCTGTTGAGAGTTCATAACCGTACATGCCATCAAATCGTAGCCTAAGTGGAAGGTAAGTTCTTCCTGGGAAGCTGTCTGTATGACTTCTTTAAGTATGGCTTTGAACTCATTGGTAATATCATCCAAGAAGAGACGCCTCAACAGAACGTTCAGCAGAGGAAAAAAAACTGTCTATATCTACATGTAAAAACAAATAAATCTGATTTTTAGAATTTACACAGTTAGATTTACGCTCCCTCTTAACTAAAGTCCTAGTTACATCCATTCCTTCAAACTCAATCCAACCTTCTCTTTCTCAATATCTATAGATATCACTTCTATTTGGTGCAGATACTGGTTTACAGAGAGAACTTCAAGGGGATGCGAGATACGCTTTTGGCTCATTTGAGAAATATGGATCAACCCGTCATTTTTAAGACCTATGTCTACGAATGCACCAAAGTCGGCGATATTTCTTACTACACCTGAAACAATACTCCCCTCTTTTAAATATTTAATGTCAGTCATATCGTCTTTAAATGGGATAGCAGGCAACTCTTCTCTAGGGTCAAAGCCGGGTTTAGATAACTCTTTGATAATATCTTTCAGCGTCTCTTCACCCAAATCCAGTTCCTGTGAGAGGTGTTTAGTATCGGATGTATCCGATATTGTCTTTAACGCATTGGCTACACTGTAACTCTCGGGATGTATACCGGTATTGTCAAAGATACTTTCGCCTTCCCGTATGCGTATAAAACCTGCCATCTGCTCATAGGCTTTGGCTCCCAAACCTTTGACTTTAAGCAACTCTTTTTTACTCTTAAATACTCCGTTTGCTTCTCTATAGGCTATGATGCTCTTCGCAAGTTTTGGTCCGACACCTGCTACAAAGGAGAGCAGCGAAACAGAAGCAGAGTTGACATCAACCCCCACACGGTTTACCAAATCTTCCACTCCCTCATGCAGCTTTCTCTCTAAGAGTTTCTGATCCACATCATGCTGGTACTGCCCAATGCCCAGTGACTTGGGGTCTATCTTCACCAATGCCGCCATAGGGTCTCTGACACGCCCTGCTATGGAAATAGCTCCTCTTACGGTCACATCAAGATCAGGGTACTCTTCAGAGGCTATCTTGGATGCCGAGTAAACAGAGGCTCCCGCTTCTGATACTACCGTATATTTGAGCGCACCGTGGAGTTCTTTATTGATTTTTGCAAAGAATTCCTGTGTCTCTTTGGAGGCCGTACCATTACCTATTGCCACCCCTTTGATCGCATATTTTTCAACCAAACCCAAAACCACTTTTCGAGATCCCTCATAGTCACTTCTTGGTGGAGTGGGGAAAATAAGCGCATCTTCAAGATATCTGCCATTTTCATCCAGTACTGCAAGCTTGCATCCCGTTTTATAAGCAGGATCAACTCCTAAGAGTACCTTTTGGGTGACAGGAGGGGTCATCAGAAGCTGTGTCAAATTCTTTCCAAAGACACCAATAGCTGCCAGGTCTGACTTCTCTTTGAGCAGTGCAAACACCTCCCTTTCTACAGAGGGGAAAAGCAAACGCTTCAACCCGTCTTGATACGCTTCAAAAAGCAGTATTTTCGCACTGCCCATATGTTCTTTGAGTTTATAACGCTTAAGCGTATCCAAATACCGTGTTGTATCTATGGTTAGTTTGACAGAGAGCTGTTTCTCTTTTTCTCCACGCTTGATGGCAAGATATCGGTGAGAAGGGACAAAAGATATCTTCTCGGAATGATTTTTATAGTTTTTATATACACCCTGATCATCAAACGCTTTGGCAGGTTTAACTTCAAGCATACCGTGTCTCAATAGCATATCTCTTACGATAGTACGCTCTTTTGGGCTATCAGCGTATCTTTCTGCAACGATATCCTGCGCGCCCTTGATTGCATCTTGCAAAGACTTGACATTTCCCCTAACAAACTCTTTGGCTTTAGATTCAAATACTTCTTTACTTAATGTAGCTGAATGCAAGATATTTGCCAAAGGCTCCAAACCATTTTCAATAGCAATGGAAGCCCGTGTGTTCCTCTTTTCCTTATAGGGTCTGTAAATATCTTCAAGTTCTGTCATTGTCTGTGCGTGTTGGATACTGTTTTGGAGCTGCACAGTAAGGAGTTCTTTTTCAGTAAGAAGATTGACGATCTCCTCTTTTCTATCAAGGAGTCTTCTCATGCTCATATAAATCTCATGAAAATCACGAAGTGTGTCGTCACTTGCGCCTCCCGTCATCTCCTTGCGATACCGCGAGATAAAAGGGATGGTAGCACCATCATTCAGGAGCTTTATAATATTTTTAATTGATTGCGGATCGAGTATGGTTTTTTTACTTAATAATAATATGAGGTTATGATTCATGGGCTGTAGTTACTTTTATTGTTCTGCGTCAAACTATAGATGTCAAGATACGATCATCAATAAAGACTTACCAGATTATACAGTATTGAGCTGCACAATTAGCTAATATAGGAGTTATGGCTCATGCGAATATTTTTTGTCATTTTTCAAAAAGGAAAATCGCGTCTTGACATAGATAGAAATAATGTAAATTTGGAAAGCATAAAGCATGTTATCATCAAAGGTGGAGCACTTGATAAAAAATATAACGAAACAGAATATTATGTCCAAAATAATGCCTATTTCCAACCTAATGACATTAGTAATCGTTATCTAACTCCATGTATCTCTTAGAAACATTACACTTATATATTTTTATCATTATGAAGAGAATTTTGATATACTATAACTATTAGAATATCATAATAAAAAGACGCCATGTTCCTTTGGTCAGTAGTCTTGTGTGTACGGAAAGCTATCTATTTCCCGTATAAATTCCCCTTTATTTTTCAAGCTGAAGCTTGAGAAAAAGTCAAAAAATAAAATGAGGTAAACCCCATGGCAATTAATGCAATCCCGGTGGACCAACGAGTCATAGATATCGATTCACGACGCTTCGCTTCTATTGAAAAAGCGCTAGTTGAACTAATTACCAACTGCGATGATAGCTATGCACGGCTTGAAAAGACGGCCACACGAGTCAGTGGCCTGATTCGTGTTCAGTATGAGCGGCATCAAGGAGGCGCATTACTTGTTGTCACTGACCAAGCTGAAGGGATGTCGTTTAAGCAAGCTTGTTCCATTTTGGCCTATGGCGGGGCGCATAGTCCCCTGGCGCTTGGAAAAGGTAGTGGGCGAGGTTATTTCGGGCGCGGCCTTAAACAGGCGATCTACGGTCTGGGTTACGGCTGGATCGAGACCATACATGACGGGCGGTTTTCCCGCATTGAACTGTTTCGGGGCGAAAACGGTGGTTACCTCTACGACGACGGGAGTGGTGACAGGCCAGCAAATCAAAGCGATTACAACCGTCTAGGTATTGTCGCTTGCGGTACCCAAGTGAGCATCGTCATTGAAAACACGCAAGTGAACATATCACAATTTAGAACCGTAGTGCGATCAGTGTCGAACAATATCTATCTGCGCGACATGCTAACACGGCGAAATGTGGAGCTAGTGAGCCTGCAGCAGGGCCAAGAAGTGGAGCGCATCACAAGGGTACAATATGAAGAACCGCCACACACTGTGCTGCTGGGTCCCGATGAAGCCGGGAAATTTGTTTATGAAAAAGAAGCCTACACGTTCACTCTCACCCTCAAGCGTGCCCTAAATACGGAACTGACCCTAAGGGGTGATGAACGAACCAATGGACTATTGATTCTCTCGGGCACGGCGGTACTGGACTGCCAACTCTTTGCGTACGAGAACCAGGTGGGGACAGAGTATCTTTTTGGTACAGTTCACTGCGAAGCTCTGATCGAAAAACTCGGACAGGGCTTGCCCATTATCAGCGATGAAAGAGAGGGGCTCAATCTCAAAGAGGCCTTTGTAACAGCGTTTTCTGAGGCTGTAAGCAAAATGATTGCACCTTTTGTGTTGGCGGAGAGAGAAAAATTAAAGCATCTCGAACGAGCCACAATTTCAGGGCGAACCGATCAAATGATCGAGCATCTGCTGCAGGTTATGAATCGTGCAGCCATTCAAGACATGGGCATCTTACTGCCAGCGTTTGAAATGCAAACCAATAGTATAAATGAGACAGAAAATCCGGCACCCTTGCGTTTTAGCACCCCTTTTTATTATCGTAAGCCCAATTACCCTTTCCATGTCACCTTACTTATCGATCCTGAACAGTTTGCCAGCGACGAAATTCTCACTTTCGATTATAAACTGCCCGAATCTATGCACATCGAACCTGCACCAACAGAAATCCCGTTTGGAGAAATAGATGAAATGCAAGGTATCAAATGGACCGTTGTAGGTGACACAATAGGAGAACGCGCAGAGATCACTGTACGAACGGAAAACTATTGGGCCTGGTGTGAGATCATCATAGCAGAACAGGCATCTACACATCATTACGGCACATCGGGCCGTTCCTCAAAAAGAGTGGTACGACAAAGAGATCACGGTGCAGCTATGTTCACAGGATATGAATTTCGCAATCTTGGTAATGATCTCGAACGGGCCATCTACAGCCCAAGTGAACGAAAAATCATCATCAATACCGGTGCACCGACCGTCCAGCTCTATCTTGATGGCCGGGGACATTTTCGTGATACCGCCAGGCTGTTGCTGGCAGAACTTTTTATGGGACCGTTCATAATTCTGTGTCAATCGGGTAAAATAACAAATACCCAAGGAATGACATATGAAGATAGAAGTAGATGTAGAGCAATTTGCTCGTGATATCAAAGCCGGTAAAGGCATTAGTGGTTCGGATGGAGCATTA
>JACDJC010000865.1_pt1 | contig 30708 bp, 20 predicted proteins | sample 7454191 | NCBI WGS metagenome assembly JACDJC01 (sample SAMN14253291, study PRJNA609438) | sludge metagenome | isolation source: sludge after 25d culture with pyrite and EDTA | collected 2018-12-20
GAGGTGCCCCAATGACTGAAATTCAACACATTCTGCCCGTTTCCGGGATGACCTGCGCCAACTGCGCCGCCAACATCGAGCGCACCGTCGGCAAGCTTGACGGGGTGGCGGCGGTCAATGTCAACTTTGCCAGCGAGCAGGCGGCGGTGACCTTTGATCCGGCCGAGGTGGATCTGGCCCGGATTGTGGCCCAGATCGAAAAGGGCGGTTTTCGGGTGCCGGTGGAACGGGTCACGTTGCCGCTGTTGGGGATGACCTGCGCCAACTGCGCCGCCAACATCGAGCGTACGTTGAACCGCAAGCTGCCCGGCGTGGTGGACGCGTCGGTGAATTTTGCCAGCGAACAGGCCCAGGTGGCCTATGTGCCGTCCCTGGTGAGCATCGACGACATGGTGGTCGCCATCCGCAAGGCCGGCTACGACGCCATTGTCCCGGCGGACCTGGACAAACGGCCCGATGCCGAACAGGCGGCCCGGGACCGGGACATCCGGGACCAAACCCGCAAGTTTTGGGTCGGCGTGATTTTTGCGTTGCCGCTGTTCTTGTGGTCCATGGGCCGGGACTTTGGTCTCCTGGGGGCTTGGAGCCATGCGGCCTGGGTGAACTGGGCCTTTCTGGCCCTGGCCACCCCGGTGCAGTTTTACACCGGCTGGGACTTTTACCGGGGCGCTTTCCAGAGCCTGCGCAACGGCACGGCCAACATGGACGTACTGGTGGCCATGGGCTCTTCGGTGGCCTATTTCTACAGTCTGGCGTTGATGGTGGCCCCCGGCCTCGGCCACCACGTGTACTTCGAGACCTCGGCGGTGATCATCACTTTGATCAAGCTGGGCAAGATGCTCGAGGCGCGGACCAAGGGGCGCACCGGCGCCGCCATCCGCAAGCTGATGGACCTGCGGCCCAAGATGGCCACGGTGGTGCGCCACGGCGAGGAGCGCGAAATCCCCCTGGCCCAGGTCCAGGTGGGGGACACCGTGGTGGTGCGTCCCGGCCAGGCCGTGCCGGTGGACGGCGACGTGACCGAGGGGCAGACCAGCATCGACGAGTCCATGATCAGCGGCGAGTCGATCCCGGTGGACAAGGAAGTGGGCGACCGGGTGGTGGGGGGTACGATGAACCAGCAGGGACTGATCCGCTTCACGGCCCGGCGGGTGGGCAAGGACACGGCCCTGGCCCAGATCATCCGCCTGGTGCAGGAGGCCCAGGGCAGCAAGGCGCCGATCCAGTCGTTGGCCGACCGGGTGGCGGCGGTGTTCGTGCCGACAGTAATCGTGACGGCCTTCGCGGTCTTCGGCCTCTGGTGGGCGGTGGGCGGCGAGTTCGTCCCGGCCATGGTACGCATGGTGGCGGTGCTGGTCATCGCCTGCCCCTGCGCCCTGGGGCTGGCCACCCCCACGGCCATCATGGCCGGCACCGGCAAGGGGGCCGAGCAGGGGATCTTGTTTAAGACCAGCGCGGCTTTGGAGACCCTGGCGCGGCTGGACACGGTGGTGCTGGACAAGACCGGCACCATCACCGAGGGACGGCCCCGGGTCACCGACCTCAAAGTTTTTGCCGCCGACCTGGACGAAGACCGACTCTTCGCCTTGGCCGCCGGGGTGGAGCAGGGCTCCGAGCACCCCCTGGGCAAGGCCATCGTGGCCGAGGCCCGCCAGCGGGGGCTTGACCTGCCGTCGGTGACGGCCTTCAAGGCCCATGGCGGCGCCGGGGTGGAAGGGCGCATCGACGGCCGCGTCATCCGGGTGGGCAAGCCGAACTGGTTCCGCGACACCGATATCGATCTGAGCGCCGTCGCCGCGGCCATCGAAGCCCTGGCCCGCGAGGGCAAGACGGTGATGGTGGCGGCCGACGAAAAGGATGTGCTGGGCGCCATCGCCGTGGCCGATACCCTCAAGGCCGAGTCGGCCGACGCGGTGGAATCTCTCCTCCGACAGCATCTGCACGTGGTGATGCTCACCGGCGACAACCGGGCCACCGCCGAGGCCATCGCCGCCAAGGTGGGCATCGCGGAGATCGAGGCGGAAGTGCGGCCCGAGGACAAGGCGGCCACCGTGGAACGCCTCCAGAGCGACGGGCGGGCCATCGCCATGGTGGGCGACGGCATCAACGACGCCCCGGCCCTGGCCCGGGCCGACGTGGGCATGGCCATCGGCACCGGGGCCGACGTGGCCATCGAGACCGCCGACGTGATCCTGTCCTCCGGCAGCCTGGCCGGCATTCCCCGGGCCGTGGCCCTGAGCCGCGCCACCTTGAGGACCATCCGCCAGAACCTGTTCTGGGCCTTCGCCTACAACGTGGTCCTGATCCCCGTGGCCGCCGGCGTCCTGGCGCCCCTGGAGGCCGCCCCCGCCTTCCTGCGCCAGCTCCACCCCATCCTGGCGGCCCTGGCCATGAGCCTGAGCAGCGTCACGGTGGTGTCCAACAGCCTGCGGTTGTACCGGTCGCGGTAGGGGGGCAGGTTCGAGGTTCAAGGTTGAAGTCCAGCGCAGCGAGCGTCCCCGCTGTCATCCCGAGGAGCACCGGCCCCCTCCCCACTGTCATTCCGAGGAGCGCCGGCCCTCTCCCCACTGTCATTCCGAGGAGCGTTAGCGACGAGGAATCTCTCCGCAATTATCACCACTTTCCGCCGTATCCTCAACTGCAGATTCCTCACCCCACCTCCGGTGGGATTCGGAATGACACGGAAAAGGCTGACGCGGGATTCGGAATGACACGGAAAAGGCTGACGCGGGATTCGGAATGACACGGAAAGGGCTGACGTGGGATTCGGAATGACACGGAAAAGGCTGACGGGGGATTCGGAATGACACGGAAAAGGCTGACGCGGGGTTTGGAATGACACGGGAGGGCGAATGTTCGCAATGACACGGGAAGGGGGGAGCCTGGGTCATCAGGCGGAAGAAACCCGAAGCCATTCGAATAACCCGTAACCGATGTACTTTATTTACATTCAAGTGTACATATGATATAAGAATGTACATTATCCATCTGCATCTGCCAGGCTATCAAATTGCAGATAAACAGGATACCGGGGTTGCAACCGGTTGACGGGCTGTTTTAAAGGGGGCGACATGGAGGAAGTCAGCGTCAAGGAAGCCAGAGAGAGGATCAGCCTGCTGCTGGATCGCACCCAAAAGGGTGAGGAGATCCTGATTTCAAGGCGCGGCAAAAAGGTTGCCAGGCTGGTGCCTGTCGGTGTTTCAGAAAAGCGCCTGCCTGATCTGAGCGCTTTCAGGGCATCGATTGCCGTCAACGGGGCTTCCTTGAGCCAGACAGTCGTCGATTCGCGAGACATGGAGCGATACTGATGATCACGGCGGACAGGCAATTGGCCAAGGCCGCCGAACTGCTTGATTTGGATGTTGTTTTGGTTGCTTGAAAAGGGCAGGGAAACATCCTCGCAATTGCCGCCGCCTCCCGCCATATCCCCAACTGCAGATCCCTCACCTTCGTTCGGAATGACAGCGGAAAAAGGGTGTCATTCCGAGGAGCGTTAGCGACGAGGAATCTCTCCGTAATTGTCACCACTTTCCGCCGTATCCTCAACTGCAGATTCCTCACCTTCGTTCGGAATGACACTGGAGCACAGTAAAAGCTTGAACCGCGAAGGTCGCCAAGGACGCCAAGACCGCGAAGAAAAACTGTTTTTTGTTGGCCCAAAGGGCCAAAAAGAAACGTCTTGGCGTCCTTCGATGGCGTAGTGAGCGAAGCAAACGGGCGGTTCAAAAAGATGGCACCGCGTCTCCCCACCGCCGGCCTTCCCGGCGCCCCGGCTTTTCTATCGTTTCCCTCCCCGTTTTCTGCTATCCTCCCGCTACTTTCAGCCAGGACAAGACCGGTTTCGACAACCCAGGAGGCCCCATGACCATCGAGGAAATCAAGGCAGGCGATCTGAACCCCCAAACCTTCATTGAAGACCAGTGCCGTTCCATTTCCGAGCAAGTCGGCGCAACCAAGGCCGTCAACGCCCTCTCCGGGGGGGTGGACTCCTCGGTGACCACCCTCCTGGCGCACCGTGCCCTGGGCGACCGGCTGCTCACCTACTTCATCGACAACGGGCTGATGCGCCAGGGCGAGCCGGCGGCGGTGGTGGCGGCCATGGGGGATCTCGGCGTGCCGGTGACCCTGGTGGACGCCCGGGAGGAGTTCTTTGCGGCCCTGGCGGGCAAGATCGATCCCGAGGAGAAGCGCCAGGCCATCACCGACACCTTCTACAAGACCGTCTTCGGCCGGCTGGTACGGGAGAGCGGTGCCTCGAGCCTGCTGCAAGGCACCATCTACACCGATGTGGAAGAGACGGTGGCCGGTATCAAGCGGCAGCACAACATCCTGGCTCAACTGGGCATCGACACCGAAGCGGCCTACGGCTACAAGGTGGTGGAGCCGCTGATCCAGTTGCGCAAGACCGGGGTGCGCGCCGTGGGCAAGGCCCTGGGCATGCCGGAAGCGATGTACAACCGTCCCCCGTTTCCCGGACCGGCCCTGGCCGCCCGGGTCATCGGCGAAGTGACCCCGGCGCGCATCGAGCGGGTCCGCGCGGCCACGGCGGTGGTGGAGCAGGAGCTGGCCGGGGTGAACGCCTTCCAGTACCTGGCCATCCTGCACGAGGACCGGGTGACGGGCATGCGCGAGGGCAAGCGCGATTACGGCTGGCAGATCGAGATCCGCTGCTGGGACAGCGAAAATGCCGTCATCGCCACCCCCACCGAGCTGCCCTTCGAGCAACTGCTCAAGATGGCCCGGCGCATCACCGCCGAAGTGCCCGGGGTGGTGAGCGTCACCTACAACATCACGGCCAAGCCCCCCTCGACCATCGAGGCGGTGTGAAAATCCCTTGGCGAGGGGCGGGAGAGTGGTAAAAAACTTGCACCGCGAGGACGGGGACAAAATAATATTCACCACAGAGACACAGAGGTCACAGAGAAAAACTGTTTTTATTGGCCCGGAGGGCCAAAAAGATCAATACTCTGTAATCTCTGTGCCTCTAGCGAGCGCCAGCGAGTGGATGGTGAAAAATTTATAGCTCACCACGGAGACACAGAGGACACAGAGGAAAACGGGTTTTTGTTGGCCCGAAGGGCCAAAAAGACATTCCTTGGCGGTCTTTCTTTGCGGTCTTTGCGATCTTGAGTGAGCGCAGCGAGCGGGCGGTTCAAAAATACGATCCTCGTAACGAGCGAGCGGTCGGGTGCCCCCCACACTGTCATCCCGAGAAGCGCCAGCGACGAGGGATCTCTCCGCAATTGGCACCACTTCCCGCCGGATTCAAAACCGCAGATTCCTCACATCCGTTCGGGATCACACGGGAGGAAGGGACCCGGAATGCGCGGAAAAGAGGGGCGTTGTCCCGCACACCGCAGGTCCGGGCGACGCGGCCAAAGATGGCCGAAAGATCATTGACGTCAGAAGTATGGAATTCGTATGATGGATGCATACTTTCTGAACGCGGTCGGCGAACCGATGATGTCATCGCGGCGGATTTTCTCATCGGTGGCCATGCCACGGTCCAGTGCGACCGCCTTCTCACCCGCGACAGGGGATTCTACAAAACCTACTTCACGCCGCTTGCGCTGATGATCGACCGTTAGACTGGTCTGATTCGCTTTTTTTTCTTTGCGCCCCTGGCATTTTCGGGGGCTTGAAAACCCAATCGCACCCGATCCGCCTTGCCACCGAGAACCGGGAGGCTTTCATGAAACGCACCCTCAAATGGATTGCTATCATCGTGGCCGTGGTCGTCGTCTTGGCGGCCGCTGCGGTGGTGATCGTTCCCCGCGTCGTGGACTTGAACCGCTTCAAGCCGCGCATCGAAAAGCAGATCAGCGATGCCACGGGGCGGCCCTTTACCCTGGGCGGAGAGATCCGCCTGTCTCTTTTTCCCCGGGCCGGGATCGTGCTGGATGATTTGCGCCTGGGCAATCCGGCCGGCTTCAGCCAAGGGGATTTCGTTTCGATAAAATCCTTTGAACTCCAGGTCGAGTTGTTGCCGCTGCTGTCCAGAAACCTGGTGGTGGAGCGATTCGTGATGGATTCACCGCGAATCCTTCTGGTCAGAAACAAAAAGGGCCGCGCCAACTGGGGCAGTGTGGCCGGGGCCGCCAGGAAAGTGCCGGCGGCGCCGGATGCGGCCAGGGTCGAAGCGGAGCTGTCCGCGGCGGGGCTGCCCATCCAATCCCTGGCCGTGGGGGAGTTCGACATTGGAAACGGGCATCTCGTCTACCTGGATGAACGCACCGGCGCCCGCAACGAAGTGTCGGCCCTCAACCTGCGACTGGAGGAAATTTCCCTGGACCGGCCCATCGGCGTCGACTTGTCGGCCATGCTGGACGGCCTGCCGGTGACCGTGACCGGTCAAGTGGGACCCGTGGGAAAGGAACTCGGTTTGCAGCCGATACCGCTGGATCTGCAGGTCGCCGCCTTCGATGAGCTCAAGATCCAACTTGACGGCCGCCTGGAAAACCTCTCCTCCGAACCGGGTTTTGATCTGAAGGTGGACCTGGCGCCCTTTTCGCCGCGGAAGCTCCTGGCGGCCCTGGGACAACCCTTTCCCGTTCAGACCACCGACGCCAACGCTTTTTCCCGGTTGGCCTTGACGGCCGGCGTTCAGGGAACGGGCACGGCGGTGTCCGTTGCCGAGGGCGTTTTGACGCTGGATGATGCCACGGCCCGGTTTTCCCTTCAGGCCAAGGCCTTGGAAAAACCCGCCGTGGTGTTTGACCTGAAGCTGGACGCCATCGATGTGGACCGCTACCTGCCTGTTCCGTCCCCGGCCTCGCCGGTCGCGGGAGGAGGGGCGTCGGCGGTTGCGCCAGGGCCCGACTATGGGCCGTTGCGCAAGCCGGAGATCGACGGCGCCCTTCACATCGGCGAACTCAAAGTCAGCGGTGGCACCATCCGGGATATCGCCCTCAAGGTAACCGGCCGAAAGGGTCGCTATGGGTTCCATCCATTTTCAGCGGCTCTCTATGGGGGCAGCCTGTCGGGCAATGGAGTTTTTGATGTGCAGGGCAACACCCCTCGCACCAGCGTGGACCTGAACCTGAAAAACATCCAGGCCGGGCCGTTGCTGGTGGATTTTGCCAAAAAGGATCTGCTGGCGGGGACGCTGAATGCTGTGGTGACCCTGAGCATGGCCGGTGATACGCCGGCGCGAATCAAGCCGACCCTCAATGGCAAGGGCAATTTGAGATTCAGTGACGGGGCCATCAAGGGCATCGACCTGGCCGGCATGGCCCGCAACATCCAATCGGCTTTCGGCCTGGCCGAAACACCCGCCCAGCGGCCAAGCACCGACTTCTCCGAGCTGAATGTGCCCTTCACGCTGACCAACGGCCGGTTTTACACCCCGGATGCCAGCCTCGTTTCGCCTTTCCTGCGCCTCAGCGCGAAGGGCTCGGCCCACCTGGTGCAAGAGAGCCTCGATTTTCGGGTGGAACCCAAGGTGGTGGCCACCATCAAAGGGCAGGGGGATACGACGGAGAGAAGCGGGTTGATGGTGCCGGTGCTGGTCTCGGGCACCTTCGCCAAGCCCACCTTCCGCCCGGACCTGGAAGGCCTTGCCAGGCAGCGCCTCCAGGAGGCCATCAGTGATCCGACGAAACTCAAGGAGACCCTGGGGCGGGACAAGCAGTCCCTGGAGTCCCTCAAGGAACAAGGCCGGAGTCTATTGAAAGGATTGGGGATCGGCAATTAGCGGCGGGAATTGTTTCTTGGCGCTTGCCGTTGCCCCTCAAGATCCATCCCCCACGGCTCCCTCGCCCGCCAAGTCACTTCACCGACGGATCAGGACGGATCTGGCCGATGGCCGGTTGCCACCATTAGGTCCACAAAAGATCCGCCGATTCTTCAGCCCTCCTGGTCGCATTGACATTCCCGCCACTAGTCCTTAATTTATCGGTTTTTCGTATGGTCGGAATAGGCGCAACTGCCTTCAATTGTTCTCAGATATCGATTTCGCTTGACCGAACTGCGCGTATAAATTATACAAAGAACATTAAATGAATAAATCTTTTACTTTATAAATAAAATTCAGGGGATTTGGCTTCATGGGGATTCAAGAACGAAAGGAAAGAGAGAAGGAGCGGCGACGCCAGCAAATCATTGTGGCCGCCAAGCGGGTTTTCTCAGAGCGTGGGTTTAACCGGGCCACCATGGAGGACATCGCCAAGGAAGCCGAGCTGAGCCCTGGAACACTCTATCTTTACTTCAAAAACAAGGAAGAACTGTACGCCTCCCTTTCATTGCGGATCCTCCAGTACCTCAATATTCGGGTCGGCCACGTCCGCGATGAAAAGAGCCCTCCGGAAAAAAAGCTGAACGATCTCATCGAAGCGATGTACGATGTCTACGCCTTCGATCCACTGATTCTCATCAACATGTTTCACCTCCAGTCCAGCGAGACCCTCAAGAACCTGTCACCGGAATTGATGGAGGAAATCGAAGATCTCTCCCGGAAATCCATCGGCGCGATATCCTCGATCTTCAAGGAAGGCATTGAAAAAGGTGTCTTCGTGGACCGGCATCCAGTGGCGCTGGCGGATATTTTCTGGGCCCTGTTTTCAGGGGTCATCCTCTGGAACACCAGCAAGCGCATCATCGATACCCGCAAGGACTACCTCATGGAGACGCTCAAAGCCGCCTTCGAGGTTTTCGGGCGTGGGGTGACGCACAACGCCGTTGCTGCCGTGCAGTGAGACATCTACTCACAGAGGCCTGCCGAAGAGGCGGGTGATCTCATCCACATCGAAGCCGGGCCATGCCACGGCCCGGCCTTCGGCCTCGGCCTGGATGCCGCTTTCGGCCTCGGTGATTTCCCCGATATCGGTGGCCCGGATCCCCGCGGCCGCCAACTGTCGGCACAGACTGCCGGCTTCCTCGGGCCGACAGCAGATCAACAGGCTGCCCGAGCCGATGAGCCCCATGGGATCGATCCCCATCAAGGAACAAATCTGAAGGGTTTCGTCAAAGAACGGAATCCGGTCGACGAAAAGCCGCAGCCCGCATCGGCCTGCGGACGCCAACTCGCGCGCGGCGGTGGCGAGCCCCCCCTCGGTGACGTCGTGCAGCGCACTGACACCGGCGTGGTCACGGCAGACCGCCGCTTCAGGCAACACCGAGATTGCCTGCGCCAGATCCCGGGCCCGGGCCAGCACGGTCTCGGGCAGGCCCCGACGCTGGAGTTCCCCGGCGAATTCGCCGGCGATGATGGCGGTTCCTTCCACGGCAATCGCCTTGGTGAGCAGAAGTCGGTCGCCGGTGCGGATCTGGCGCTTGTCGATGAGATGGCCCCGCATCACGGTGCCGATCATGGTGCCGTTGACCACCGGTCGGCTGACGGCATCGGTGATTTCGGTGTGCCCCCCGCACAGGACGATGTCATTGGCGCGGCATACCCCCGTCAAGTCGGAAAAAACCTGATGGATCTCGCCGGCGGTGATTCCGGGGGGAAACAGCAACGTGGTGAGCAGCCAGCGGGGAACCGCTCCGGCGGTGGCCATGTCGTTGGCGTTGACCAGCACGGCGTAGTGACCGATGTGGGTGGTGACGAAGGTGATGGGATCGCTGGTGAGCACCAGGGTGTCGGCGTCACCGGTATCCACGGCCGCGGTGTCCTGGCCGATGCCTGGAGGGATCACCAGGGACGGATCCGGGGTTTGAAACTCCGCCAGAAAGCGCTCCAGCAGGTCGTTGGGCAGTTTGCCGGGCGGCAGCGCCACATCGAGGCGGATGGCCTCCCACAGTTGTGCCAGGGAATCCACCGCGTAGTGACAGGCAAAGGGCGGATTGCCGCCCACGTGGGCCGTCACCGCGCCGGCCCGGTGCCCGGCCTCGATGTCGAAGACGAAATCTCCCACCACCAGCACTTCTTCCACCGGCACCCCGAAATGAGCGGCGGCCAGATGGACCCCGTCTCCGCTGGGCTTGGGGGCCACCGGCGTGTCACGGGTGATGAGTACCGAAAAGATGTCCGGCTCGATGTGCGGGAAATTTTCCAGCGCCCGCTCCACCGCCCGCCGACTGTTGCGGGTGAGGATACCGCAGGGGATGCGGTGGGCGATGAGGCGGCGCACCAGGGGCTCGGCTCCCAGGGCAGGCTCGGAAAGGGCCGCGGCGGCCATCTCATGGGCCTCCAGGATCCGATGGGCCCGGCGCAGGGCTTCCACTGAGTCCATGGCCTGGATGAATTCCAACACCGGCCGGTCCGGCGGACAGTCGATTTCCCGACGGATGGCGCCAAAGTCCAGGGCGCCGGGGCGGGTAAGGGTGCCGTCGAAATCGAAGAGGACGGCAGCGATGCGGCAGGATCGGACCATCACGAGGATTTCTCCGCCGGAGCCCCCGGCTCGAAGAGGGATCGGCTCATTTCCTGAAGTTTGTACTTTTGCACCTTGCCGCTGGCCGTGAGGGGATACTGGTCCACGAAAGCCACGTGGCAGGGGATCTTGTAGCGGCTGATGCGGCCCCGGCAGAAATCCCGGACGTCCTCGGCCGTCAAGTCGGCGTCGGCCTTGGGGATGATGAAAGCGCCCACCTCTTCGCCGTATTTCACGCTGGGCACCCCCACCACCTGAACATCGGCCACCCCTTCCAGGGAAAAGAGAAACTCCTCGATTTCCCGCGGGTAGATGTTTTCCCCGCCGCGGATGATCATGTCCTTGTGACGGCCCGTGATGGACAGGTAGCCCTCGGCGTCCATCACCCCCAGGTCCCCGGAGTGGAGCCAGCCGTCTTCATCGATGGCCGCCGCCGTGGCTTCGGGCAGATTGTAGTAGCCTTTCATCACCGAGTAGCCCCGGCAACAGATTTCTCCCTGACGTCCAGGGGGCAGGGCGTCGCCGGTTTCCGGATCCACGATGCGCACCTCGACGTGGGGCATGGGGCGTCCCACGGTTTCGGTGCGCCGTCGCAGGTCGTCGTCGGGCAGGGTCTGGGTGATCACCGGCGAGGCTTCGGTCAAGCCGTAGCAGATGGTGATCTCGGTCATGTGCAGCCGCTCCATCACCGCCTGCATCACCCGCACCGGGCAAGGGGAGCCGGCCATGATGCCGGTGCGCAGGCTGGAAAAGTCGAATTTGGAAAATAGCCTGTGGTCCAGCAGGGCGATGAACATGGTGGGCACCCCGTACAGGGCGGTGCAGCCTTCGGCTTCCACACTGGCCATGACCTGGATGGGATCGAATTTTTCCAGGATCACCAGGGCCGCCCCGTGGGTCACGGCGCCCAGCACCCCCATCACGCAGCCGAAGCAGTGAAACAGGGGCACGGGCAGGCAGATGCGGTCCTTTTCGGTGAACCGCTGGTTTTCGCCCACCCAGAAGCCGTTGTTGGCGATGTTGGCGTGGGTGAGCATCACCCCCTTGGGAAAGCCGGTGGTGCCGGAGGTGTACTGCATGTTTACCACGTCGTCGGCGTCCAGTTCGGCCTGACGCCGGCGGTAGGTCTCGGCGTCGGTCATGGGCGCCAGGGCCATCACCTCGGGAATGGTGTACATGCCGCGGTGTTTTTCCTGGCCGAGGAAGAAGACCCGCTTGAGGCGCGGAAACGATGCGCTGGAAAGGTAGCCGCGGGGCTGGGTGCGCAGCTCCGGCAGCAGTTCGTAGACCGTGGCCAGGTAGTCGATGTCCTGATAACCATCGATGAGAAAGAGGTTTTCGGCTTCGCTCTGGCGCAGCAGGTAGGCCAGCTCATCGCGTCGGTAGTTGGTGTTGACCGTCAGCAGGACCGCGCCGATCTTGGCCGTGGCAAACTGCAGGGCCACCCAGTAGGGGATGTTGGTGGCCCAGGCGGCCACCTTCTCACCCCGGCCGATGCCCAGGGCCATCAGACCCCTGGCCAGACGGTCCACCAGGTCCGCGAATTGTCGGTAGGTCAGGCGAAAATCACGGTCCACATAAATCACCGCTTCCCGGTCGCCGAAACGGGCGACGGTGTCGTCGAGGATCCGGCCCAGGGTGGACGAGAGCAGGCCGTTGGGTTGATGGGGGCTGGCTTCCGGCATAAAAAACTCCTGAGAATGTGTCATCGGCGATTCACCCCGGCTACTCGGGGATGTAGAGCACGGCGTAGATGGCCGCCGGCGCCGATCCGGCGCAGCTCACCCAGTGGGGCACCACCGAGTTGTAGTAGATGCTGTCGCCCACGGCCAGACGGTAGGTTTCCCGGCCGTAGATGACCTCTACCTGGCCGGCGGTGACCACGAACCACTCCTCGCCTTCGTGGGAGGAGAGCCGGGGGGCCTTGGCCGACTCGGGCAGCAGCTCCACGTAAAACGGTTCCATGTGCCGATCGGTTTTGCCCCGTCCCAGGGAATGGAAGCGCATGGTCTGGGGTCGGTCCTTGGCCCGCAGCATGTGCAGCTCGGCACTGCGCTCGGCGCCGCGGACGATGAGCGGATCCTGGCTGATGTGGTCGTCGACGAGGGTCCCCAGGCGCACGCCCAAAGCCCGGGCCACCTTGAGCAAGGGACCGATGGATGGATAGACGTCGTCGTCCAGGAGGCCCTGAAGAAAGGGTAGGTCCAGGCCGGTGCGTCGGGACAGTTCCGTGATGTCCAGGTGCCGATCCGCCAGCATCTTTTCGATGCGCTGGCCGATGTGCAGGGTTTTCATCGGTTGATCTCCATTGGTAGAAAATTGAGGGTGGCAAAATAGTCGGCCACCGTTTCCGCACGACGGATCAGCTCCACCGTGCCGTCGGCGCGCAGCAGCAGTTCCTGGGGCCGCAACTGGCCGTTGTAGTTGAAGCCCATGGAATGGCCATGGGCCCCGGTGTCGTGGATCACCAGGAGGTCGCCGTCGTCGATGGGGGGAAGCTCCCGCTGGATGGCGAACTTGTCGTTGTTTTCGCACAGGGCGCCCACCACGTCCACCGTCTGACGACGAGGGTCGCCGGCCTTGGCCGGCACCGTAATGTGATGGTAGGCCCCATACATTCCCGGCCGCATCAGGGCCGTCATCGAGGCATCCACGCCGATGTAGGTCCGGTAGGTGTCCTTGCGGTTGATGGCCCGGGCCACCAGGGCGCCGTGGGGGCCGGTGACAAAACGACCGCTCTCCATGAACAGGCGCGGGGCATACCCCTGGGCGGTGGCAAACCCCTCGATCTCGGCCTGGATCCGCTGGGCCATGGATTTCAGGTCCAGCGGGGGGTCGTCCGGACGATACGGGATGCCCAGTCCGCCGCCCATGTTGATGAATCCGAAGCGGATGGACAAGGACCGGCTCACCCGGGTGACGATGTCCAGCAGCATCGCCACGGTCTGAACCATGTAGTCGGCGTTGCGCTCGTTGCTGGCCAGCATGGTGTGCAGCCCGAAACGTCGGGCCCCGCGGTCCATGGCGGCGCGGTAGGCGTCCACGATCTGGTCGTGGGCCACACCGTACTTGGCCTCCACCGGGTTGCCGATGATGCTGTTGCCGGTGCGCCGGGCCCCGGGATTGTAACGGAAACAGATCTCCTCGGGCATCTGGGGGACCTTGGGCACCAGGGTGATGTCATCCAGATTCAAAAGGCATCCGCCGTCCAGGGCGGCCACCCGGAAATCCTCGGTGCTGGTGTTGTTGGAAGTGAACATGATGTCATCGGGGCCGGCACCGATGCGTCGGGCCAGGATCAATTCGGTGATGGAAGAACAGTCGAATCCGAACCCTTCCTCGGCCAGGATCGACATCACCCGGGGATTGGGCAGGGCCTTGACGGCGAAAAACTCGCGAAAGGCATGGACACCGGAAAAGGCCCCGTTGATGCGCCGGGCCGTGTCGCGGATACCGACTTCGTCGTAGATGTGAAACGGGGTGCCGAAGGCTTCGGTGATGGCGGAAAGCCGGGGGTAGAGCCGGTTTTCAAAAGCAGCGGACATGGGCATGATCAGACGTCCTCCTCCGATGGGTCGATGGAAATGCGGGCGGTTTCTTTCAGGGTGGTCAGGGCGATGGCGGTACGGGTGGAAACCACCCCCGCCAGAACGGCGATTTTTTCACGCAGCAGGTGATCCAGGGCCCGGGTGTCGGCGCAGCGCACCTTGATCAGGTAGCTGTCCTGGCCGGCGACAAAATGCACCTCCTGCACATCCGGAATGGCGGCCAGCCGCTGACCGATGACGGGTTCCACCTCCGGTTCGGCCGTGGTGACGGTGACAAAGGCCACCAGGCGGCGGCCGAAGCGTTCCGGGTTGAGCCGGACCTCGTAGCCGTCGATGAACCCCTGGCGCTCCAGCTTGCGGATGCGCTCCAGGACCGCCGAAGGCGCCATCCCCACCTGGCGGGCCACCTCCACATTGGGGATGCGGGCCTTTTCCTGCAAGATTTTCAAGATCTTAAAACTGACTGCGTCCAGCATGAACGCCTCCATGGTCCCGTCGATCGGTGCCGTATATTCGAAGAAAGGCCTACTGTCAAGAACGATATTCTTAAAAATTTTCCTATTTCAGAATTGTAATGGGATTTTTCCTTTTTTTGACAGGGATCGGCGCCCGGGCTTTTGGCGATTGTGGTGGAGTATGGTATGAACAATCAAAATGCAGCATTGACCCTTAACCCCTGCCCAACGGCCGTCGGTGCATGAAGATTGCCCTTGTTTATCCTTATTTCCTCGATCCGCGACTCGATTCCGGAGAGATTGCCGTGCCTCCCATCGGCATCTACTACGTGGGGGCCCTGCTGAGGGCCAACGGGCACGCGGTGGAGATTTTCAACTGGTACGATCAAGCCGGCCGGCAAGAGGACCTGGCCCGGGACCTGGCCGCCTGGGGGGCGCAGGTGGTGGGCTTTTCGGTGCTCCATGCCAACCGTTGGGGGGCGCTGGAGATCGCCGCCGAAGTGCGGCGAATCCTGCCCGAAGCGGCGGTGGTCTTCGGCGGCATCGGCGCCAGCATGCTCTGGCGTCACCTGCTGGCCCATTTTCCCCAGGTAGATGCCGTGGTGGTGGGGGAGGGCGAACGGACCTTTCTTGCCCTGGTCCAGGCCTTGGCCCGGGACGGTCGTCTGCCGTCCGGTCTGCCCGGGCTGGCGCTGCGCCGTGGCGGTGAACCGATCTTCAACGGTCCCGCCGACCCGATCCGGCGCCTGGATGATCTGCCGGATCCGGCGCGCTACTTTACCTTCCAGCATCTGGTGATGACCCGCGGCTGTCCGGGGCGCTGCACCTTTTGCGGCTCGCCGCGGTTTTGGGGCCGCCGGGTGCGGTTTCACTCCGTGCCCTACATCGCCGAACAGATTCAGCGACTCTACGATCGGGGGCAACGGTATTTTTTCTTCTCCGACGACACCTTTACCCTGAGCCGAACCCGGGTCATGGCGTTGTGCCGCGAAATTCTGGACCGGGGATTGGACATTACCTGGCAAGCCATCAGCAAGGTCAACATCGTGGACGCCGAGACCCTGGGCTGGATGCGACGGGCGGGGTGCATCCAGATCAGCTACGGGGTGGAGAGTGGGTCGGAGGAGATCCGGGCGCTGCTCTGCAAGGACATCCACCGGGAGCAGGTGCGCCGGGCCTTCGCCCTGACGGTGAGGGCCGGGATTCTGGCCCGGGCCTATTTCATCTACGGCAGCCCCGGCGAGAGCGCGGAGACGATCCAGGCCACACTGGACCTGATGGAAGAAATCCAGCCCCTGGGGGCGATTTTTTACATCCTGGACATCTTCCCCGGCACGGCCCTCTACGAGGATTTCAAGCGGCGAACCGGTCACACCGATGACATCTGGTTGGATCGTCGGGAGGATATTCCTTATTTTGAAACCGATCCGGCCCTGGACGCCCAACAGATTCTGGCCTTCGGCCGCTCCCTGCGCCAGGGGTACTACCGGCGTCTGTCGGCCTATGCCCGCAACGTCCCACTGAACGACGATCCGGCGCTCCGGGTCTTGCATGCCGATTTTCTCTCGCGCCTGGCCCTGACCTTTCACCAGGGAGACTACGCCCGCAACGAAGAGGTCGAAAACCCCGAGGCCACGGCCGAAACGCTTTATCGACGCGCCCTGACCCTGGCCCCGGATGCCCGGGCGTACCTCGGGCTGGGGCAACTGCTTCAGCGCCGCCGGGACACCGCGGCCAGCATCGAGGTGCTGGAAGCCGGGCTGATCCATTTTCCCCGGGACGGCGCCATCGGTCTGTGCCTGGCCATCAGTTGGATGAACAGCGGCCATTTTCACCGTGCGCTGGACCTGCTCAAGCCGCTGGAAGACGATCCCCGAGGCCGGCATTTTGCCGACATCTGCCGGGAGGCGTTGAAGGAAGCTTGAACCCGGAATGAGCCGGAGGCCAAAGTTGGACCCGTCGGGGCTTGGTCGTGCGGTACGGCAAATAAATCCGATACGCGCACGGGCGGTCCCATGCTTGCCGATGGAAAACGAAACCCAAAAAAAGGAGAACCCGCCATGTCCCAGAAGATCCTGATCGCTTGCGACGAATCGAAAAACGCCCGGCGGGCCGTGGACTACGTGGCTCGCACCCTGACCACCGACCACCGCATCACCCTGATGGCCGTACTCCAGGACACCGCCAGCCTCTGTGAAATGCAGTCGCCGGAGCTGACGCCTTACTTCAAGGCTCAGCAGGCGAACTTCTGTGAACTGGAAGATCAGAAGAAGAAGCTGATGCAATCCACCCTCGAGGCGGCCCGCCAAAGACTGGTGGATGCCGGTTTTGACGAGAAGAACATCACCCTCAAGGTGGAACCGAAGAAAAGAGGCGTGGCCCGGGACATCGCGGCCGAAGGGGCCAACGGCTACGACCTCATCGTCATCGGCCGCCGTGGGGCCGCGGGCATCCGGGAATTTTTCCTCGGCAGCGTTTCCCAGAAGGTATTGGGTCTGGCCACCGAACAATCGGTGCTCATCGTCAACTGACGCGTCGGATCCCGGGGGGCGGCCACCCCGGCGCGTTGCGCCAGGGAATGTGAATCAGGCGGGATGATCGCCGCGTTCCGGGTCCCAGGCCCGAATGCGCAAAAGTTCCGGGAACGCTTCGGGCTTGTAGATGGAATCCCCCGACAGCAGACGCAGGCACTCCTGGATCGCCTCGGACATGGTGGGGTGGGGGTGAAGCGTCTTGAGGCTGTCGGTCAGCCCCTTGTCCTGGTCGATGAGCATCGCCACGCTCATGATGGTCGAGGAGGCCTGGGGGCCGGCGGCACGCATGCCGAGGATCTTTTGAGCCGGATCGTCGGTGACCAGGATCTTGACGAATCCGTTGGTGGCACGCATGGCGATGGCCCGGGTGAGCAGGGCGTTGGAAAAGGAAGCCACCCGGTAGGCGATGCCTTTTTTGCGGCAGGTTTTTTCGTTGAGCCCCACCGCCGCCAGGCTCGGCTTGAAAAACATCACCGTGCTCATGTTGCGGTAAAACAGGGGACGCCGTGGTGCGCCGAACATGGCGGCTACGGCGTGGCGACTCTCCATCTCGGCCAGGTTCACCAGGGCCGGGTGGGCCGTGACGTCGCCGCAGGCGAAGATGCGGCCCGCCACCCGGCCATCGGCATCCACCTGGAGAAAACCCCGTTCATCGGGGGTGATGCCGGCCTCGGCCAACCCCAGGCCGTCCAGTTGCGGGGCGCGGCCCACTGCCACCAGCACCGCGTTGGCACTGAGAACCCGGCTGCCGCCGGATTTCAGGTCCAGCACCACCTCCAGATCCCCGGGCGTGCGGCGAATCTCGCGCAGTACGGCTGAATGGTGAATGCGGACGCCGTTGGCGGTGAGGTTGGCGTTGACAAAGGCGCTGATGTCCTCGTCTTCGTAGGGGATGATCTGCTCGGCGTGGTCGATGAGGGACACGCGGGTCTGACCGAAGTTGGAAAAAATGCTGGCGAATTCACAACCGATGATGCCGGCCCCGATAATCGCCAGGCGACGGGGAAAATCCGTCAGGTTCAGTACCCCGTCGGAATCCAGCACTTGGCGCTGGTCTGTTTCGATGTCCCCGAGGGGACGGGGGCGTGATCCGGTGGCAATGAGGAAGAAATCGGCGCCGACAACGGTTTGGCCCCCTCTGGCCAAGTGCACCGCGACGTGGTCCGGATTAAGGAAGCGGGCCCGGCCGCGCAGGAAGGTCACCTGGCCCTGGCCCGGCTCGCGGTTGCGTGGGGAGAAGGTTTCCAGTTGGCCGAGCAGTTGCTGTTGCTTTTCCTCCACCGCCGCGATGACGCTGGCACGCACCGCGGTGTAGTCCACGCTCAGCTCGGCGGCCCGAAAGCCCCGGTCCACCTTGCGGGCGATGTCGTAGTCCTTGGCCAGCTCCCAGAGGGTCTTGGAGGCCAGGGCGCCCCATCTCACACCGGCGCCGCCGATCTGGTCCGCTTCGATGACACAGACCCGCTTGCCCAGGTCCACGGCCCGCATGGTCCCGGCGAATCCGCCGGGACCGCAGCCGATGACACAGAGATCGTAGTGGGGGGGCATGGTCGATGACCTCTCAGTGTTTCTTGAAAAGGACAAAAGGGACCACTTTCAAGTTTCATGCTTTCTCAAGCGCTTCGCGGATGCGGGTCATGGCCGCCCGGACGTTTTCCGGGCTGTTGAAGGCGCTGATGCGCGCGTAGCCTTCACCGCATCGGCCGAAGCCGGCGCCGGGGGTGCACACCACCCCGGCGCGTTCCAGCAGCAGGTCGAAAAACGCCCAGGAAGGGCGTCGACACTCCACCCAGATGTAGGGGGAATGATGGCCTCCGAAACAGGTGAAGCCCAGGGCCTGCATGGCGTGGCGGATCACGTCGGCATTGGCCAGGTAACCATCCACCAGGGTCTTGGCCTGCTGCCGTCCCTCCGGCGTGTAGACGGCGGCGGCGGCGCGCTGTACCGGATAGGCTACCCCGTTGAATTTGGTGCTGTGGCGTCGGTGCCAGAGGCGGTGCACGGAGATCGCCTCTCCGGCCGTGGTGTAGGCTTTGCAGTCCTTGGGGACCACCGTATAGGCGCAGCGGGTGCCGGTGAAGCCGGCGGTCTTGGAGAAGCTGCGAAATTCCACCGCGACTTCCCGGGCGCCGGGGATTTCGAAGATCGACCGTGGCAGGCCCTCGTCGCGGATGAACGCCTCGTAGGCGGCGTCGAAGAGGATCAGGGCCTTTTGATCCCTGGCCCAGTCCACCCAGGCGGTCAGCCGCTGCCGGTCGATGGTGGCACCGGTGGGATTGTTGGGAAAACACAGGTAGACCAGGTCGGCCGGTGCGTCGGGCGGGTCGGCCACGAAGCCGTTTTCCAGATTGCCTTCCAGGTAGACGATGCCCTCGTAGCGGCCGTCGACAAAGGCGCCGCTGCGGCCGGCCATGACGTTGGTGTCCAGGTACACCGGGTAGACCGGGTCGGGGATGGCGATGCGCGCATCCTTGGCGAACAGCTCCTGGAAATTGCCCGTGTCACACTTGGAACCATCGCTGACGAAGATTTCGTCGGCCTGGATGTCGGCGTTGCGGCGCTGAAAATCCTCCGCGGCAATGATCTGGCGCAGGAATTCATACCCCTGTTCGGGCCCGTAGCCACGGAAGGTGGCGTCCTGGCTCATTTCGTCCACCGCTTGGTGAAAGGCCGCCACGCAGACGGGGGGCAGGGCCCGGGTGACATCGCCGATGCCCAAGCGGATGATGGCCCGGTCCGGATGGGCTTGCTGAAAAGCCTTGATGCGGCCGGCGATGTCGGAAAACAGGTAGGATGCCTTGAGTTTGAGGTAGTCTTCGTTGATGTGGATCATCTTGTCATCCTTGTCTCGTCGAGCATTGCAGGTTGTCGTCGGGCGCCTGGGCGGCAGGTTTCTCCCCTTTGACCCGGAGCCGATTTTGTCGTTCAATCTGGCACAGGTGGCGCCGTTCGTAAAGATCCGGGTTGTATTCCTTTCCCCGTGGGGCCTTCCCCCCACTTCAATGGCCGAAGCCCATGCCTGACATCCGCGACTGCGACCGTATTCAGCACGCCGATATCCTGGCGCTCAATTTCATTCGCGGCGATGCGCCCTACGTGTTCCGGCGGCATTTTCGCACCGGGTTGCGGTCGCGGATCATCGAGGTCCTCGAGGCTGATGCGGTGGGCCGGGAAACAAGGGGTGTGCCGATGAACGGGGTGCGCTGTTTTCCCCGGGCCCGGCCGGTGAAGATGCTGCGGATTTTCCGCACCCGATTCGAGAATCTGGATCAGGGCTTCTGCGAGACCCGGCGCCTCAAGCGCGTCGAACATTGGTTGGCACCGGCGTTTGTCGCCGTGTCCGAAGAGTTTTATGTGGACTACTGCCGTGATGGCCGTCGACAGATCCTGCTCTGCGGGCTGCAAGACTACATCCATGGGACGGCGCTGGACCCGTGGCAGGCGGTCTGCCCGGGGTATCTCGAGCGGCTTCATCATCAGTTTACGGCCGAGACCGGTGCCCGGATGGAGCTTGCGCGTTTTGAAGAGGGACTGCGGGAAAACCTGGATGCCTTTGTCACCGCCGTACGCAACCTGATGGAACGGGAGAACATCCTGCCGGACCTCGCCGGGGTGCGTAATCTGGTGGTGGACGCCGATACCCGTTTGCGGTTGGTGGACATCAACAATATCCAGGATCTCGATTGCGGCGACACTTTGGTCCTGGATGACAAGCGTTACCCGGTTCTGGACAAATCCATCGAAGCGTTGGATCTTCTGGCCTTTCACTTGCTGGGCCGCCGGGATTTGCGCGACGATGCGCTGTTGGCGCGTTTCTTCACTCCGGCGCGGCGGTCCCAAGTCGAAGCGGCCGCACGGCGGTTCGCCCCGCCGAAAGGCTGAATGTTTGACGCCATCTCATTTTATCGAATGAGGGGAGATGACTGAAGCAGAGCCGAATGCTCAACAGGTGCCGAGTCGCCGTCGTCCACAAGCCGGGAGAGAAGCGGGTGGAAGGGAAAATCGAACAAGACAGATCTCTTTTGGCTATTTTTCAGCCGGTTGAAACCATGAGAATGGGTGCGCCGGTAGTTTCAAAAAACTGAAAAATAGCAGAATCCATTTCGGCGGATGTGCCGCGGACGTCCGCAAGCCGCTCTGGACCGCCGCCCCGGAAAACTCGGCGCCAACCGTCCGTAAGCCCGGACAGGGCCGCAACGTTGGCGATTCGGCACTGCCGTACTGAAAAGAATCACTTCTTTGGCCCAAGCCGAGTACTGTCCGGACCAACGGACGGTAGGCGCCTCAGACAGTTCCGGGGCGGCGGTCCAGCCCGGCTTGCTCCCGCCGGGCGGGGAGGATAGCGATAGCAACGGGTTCGAGGTACTGTCTTATGGAGGCCTTCAGCCGATTGAAACCATGAGAATGGGCGGGCAGGGGGTTGAGTTTTTTCGATCGGCAAGCTGTTTGAGACGCTTAGGGCGCGTTGGTCGCCACCGAACTCGGCTTGCGCCAGAGGTATGGCATCGCGCTTTTGCTCCGGCCGGTCGCCTGCATTGCGGCGCGGTGGCGACCTACGGGCCCTTGGTGCCGAGTTCTTGACGGCGGCAAAACTCAACCCCCTGGGCGCCCCGGTGGTTTCAGAAAACTGAAAAATGGCAGAATCCATTTCGGCGGATGTGCCGCGGACGTGCGCAAGCCGCCCTGGATCCGGCGCCTCGGAAAACTCGCCGCCAACCGTCCGTAAGCCCGGACAGGGCCGCAACGTTGGCGATTCGGCACTGCCGTACTGAAAAGAATCACTTCTTTGGCCCAAGCCGAGTACCGTCCGGGCCAACGGTCCTCAGGCACCTCAGCCATTACCGGCTTTTGCCTTCCGATGGGCTTTCTGTTACCATCCGCCCGTCGATAACCACCGGATCCACCCATGGTGGGCCTTTTCAGCCAGTGTTTGTCCAGAAATGAGAATTTTTTCGTGAAACCTTGGCGCCCAACCCTGAAATCGCGGAAAAAGATCATTTATGAATAAACACCAGCCAAATCCCAGACCATCCCCATGACCCGATCACTCTACCGTAACGTTGGAATCGCTTCTCTCATTATGATGGGATCGGTTTTTGCCAGCCGCGTCATGGGGCTGGTGCGCGAGATGGTGATTGCCTATGCCGGCGGCGCCGAAGCAGTGGTGGACGCTTATCAGGTGGCTTTCGTCCTGCCGGAAATTCTCAATCACATCGTGGCGTCGGGGTTTCTATCCGTTACTTTTATTCCCCTGTTCACCGGTTATCTGGCCAGAGGAGACGAAAAAGGCGCCTGGCGCCTCGCCACTACGTTGTTGACGCTGTTCGGCGGTCTGCTGGCGGCGCTGATCGGGGTTGCCGAAATCTGGTGCCCCCAACTGGTGGCGCTGCTGGCGCCCGGGCTCGCCGGGGACGCCGTGATGCCGGCGGCGGTGCGGATGACGCGCATCATTCTGCCGGCCCAGCTCTTTTTCTATGCCGGGGGCCTGTTCACGGCAGTCCAGTTCGCCCGGGAACGGTTTTTCATTCCAGCCCTGGCCCCGCTGATCTACAACCTGGGCATTATCTGCGGCGGGGTGGCCGGTATCGGCAGCGGCGGCATGGACGGGTTTGCCTGGGGCGTTCTGGGCGGTGCCTTTGTCGGCAACTTTCTTCTTCAGTTTTGGGGGGCGCGCCGGGTGGGTCTGCGGCTGGTGCCCGGCGGCAGCTGGCGCCATCCGGATGTGGGCCGCTATCTGCGACTGACCTTGCCGTTGATGCTCGGCCTGTCGATGATGTTTTCGGCCGAGGTTTTCCTCAAATTCTTCGGTTCTTATCTGCCTCGGGGAGGTATTGCCGCCCTGAACTACGGGCTGCGGGTGATGCTGATGATGGTGGGGCTCTTCGGTCAGGCGGCCGGTGTGGCCGCGTTTCCCTACCTGGTGCGATTGGCCAGCGAGGGACAACTGGCGGAAATGAACCGGCTGTTGGACCAGACCCTGCGCTTCCTGTCGCTGGTGCTACCCTTTGCCGTGCTGCTCATGGCCCTGCGCTACGAGGTGGTGGGCCTACTGTTTCAGCGAGGCCGCTTCGACGCGGAAGCCACGGCCCTGACGGCCGGCATTCTGCCCTACCTGATGATCGGCGCGGTGGCCTTTGCCGCCCAGACAGTGGTGGTGCGCGGCTTCTACGCCCGCCAGAACACACTGCTACCGGCCATTTTCGGCACCGTGGCGGTGACGGCCAGCATTCCCCTGTACATCCTGGGGCTGAAGCTGTTGGGGGTCGCCGGGGTGGCTTTGGCCCTCTCGCTTTCGGCCCTGCTGCAAGTGGGGGGGCTGTATGCGTGGTGGAATCGATGGAGTGACAATCGGCAAAGCGGTGCCGTCTTTCACTGCTACGGCCGGGTGCTGGCGTTGAGCCTGGGGCTTTTCCCGTTGTTGGAAGCGGCCACCCGGGCAATGCGGGGTCTGGTCGGATCGAGCACCGCCGTCGAGCGTTTGGTGGTATCGCTGATGGTGGGCGGCCTTTTCGTCCTGTTGTTGACCGCGGGGGGCCGACTGTTTGGGATCCAAGAGATCCAGTGGTTTTGGCGCCGGCTGAAACGTTTTCAAAAAACACAACTTTCTTGACAAGTTGCCATCAATTGGGCCAAGTAGGCGGCCTGATGGATACTGTTCTGTTTGCGACGAATGGTTGGCGTGAAGAAGAATTGGCCCGCGGAGGGACGCCGACGTCCGCACAAAGGAGAAGAGGGGATGAAGAAGGTTCTGGTCAGTGACAATCTGGGAGAAATCGGCATTGAGATGTTCCGCCAGGCCGAGGGGATTGAAGTGGACGTGAAAACCGGCCTGGAGGCCGATGCACTACGGGCGATCATCGGCGATTACGACGCCCTGGTGATTCGCAGCGCCACCAAGGTGACCGCGGACCTGCTGGCGGCCGCCAAGCGGCTCAAGGTGGTGGGCCGGGCCGGCATCGGCCTGGACAACGTGGATATCCCGGCGGCCACCAAACGAGGCGTGGTGGTGATGAATACGCCGGGCGGCAACGTGATTACCACGGCAGAGCACACCATCGCCATGATGATGGCCCTGTCGCGCAATATTCCCGATGCCACCATCTCCTTGCGGGAGGGGCGCTGGGAAAAAAAGAAACTTCAGGGTCGAGAGCTCTACAACAAGGTGTTGGGCGTGATCGGCTTCGGCAAGATCGGCAGCATCGTCGCTGATCGGGCCCGGGGACTCAAGATGCAGGTAATCTGCTACGATCCCTTCGTGACCCCGGACCGGATCGAAAAAGCCGGGTTCGAAAGCGCCACCCTGGATGAATTGTACGCCCGGGCCGACTACATCACCCTTCATGTGCCCAAGCTCAAGGACACCCTGGGCATGATCAACAAGGATGCCTTCGCCAAGATGAAAGACGGCGTGATGCTCATCAACTGCGCCCGGGGCGGTCTCGTGGTGGAAAGCGACCTGACCGACGCCATCGCGTCGGGCAAGGTGGCCGGGGCGGCGCTGGACGTCTATGAAACCGAACCGCCGGGGGATCACCCGCTCTTCAAACTGCCCCGGGTCATCGGCACGCCTCATCTGGGCGCTTCCACCAAAGAGGCCCAGACCAATGTGGCCGTGGCCGTGGCGGAACAGATCATCGCTTTTTTGCAAACCGGCACCATCATCAACGCGGTGAATGCGCCATCGGTCACCGGCGAGCTGTTGGCCAAGCTCGGCCCCTATCTGAGCATTGGTGAGCAGATCGGAAACCTCCAGGCCCAACTGGTCTGCGGGCCGATCCAGGCGGTAACCATCGAGTACGCCGGAGACTTCAAAGGACTGGACCTGTCCCCGGTGACCATCGCCATCCTCAAAGGGCTGCTGGCCAAAGAAGTCAAGGACGATGTCAACTTCGTCAACGCCCTGGCCATTGCCAAGGATCGTGGGATCAAGGTAACCGAAAGCACCAGCTCGGAATCCGACATCTACCTGTCGTTGATCACCGTCTCGGTGGAAACCACCGAAATGCGCAACACCGTCGCCGGCACTCTTTTCGGCAAGAACGACCCGCGTGTGGTGCGCATCAATGACTTTCGCCTGGAACTGATTCCCTGTGGACACCTGGCCCTGGTTTACAACCAGGACAAGCCCGGGGCCATCGGCAGTATCGGTAGCACGCTGGGTAAACACGGGGTGAATATCGACCAGATGCAGGTGGGCCAGGATGCCGCCGGCGAACACAACATCATCTTTATGAAAACCTCCGCCCCGATTCCCCCCGAGGCCCTGGCCGACATCCGCGGTCTGCCCCTGGTGCAGTCCATTACGCCGTTGGAGTTTGCCGAAACCATCGGTGCGACCCAGTCGAAAGGGTGCCAGGACTAAACCCCGGTCCTCTCTTTGGGCGGGATGACGTCTTTATAACGGGGTGTCCAGGAGGCCTGAGTTCTTGTCGGCCTCCTGGACACCCCGGTCGTTTCAGAGGACTGAAGAAAGACAGAATGCTCACCGGATGCCGAGCCGTCGGCGTCCGTAAGCCCGGACACAGGGCCGCAATTTTGGCCAAGCGGCACTGCCGCGATGAGAGAAATCGCCTCTTTGGCGCCAGCCGGACACAGTCCAGGCCAACGACCGATAGCCCAAGCTGGCCAAAATTTTTCGTAGATACTTGTGTATCGGGAAGTTGGCGCCGGCTGTGGTCGCTACCTTTTTTACGGATGCGCTTTTGGGTAGCGGCGTGTCGTTAGCCTGTACCTGATGGTATTCGGAATGTGGTAGGCTAGCACCGAAATGAACAGATGCGCATCGGAAGGCTCTTCGTTGTTTCGCTCCGTAGAATCGGTAACGAAAATTTTGACGAACTTGGGCCAAACCTGCTGATACCGTCACACTGGGGGTTGTGTTTTCACCCACTGCCATCGAACGGAATACAGCCGGGTTATCCTATTCCGTTCAATGACGAGGATACACCGACACGGACGGTGGCGCTTGTGGAAGACGGTCTGACCATCAAAGGCGATGTCGACAATGACGGCAATGTTGACATGAAAGACTTGATCCCAGCGCTTCAGGTTATAACCGATGCGTCGATGTCGCCGGATACGATTTATCGCGGTGCGGACGTGACTGGTGATAAGATGATCGGCATGCAGGATGTTTTATACATACTGTGGTAGATTCCTTGTCGTTTCACTCCCCCCGGGAAACGATGACATTCGACAAGAAAGGTAGCGGAGCTCCCTATCTTCGATGGAGTCCCGGCGGGAAGGTGCGGTTGACCGAACGCTTCTTTTCGGGATAGAAACACAAAAGCTTATACCGTCAACCATGCTCCTGATGGCTCGCAATGGGTGGATGATCGACACGCAGGGCCAAAGGGAGGTGCCTCCCGGGGGGGATCATGGCTGAGAAAGACGAGTGGGGCTCTTTTGTGCTAAGGCATGTTGCGGAGGTGGATCTGGATGAGACGAGATGGAAGGGGCGGTGAGGCCTCATATCATCAGTGGAAAATGGAACCAGAATTGGGACATGATTATCGGGAAAGCCTTCAATACGCACGAAATCTATCTTGTATTCAAGATGGGTTGAAACAGTTGGATCCCAGCATGATCGATTTTCGCCAGCTTTTCGAGACTTGCCCAGATGGTGTCATTCTTATCGACAAGAACGGATTCCTGGGGGCGGTAAACCCCGCCTTTGCGCGGATCCTGGGCTACGGGAGTGCTGAAAACCTGGTGGGACGGCGTATTCAGGATTTCACCCCCCCTGAGTGGCTGGCTTTGACGGACCGGGCCCTGGAGCGGGTTCGCAGCGGAAGTTCCTTCTATGAAGTGGTCGAAAAGGAATATTTGCGACGGGATGGCACCAATGTCCCTGTGTCTCTGCAGACCTGGATCATCCGGGATAAGGACGGCAACGCCGCCGGGGTGGGGGTATTCGTCCGCGATATCTCCCGCGAAAAGCGGATTTCCATGATGCAGCAGCAATTGGAGCGCCAACTGCATCAGGCCCAGAAGATGGAGGCCATCGGGACCCTGGCCGGTGGCATTGCTCACGATTTCAACAATATTTTATGGGGGATAACCGGATTCATAGAACTGGCGATCGATCAGATCGAGACGGAACCGGACCAGGCTCGGGCCAGTTTAAAGAACGCGTTGAAAGCCGGAGATCGCGCCAGTGACCTGGTGCGACAAATTCTGGCGTTCAGCCGTCAAGCCGAGGAGAACATGGTGCCCCTGGAAATCGGAATGATCGTCAAGGAGGCATCCAATCTGCTGCGCGCCACTCTGCCGGCCACCATTGAACTGCGCCTGGCCGTCACCGAGGGAGCCGGGCTGGTTCGGGCCGATGCCACCAAGATTCATCAAATCGTGATGAATCTTTGCACCAATGCCTTTCAGGCCATGCCGGGCGGTAAAGGGATCCTGACCATCAGGGTGGATTCATTTTTCGCCGAAGCTCCCATTGCCTGCCGCAGTACGAATCTGCCCCCGGGACCGTATGTGCGGCTTGTGGTCGAGGACACCGGCAGCGGCATTGCCCCCGAAAATCTGGAGCGGATCTTCGATCCCTTTTTTACCGCCAATCCGTCGAGCCCGGGAACCGGTCTGGGACTGGCAGTGCTGGTGAGAATTGTGAAATTGCACCGAGGCGGGATTCAGGTGGACAGCACCCCGGGCCAAGGCACTGTTTTTCGGATTTTTTTCCCCTCCCTCGAAAAAGTAGACGCGGAGGATTCCAAGTCGATTTGCTCATCGCCGATGTCCTCAATTGTCGGCGGAAGGGAGTCCTTGCTGCTCGTTGATGACGAGGAGCTCTTTGTTGATATGACCCGCCGGTCGCTCAAAATCCTGGGGTATCGGGTGACCTGCGCCGAGAGCGGTATCCAGGCCCTTGAGCTTATACGCAAAAATTCCGATACTTTCGATCTCGTTATCAGCGACCAGACCATGCCTGAGATGACCGGACTGGAGCTGGCGCGAAAAATTCACCAATGGCGACCGGAATTGCCCGTTTTGCTCTGCACGGGGTTCAGCGACGCCATCACGGCGGAAAGCCAACGCGAGGCCGGCGTGGAACGGGTGTTGATGAAACCGGTCACCCGGCAAGAGATGGCCGCGGCGATCCGCAAGGTGCTCGATTTCAGAAAGGCCGTCCGTGGGTAAGATTCTAGTCGTGGATGATGATCCGATGATTCAGCGCATGCTGGCGGCCCTGGTCACGGAGATGGGGCACCAGGCCTCGATTGCCGGGGACCTGCACGAAGGGCTGCAACTGGCGGCTCGCCAAGCCGTGGATCTGGTGTTTCTCGACGTGCGCCTGCCTGATGGCAAAGGGCTGGAAGCCCTGCCGCGATTTCGGCGACTGGCCTCCGTTCCCGAGGTGATCATCATCACCGGAGTGTTGGATGACACCGGCGCGGAGCTGGCCGTGACCAGCGGTGCCTGGGATTACCTGCAGAAGCCGGTGGCAAAGCAGGAGATCGTGCTCCAGATCCAGCGGGCCCTGGATTATCACGAGAAGAAATCGGCTGTTCACCCGCGGATCCATCTCAAACGTGGTGATATTTACGGTCACAGTGCTTCTCTGTCATCCTGTCTTGATGCCGTGGCCCGTTGTGCCGGAACAGCCGCCGGCGTCTTGATCACAGGAGAAACCGGGACGGGCAAGGAACTGTTCGCGCGCGCCATTCACTTCAACAGCGATCGCGCTGAACGCAATTTCGTGGTGGTCGATTGTGCGGCGCTTCCGGAAAAATTGCTGGAGAGCATTCTTTTCGGCCACGTCAAAGGCGCCTTCACCGGGGCCGACAGGGCCCGTCAAGGGTTGGTGGCCCAGGCCGACGGGGGTAGCCTGTTCCTGGACGAGGTGGGCGAACTGTCCTTGGAGGCGCAAAAGTCTTTCTTGCGCCTGATCCAGGAGAAACGCTTTCGACCGGTGGGCGGCGATGCCGAAATCGAGAGTGATTTTCGTCTCATTGCCGCTACCCATCGGGATCTGGAGGCCATGGTGGAGGACGGAACCTTCCGCAGCGACCTGTACTTCCGTCTCAGCGCCTTCAAGCTTCACCTGCCGCCGCTGCGCCAGCGGTCCGGGGACGTAGAGGAACTGACCATGCACTACGTCTTCAACCTCTGCCAGAAGAACCGACTCGCCATCAAGGGCGTTCTCCCGGAAGTGCTGGAGATCCTGGCGGCCTACCCGTGGCCGGGCAACGTGCGGCAACTCGTCAACACCATCGAAAAGGCCATCCTGGCCGATCCCCATAATCCCACCATCTATCCCTTTCACTTGCCGGCCGATATCCGTATCGCCCACATCCGTTCCGCCGTTGATGAAAAAATCACCGCACCCGCCGCTTTTTCCGAACCCGACCCTCTGGATTTCAGCAGCCCGTTGCCGCCGCTGAAACAGTTCCGCAGAGCCGCCTATGGCCCCATCGAACGGCGCTATCTGGCCCGCCTTCTTCGAGAAGCCGGCGATGACATCCAGAAGGCCTGTCGCATTTCCGGCCTGAGCCGATCACGGCTCTACGACCTGCTCAAAGGCCACAAGCTGGATCCTTCCGCATCGAGTGCGTCGGTTTCATCCTGAAAAACCGGATCAAAGTTGCCAGGGCCGGCGATCTTCCCGTTTTATCGGACGTCGCAGGTGGTTTTCAGCGCTTCGGTTCATCTCAATTCTGAAGGATAATTCAATCATTCCAGATTGTTAAAATTTTACCAAAAAAGTGGCATTATTTTTGGATATCGCCGACGTCAAAGTATCTTTCATTCTATCTCGAAGAAAGGCGGTTTCCGGATGAAAAATCGTTCATTGAAATTCAAGCTGATCGTCGGCGGGATCGGTATCATGCTGGTGCCCATGATCCTCATGGGGGTCTATTCGGTCACCAAGTCCACCGGCGCCCTTTCGGCTCTGGGCGTCGGCCAGGCGGAACTGGTGGCCGATACCCTGGCCAAGTACACCCAGACGGTGTTGCAGGAGCAGGTCAAGGCGGCCGAAGCCATTGCCAGCGGCACCACCGTGATTCAGGCCGCTTCGGCCGTGGCCCGGAACGGAGTGGGGGCATCAGGCACCGAGCTCCAGATGGCTTCGGATCGGCTCAAACGCTCCCTGCAACTGATGGAACAGGATTTGGAATCCATTTTTGTCACCGACACCAAGGGAATCGTTGTGGCAGACGGTTTGGATGGGAAAACTTGCGACATAGATCTTTCGGAACGAGCTTATATCAAGGCCGCCATCGCAGGTCAGGTCAGCGTCAGCGATCCGGTTCGATCCAAAAATTCCGGGAAACCGGTGTTGCCGGTGGCCGTTCCGGTGAAAACCGAAGGGGGCCAAGTGGTGGGGGTCGCCGTGATGCTGGTGAAACTCGATTTTATGATCAACGAAATCACCAGCATCAAGATCGGCAAAACCGGCTACGCCTATGTGGTTGGCAAGGACACTCTCATCCTGATGCACCCCAATCCCAAGCTGGTGCTCGAGACCCGACTCACCGAGCTTGCCGGGATGGAAGAGATCAGCCGCATCGCCATGAGCAAGGAACGCGGGGTCGAGCCCTATGTTTACACCGGGATTGATAAGATCGCCGGTTTTACCCGCATCCCGCTCACCGGCTGGACCGCCTTTGTCACCCAGGACGAGGAAGATTTTTTGGCCGCGGCCCACTCCATCCGCAACATGATTCTGCTGGTGGGGGCGATCTGCATCGGCGTGGCCCTGGCGTTGATTCTGTTCTTCGTTCGGGGCATCAACGCCGCCATCACCCGTTTTGTCGAAAAACTCAACACGGGCAGCGACCAGGTGGCCGAAGCTTCCGGACAGGTGTCGGCCTCCAGCCAGTCCCTGGCCGAAGGGGCCAGCGAGCAGGCC
>JACDJC010000869.1_pt1 | contig 30661 bp, 28 predicted proteins | sample 7454191 | NCBI WGS metagenome assembly JACDJC01 (sample SAMN14253291, study PRJNA609438) | sludge metagenome | isolation source: sludge after 25d culture with pyrite and EDTA | collected 2018-12-20
CGCAGGACATCGCCCAGATCTACGCCAGCGGGCGTGGCAGCCTGAAGGCCCGGGCGCGCTGGCATTTCGAGGATCTGGCGCGCGGCCAGTGGCAACTGGTGGTCACGGAACTGCCCCCCGGCGCATCCTCGCAAAAAATCCTGGAGTCGATCGAGGAACTGACCAACCCCAAGCCCCGTGCCGGCAAGAAATCCCTCTCGGCCGAACAGCAACAGACCCGCGCGCTGATGCTGGGCCTGCTGGATTCGGTGCGTGACGAATCGGGCAAGCAGGCGCCGGTGCGCCTGGTGTTCGAACCGAAGACGCGCAGCATCGACCGCGAAGAATTCGCCAACATGCTGCTGGTGCGCACCGGCCTGGAGGGCAATGTACCCCTGAATCTGGTCTGCATCGACACCGACGGGCGCCCGGGGCAGCGCAGCCTGCGCCAGATCCTGGAGTCCTGGCTGGCCTTTCGCGCCACCACCGTGACACGGCGCACGCGCCACCGGCTGGACAAGGTGCTGGATCGCATCCACATCCTGGAAGGCCGCAGCATCGTCTACCTGAACGTGGACGAAGTGATCCGCACCATCCGTGAGGCCGAAGACCCGCGTGCGGCGCTGATGACGCAATTTGACCTGAGCGAACGCCAGGCCGATGACATCCTGGACATGCGGTTGCGCCAATTGGCGCGTCTGGAGGGCATTCGCATCGAGCAGGAACTGCTCACCCGGCGCGCGGAGCAGCAGGCCCTGCAGGAGCTGCTCGACAATCCGGACGCCTTCAAGCGCCTCATCATTCGCGAGATCGAGGCGGATGCGAAGCAGTATGGCGATGAACGGCGCACGCTGATCGAGCCGGCCGAGCGCGCCGTGCTGGAAACCGCCGTGGTGGACGAGGCGGTGACGGTGATCGTCTCGCAAAAGGGCTGGTTGCGCAGCCGCCAGGGCCATGGCCACGATCGGGCGCAGTTCGGCTTCAAGACGGGCGATGCCCTGTACGACGCCATCGAATGTCGCAGCACACAGGACCTCATCGCGCTGTCGAGTACCGGGCGCAGCTATGGCGTGGCCATCGCCAGCCTGCCCTCGGCGCGCGGGGACGGCCAGCCGGTGACGTCCATGATCGCACTGGAACCGGGCAGCCGCATCGTCCACATGCTGGCCGGTGATCCGAGGCAGCGCGTGCTGCTGGGCGTGGCCTCGGGTTACGGGTTTCTGGCAAGCCTCGGTGATCTGGCCACGCGTCAGCACGCCGGCAAGCAGTTCATCACCGTGGACAAGGGCGACGCCCTGCTCAGGCCGCTTGTGCTGCGGCCCGATGATCACGCCGTGGCGCTGCTCAGCCACAAGGGCAAATTCCTGGTGGTGGCGCTCGACGAGCTGAAAACCTTGTCCAGCGGCGGGCGCGGCACCATTTTGATGGGCCTGGACGCGGGTGATCGCCTGGAACAATGGGCCGGCGTGGGGCCGTCGGGCGTGTGCCTGCGCGGCGTGTATCGGGCGCGCGACGCCGTGCTGACGCTGTCGATGGCGGAATTGGCGCATTACGCCGGGCGACGCGCGCGCAAGGGCAAGCTGCTGGATGTGAAGATCAAGCAGCCCAGTCTGTGGCCGACGCAAGCGGACTGAGGGTGACGCCTTTGCCTGGTGAGCGACCCTTGTGTCCAGTGTCCCGCGGCACGTGGGCCGGTCCTGTGCCGGGTCCCCGTTCACGCGGGAAACGCGGCCGTTCACGTTAAAATGCGAGTTGCGCCTGCTTTTCGGAAGGGATCATGAGTTTCAAGGTAACAGTGCTGCCGGGCGGCCAGACCTTCACGGTCGAGCCGGGGCAGACGGTGCTGGACGCGGCTCTGGAGGCCGGTCTGGTGCTGCCATACAGCTGTCGCAACGGCACGTGCTCGAGCTGCCGTGGCAGGATCGTGGCAGGCGACCAGGATGCCGGTGCGGCGCCGGCCCGCATCCTGGATGCCGCCGACCTGGCCCAGGGCTACACCTTGCTGTGTCAGGCCCGGCCGAACTCGGACCTGGTGATCGAGGCGCACGAGGTCCACATGGCGGACGACATCGTCGTGCGCAAGATGCCGGTGCGGGTGCTGGCGCTCGAGCCGCTTGCCGCCGACGTCATGGAAATCACGCTGCAGCTGCCGTCGGCCGAGGCCTTCCGTTACCAGCCGGGCCAGTACCTGGAGTTCATTTTCAAGGACGGACGCCGGCGCAGCTATTCCATGGCGACCGCGCGGGTGCAGGATCACCGGGTGCGCCTGCACGTGCGCCACATGCCGGGTGGGCTGTTCACCGGCCGCGTGTTCGGTCAGGGCGAGGAGCCGCTGAAGGTGCGCGACATCCTGCGCATCGAGGGGCCGCTGGGTTCGTTCTTCCTGCGCCCGGACTCGGACCGGCCGATCATCTTCCTGGCCAGTGGCACCGGTTTTGCCCCCATCGGAGCCATGCTCGAAGACATGATCGAGCGCGCCGACACGCGCCCGGCCGTTCTGTACTGGGGCGGGCGCCGACCCGCCGACCTGTATCGCCGGGATCAGGTCGCCGACTGGCAGAACCGCCTGCCCGACTTCCGTTTCGTGCCGGTGGTGTCCGACGCGCTGGCCGAGGACGACTGGAGCGGTCGTACGGGCTGGGTTCACCTGGCCGTGATGGCCGACTATCCCGACCTGTCGGGCCATCAGGTCTATGTCTGCGGGGCGCCAGCCATGGTCGAGGCCGCGCGCCGCGACTTCGTGCGTCATTGCGGCCTGCCGGCCGAGGCCTTCTTCGCCGATTCCTTCACCTCCGAGGCCGATCGCATCGGTGCCGAAGCATGAAGGTGGCCGTCTATGGTGCCGGCATCATCGGTGTCTCCAGTGCCTGGTGGCTGGCCCGGGCGGGCCACGAGGTCGAGGTCATCGAGCGCCGCCCCGGGGTGGCCCTGGAGACCAGCCGCGCAAATGGCGGCCAGATTTCGGTCTGTTACGCCGAACCCTGGGCCAGCCGGCATACCCTGAAGAAAGTCCTGCGCTGGCTGGGCCGCGCCGATGCGCCCCTGCGCCTGAGCCTGCGCCCGGACCCGCGGCAATGGCTGTGGTGCCTGCAGTTCCTGCGGGAATGCCGGGCCGCGCGATTTGCCGCCAATCTGCGTGCCATGGTGACGCTGGCGCAGTACAGCCGGGCCACCTTGCGCGAATTGCGTGCCGATCTGGAAATCGAGTATGACCACCTGGAACGCGGCATCCTGGCGTTTTACCGCGACCCGCGGGAATTCGAACAGGCATGCGCCAGTGCCGCACAGATGCGCGCCCTGGGCGTGGATCGGCGCATCATCGATGCGGCCGAGGTCTTGCGCATTGAGCCGGCCCTGGCGGCGGCCCGTGGCCCGATCGTGGGCGGGGATTTCACCGCCGACGATGAATCGGGTGACGTGCACCTGTTCACGCGCGCCCTGGCGGATCGGGCACGCGCCGCCGGCGTGTGCTTTCGCTTCAATACCCGGGTGAACCGGCTGGTGGCGGTCAACGGCCGGGTTTCGGTGGCCGAGCTCGTCGAGCCGGACGGGTTTTTCCGGCCGCTGCACGCCGACATCCACGTAGTGGCGCTGGGCAGCTTCACGCCCGCCTTGCTGGCGCCGCTGGGCCTTGCGTGTCCGGTCTGGCCGGCCAAGGGGTATTCGGCCACCTTCGGGCTGCGCGATCCGGCAGCGGCGCCCGTGGTCAGCCTGATCGATCAGGCAGCGAAGATCGTCGCATCACGGCTGGGCGATCGGCTGCGCGTGGCCGGCACGGCGGAAATCGGCGGCTATTCGCGCGCGCTGGACACCAGCCGTTGCAATCATCTTGTCGAGCATGCCCGATCGCTGTTCCCAAGCGCGCTCGATTTTGATACTGTGCAGTTCTGGTCAGGACTGCGGCCGACGACCCCATCCAACGTGCCACTGATCGGCCAGACGCGCGTGCGCAACCTGTACCTGAACACTGGCCACGGCAGCCTTGGCTGGACGATGGGCGCGGGCTCGGGCAGGGTCCTGGCAGACCTGGTGTCCGGCCGGTCTCCAGACATCGATTTTCCTTTTTTGGGTTGACGACATATGACATCCGTTTCTGCTTGCGGGGCACGGCGCCTCGGGCTTCGCGCTGCCTGGGCGCTCGTTGCCGCCAGCTTGGCCGTGCCCGCGTGGGCCGCCACCGAGGTACCCGTCTGGTACACCCTGACGGGGCACAATGCCGAGGCTTTCCAGGCCCTGGTCAAAGACTACAATCGCAGCCAGTCCGACGTCCAGGTGCGGCTGCGCGCATTTGACACGCCGGAAGGCCTCAGCCAGGCGCTGGATGCCGCGGAGCGGTCCAAATCCCTGCCCGCACTGGCCCAGATCGGCGACAGCCACACGCTCGAGGAAGTCGCCCAGCGCGCCTACGTGCAGCCGCTGTACACCTTGCAGAAATCCGGGGCGCTCAAGGACGTGCAGTGGTTCGTTTCGCCGGATAACGCGTTCATCCATGACGCACGCGGTCGCCTGATGGCGTTTCCGTCCATGCTCAAGATCCCGGTCATGTACTACAACCAGGATGCCTTCAAGAAAGCCGGCCTGTCGCCGGCCGTACCCCAGCGGGTCTGGATGGGCCTGCAGGGCCAGCTCGTCACCATGGCCAACAACGGTTCGCGCAAATGCCCGCTGACCTCCGACTTGCCGGTGTCGATCAATCTGGAAAACCTGGCTGCGGTGAACAACCAGCTCTATGCCAGCGCCGACAATGGCCTGAAGGCCAAGGGCCTGCCCAGCTTTTCCTTCGATTCCACCTACGTGCGCCACCTGGCCCTGATGATCACCTGGGTGCGTTCGGAAATCATGGTGCGCCCGGATGCCGGCATGCATTCCATCAGCCGCTTCGCCAAGGGCGAATGTGCCGTGCTGATGTCCAGCTCCGACCACATCGGCCTGTTCAGCAGCCAGCGCGGCCTGCATTACGCCGTCAGCGGCTTGCCCTATTACCCCGAAGTCACGCGCACGCCGGGCAACCCCTTCATCAACGGGGCCGGTCTGTGGGTCATGAAGACCCCCAAACCCGTCACCGATGCCACCGTCGCCTTCCTGGGGTGGCTGGCCCAGCCTGAACAAGCGGCACGCTGGTATCAGCAGACGGGCTATCTGCCCGTGACCCGGGCGGCGTTTGATCGCACCCCCGCCAGTTATTACGCGAACCTGGGCCAGTGGCATGACCTGGTGGCCGTTTATTCCGGACCGGCGGCGGTGACTGCACAGGGTTTTCGCATCCACAATTACCCCGCCATCCGCGCGCGCTTCCAGCAGATCCTGCGAGACGCACTCAATGGCCAGGAGCCGGCCGTCACGGCCCTGAGTTCAGCCGCCGCCGCGGCCAACGATCTGGTGCGTCGGCCGTAAGGATCTCTTGCGCTGACCGTAACCAGCGCGGGAAATCATGCCGGTCTCTCCCCGGCGCGTCCTTGCCGTGAGCAACGGTCGCTCCGGGTGACAAATTTTTCCGTTCGTATTTCCCTGTCTGGCGGCCCGGCCGCCGCCCCGCCACCATAGGCACCTGATTCATTGAATCCGGTGCCTTTCGTTTTGTGCCACCGGCCATTCATGTCCTGTCGGGGGGTGGCAAATGATCAAAATGCTGGGGACGGGTTTGCTGGCCGTCGGGCTGGCCGGATGCGCAGCGCAGCCGGGGGCAAACTGGTGGCGTGATCTGGCCGGCCTGTCCGCAGCGCCGGGCGCGTACCGGTTCGATTGGCGCATTGCGGGCGAGCCGGCCCTGGCTCCCCTGCAGGTCTTTGACGATGGTCGGCGCACCTGGCTGCACTATCCCCCGGATCAGCCGGCGCCCGCCGTGTTCGAACGCACGCCCCGGGGTGACCGCTTGCTGCGCCCGCATCGCCAGGGTGATTATCTGGTGCTCTCCAGCGTGCCCGCGCACATCGTCCTGCGGGGCGGGCTGCTGCAGGCCGACGCCTGGCGCCCCCAGGCACAGGACGAGGGGGCAGGGCGCGTCGAATGGGCCGCACCCCCGTCACCCATGCCGCCGGTTGCGTCTGCCGCACCCGTCGCACCCGTCGCACCCGTTGCATCGGTCGCGCCTGTTGCTTCGGTCGCACCCGTTGCACCAGTCGCATCGGTCGTACCTGCTGCACCTGCCGCACCTGCCGCACCTGCCGCACCTGCCGCATCCGTCGCGCCCAAGGTGCCGGCGATACCTGCAGCGTCCGCAGTGCCCGTTGCGGCCGCAGTGCCCGTGCCCGTGTCGCTTGCCCCGTTACCGCACGCAGCGTTCGAGGCCACTCCGGCCGATGGCAACATCCGCCGCACCTTGAACCGCTGGGCGCGCCAGGCCGGCTGGACTTTCGAGGCCGAGCACTGGGCCGTGGACGTGGACATCCCGCTGGCAGGTTCGGCCGTGTTCGATGGCCCATTTCTGGTGGCGGTGCGGGGTCTGCTGGCCGCTACAGAGCTCGGCGATCGACCCGTGCAGCCCTGCTTTTATGCCAACCAGGTGCTGCGCGTGGTGCCACTGGCCCAGCGCTGTGATCGCACCCAGGTGGCCGGAGCCGCATCATGAGCACGCGTCACGGCATCGGGCACACCCTTCAGGGCGGGTCCAGGCGTCAGGACAGGACCAGGCGAAATCTCAGCCGGCCCGTAGGGCCCGTATGTCCGCAAGTTCGTGCAGGCACACCGGTCGCCAGACCGCAGTTCCTCAGCGCGACGCGCCTTTTCTGGTGCCCGCTCGTCGTCTGCCTGCTGCTGTCCGGGTGCACGCTGCCCGAGCAACTGCGTCGGGCGGCGCGCGCCTACCAGCAGGCCGATGATGCCGTGTTGCAGGGCCATGAGCGGTTCGCGCGCAGCCTGACCGACCCGGAACAGCGTCGCGCCGCCCAGGAAATCGACCGGCCCTGGGTGGCCGGACCCGCGCAGCCACTGGCACGCGAACTGAGTCTGCCCGCGGTGCTGCGCGCTCAGGTACGCACGACCTTGCTGTTTGCCGATGGCACCAATGACTTGCGCCGCATTGCACGGCGAATTTCGGCGGTCACCGGCATCCCGGTCCATGTGCGCCCGGACGCATTGTTGCCGAGCTGGCATTTCCTGCCGCGCCTGGCCGCGGCGGCAGGCCAGGACACGCTTGCGCTGGACGCCGCGCAGCCCTTCGATCTGGCCGATGGCCCGGCCCCCTTGCCGCAAATCCTGGACCGCCTGTGTGCCAACCTGGGGGTGCGCTGGCGCTATGAACGCGGGCGCATCGAATTCTTTCGCACGGACACCCGAGTCTTCGACGTGCACGCCCTGACGCTGGATGCGCGTGCCCAGGCCTCGCTCGGGCTGGGGCGCGAGCAGTCGGAAGGCGGCTTCATCAGTTCGTCCAGCACCCGGCTGAGCAGTGGCGACCAGGACGTCCTGAAGGCCGTGCGCGCGCGCATCGAGCCGTTCCTGTCGCGCGCCGGCCTGCTGGTCGCCGAACCGGGCGCAGGCACGTCAGTGGTGGTCACGGACATGCCCGAAGTCCTGGACCGGATCACCGGGTATCTGGAACGTGAAAATCGGGCACTGACCCGGCGCGTGCGGCTGGTGTTCGAAGAGCTCACGGTTGCCCTGAGCGACCAGGCCCAGGCCAGCCTGGACTGGAACCTGGTGTTCTCCGGAGCCCGCCTGGCTGCCGGAATGGCGATGCCCGGGCTGGCTTCAGGCCCGGGCGGGCGTGTCGGGGTCGGCATCGTCCAGGGTCCGTGGTCTGGCAGCGAGGCCATCATCCAGGCCCTCGGCGATTCGGTGCGCCTGGTGCGCCGCAGCAGCGTCCCCATGCTGACCCTGAATCGTCGCCCGGTCACGCACGCCGTGCGCACCACGTTTTCGTATATCGACCGGGTCGAGACCACGGCCGTGCCTGGCGTCAATGGCCTGGCGGTGCCGGCCGTCTCGGTCAACCAGAAGGAGGAAACCGTCGGCTCCCTGCTGACCCTGGTGCCCGATGCCCAGGAAGACGGCCAGATCCTGCTGTCGCTGGCCTACGACAACACCGTCGCCCAGCCGCTGAAGACCATCACCTTTGGCGACAAGGCCAACCCGCTGCAGTTGCAGCAGCTGACCATCGAGGGCAACGGCACGGTGCAGCAGCTCGCCCTGCAGCCCGGTCAGCCGCTGGTGGTGTCGGGCTTCGACCGGCAGCAGTCCGAAGCCGCCGAAAGGCGCCTGAGCCCCGGGCTGCCTGCCATTCTCGGTGGCGGAGACCGCCTGGATACCCAGCGGCTGGCGACGGTGCTGATCATCACCGCCCAGGTCGAGGAAGGGCTCTGAGCCATGCGGGCCTCACGCATCGTCTGGGTCGATCGGGTGCCATTGGTCTTCGGCCTCGATTGGGTGCCGCTGTTGGGCGATCCACACGCCGCGCGGGCCCAGGCCCGTCGCCTCGGGGCGTCCCATCGCGCACTTTCAGGCGATCCCCCGGGAGCGCTCGGGTTCGCGCGCGGTCTGCCCACACGGGTGCGTTGCTGGTCCGTAGCGGACTTGCTGGCGCGCCAGCACCCGCGCGGTACGGTGGCTTGCGTGCTGCCGCTGGATACGCAGTCCTGGCACGTGCTGGCTTCACACGAAGGGGTGGCTCTGGCGCGTGCCGATCGCAGTCATCCGGATCCGGAACTGGCACACAAGGAAGTGGATGCCTTGCGGCTGGCCTACCCCAGGCTGCAGTTGCTGTCCCCGGATCCGGCCACAGGATCCGAGGGTCTGCTGCAGAACCTGGCACGTCAGGCGAGCGCGGCACCCGCTCTGGAGCCCGTGCGCCGCTGGGGCAGGTGGCTGGTCGCGCTGGGCTTGGTGCCGGCCGCCGTGATGCTGTGGGCGGGTCGCGACTGGTACGCATCGGCCGGCGTGCCGCCCCCGGCCGACACGTGGCGCCAGGCCTGGGAACAGGCCTACGAGCGTGCGCTCGCCGCGCAACCCGTTCATGGTGAACAGGGCACCCTGGCCCTGCTGCAGGCCCTGTATCGGCAGCCTGCGCGCATTGCCGGCTGGCGACTGCACAGCCTGCGCTGTCAGCCGCGTGCGGGGGACAGACCCTGGCTTTGCACGGGCGAATATCGGCGCCAGGGCTTGCCAGCCGACAATCGCGGCATGCTTCAGGCGGCGCCGCCCGGTTGGCGACTGGATTTTCCTTCCCTGGACGTGGCCCGCGCGTCCTGGGGCTTGTCCCTGCCGGCCCGGCAACCGGACCCGCAAAGCCTGCCCACCAGCCCGATGCTGGAACGCGACTGGAGCAGCGCCCTGCAGGCCATTTTGCCGGCATTTTCCGTGTTGCGCATCGAAGCGCCCCGTCCATTCGTGGTGCATGGCCCGCGCGATGCTCAGGGCCACGAAATTCCGCCGCCAGCGGAACTGCCCAGACTGGCCACCCGCACGCTGCGCGTCGAAGGGCCGCTGCGCTCCTTGCGCCTGCTGGCGCCGCTCGCGCAATCCGTGTCGTGGCAAAAGGCCACGCTGTCGTTTGCGCCCGGCACGCGTCCTGGCGCGCGTACCAGCCGCCTGATCCTGCACCTCGAAGGAGCCGTCTATGAAAACCGTCCCTGAGCGCCTGATCCTGATCGCGTGGCTGGCGTGGTTTCCGGCGAGCCTGTGCCTGTGGCCGGCGCGGACGTCTGCCCAGGCGCCCGTCGCGCCGTCCGCGCAGGCCGCGCAGGCCGCGTCTGATGCGGCCGGGGCACAGACCCCGCCCACTGCCACCGTGGCCGAGCCGCAGGCCGGCGCCGACGCCCAGACGCACTGGGAAGTGCAATCGGTACACGAATTGATGCAGCAGGATCTGCGCGACGCCCTGCGCGCCGCGGCCGCATCGTCGGCGTCCGCAGCCGGCGGGCCGGCGGGTGGCGCCGTGCGGCCGGTGCTGGCACCACGCCTGGTTGCCCTGTATGGCGTCGGCAGTGCGCTCATGGCCGAGGTCCAGGTGGCCGGTCGGGCCTACCTGTATGTGCGCGGCCAGGCCTGGCCGGCCGACCACGTGGGTGATCAAGGGGTCTATCAGCTGCGCGGCATGAACGGCGCCTGCGTGCAGCTCGAGCGCGGCGAGGACCGGCATTCCTTGTGTCTGCGCATGCTGCTGGGCGAGGTGCAGCCATGAAGGCCTGGGCTTCCACATGGCAGGTCGCCGAGCCGGCGGCGCCGTTCGATCTGGCACGGGCGGCGACCATCGATCATCCGGATCAGCTCTCGGCCCTGCAGCCGGGGCTGGCACGCCTGCTGGCGCGGGAGTTTGGCGTCCATGCGCTGGCCGACCGGATCTGTCCGGTCGAGCGCGCCGATGGCAGCGTCACCCTGCTCGCGCGCGCGGAATACGTGGGCAGTGACCAGGCCGATGCCCTGGTACGGCGCATCCAGGGCGCCGGGCGGCGCCTGTCGGATCCCGCCCGCTACGTGCTGCCCGCCGCGCTGTTGCTGGCTTTGTCCCGCGATGCCGGCGCTGCGCTGAATTCCGTACCGGCGGCCGATCGCACGCCCACCGCCCTGGCGGGCGTGTTTCAGGATCTGGTGGAGTGGGGTGTGCGCCAGGGGGCCACCGACCTGCATCTGAATGTGCATCGGGACGCCAGCGAGTCTGAGGTCCGCTACACCGTGGCCGGCCGCTATGTGGCACCGGAACGGTTCCATCACATGCCCACGGGTCTGTTGCTGGATGTGCTGGCGGTCGCCTGGATGGACATCCAGGGCGGCAACGGCGCGGTGTTCGACCCCCTGCTCGAGCAGCAGGGCAGCCTGCTGCGCCGCGTCGATGGCCGGGCGTTCACCCTGCGTTGGGCCTCGCTGGCCGCTGATCGCGGGCCCAGCGTCTGCCTGCGCTTCCTGGAGCGCGATGCCGGCATCCGTCACGCCTCGCTGCAGGCGCTGGGCTATGAGCCCGACCAGATCGCACGCTTCGAGCGGGTCCTGCGATCCGAGGGCGGCGCCATCGTGCTGGCGGGCACGGTCGGTTCGGGCAAATCGACCACCCTGGCGACGCTGATCCGCGGCCTGCCGGACCATCGCAAGGTCATCACGCTGGAAGAACCGGTGGAATACCGCATTGCCCAGGCGGTGCAGAACACCATAGGCCGCGACCTGGATCAGCAGGCGCACGGGCGCTACGCGGCCAAGCTGCGCACCCTGAAGCGCTCGGCCATGACCGATGTGCTGCTGGGCGAGATCCGCGATGCCGAAAGCGGCCTGGCGTTCATGGATCTGGCCGGTTCGGGGGTGAACGTGTACACCACGGTTCATGCGCCCTCGGCGCGTGCCATCATCGATCGCCTGGCCTCGCAGTTCATTGGCGTGCCGCGCGATTTTCTGGATACGCCGGGCGTGCTCAAACTGCTGGTGTACCAGGCGCTGTTGCCGCGCCTGTGCCCGGATTGTGCGCTGCCAGCCTGCCCGGCCGAGCCGAGCGGCCAGCAGAACCACGCCGACGCGCACCGGCGCTGGTCGCAATGGCTGGGCTGGATCGAACAATCCTGGGGCGTGCCGCCTGAAACCCTGCGATTGCGCAACCCCCGCGGTTGCAAGCGCTGTCACAGCCCGCAGCTGCCGGAACTGGCCGGCTACCAGGGACGCACGGTGGCTGCCGAATGTCTGGAGCCAGGGCTGCACGACGCGCATGCGGGGGTCGTGGAGGCGTACCTCCCCGATGCGCGCAACAGCGCGATGGCCCACGCCATGGCCAAGGTCCGCGCCGGCTGCGTGGATCCGCGCGACGTGGAAGTGCGCTTCATGGCCTTCGAAACCCTGGTGTTGCGCCAGCGCAGGCTGACGACCGCTGCACGGCACGTCGATTTTCCATCCATGACCAGGCGGCGCGCATGAGGCCGCCGCAAGCCCATCTGGCAGGGTTGCTGCTGCGTCTGGACGCCTGGCGATTTGCCGCACGGCGCGCCGACTACTTCGACTACCTGCACGCGGTGCTGACGGGCATGCAGGGCCGCCTGACGGTGCGTGAACTGTTCGACCGGGATGCCGCACGCTACGGGCGTGGCTCGGTGCGCGGGCGCTTGTCCAGGGCCTGGTCGCAGTCCTGCGAAGCCAGTGGTGGCGATCTGTACGCCACCTGGCTGGGAAGCTTCCCGATCGACGAACTGGCCCTGGTGCGCGCTGCCCAGGCCTTTGGCAATGCCCGCTTGCTGGCCTGTTTTCAGGCGCTGGCCAGTCACTTGGCCTTGCTGATCGAGGCCCGGCGCATGCTCTGGGCCACACTCGGCTCGGCGGCCGTTGCCGTGCTCGTGGCCAGCCTGCTGGTGCTGGCGTTGCCCTGGTGGACAGTGCCGGCGCTGCAGCAAGCCTTTCACGGCCTGCCCGCCGCCTATCACGGCGATTGGTCACGCGCGCTCTTTGCCTGCGCGGACGGCCTGCGTGTCTGGGGCTTGTGGCTGCCGGCGACGGCAGCCACGCTGCTGGCCCTGGCAGGGTACACATTGCCCCGCACTCATGGCTCCTGGCGGCTGCGCCTGGATCGGGTCGGCCCCTGGCGACTGTACCGCCAGGTGCAGGCGTTGCGCCTGCTGGCGCTGGTGTCGATCCTGCTGCAACCCGGTTCGGGCAGCTCTGTCCAGTTGCGCCCCGTCATGCTGCTGTTTCTGGAGGGCGCCAGCCCCTGGCTGAGCGCCCATCTGCAACGCGTGGTCCTGCGCATCGATCAGGGGCTGGCAGGGGCCGCGGCCTTTGACACCGGTCTGCTGGATCGCGACCTGTACTGGTACCTCGAGGACATGGCGGCGGCGCGCGGCCTGCAGGCCGGCCTGCAGGCGACCCACGCCCGCATGAGTTCGCACTGGCTCGATCGCATCCGCGTCCAGGCCCAGGCCCTGCGCTGGGGTGTCTTGCTGACGGGCGTGGCCATTGTGCTGGGAATCGGTGTCTGGCATTACGCCGCAATCGATGATTTGCGTCGTGGCTGGATGATGTTTCATGCCGTCCAGTGAAGGACGGTTCACAAGAGCCGGGAAATCGGCAAAGGAGGCACCATGCAAAAAATCACTCAGCAGGTCGGCGAAATCACTCAGCAGGTCGGTGGACGTCTGGATCGGCAGTCTCGCAGGCTGGCGCGCAGGCAGGCGGATCGCCTGGCCCGGGAAGGCGCAGCCATGCGCGCCCTGCGTCACCTGTCCGACGGCCCGGCGGCGCGACGACGACAGCGTGGCTTCACGCTGATCGAAGTGTCCATCGTCACGGCCATCGTGCTGCTGATCGCGATCATCGGCATTCCGGCCATCGGCGGTTATGTGATGGAAAACAAGGTCCCCAAGGTTGGCCAGGAACTGGCCCGCTTCGTGATGCACACGCGCATCAATGCCGGTTCTGCGGCGGACGCGCCCTACGACGAGATCTCCACCGCCAGCCTGGCTGCCATGGCGGCCGATTCCACCGTGCTCACCGTGGCCGGCGATGGCAGCGTGCTGCATGGGCTGGGCAGCGGCGGCACGGTCGAAGTCGCCTCCGCCGAAAACGGTGCCGCCTTCGAGGTGCGGCTCAAGAAGGTCAACCATGTGGCCTGCCCGGCGATCGCCTCGGTGCTGCAGCGGGTCTCCGACCGCATCACCGTGGGGGCGGATGAGGGTGCCGGACAGACGGTCAAGGACGCGACCACTCCGTTCAGCGCCCTGGCGGCAGAGGCCGCCTGCACCAAGGGAGATGTCAACCAGTTCGTGTTCCATGTCAGCTGAACCCGCGCGTACAGGCCTGTCCGTGCCTGGAGCCGCACCGGGAGCCGTATCCGGAGCCGTGCCCGGAACCGTGCCCGGAGCCGTATCCGGAGCCGTGTCCGGGGCCATGCCGCGACCGCGTACCCAGCAAGGCGCCTTGCTGCTTGAATTCATGGTCGTGGCGGCCCTCAGCCTGGTGCTCATGGTCTGGGCCAGCCAGGAATGGGCGCAGCGCGCGCGTGATCTGCAGGCCCGGGCACTGGCGGTCTGGATGGAGCCGGCACGCGCGGCTGCCGAGGCCTTCCTGCAACGGCACGGAGCCGCCCTGCGCCAGGCGGATTCCCCGCAGGCCCTGGCGCTGCAGGGCTACGCCGACTGGCAGGCACCCAGCTGGGCTGAGCTGCGTGCACACGGCCTCCTGCCGGCCAGCTGGCAGGAGGCCGGACCGCTCCATCAGCGCCTGGCCGTACGGATTCTGCGCGAGGGGGCCTGCCCGCAATCCCCGTGCCAGCTGGCGGCCCTGGTCCATGCGCACCAGCCGCTGCAGCGCTCAGGTGGTGGCGTGGACCAGGCCCTGATCGCCGAATGGCTGCTGGCCAGCGGTGGGCAGGGTCTGGTCGTCTGGCCGCAGCATCCGGATCGTCTGACGGGGGCAGGGCGGCAATTGGCACTGCCGGCAGGGCAGGCCTGGTCACCCGGTACGGTGGCCCTGCTGGTGGGCCAGCTGTCCGGCGACGAAGACGCATCCTCGAACGAGCCGTCTGCGGATACGGAAGCCTTTCTGCGCGTGCAAGACCCTCGGGATCCCGATTTTCAGGGGGATGCCAGCGTGCTGGGCACGGTGCGCAGTGGCGCCCAGCTCGTGGCCCATGACAGCCTGCTGCTGGAAAACGCCTACCCGGTCCATGGCGTCTGTTCATCCGAAGGCGCCGTGGCGCGCAGCCAGAACCCGCCTGGGCTATTGTCCTGCCGTCAGGGGCGCTGGCAGCAGGTGGCCGGCCCGGCGGGCGGAGGCTATATGCTCAATACCCGTCGGGGCTGTAAAAATGCCCTGGGGGGATCCACCGCCAATCCGCTGACCGGTGCCTGCAGCTGCGCAACGGGCTATGCCATGCTGCAGGTGGCCGAAAGCGGCAGCCTGAGCGCACCCGAAGGCCTGACGACAGGTTTCGTGTGCATTCCCAATTGATGGGATCATTTGCCGTTCCAGGCCGCGATCACCGCACGTTCCTCGTCCGTCATCTGTGTCAGATTCGCCAACGGCATGTACTTGCTGGCCACCACCTGCTTGATCTGGTCGGCATGCTGGACGGTTTGCTGGTTCGTGTCCAGCATGATGCCCAGCGGGGCCGAGGCAAAGCCGGCCTGCGTGGGCTTGGCCGAATGGCATTCCGTGCAGCGGGCCTGGATGATGCGGTGCACCTGGTTCAGGGTGACGGCGCTCTGAGCACCGGCGGCATCGGCAGCACCGGAGGTATCGGCGGCACCGCCAGCGCCTGCACCCTGGCCGGCCTGGCTGACCCGGGCCGTCGGTGACGGTTCCGGTGCCGGCGACGGCGCCGCGATCCAGCCAATGATGGCCAGCAAAATGATGCCGGCGGCCGGATAGCGCAGGTCGTTCCGACCCGTGTGATAGACCACGAAATACTGGCGGATCAGTGCACCGGCAAAGATGAACAGCGTCATGATGATCCACGCGTGTTCGTTCGAATAGGTGAACGAATAGTGGTTGCTCAGCATCAGGAAAATCACCGGCAGCGTGAAATAGGTGTTGTGCACCGAACGCTGCTTGCCCAAGGCCCCATCCATCGGATTGGGCTTTTCGCCGGCTTTCAGGGCCTTCACCATGCGGCGGTGTCCCGGAATCATCCAGAAAAATACGTTGGCCGACATGGCCGTGCCCATCAGGGCGCCCGTAATCAGAAAGGCGGCGCGGCCCGGGAAGATCTGTGTGGTCAGCCAGCTGACGATTGCCATCAGCACGGCAACACCCACACTCAGCCAGCCATCGTGATTGACGGTGGGGCTGATGATGCGGCACATGCGGGAATAGATGTTGTAGCCGACGATCAGGAACAGGACCGCCAGAATGCCGGCTTCCATGCCAGTCAGGTTGCGCACCCATTCCCAGGGGCTGTTCCGATAGACCAGATAAATGTCGGCGCGCAACAGGTACAGCAGCATGAACAGGCCGAAGCCCGACAGCCAGGTGGTATAGGCCTTCCAGAACGACCAGTGCAAGTCATCAGGCAATTCTGCCGGGGACACCAGATATTTCTGATTGTGGTAGAAGCCGCCACCGTGCACGGCCCACATCTCACCAGATACGCCCAGTTCTTTGCTCCGTTCACTCTTTGGGGGATGCAGGCTCAGGTCCAGCATGACGAAATAGATCGATTCGCCAATCCAGGCCATGGCGGCTATCACGTGCAGCCAGCGCAGCAGCAGATTGCCATATTCCAGGAAAAATCCTTCCATGATGAGGTCTCCTCTCCGGTTGTTTGTTCGGGACGAAAGCGGCCGTCAGCTGCCGCGATACGTGGACCAGGTCCACGGGGTCACCACGAGGGGGACGTGGTAGTTTTCGTCCGGATGCGCAATTCCGAAGCGGAGCACGACCAGATCGACGAAGCGGGGTTCCGGCAGGTCCACACCCTTGCGGGCAAAGTAGTCGCCGGCATGGAAGACCAGCTCGTACGTGCCCCGGGTCAGCTCAGGGCCACTGAGCAGGGGCGCGTCACATCGGCCATCATGGTTGGTGGCGGTCCGGGTGAGCAGGGTGCGGGTGTCGCCATTCAGGCGATAGAGTTCCAGGGCGACGCCCTGGGCTGGCACACCGTGAACGGTGTCCAGTACATGGGTGGAAAGTTTTCCCATGGGATTTGTCTCCGGTCAGAATCCTGCCAGTGGGCCCCCGGTATGGCCGGCCCGGCATGGAGTGCCGGTTCGCGAGGCGGTGAAAGAATCACCTGGCATGTCTCGGGGCAGGACGGTTTGGATCATGGTCCACGATTTGTGTTGACGATTCTGGCTTCGTACACAATAATTGTCAACAGTTTTTGTCGTTTTTCATCGCTCATGGCCATGCTCCAGCTGAAGCCCCCACGCGCCGCCGCGCAGGATCTGCGGGCACCGCGCGCGTCCTCTTTGCGCGATCCGGACGCGGTGGGGGAAAAATCCGAGGTCGAGCGCGTCTATGATGCCATCTTCGATGCGGCCATGGATCGGCGCCTGTTGCCCGGCGCCAAGCTGACCGAAGCCACGCTGTGCCGCATCTTCAACTGCTCGCGCAGCACCGTGCGCGCCGCACTCAGCAAACTGTCCCACGACAGGATCGTCGTCATCGAGCCCAACCGGGGCGCCCACGTGTGGCACGCGACACCCAAAGAAGTGCACGATGTCTTTGCCGCGCGCCGCGCGCTGGAGAGCATCACCATCGACCTGCTGGCCGCACAGGCGGATGTGGCCGCGCGCCTCGCGCCGCTGCGCGACATGGTGGCGCGTGAACAGCAGGCCTTCGAACAGGGCGATCGCATCAGCTGGATCCGGCTGTCCAATGCTTTCCACGTGGAACTGGCGCGGCTGCTGGACAACCAGGTACTGACGGACATGCTCTACGGCCTGTGCGCCCGCACCACGCTGATCATCGCGCTGGGCGACACCACCGAAGGCAGCGCCTGTTCCTATGTCGAACATCGCGACATTCTGGACCACATCGCACAGCGCGACGCGCATGGCGCGCGCGCGGCCATGGACCATCATTTGAAGGATTGCGAACTCAGGATGGAAGGAGCCCCAGCCGCCCCCGATCCCTGGTCCGCCTTTGGCGTCAAGCTCTGACCACCATTCATCAGGAGACACTTTCATGACAGACCCGCACTATCCGCGCGACCTCAAGGGCTATGGCCGCAATCCCCCGCAAGCGAACTGGCCGGGTCAGGCCCGCGTGGCCGTCCAGTTCGTCCTGAACTACGAAGAGGGCGGTGAGAACTGCGTGCTGCACGGGGATTCGGGTTCAGAACAGTTTCTGTCGGAAATCATCGGCGCGCAGGCCTACCCGGAGCGCCACCTGTCCATGGAGTCCATCTATGAATACGGTTCGCGTGCGGGGGTCTGGCGCATTCTGGGTGAGTTCGAGCGTCGTGGCCTGCCGCTGACGGTGTTCGCCGTGGGCATGGCGCTGGAACGCAATCCCGAGGCCGCGCGCGCCTTTGTCGAACTGGGCCACGAGGTTGCCTGTCACGGCTATCGCTGGATCCACTACCAGTCCGTGCCCGAGAATGTCGAGCGCGAGCACTTCCGGCATTGTGTCGACATTGTCACCCGCTTGCTGGGCCGTCATCCCGACGGCTGGTACACCGGCCGCGACAGCCCCAATACCCTGCGCATCGTCGCAGAAGAGGGCAAGTTCCTGTACGACGCCGACTACTACGGAGACGATCTGCCCTTCTGGACCGAGGTCGATCTGGGCCATGGCAAGACCCATCCGCAGCTGATCGTGCCCTATACGCTCGACACGAACGACATGCGTTTCGCCTCGCCGCAGGGGTTCAACACGGCGGATCATTTCTTCCATTATCTGCGCGATGCCTTCGACGTGCTGTATGCCGAGGGCGAGACCGTGCCGAAAATGCTGTCCGTCGGCCTGCACTGCCGCCTGAGCGGTCGCCCGGGTCGCTTCGCCGGGCTGCAGCGCTTCCTGGACCACATCCAGAAACATGATCGGGTGTGGATTGCCACGCGCGCCGACATTGCACGCCACTGGGCCAAAGAACACCCCTTTCAGGCGGTCTGAACCCTGGCGCTTCAGCGTCCCCATGCAGGAGAGCGGACATGACGGATACGGATGGCCTGGAACGGCGGCTCGTGGATCTCGAGGTCAAGGCGGCGTATGCCGAAGACCTGCTGGATCAACTCAATCAGACCGTGTTCCGCCAGCAGCAACAGATTGAATTCCTGGCGCGCGAACTGAGGACCCTGCGCGAACAGCAGGCGCCCGATGGCATGCCCGAGCCACGCAATCCCCAGGATGAGCGGCCACCGCACTATTGACCGGGTTGCAGGCTGGAGCGCGCTTGGCAGGACGCGGCGCTTTTTTGGCAGGGAGTGGATCGCTTTTGGGCGGCTGATTTCCCCGATATCACCATTGCTGGTAACTTAGGCCTGTTTGCAGCAATGGCGCAGTGGGCGCCAGATTGTCAGGAGCATCACCAGCATGAGCCATATCGCCGAATATCAGCCGCCCAGGGTCTGGGTCTGGGACAAGCCCAGTGGCGGTCGTTTCGAGAGCATCAATCGTCCGGTATCCGGGCCGACGCACGAGCGCGATCTGCCCGTTGGCCGCCATCCCCTGCAGCTCTATTCCCAGGGTACGCCCAATGGCATCAAGGTCACCGTCCTGCTCGAGGAATTGCTGGCCCAGGGCCATACCGGTGCAGAATACGATGCCTGGATGATCCGCATCGGAGAAGGCGACCAGTTCGGCAGCGGCTTCGTGTCCATCAATCCGAACTCCAAAATTCCGGCGCTCGTCGATCGCAGTGGCCCGAATCCCATCCGGGTCTTTGAGTCCGGCGCGATCCTGCTGTACCTGGCCGAAAAATTCGCTGCCTTTCTGCCGACCGACGCTGCCGCACGCGCGGAATGCCTGTCCTGGCTCTTCTGGCAGGTGGGCAGCGCGCCCTACCTGGGCGGAGGCTTTGGTCATTTCTACGCCTATGCGCCGGTGAAGATCGAATATGCCATCGATCGCTTTGCCATGGAAACCAAGCGTCAGCTCGACGTGCTGGACAAGCGTCTGGCCGAGCACCCCTATGTGGCGGGCGACGGCTACACGATTGCCGACATGGCCATCTGGCCCTGGTATGGCCGGCTGGTCCTGGGGCATGTGTATGGCGCAGCCGAGTTCCTGTCGGTCCGCGACTACGTGCATGTACAGCGCTGGGCCGCAATGATTGGCGAGCGGCCGGCCGTGCAGCGCGGCCGTCGGGTCAATCGCATCTCGGATGATCCCGCCAAACGGTTCCTGCTCGAGCGCCATGATGCGTCCGACTTTGATCTGAAAGCGTGATTGTGCGCTGCCGCAACGCGATTCAACCCTGCGATTCCGACCGGGATTGAAGCTTCGCTCGAATTGCCTCTGGCCGTATCGGATAATCCGTGTAGCCGGCGGCCCCGCCACCATATAGCGTAGTTGGGTCCAGCACATTCAGGGAAGCACCGCAGCGAACGCGTTCCACAAAATCGGGGTTGGCCAGCGCCCAGCGGGCGACCGGAGCCATGTCCGCCAGACCATTCTGGATATCGGCCGCCAGGGCTTCCAATGGCCGGTTGGCGCGATTCACCAGTAGAATATTGGGCCACAGGCCGCGCAGGTCGCGCAGCAACGCCTCGTCGCCAAGATGCACCAGGTGCAGGTAGGCCAGATCCAGCGGAGCCAAGCCGTTCACAAGTTCGCGATAAAGCGCTGGTCCGTCCGGGCCTTCGTCGATCCCACCCAACCGGCTTCCGGGGGACAGGCGGATCCCGGTGCGCTCGGCACCAATGCGTGCAGCCACTGCTGCAGCAACTTCCAGCGCAAAACGCAGGCGCTTGCGCATGGAACCGCCATAAGCGTCGCTGCGCCGGTTGGCGCTGGGTGCCAGGAATTGTTGAATCAGATAGCCATTCGCACCATGGATTTCCACACCATCCGCACCCGCTTTGACGGCCCGTGCGGCTGCATCGGCAAAATCCTGCACTGTTGTGTGCACCTCGCCGGTGGACAGGGCACGCGGGGTCGGCGCCTGCTTTGGGCCGCTTGTGGTGAACATTTCCTGGCCGGACGCAACGGCCGATGGCGCAACGGGTTGGCGATGATGCGGCGTGTTATCCGGGTGGGACATGCGTCCCGTGTGCATGAGCTGGATGAACAGGTGGCCGCCCTTTGCCTGTACGGCGGAGGTCACCCGCTGCCAGCCAGCTCTGTGGGCGTCAGTGAAAATGCCGGGTGAATTCAGATACCCCTGCCCATCCGCAGACGGCTGCGTGCCTTCGGAAATCAGCAGCCCCAGCGAAGCCCGCTGCGCGTAGTATTCTGCCGCCAGAGGGCCAGGGGTTCCGTCCGGGTCCGCACGACTGCGGGTCATGGGCGCCATCGCCAGCCGGTGTGGCAAGTGCAGCTTGCCGACTGTGATCGGCTCCCAGATGGAAGGTGATGCAGGTGATTGCAGACGTTCAGGTAAAGCATTCATGATGGGACTCCGTGCCGGGTTGACAGCTGGCTTGCGCATTTCCTCAGCTTGAGAAAAGTGATGTCTGCAGTCACTATGCCTGTTTCAATTCCGATCCATAAGCCATATCCTGTAGACAGTCCGTCTCGAAAATGAAACATCTATGGATCTGTCCATATTGGCCGACTTTCACCGCGTGGCCGCTGCCGGCAGCCTGAGCAAGGCCAGCCGCGCCAGCGGTCGCCCCAAAGCGACGTTGTCGCGCCGCGTTCGCCAGCTGGAAGAATCGTTGGGGGTGCGCCTGGTCGAGCGTGGCCCGCACGCGCTACGCCTGACTGCCGACGGCCAAGCCCTGTATGAGCGCACACACACTTTGCTGCGCGATATCGAAGAGGTCGGTCAGAATCTGGCCTCGGGCAGCGAACGGCCGCGCGGGTTGCTGCGGGTCAGCGCCCCGGTGCTGTTCGCCGACACCCATGGCGGACGTCTGGCTGCCGAATTTGCCTTGCGCTACCCGGACGTTCAGCTCGAGCTGGTGGCGGGCGACCGTATCGTCGACCTGGTGGAAGAGGGCTTCGACGTGGTGGTTCGCGCCAACCCGCATCCAGCCAGTGAACTGACTGGCCGCTGCTTCGCGCGCGACACGATGCTGGTGGTGGCATCGCCTTCATTGCCCATGCCCAAAGCAGGCACCGAGCAAGCACCCGCTCGCGTTCCGGCTGTCACCATGACGAGATTCGCTGCGATTGATTCCTGGTCTTTTCAGACCGATGGCCAGCCTTTTCACGTGGCGCCGGATTATCGATTACGCCTGTCTTCGCTGGTGATGGTCCAGGCGGCCGTTTGTGCTGGCGGCGGGGCTGCCTTGTTGCCCCGGTCGCTGGTCTGCAACGACATCGTTTCAGGGCGGCTGGTGCAGTGGGGCGTCTTTCCAGGACGCCCGGTGGAACTATGGGTGCTACACAATTCACGGCGGCTGGTCAGCCCCAAGGTGGCAGCGTTCGTCGAGTTTCTGGTTGAGCGCTTTCCCGAGCGAATGCTGTAAGGTGCTTTTGTCCTGATTCGCCGTCACACAGGAAGAAATTGTCGGCAGACATCGGCGTCGGCATGAACCGGGATGATTCGGATCGTACAGCCCCGACGACAGAAGCCATGTTGGACATCGTAGTCACAAAGAGGTGCCAGGCATCCTTGCGTGGCAAATCGCCGCACCATAGTAAAGTAAAGTCAGGAACATTCTAAAAAGGAAATCCGCCATGCAGATGCGCACCCTGGGCCGCACCGGCCTGCAGATCGCCCCCCTGGTGTTTGGCGGCAATGTCTTTGGCTGGACCGCCGATGAGGCCATGTCCTTCAGCCTGCTGGATGCGTTCGTCGATGCCGGCTTGAATGCCGTGGACACGGCCAACAGTTACTCGGCCTGGGTCGATGGCAACCGCGGCGGGGAATCCGAGACCCTCATCGGCCGCTGGCTGCACAAACATCCCGCCAAGCGGGATCGCATCGTGCTGATCACGAAGGTCGGTTCGAAATTCCGCTCGGAACCCGGTGGCCTGTCCACTGCGTCCATCACGCAGGCCGTGGAAAATTCGCTGCACCGTCTGCAGACCGACCACATCGACCTGTACTTGTCGCACTGGCCTGACCCCGCGACTCCGTACGAGGAAACCCTGCGTGCGTATGAGAGTTTGCTTCAGGCCGGCAAGGTTCGCGCCATCGGGGCGTCGAACCTGGATGCGCAGCAGCTGGGCGATGCGCTGGCGGTGGCTGGGGCTCATGGACTGCCACGCTATGAGGTCCTGCAGCCGGAATACAATCTGTATGATCGCGCCCGATTCGAAGGGCCGCTGTGTGCGCTGAGTCGGCGCGAAGGCTTGGGGGTCATCAGCTATTACAGCTTGGCGTCGGGGTTCCTGTCGGGCAAGTATCGTACCCAGGCCGACTTGGCCCAAAGCCCGCGGGGTGTCAAGGTGGCGAACTACCTGAATGAGCGCGGCCTGCGGATTCTGGCTGCACTGGACCGGGTTGCGGCGGATCTGGGCGCTGCCCCGGCCGAAGTGGCCCTGGCCTGGGTGATGTGTCAGGAGGACATTACGGCGCCCATCGCCAGCGCCACGAACCTGGATCAGTTGCACAGCCTGGTGCGCGCGACGCGCCTGACCCTGGACGATCGCCATCAGGCCGAGCTGGATCAGGCAAGCCAACCAGGGTCGCAACCCTGAAATTTTGTCGTTCATGACCCGGCTGTGCTTGTGGCCAATGATGTCTCTTGATGGGTCGGCCTCAGGGCGACAAAGATCTGCCCGATTACCAGCGGACCAAAGCTGGCACCGGCGGCCAACAGCAACCCGGCGCTGCCGGGATCGGGCAGTTTCAGGATATTTGACAGACCCGGCACCCAAAGCGCCGCCGCGATCAGGCCAAGACACAGTGTGATGGCCCCCCAGACCCAGGGGTTGCGTGTCACCTCGTTCACGAAAACCCGCCCGCCTGCAACCCGTACATTGAATACATTCCACAGCTGCGCGAGCGCCAGCGTCAGGAAGGCCACCGTGACCGATGGCTCGACGTCCAGCATCAACCCGTGCAGCGCCAGCCAGAACGCAGCCAGCGTCGCCAGAGTGATCGCTCCCCCCAGAACGACGATGTCCACCCAGCGGCTGCGGTCCACGATCGGTTCAGCCGGGTCGCGCGGGGCCTGGCGCATGATGGTTTCATCGCCTGTGCCAAGCCCCAGGGCAAAGGCGGGAAATACATCCGTCACAAGGTTCAGGAACAGGATTTGCAGCGGCAGCAAGGGCACCGGCAGACCCGCGCCGACGGCCAGACCGACGATCAGAACCTCGCTGACATTGCATGACATCAGATAGACGATGAATTTCCGGATGTTGTCGAAGATCACACGCCCCTGGTGCATGGCGGCGATGATCGTGCCAAAGGCATCGTCCTTCAGCACCATATCGGCCGCTTCGCGTGCGACCTCGGTGCCGCGCTGACCCATTGCGATGCCGATATCAGCCTTTTTCAGTGCCGGGGCGTCGTTCACACCGTCACCGGTCATCGCCACGATGTGACCGCTGTTCTGGTAAAGCGTCACAAGGTTCAGCTTCGTTTCGGGGGCGACACGGGCAAAGACATGAGCGGCAAGAATGCGTTCGTGCAGGGCCCCGTCGGTGGTTTCAGGATCGAGATCGGTCAGCTCACGCCCCTCGATGACCGTCAGCACGCCGCCACCGGCGCCCAATCCGGCCTGGCCTGCAATGGCGGCGGCGGTGTCTGCATGATCGCCCGTCATCATCACCACGCGCACACCTGCCGCACGGGCGGCGGCAATGGCCCCGGCCACATCAGCGCGCAAGGGATCGCGCAGGCAGACCACCCCGACAAGCGTCAGGTTCTCATAGGGGGCCGCATCGTCGCGATCCGCCTGCTTCATCGCCATGGCCAGCAGGCGCAACCCGTCGCCGGCCGCAGCCCTGCTGCGCGCCAGCCAATCGGTGCGCATGGCGGCGTCCAGGTCCTGAATATTGCCGTCGGGACCAAGAACACGCGTGCAAGCGTCGATCACCGCCTCGGGGGCCCCCTTGATCGCATACAGGAAGCGCTTGTCGTCCCGATGCACGCTCGCCATCATCTTGGTGTCTTGGTCAAAGGCGTGCTCACCGACCTTTTCGCATTCGGACAGCAGCGCTTCGCGCCCCCTGCCGGCCTGATGGGCGACGCGCAGCAGCGCCAGTTCCATCGGATCGCCGGAAGGGGGCTCATCCTCATGGCCCATCGACGCGCTGTTGCACAATGCCCCGATCCGCAGCAATGCGCTCAGGCGGGCGTCCTGTCCGGGGTGGACCATGCGTCTGCCGCTTTCGAAGCGTATGATTTCGCCCTGCCTCTTCAGATCCATCTCGCCGCCGGCGACCAGAAAGCGGACAACCGTCATGCGGTTTTCGGTCAGCGTACCGGTTTTGTCGGTGAGGATGATCGTGGTCGCGCCCAGGGTTTCCACCGAAGACAGCTTTGAAATGATCGCATTGCGTGCGACCATGCGCCACATGCCGCGCGCCAGGCTCAGTGTGGCGACCACCGGCAAGCCTTCCGGCACTGCCGCAACGGCCAACGCCACGCCGGTCTGAATCATTGTGGCCATCTCGTGACCCTGCAGGAGGCCCGCACCGATCACCAGCGCGGCAAGCCCCAGTGTCAGCCAGACCAGTCGCTGCCCCAAGCGGTCAAGTCGCTTTTCCAGGGGCGAAGCCGAGGATTCGGCGGTCTGTACCAGATGGCTGATATGGCCGAGTTCAGTTGCCATTCCCGTGGCGGTCACGATTCCTTCGCCCGACCCCTGGGTGATTGCGGTGCCCTTGAAGACCATGCAGGCGCGATCCCCGATCGGCGCATCGGCTGCGACCGGATCGGACTGCTTGACCACGGGCACGGATTCGCCGGTCAGTACGGACTCGTCACATTGCAGGTTCGAAGCCTGAGCCAGGCGCAAATCGGCGGTGACCATATCCCCTGCCTCGAGCAGGACAATATCGCCCGGTACCAGATCGTGCGCGTCGATGCGCACTGTCCTGCCTTCGCGCCGGACACGGGTCGTGACCGTTGCAATGTTCAACAAGGCCTCCATCGAGCGTGCCGCGCGCAGTTCCGTGACGAAGCCGATCACGGCATTGATCGCCAGGACGACGACAATCGCGATGCCTTCGGCAAGATCATGAAAGTAAAAGGACAGCCCCGCCGCAAAGGCCAGAAGCCAGACGATCACGCCGGTGAACTGATGCGCCAGAATCGTGATGGCCCTTTGCCTGGCGTGAGCGCGCAACTGATTCGGGCCATGGCGGGCTCGGCGCTCGATTATTTCCTTGCCCTTCAGACCGTATTCCGGGTTCACGGCCAAACGTTGCGCCACGAGTTCGGCCCGCGAGGCAAACGCGGCTGTCTGGTCCCCATCATTCGTGAGGGCTTCAGTTGCCTTCACGTGCGGTGGGTCTCTGCCTGCACTTCATCGTCACCGGCTTCGCAATGCCTGCGGTTGCGGCGCCGTACGCGCATCTGGCACACTGTCCACTGCGGATCGATGGCTGCAGCGTCACCGCGCTGTATTGCGCTGATGGGTGCGTGAAGCTTCGCTTCATCCGACATGACGGGCTTCCAGAAAAATATTATTTTTTGCACAATCCACAAACCGTTCCGGCCTGCTGCCCCCTCTTATACAACAAGCCCGTCAAGGTTTCGAGGCCAGCGACGTCGACGATGCATTGCGGACCACGTGCAATGGAACGGATGCCGCCAAGGACTGTGCCAATCGTGCACCGGCACCGCATCACAGACGGTCTTTGTAGATCCGGCCGTCCTTCATGATGAGCCTCAGATTGGTGTCAGGGTCGCTCAGAAAGTCGAGGCTGACCGTTGGGTCGCCATCGGCGATCAGAATGTCGGCCAGGCCGCCCGGTTCAATCACGCCCAGCTTGCCGTCGTAGGGGCTGCGATTGCCCGCAATGCGCAACAGCTCGCCGTTCTTTGCGGTGGCGATTTGCAGCAAAGGCAGCGGGTGATAGAAGCGGGTGAGCTTGGCCAACTGGTGCCCATGCGTGGAAAGATTCTGCGGCGTGAACAGAATATCGGTGCCCCAGGCCGTCTTGATCTTCAGGTCGATGGCCATTTCGTAGGCGCGCAGGGTGCCCTCGGCCACCTCGCGCTGCTTGGCCTGACCTGCCAGGTTGGCCTTGACGTTGGCGTCTTCATCGGCCAGGAACGGCTGCAGGCTTCCACCACACACCCTCATCGGCCATGAGCTTGGCGGCATCCTGGTCCGCCAGCTGGCCATGTTCAATGGACCGCACGCCTGCGCGGATCGCACGCTGGATGCCGCGCGAGGTGTACACGTGCACCATCACATAGGTACCCCAGTCTTCTGCAGCACCGACCGCTGCGCGCACCTCGGTCTCTGAGTATTGGGTCGAATCGAGCGGATCGTAGTGCGAGCTGACGCCACCGCCAGCCATCAGCTTGATCTGGCTTGCACCCAGCATGAGTTGTTCGCGCACGCTGGTGAAGCCGCGCAACAGGGTATTTTCGGCCTCGCGGGCAGCCACCAGGTAGACGTAGCCCAGATCGGCGGTCATGGCCGCCATTTCGGTCAAGCCGCAAAACATCGAATGCCAGTGTGCATCGATGAGCCCGGGCATGGTCAGGCGGCCGCCACAGTCGATGACCCGGGCGTTTTCAATCGGCTCGGTAACCGACGGCAGGGCCGTAATCTGGTTGCCTTCCACCAGAATGTTCACACCCTCGCGCACGGTGCCGCTGGCACCGTCAAAGAGCCGCAAATTCGTCAGTAAAACAGGGCGATCAGGCGCGGCAGGCTGCTTCGCGATGGCTTTGCTGGTTTGAAAGCCAATGAACGGCACCAGCGCTGCAGCGGCGCCACCAAGAAACATGCGGCGGGTCATTGATATGGTCATGCGGTCATGCAGCCATTGCGCCGCCACACCGCCGCACGAACAGACTGCTTGCACATGTCGCCCAGGGTAATTTCCAGCCGGGGCGATTTCGGCGGGCGCGCAGAATAATGAATGGTGCGCCGTGTGCGCGAAAGATTCTGGAATGACCGTGCACCGCATGAATGGCTCCTGCAGGATGGCGCAGCTTGAGTCGTTGAAAATCGACCAATGCCGATGTGACGGGCGGCAGTTGGCGACAGCACCTAAAGTAAGGGGATCTCGATCACGTCCTGAATGCCATCGATGACCAGTTGCACGCCCATGCATACCAGCAAAGACCCCATGATGCGTGATATTGCGTCGATACCGTCGTGGCCCATGAACTTTACCAGACGGTTTGCCGAGCGCAGACAAATGAAAAAGAGGGCGCCCAGCAACAAGGCAATCATGATTGGCGCCAGCCACAAGACCCATTCCGCGTAATCAGGCCGAAAGGTGTGTATTTTTGAGGAACTGCTGATGATCATGGCCATGGTGCCCGGGCCCGCCGTGCAGGTGACTACAATGCAAGTTTCAGCACGTGGTGCGGGCGAACACACGCATCCCATACTCACTCAGGCGAGGTACAACGAACATGGCGCATGCCCAGGGGAAAAAAGCACATCCGGTCGGCTTCGCGATGCCAGGATTTGTCATCATGACGATTGCCGCGCTACTCCGGCCCATGCGGGCCTTCCTTTGCCTGTCTGCCACTGTCGGCGCACTGCTTCTGGGCAGTGCCGGACAGGCTTGGGCGCACGCTCATCCCGTGCACGAATCGCCGGCGCCAAACGCCACCGTAACAGCGCCCACGGAAGTGCGCATCAGCTACGACGACCCCCTCGAACCCGCATTCAGTCACCTGACCGTTCAGGACGCCCAAGGCAAGCAAGTCAACCAGGCCAAATCCAGTGTGGAAGGCGAAACGCGCAAGATCCTGCGCGTCGCCTTGCCTGAACTGACTGCCGGCCAATACAAGGTGCAATGGGCAGCAGTGGCCGACGATGGCCACCGCACTCAGGGTACCTACACCTTCACGGTGAAATAGCCGGTGGCGGCGGTAGGCTTCGCGGCCAGCTGGCTGCAACCTCTGTTTGCTGCCTGGATCGATATCGCGCTGGCTGCCGCCATGGGCATCGCCGTGATGCGGGGTGCGGTGCCGGCGGCGGTCGCAACCCGTTTGCCTCGGCTTGCAGGCCGAATGGTCATTTTGCTTGGTGTGGGTCTGGCGGCGTATCTTTGCGCTGCCACTGTGGCCATGACCGATACCCGCTTCGCCGACTTTCCGGGTTCGGTCTGGCTGGTCCTGACACAGTCGGATTTTGGCGCCATGATCTGGGTCGCACTGGTCGCCTGGATCCTGTTGGCGGCCGGTACCAGCCTGTCAGGTACGCCACGCGCCAGAGGGCACCTGCCTGAACTGCTCTGCCTGGCCGGTCTCGTTGCCTTCGGCTATGCGCGGGCTGCCACCGGACACGCGGCCGACCATGGTTTTCTCAGCCTTGCGGTGGCTGTACACACCCTTCACATTCTTGCCGGAACGGCCTGGGCGGGATCGGTCGTCCTCTGCGCGCCCTGGATGCGAACGTGGCGCACGTGGACGACGCAGCAACGCAGCACCCTGGCTCACCGGCTTTCAACGGCGGCAACCCTTGTTGTACCGGTGGTCGCAGCCAGCGGGGTAATCAACGCGGTGCGGGTGCTGGGCCATTCCACCCACCTGTGGGGCGCAACTTATGTCTGGATACTGGTCGCGAAAGTCAGCCTGGTGACGGTCGCCGTGGCGTTGGGCTCGTGGAACCGTTGGGGCTGGATGAAACGCATGGACAGCGGCCAGGATGGGGCAGCGCGCGGCTTCGGGTGCGTGCTGATGGTGGAAGCCGTCGTGCTTGTCCTGGTGCTGGTACTGGCGGCCAAGCTGGGCACGACCATGGTGCCAAGGTAAGATTATCCCTGAACGGGTTCGGCACTTCAACCGGGCTGGCGTGGTGGAATGGCCATCCCGCCGCACGGCTGTTGCAGGCCAGCGAACTGGCATGATTCCAAAGCTTGCGAATGCCTGCCGGTATCGAAATCAGGCTTTGGGCGGCGGCACCACACCTAACTGCATCATCAACCCAAGCGTATCCATGATGATGCGGGTCTCCTTGATCTTGCCGCCTTCGACGGGGTCGATGACCATGCCCCAGACCGTTATGGGTCGTTCGGTCGCGGGAACGCCAAGGAATGTCCCGCGGTGCGTGCCCGTCCATTCGAAGCGTGACAGCACCTTATCTTTTTCGGAAATCTGTTCCTGTATCACCCAGTGCATATCGGGAAATGCCGCGATCAAACCGCGCAGCACGTCTTTCAATCCCTCCAGACCGGGCCCTTGGCCTGGAAACGGGGCTTGCTCCACCATGTCCTCCCAGAAGAACTGGCCAGTGGCATCGATTTTCTTTTGGTTCAGAACTTCCTCGATGAATTGGCTGACAACGTGACCATTACTTTTCATTTCAACGCCTCCGGTGGAATTGCTGGATGGCGGGTTCAGCCATCTGACAAGTTCTGTTGTTGATGCCATTGGCTTCAGACCCGCATGATCGATGATGGCGTGGACGAAATGACATTGCGTGCATAAGAACCCTGTACCCAGCAATCCGGGTGCCTGCAGTGTGTCCCGCCTTGCGGGCGGCCAGCGTGCTTACCGCCTGGCGGGCGGCCAGTGTGCTTACCGCTTTTTCTCAGCGTACGCCAGAAGAGGCGAGTCGACAAATTCACCAACGCGTCGGATTGGTTGACTGAGCATCGTCGACCTGCGCGATGTATTCTTTGAAAGAATCCGGCGCACAGTGATCGGCGTAGATGCGATTGCGTGGCCAGCATTGATCCAGTGGTCATGGCCGCATCAGTCGTGCTGCGCCTGCAGACCATCGTCTCGCGCGAAGTTGCGGCTTCCGAGTCAGCGGTGGTAACCGTGGGTGCGATGCAGGCCGGTAGCAAGGAGAACATCATCCCGGACGAAGCCATCATCAAGCTCAACGTGCGCACCTTCGATGCAGGCGTACGCGAACGCGTGTTGGCAGCAATCGAGCGCATCGTGAACGCAGAAGCCGAGGCCTCCGGCGCGCCGCGTAAACTGGAGATCACGCCGCTGGACAATTACCGTTTGGTGGTGAACGATGCCGGCGCGACCCAGCGCGTGGTCGAAGCGTTCCGGGGATACTTTCCCGCAGAGCGTTTGCGCGAGGTGGACCCGGCCTCGGCGAGCGAGGACTTCGGCTCCTTCGGTTCTGAATGGGGCGTGCCTTCGGTGTTCTGGTTCGTCGGTGGAACCGATCCCGACACC
>JACDJC010000870.1_pt1 | contig 30643 bp, 28 predicted proteins | sample 7454191 | NCBI WGS metagenome assembly JACDJC01 (sample SAMN14253291, study PRJNA609438) | sludge metagenome | isolation source: sludge after 25d culture with pyrite and EDTA | collected 2018-12-20
ATGAGTCGCCGCTTGGTGGCGCCGCTCGTCGGCATCGTCGCCTTCCTTGCCATGTGGGAAGCCGTGGTACGACTCGGCGATGTGCGGCCGTTCGTGCTGCGCGCGCCCTCTCGCATCGTCTCCTACCTGGCCGACCACTTCGGCGACTATGCCAGCGCTGCCTGGGTGACGGCGCAGCACGCGCTCATCGGCTCGGCCATCGGCCTCCTGGTGGCGCTCATCATCGGCTCGGCGATGGCTGCCTCCACGTTCGCCGAACAGGCAGCCCAGCCGGTGCTCACACTGCTTCAGGTCACCCCGTTCGTCGCCTACATCGCGTCGGTGGTGTTGTGGCTGGGCTCCGGCACGCGGCCAGCAGTGTTCATCGTCGCGTTGGTCTCCATGCCCGCCTTTGCCTTCGCCACCGTCGATGGCATGCGCGGCGCCGACCCGGCGGCACGCGAACTGCTGGCGTCGGTCGACGCCTCCCGGTGGGAAGTTCTGTGGCGATTGCGACTGCCATCCGCCATCCCGTCGCTCTTCACCACCGCGCGCTACAACGTCGGGCTCGCGCTGATCGCCAGCTACCTCGTGGAGGGCGGCAACTTCGCCAACCAGGGTCTGGGCGCAATTGGCAAGCGCATGGCAGCGCTCAACGAGGGCGACGGCCTGTGGGGCGCAATCTTCGCCATGGCAATCCTCGGCACCATCGCCCTCCTGCTGCTGTCGCTGCTGCAACGACTGGTGATGGGCTGGCACGTCTCGCAACGAGCCCGGTCGACCTGAACCGATACGGTGCAACCAATGGCCGCTGAGACCTCCCCGGACACCGCACCCCCGACGTCACCCGACTTGGCTGGGCTGCGTACGCGAATCGACCAGCTCGACGCTGCGCTCATCGCCATCGTCGCCGAGCGCCTGGCCATCTGTCGCGAGGTGGCAGCGGTGAAGGAAGGCTCGGCGACGCCGGTCATCCAGCCGGCACGAGTGCGCGATGTCGTCACGTCGCGACGGCAGCAGGCCATCGAGGCCGGCGTCGATGCCGACTTCGCCGAGCAGCTGTTCCGTGTGTTGCTCACCGAGACGCATCGCATCGAGGTCGCTGGCCACCGCCCCGACCCGGCGCCCGACAAGCAAGCAGCACCGGGCGAACGCTCCGGGCTCGACACGGTGGCGTCGCGGGTCGACCACGTGGTGGTGGCGGTGCCCGACCTGGTCGCCGCGACCCGGTCGATGACCGATCGCTTCGGGTTCCACGAGCTCACGCTCGCCGACCCACGGCCGGGCGTCGCGGCGCTGGCGGCCGGCGGGGTCACGTTCGTGCTGGTCGGCCCGCAGGCGTCACCTGCCGTGGCCCGCTACCTGGCCGCACGCGGGCCGGGCGTGCAGCACGTCTCGATCGAGGTGCTCAACGCCGGCTACGCCCGGGCGTGCCTCAGCGAGGCCGGCGCACCGCTGCTCACCGATGTCGCCGTCGACGGCGACGGCCACGAGCAGTTCTTCGCTGCCGACGATCCAACCACCGGCGTGCAGCTGGGCTTCATCTCCCGCACGGGGCACCGAGTGGGCGTCGGTACGGCCAACGTATTGGCGTTGTTCGACACGCTCGCTCCGTAGCCGCGCGCCATTACACGAGTGCCGTTCCGGAACCCATTGGTAGGCTCCCTTTTCATGCTTCGCCGCCGGGCCGTTGGCCTCACCATCGTCGCCCTCGCCGTCACCAGCATGGCTGCCTGCAGCGGCGACGACGCCACCATCGGAAGCCCGGTGTCGTCCACCATCGCCAACGTCGGCACCGACTCCGTGCCCGGCGACTCGGTGCCCCCCAGCCTCGACGTGTCTGCCGACGAGCCCTTTCCGGCCGACCGCTGCGCGGCCAACGAGGCAGCCGGCACCATCACCTACCTCTCCAGCTACGACTTCGCGGCAGCTGCATCCATCGTCGACGTGCTGGTGGCCGACTCGAAGGGCTACTACGCCGAGCTGTGCCTCGACGTCGAGATCAAGCCCAGCTTCTCCACCGAGAACTACCCGCTCATCGCCGCCAACGACGCGCAGTTCTCGTCGGGCGGCTCGTTCAGCGAGATGGTCGACTTCGCCGGCGCCAACGACGCAGGGTACGTGGCCTTGGCGGTCGAGGGCCGTACCGGCATCGATGCCCTCATCACCAAGGACGGCGCGGTGCCCACGCTGATCGATGTGGCCGGCGCGAAGATCGGGGTGAACGGTGCCATCACCCCCTCGGTGAAGGCGATGCTGGCCAAGCAGGGAATGGTCGAGGGCGTCGACTACGAAACGGTGAACCTCGACGGCTACGACCCACTCGTGGACATCGAAGTGCCCGACATCGTCGGCTTCCCCGGGTTCAAGAGCAACGAGCCCGAGCAGCTCGAAGCGGCGGGGGTGCCCTTCAAGCTGTACGACCCGAGCGACTACGACATCCCCGGCAGCTTCGGCGTGCTGTACACCAACCTCACGTTCCTGGAGGAGCACCCCACCGCGGCGCAGGACTTCATGCGAGCCACGATGCGCGGCCTCCGTGACGCCATCGACGATCCAGCAGCCGCTGCGCAAGTGTCGGTCGACGCCATCAACGCCGGCGGCAATGCGTTGTTCCTCTCCCCCGAAGGCGAGATCGCTCGCTGGGGTGTCGAGTCGAAGCTGGTCGACGACACCGTGACCGCCAGCGCTCCCCTGGGTCTGCCGCTCATCGATCAGCTCACTCGCGAGGTCACCACCTACGCCGAGATCGGGCTGTTCGACGGGGTGCCACCGGTGATCGACACGATGATCGATGCGTCGCTGCTGGAAGGCGTGTACGACGACACCGGCACTGTCATCTGGCCGGCCGCCGGATAGTCGCTCGGGTTCACGCGCCCGGAGTTCGGCCATCGAGGGTGGCGCGGCCGAGCCCGTCAGGCGGAGAGCACGACGCGCGCGTGATCGACGTCGTTCTTCAACTGGCTGATGAGCGCATCGATGCCATCGAACTTGCGCTCGCTGCGCAAGAAGTTGGTGAACTCGACCCGCGCCGCTTCGGTGTACAGATCGCCGTTGAAGTCGAGCAGGTGCGCCTCGAGCAACGAGTGCTCGGCGTGCTCGTAGAAGGTGGGCCGCCGACCGAGGTTGATGGCACACGCGTGCCGGCTGCCGTCGGGCCGGTGGTACCACCCGGCATACACACCGTCGGCGGGCACGCAGACCGCGATGGGAACTTCCACGTTGGCGGTGGGGAAGCCGAGCAGGCGCCCGCGCTGGTCGCCCTGCACCACCACGCCCCGGGCCTCGAAGGGGTGCCCCAGCAGCGTCGCCGCCAACTCGACCTGCCCGCCGGCCATTGCCCGCCGAATGGCGGTGGAGCTGATCGGTTCGTCGGGCCCGTCGGAGCGACCGACCAACGACAGCGGCAGCACCTCGAAGTCGCGAACGGCGCCCAGCTCGCGCAGCGTGGCGACGTTGCCTTCGCGACCGTGACCGAAGTGGAAGTCCTCCCCGACCACCACCACCGATGTACCGAGGCAGTCGACGAGCACGCGCTGGGCGAAGCTCATCGGCTCTTCCCGCGACTGCGCCTCGTCGAACCGCACCACCACCGTCGCGTCGACACCGGTGGCCGCCAGCAGCTCCAGCTTCTGGTCGAGGTCGGTGAGCAGCTTCGGCGCCGACTCGGGGCGCACCACCGATGCAGGGTGACGGTCGAACGTGACGACGGCGCTGCGCGCCCCCGAGGCGTCGGCGATGCGCCGGACCTCGGCGATCACTGCCTGGTGGCCTCGGTGCACACCGTCGTACGCACCCACGGTGATGACGGCGCGCTCACCCGGCCACGGCGAAACGGAGAGATCGGTGACGACTCGCACGGGCAGCAACGCTAGCGGGGGCACCGGCTGGCGAGCGCTACTGCGCGCACACCGGCGTCGCGCTCAGCATCCCGCTGCATCCAGAGCCATCCCGAGGGGGATCTGCTTGGACAGCACGACCGCCAGATCGGGACCGATGTACGCGGCCAGCTCGCCGGCCGCGGCGGCATCGCCGGCGTAGCCACGCTGGGCGATGTCGTTGGCACCCTCGAAGAAGGTCAACGTGTCGGCAACGCCATCGTCGTACTGCTGCAGCACCCTCAACGCTTCGAGCTGCGTTGCGAACTCGGGCATGGTGCCGATGTCGGTCGGCCACTGCGCCACATCGGCCTGGCTGCCCAGCTGCACCACCAGTTGGGTGTTGACCATGAAGCCGCCCATGGTGTCCTTGATCGCATCGCAGTCGAACGAGCCGGCGGCTGATGATGCGCCCCCCGTGGTATCCGATGCCGGAGCGTCGGCCACCGCTGACGCCACCGAGCCCGCCTTCGATGAATCACTGTCGCTGCACGCACCGAGCACCGCCATTATCAACACCAGGGCTCCGACTGTCGTGCGACTCATCGTCGCACCCTAGGCGATCACCACTGCCGGCTTCGCGCTGTCGCCGTGGGCTTCGTACATCGCCAGCAGCTCGCCACCGGGGCCGAGCACCGCCCACGGGCCGTCGCCCTGGAACCCGGCCTGCGCTCGGTCGAGCACACGCCCATTGCCGACCAGCCCCGCCAGCTCTGCGTCGACGGCAACCTGCGGGTAGTCGCGCATCGCTTGCGGCAAGGTGAGCAGCTGCACCGCATCGGGCGGGGCGGACTCCGCAACGGTGAAGCTGCCCACCGCTGTTCGGCGCAGGTTGCGCAAGTGCGCGCCGCCGCCGCAGAGGCGGCCGAGATCGTCGGCAAGCGTACGGATGTAGGTGCCTTTCGAGCACTGCACCTCGATTGCGTAGACCATCGGGTCGGCGGTGGCCGACACGTCGAAGCGACCGATGGTGACCGGGCGCGCCGGACGCTCGACCTCGATGCCTTGCCGCGCCAGCTCGTGCAGCCGCCGACCGTCGATCTTCACTGCGCTCACCATCGGTGGCACCTGCATGATGTGACCGGTGAGGTGTTCGCTGACGGCCGCCTGCACCTGTGGGAGCGTGAGACCGCTCATGTCGAACGTCGCCGTCACCTTGCCGGCGGCATCGAGCGTGTCGGTGCTGGCGCCGAACACCACCTCGCCGGTGTAGGTCTTGCCGAGATCGGTGAGGAACCGCAGCAGGCGGGTGGAGCGACCGACGCCCACCAGCAGCACGCCCGTGGCGTCGGGGTCGAGCGTGCCGGCGTGACCCACCTGGCGCTCACCGAACCGGCGGCGCAGCATGCCCACCACGTCGTGGCTGGTGACCCCCGCAGGTTTGTCGACCACTGCGAGCCCGTGAGTGTTGGCCGGGCGCCGCCGCGCCATCACTCGCCGTCGCGGGCGTTGTCGCCAGTGAGAGTGTCGCCGGTGTGCGTGTCGGCGTCGCTGTCGGAGTCGTTGTCCGTGTCGTTGTCTGTGTCGTCGCTGGGCGACGGTGGCCGCTCGGGCAGCGTGGCCTTGTCGTGCAGGATGCGCTCGATGCGTTCCGCGGCGCGAATCGACTCGTCGGGCTTGAACGACAAGATGGGCGTCTTCTTCGATCGCAGCTGGCGTGCGACCGAGCCCTGGATGCGCACTCGGTGGTCGGCCAGCGCGACGAGGATGTGCGCATCGGCCTCGTCACCCATCAGCGAGTCGAAGAACACGATCGCTCGGTTCATCTCCGGGTCGACGTCGATGGCGGTGATGGTGACCAGCGCCAGCCGCTCGTCGTCGATGCGAGTGAGCTCGTCGGCGATCACTTCCTGCAGCGAGGTGCTGAGCCGGGCGGTACGCGGGTAGCGATGGGTGCTGGGGGCTTGCGGGCGGCGAGGCTTGGTCATGAGAGCCACGTCCTTTCTTCTTGCAGCACTTCCACCTCGGGAAACGACCAGACGAAACGGCTGACCTGGTCGATGACTTCGGTGGTGTGCTGTTGGGTGCCACTGACGGCGGCAAAGCCAAGGCTGGTTCGCTGCCACAGTTGCTGATGGTCGACCTCGGCAGCGGCGACGTGGAAGCGACCACGAGCACCGTCGAGGATGGAGCGCAGCACGCCCCGCTTGTCCTTCAGCGATCGGGCGTGACCGATGTGCAGATCGATCTGCATGGCCAAGACGTACATGGCTGCCACCCTACCGAGCAGGGATTCGTCGGGAGCTCGAATTGGCCGGCGTCACCCGAAGTCGGGCGATGCGCGATTCGATCGCTTGAGCTCGGACATGCCGCTGCTGGTGGCGATGATCTCGATCGCATCCCACAGCCTCGTGGCCGCATCGCCGCGCGGGATGGCCGAGATGACCGGGCCGAAGAAGCTGCCTTCGTCGGCGCGGCCGGGGCGGAACGTAATGATGGGGGTACCGACGTCGCGGCCGGTGCGACTGAAGGCGAGTTCGGTCTCCTGCTCGATGTAGCCGTCGTGCGACTCGTCGTGAGCGTGAGCCGCCACGGCGGTGGGCAGCCCGGCAGCAGCGAGCATCTCGGCCATGAAGGCCACCGGGTCGAGGTTGATCTCGGGTCGGCGCTGCTGGCCATGAAAGGCATTGCCCAGCGCCGTGTACAGCGCACCAACCGCAAGGTTGCCATGCTGTACGCGCACTTCGTCGCAGACGCGGTGCGCGTACAGCCCAGCCAGGTGCGCAGCTCGGTACTCGGTGGTGTACCAATCCTCGGCGCGGTCCTGATTGATCATCTTCAACGAGATGAAACGCCACTCGACCTCGTAGTTGCGAAGTTGCTGCACCTCGGTGACCCACCGGGACGTGATCCACGCCCAGGGACACACGGGATCGAAGAAGAACTCGAGATCAGCCATGCGTGAACGCTACCGAGAATCGTTGCGGTCGCAAGTGCGCGCCCACACTCGGCTCAGACTCTGGCGATCTCGCGCTCTTCGAAGGTCTCGATGATGTCGCCCGGCTTCAGGTCCTGGAAGTCGCTGAGGCCGATACCGCACTCGAAGCCCTCGCGGACCTCGCGTGCATCGTCCTTGAAGCGCTTGAGCGACGTGATGGCGCCCTTCCAGATGATGGTGCCGTCGCGCAAGAAGCGCACCTTGCTACCGCGGGTGATCTGGCCGCTGAGCACGTAGCAGCCGGCGATGCCGCCGATGCGTGGCACACGGAAGACTTCGCGGACCTCGGCTTCGCCGGTGACCACTTCCTCGTACTCCGGTGCCAGCATGCCCACCATCGCCCGCTCGATGTCTTCGAGCAGCTTGTAGATGATCTCGTAGGTGCGAATCTCGACACCTTCCGAGGCCGCCATGTCGCGGGCCTTGCGGTCGGGGCGCACGTTGAAGCCGATCAGCGTGGCGTTGGTGGTGGCCGCCAGGCTGATGTCGTTCTCGGTGATCGCGCCCACCGCTCGGTGCACGAATGCCAACTTCACTTCCTCGCGCTCGAGGCGGCGCAACGATTCGGTGACCGCTTCCAGCGAGCCCTGCACGTCGGCCTTCAACACGATGTTGAGGGTGGCGACTTCGCCGGCCTGGATGGAGTTGAAGATGTCTTCCAGCTTCACACCGGTGCTGAGGCGGGCATCGCCGCGCTGTGCCTTGAGGCGATAGCGCTGCTCGCGAGCTTCACCCACGGTACGGGCCGTCTTCTCCGTCAGCGACGAGCGGAACTCGTCGCCGGCGTTGGGCACGCTCTGCAGACCGAGCACCTGCACCGGCGTGCTGGGGCCGGCGGTCTTCACCTGCTCGCCCTTGTCGTTGATCATCGCGCGAACTCGGCCCCACGCAGCGCCGGCCACGATGGGATCGCCCACCTTCAGCTCGCCCTTGTCGACGAGAATGGTGGCCACGGGACCGCGACCGACATCGAGATTGGCTTCCAGCACCACGCCCTTGGCGCGACCGGTGGGGTTGGCAGTGAGCTCTTCCACCTCGGCGACGGCGGCGAGCTGCTCGAGCAGATCGTCGATGCCGAGGTTTTGCTGGGCCGACATCTCCACGACGATGGTGTCGCCGCCCCAGCTCTCGGCGATGAGGCCGTGCTCGGACAGCTCCGACAGGACACGCTGGACGTCGGCGTTCTCCTTGTCGATCTTGTTGAGCGCGACCACGATCGGCACTTCCGCCGCTCGGGCGTGGTTGATGGCTTCAATGGTCTGCGGCATGACCCCGTCGTCGGCCGCCACCATGAGCACCACGATGTCGGTGACCTGCGCGCCGCGAGCACGCATCTTGGTGAACGCCGCGTGGCCGGGGGTGTCGAGGAACGTGATCTCGCGACCGTCGACGTCGACCTTGTAGGCGCCGATGTGCTGCGTGATGCCACCGGCTTCGCCGGCGACCACGTTGGCCTTGCGGATCTTGTCGAGCAGTGTGGTCTTGCCGTGGTCGACGTGACCCATGACGGTGATGACCGGGGCACGCGGCACTTGTAGCGACTCGTCGTCGTCGTCGCTGTCGTCGAACAACGCCTGCAGCTCGAGCTCTTCCTGCTGACCGGGCTCGACCAGCAGGAGATCGGCGTTGACCTCGAGCGCGAACAGCTCCATCTGCTCGTCGGTGAGGGTCATTGTGGCAGTGACCATCTCGCCGTTCTGCAGCAGGAAGCGGATGACGTCGGCAGCGGTGCGGTTCAGCTTCGGAGCGAACTCCTGGGCCGACACGCCGCGCTCGACGATGATGGTGCCTTCCGGCACCGGCGCGTTGGTGGCGGTGTAGCTGCTGTTGTAGTTCGGCTGCATCTCGTCGAAGTCGCGACGACGACGAGCACGGCTCTTCTTGCGTGGGGCGCGACGCTGGCCGTTGGGGCGAGGGCCGCCGCCACCGCCTGGGCGAGCGCCGGGGCCACCGGGCCCACCGGGGCCACCACCGGGGCCGCCGCCAGGTCGCGGCGCGAAGCCGCCACCGGGGCGCGGCCCACCGGGCCCACCGGGACGTGGTGCGAAACCGGGACGGGCACCAGGGCCACCCGGGCGGGCGCCGACGGGGCCGCCAGGACGGGCGGTGTAGCCAGTGGTGCGCGGCGCACCGGGGCCGCCGGTACGGGCACCGGGGCCACCAGGCCCACCGGCGCGAATGCCGCCGGGCGGCGGCGGGATCGGCTTGCCGGAGGCCGACATGGGCCGGCCTCCGCCGGGCGGCGGCGGGATCGGCCTGCCGGTGGCAGACGTGGGACGACCTGGCGGCGGGCCGGCTGGCCGCACCGGGGCGGGCCCTGCGGGAGGCCGCGGTGCAGCCGACGGGGCCGGAGCGCTGGAGGCGGCCGGCGCGGCGGGCACCGCAGGACGCGGGGCGGGGCGGGGCGGCTCGCCGGCGATGGGGCGGCTGCTGGTGATGCGTGCCGGCGCGGCGGGAGAGGCCGCCGGCGTCGAATCGCCGGCATCGGTGGCAGCAGCGTCGGCGAGCGGCGCAGCGGGCGCTTCAGCGACCGGCGCGGCGACGACGGGTGGCGCAGCAGGCGCGGGGGCGGGGGGTGCAGCCGGCGCCACCGCAGCGGCGACGACAGGCTCGGCGGGCGCAGCGACCGGCGCGGGCACGGCGGCCACGGGTGCCGGTGCGACGGGCTCGACGGCAACCGGGGCGACGACGGGTGACTCGACGACCTTGGGCTCTGCCGCCTTCTTGGCCGCGGCCTTCTTCACCGGCGCGGGCGCGGCCTCACCAGTGGTGTCGGGCGCATCGGCGACGGCCGCAACGGCCTTCTTGGCCGACTTCTTGACCGGCTTGGGTTCCTCCGGTTGTTCGGGTCGGGTGAGGCCTTCACGTTCCGCGCGTCGACGGAGACGGTCGGCCTGCGCCTCGATGAGCGTGGAGGAGTGACTCTTCACCCCGACGCCCATCACATCGCACAGAGACATCATCTCTGCATTCGTCATTCCGAGCGCTTTTGCGAGCTCGTGTACGCGCATGTTCTTTGCCAAAACCCGTTTCAGCCTTTCGTCGCTGCCGGTTCGTCGTTCGCAACTCCGACGGTCGGTAATTCTTCCATGTTGATGATCAGGTCATCGAATGCGATTCGCAACGCGTGCTCCAGCGGTTGGAGAGCGTCGGGATGCACCGATTGCTTCCATGCCCGGTCGAACGCCTTGCGGCGCCCGGCGGTGTGGAAGCACGTCGAGGAGCACAACCAGGCCCCTCTACCAGCCGCGGTGCGGCTGACAGTGGCGCCATTTGGGCCCACGACACAACGCACGAGATTCGACTGCGGCCGTTGCTGACGGCAGCCGATGCAGGTGCGCAGCGGTGCTGCGGCACGAGTGTCAGACGTGGTCACCACCTGCTTCCTGTGTTGCACCGGCGTCGCCTGTCGACTCGGCCGGTTCGTTGCTGTCGGTGGACGCTTCGTCGGCGCCCACGGTCTCTTGCGCGGCGGCATCACCGGTGGCGGCGGCCTGCTCGCTGTCGTCGTGTGGGGCGGCGGCATCGCCGGCTTCGGCGGCCTGCTCGTTCCACTGCTCCTGCGTGAGGATGGTGCCGTCGGCGGCGTGCCACTCCATCGCGCCGGTCTCGGCGTTGGCCACCCACTCGCCCTCTTCGTAGTCGGCATCGTCGAGGCCGTCGACCGGTTCGGTCTCGCCTCTGATGTCGATGCGCACACCCGTGAGGCGAGCGGCGAGACGAGCGTTCTGGCCTTCCTTGCCGATGGCGAGGCTGAGCTGGTTGTCGGGCACGATCACGTCGGCCTGCGTGCCGTCGTCGCTGATGATGACAGCCACCACCTTCGCCGGCGACAGCGCCTTGGCCACGAAATCGGCGAGATCTTCACTGAACGGCACGATGTCGATCTTCTCGCCACGGAGCTCGTTGACGACCATGCGCACGCGGCCGCCACGGGCCCCGACGCAGGCACCAACGGGGTCGACGTTGTGGTCGTTGCTCCACACCGCGATCTTGGTGCGGTGGCCGGGCTCGCGAGCGCAGCCGCGGATCTCGACGATGCCGTCGGCGATCTCGGGCACTTCCAGCTCGAACAACCGCTTGATGAGGCCGGGATGCGTGCGGCTGACGACGATCTGCGGGCCCTTGGCGGTCTTGCGCACTTCGACGATGTAGGCCTTCACCCGGTCGCCGGGCACGGGGCGCTCGAACGGCACCTGCTCGGCCTTGGGCAGCAGGCTCTCCACTCGGCCGAGGTCGAGCAGGGTGTAGCGGTCGTCGGCCTGCTGGATGATGCCGGTGACGATGTCGCCCTCGCGGTTTGCGTACTCCTCGAACTTGCGGTCGCGCTCGGCCTCGCGGATGCGCTGGCTCATCACCTGACGAAAGGTCTGGGCGGCGATGCGGCCCATCTCTTCCTTGCGAGGCGTGTCGTCGCGCTCGTTGACCCAGTTGCCATCCTCGTCGACATCGAAGGCGAGGAAGGTGAACTCGAACGTGTCGGGGTTCACTTCCACGACGACCTCGGCCGCTGCGCCCGGACGGCGCTTGTACGCGGTCGCCAACGCATCGACGAGCACATGCAGCAAGGTGTCGACGGAGATGTTCTTCTCGTTGGCCAACATCTTGACCGCTTCGGACATATCGAGGCTGCTCACCGGGCCTCCTCCTTCTTAGTGGCGGCCTTTTCGGCCCTCTCGATGACGGCCTTGTCGGCCCTTCGGTTCTCTTCGCGCCGCTGGCGGCTGGTCGCCGGCGCTTCCTTCGCGCCGCGAGCGGAAGGCTGCGCTGACGCGGCCTTCGGCGGCGCCTTGGACGGCGCCTTCTTGGCGGCCTTCTTGGCGGCAACCGGCTTGGCGCCGGGCTTCGGGGCCGGGCCCCACAGGAACACGGTGCGAGCGCGATCGATCTGGTCGAAGGCCACGGTGCGCTCCTCGATGCCATCTGCCTCGGGCGTGTCGAGCCGGATGGTGGCCGACCGGTCGTCGGCCGAGACGAGCACACCCTGCACCCGGCGACCGACGTTGACCGTGTCGCGTAGGCGAACGGCGATGGTCTTGCCGATCTCGCGCTGGTAGTGCGCCGGAGTGCGCAACGTGCGCTCGAGCCCGGGGCTGGTGACTTCCAGCGTGTAGTGACCGGGCACTGGGTCGTGATGGTCGAACTCGCGGCCGATCAGCCGGGTGGCCAGTGCGATGGCTTCGAGATCGACACCGCCGGTGCTGCCGGCAGGCGTGTCGATGGTGACGCGCAGCGTTCCGCCGCGGAACTCGAGGTCGTAGAGGTCGAGCTTGAGGTCGGCGATGATGGGCGCGACCAGGGAATGCACACGCTTGAGGTTGCTGGCATCGCTCATTTTCGACCTCCTTGCTGGCTCTCGGCTGGCTCTCGACGGTGACGGGACTGGGCCCTAGCAGTGAAGAAGGCGTGGGCCTGATGAGCCCACGCCTCCAGTTCGGTGAACTTCAAAGACCCGCCGAGTATAGCGGCCGACCGGTAGTGTTCGCCCTGCCTTCGGCCGCCTCACGGCGCGCCATGGCAAGAACGGCCGCCTCCGGTGGCCCCCGAAGTGTGACCGCCCTCGAGCGGCCCGAGCAACCGAGGTGTCCAGTGCTGCGAATGTCGACGTTGTTCCTCCGTACCCTGCGCGAGGACCCCGTCGATGCAGAAGTGGCCAGCCACCGCCTGCTGGTGCGTGGTGGCTACATCCGCCGCGCGGCGCCCGGCGGGTTCACCTGGCTGCCGCTGGGCTGGATCGTCTACCGCAACATCGAGCGCGTGGTGCGTGAGGAGATGGATCGCGAAGGCTTCCAGGAAGTGCACTTCCCCGCGCTGCTGCCGCGCGAGCCCTACGAGGCCACCGGGCGCTGGACCGACTACGGCGACAACCTGTTCCGCCTGCAGGATCGTCGCGGGGCCGATCTGCTGTTGGCGCCCACTCACGAGGAGATGTTCACCCTGCTCGTGAAGGACCTGTACAGCAGCTACAAGGACCTGCCGCTGGTGATCTACCAGATCCAGACCAAGTACCGCGACGAAGCGCGCCCGCGCGCCGGCCTGCTGCGTGGCCGCGAGTTCGTGATGAAGGACAGCTACAGCTTCGACATCGACGATGCCGGGCTGGAGGCCAGCTACCAGAAGCACCGGGTGGCCTATCAGCGCACGTTCGAGCGGCTGGGCCTGCCATACGTGATCGTGTCGGCCATGAGCGGCGCGATGGGCGGTTCGGCCAGCGAGGAGTTCCTGGCTCCGATGGCGGTCGGCGAAGACACCTACGTGCGGTGCACGGCGTGCGACTACGCGGCCAACACCGAAGCAGTGCGCGTCGCTCCCCCCGCGGTGGTGGCGTTCGAGGGCTTGCCCGCCGCCGAGGTGGTCGACACGCCCGACACGCCCACCATCCAGACCCTGGTCGATCTGTTCAACGCTCGCGCCGACCTGCGACGCGACGACCGCGACTGGGTCGCCGGCGACACGTTGAAGAACCTCGTCGTGAAGCTGAAGTTCCCCGACGGCACCGTCACCCCGCTGGCCATCGGCGTGCCCGGCGACCGCGAGGTCGACATGAAGCGCCTCGAAGCACAGGTGTCGCCCGCCGAGATCGAGCCGTTCAGCGAGGACGACTTCGCCAAGAACCCACACCTCGCCAAGGGCTACATCGGGCCTGGTTCGCTGGGTGAGGGCCAACCGGCGGGCATCCGCTTCCTGGTCGACCCGCGCATCGTCGACGGCACCCGCTGGATCACCGGTGCCGACGCCGCCGGGCGGCACGTCAAAGACCTGGTGATGGGCCGCGACTTCACTCCCGATGGCATCATCGAGGCCGCCGAGGTCCACTCCGGCGACCCCTGCCCGATGTGCGGTTCGCCGTTGGAGATGGCCCGCGGCATCGAGATGGGCCACATTTTCCAGCTGGGCCGCAAGTACGCCGAGGCACTGGGCCTCACCGTGCTCGACGAGAACGGCAAGACCCGCGTGGTCACCATGGGCTCGTACGGCATCGGCGTGTCGCGCGCGGTTGCCGCCGTCGCCGAGCTGAACTGCGACGACAAGGGCCTGGTGTGGCCCCGCGAGGTTGCCCCCGCCGACGTGCACATCGTCGCCACGGGCAAGGCCACCGACCCGCAACTCCCTGCGGCCGAACTGCTCGCCGCGCAGTGCGAAGCAGCTGGGTTGCGGGTGCTCTTCGACGATCGCGTCGGCGTGTCGCCCGGCGTGAAGTTCAACGACGCGGAGCTGCTGGGGATGCCGACGATCGTGGTCGTCGGCCGCGGCCTGGCCGATGGCGTGGTGGAAGTCAAGGATCGACGCACCGGCGAGAGAAGCGACGTCGCGCTCGCCGACGTGGTGGCCCACCTTCGCGGCTGAGCAGCGCCGGGTGACCTTCGACCCTGGCCGTTCGGCCGCCACATGCGCTGGACTTGCCGCATGAAGCTGCTGCTCATCGAATCCACGCCCGGGAACGCCAACGAGATCAACGCCAGCCTGCTGGCCGACGGCCACGAAGTGGTCACCTGTGCCGACGAGCACGGCGGGCCGTGCCGCGGCATCGATCGCCACGTCGAGTGCCCGATGGAGAGCCACATCGACCTCACCATCGTTGCGCGCGAGGCCGGTTCGGCGCACACGCTGGCCGAGATGGGTTCGGTGTGTGCCACTCGCCACCGTGTGCCGATGGTGGTGGTCGACCCGCAGCAGGTCGACGACGAGCTGCCCAGCGTGGTCGTCGCCAACGCGCTCGCCAAGCGAGGCGTCGAAGCCGGCTACGCAGCTGCCATCCGCCACGAGCTGGGCCACCTGCCGGCGCTGGTCGATGTGGAACGCACCCCCGGCCGCGTGCACGTCATGGTGCAGGTCCCCGCCAGCGAGGGCTCGCCACAGAAGTTGTCGGCGGTCGCCGACCGCGCCCGCCACGCCGTGCGCTCGCACGACCCGTACGTGAAGGGCATCGATGTGTCGGTGGTGTGCTACCCCGACCCCGAATGAGCCGGGGCGGCCTCCGGCTCAGCTGAAGCGTGCGAGACCCTGATCGATGACGACCCGGTCGCCAACCGACGTGGTGAACACCGCCACTCCGTGATCGGTGCGCCAGATGCGCACGGTGAGTGCATCGCCCGGCATCACCGGGCTGGAGAACCGGCCCTCGATGTGGTGAAAGCGAGTGACGTCGTTGTCGGCGAGCGCACCCAGCAGGGCACGCCCGGTGAAGCCGTACGTGCACAAGCCATGCAGGATCGGCCGATCGAAGCCACCGAGCGCGGCGAACGCCGGGTCGGTGTGCAACGGGTTGCGATCGCCGGACAGTCGATAGACGAACGCCTGGTCGGGCGATGTCTGCAGCGTGATCTCGTGGCTCGGCGCAGTGTCGGCGGGCGGCTCGTTCTGCGGGCCACTGGGGCCGCGATCGCCACCCCAGCCACCCTCACCACGGATGAACACGGCCGAACGAGTGCTCCACAGCGGTTCGCCGTCACTCGACGTGACCTCGTTCTCCATCACCACGACGGCGGCCTTGCCCTTGTCGTACATCGCCACCACCGTGTCCTGGGTGGTGGCCTGTGCCTCGACAGGGATGGGGCGGTGCAGCGTGATGGCCTGCGAGCCGTGCACCAGCAGCGCCCAGTTGAACGAGCCGATCTGGCTCATCGCGCTGGCGCCCGCCGAGGCGGTACCCGAACCGGCCACCACTGCGAACGTGGGGAACACCACCTGTGGCGTGTTCTGGGTGTTCTCGGTGGTGAACGGCAGATCGGACTGGCCGGCGCCGATGCCCACCGCGTAGAGCAGCGCGTCTTTCGACGACCACGACATGGTGCGCACGTCGCCGACGGCACCCACGGCTTCAGGGTTCAACGGCATGTGGATCAGCCCTTCTTCTGCGGCTGGGGCCAGCCACCGGGCTCGCCGTTCATGCCCGAGTTGGGACGGGCCTGTGCGAGCAGCTCGGCCACGACCGGGCCGAGCTGCGTGGGGTCGTCGACCGGGGCGTGCTGCGGGCCGCGCACCCATCCTTCGGCGACTGCCAGCGTTTGACCACTGGCCTCGAACACGCGACCGGTGACGCCGGCCGACTCCTCGCTGGCGAGCCAGGTGACGATGGGTGCGATCCAGCGCGGTGACCGAGCTTCACGCTCCTCATCGGTCTCGGGCGCCGGGCCGAGGCCCTCGGTCATCCGAGTGAGCGCCACCGGCCCGACGGCGTTGACGGTGACGCCGTAGCGGCTGAGCTCGAGTGCGGCGATGTTGCTGAAGGCCGCAATGCCGGCCTTCGCCGCGCCGTAGTTGGTCTGGCCGGGGTTGCCGTAGATGCCGCTCACCGAGGTGGTGTTGATGATGCGACCGCTGACCGGCTTGCCGGCCTTGCTCTGCTCGCGCCAATAGGCGGCGGCCCAACGACTGGGAGCGAAGGTGCCCTTCAGGTGCACGTTGATGACGGCGTCCCACTCTTCCTCGGTCATGTTGACCAGCACCCGATCGCGAAGGATGCCGGCGTTGTTGACCACCACGTGCAGGTCGCCGAACGTCTCGATGGCGGTGTTGACCAGGCGCTGTGCCCCCTCCCACGACGACACGCTGTCGCCGTTGGAGACGGCCTCGCCGCCCATGGCCTTGATCTCCTCCACCACCTGGTCGGCGGGGCTCAAGTCGCCACCGCTGCCATCGATGTTGCCGCCGAGGTCGTTCACGACGACCTTCGCTCCGTGATACGCGAGGCTCAGCGCATGCTCGCGGCCGATGCCGCGGCCGGCGCCGGTGACGATGGCCACACGGCCCTCACACAATCTGCTCATAGGGGTACCTCTCAGTGTCGACATGCTCGGCTCGGTGGGCGTCCGCCCGACGCCACCGCATCATAAGGTGAGGGGCATGTGTGACTGCGAGCCGACGCGCCGGGAAGCCATTGGCAGAGCGGCTGTGGCAGGTGCCGCACTGGTGATCGGGCGTTCGCTCGCCGCAGCTTCCAGCGTGCACGCCGCGCCCCCCGCCGTTCCGGCCATCGAGGTGATGCCCGGTCTCGCCATCTCTCCGCGGGCGGCCTGGGGTGCCGATCTGCCGCCCAAGGGCCCCATCAGGAGCGAACGCCCGCAGTTCCTCCTCGTGCACCACACCGCCAGTCCCAGCAACTACGCCAACTCCCGCGATGTCATCCGCAGCGTCTTCGGCTTCCACACCAGTGCCGCCAAGGGTTGGAACGACGTGTGCTACCAGTTCTTCGTCGGCCGCAACGGCGATGTGTGGGAGGGCCGCGCCGGCGCGCTCGCCGGCCCGGTGGAGGCCGATGCAACCGGCGGCAGTCAGGGCTTCGCGCAGCTGGTGTGCCTGCTCGGCGACTTCACCTCGGCGCCACCCACCGCAGCAGCCTTGACGGCCACGACGAAGGTGCTCGCCTGGTTGGCCGACAGGTATCGCTTCGACGGCTCACCCACCGCCACCACCACGTTCGTGTCGCGCGGGTCCGACAAGTTCAAGGCGGGCACCACGGTCACCACGCCCATCATCGCCGGCCACCGCGACATGACCTTCACCGGCTGCCCCGGCGATGCCTTCTACCCGCTGCTGCCCAGCCTTCGCACCCGGGTGGCCGCTCAGCGAGCTCAGTGGGCCGGCGTGATGCGGCCCGCAGTGCGCTTGGGCAGGGTGACGCTCTAGACCTTCGGCCGTAGCCTCGAAGGGGTGTCCGATCCCATCGATCCCACCAGTCCCACCGCTCCGGGCGCCTGTGATCTCGCCGCCGATGTGCTGGTCGTGGGCGCCGGGCCGGCAGGTGCGGCGGCTGCGGTGTGGCTGCGCCGGGCAGGCCGTTCGGTCATCGTCATCGACAAGGCCTCGTTCCCGCGCGACAAGTGCTGCGGCGACGGGTTGACCACGCTTGCGCTGCGTGAGCTGGAGCCACTGGGTCTGCGGCCCGAGCACGTCCGCAACTGGCAGACGGTGACCGCCGCCTGGCTGCGTTCGCCATCGGGCCGCGAAGTGTGCTTGCCGATGCCGTCCGGCGGCATCTTCGCAGCGACGGCGCCCCGCCGAGAGCTCGATGCCGCGCTGGTTCGCCTCGCGCTCCAGGCCGGCGCCGACGTGCGTGAGGGCCACACGCTCACCGCGTTGCGCCAGTTCGACGATCACGTCGATGCCGAGGTCACCGGCCTGGGCACCGTGCGAGCTCGCTATGCCGTGGCGGCCGACGGCATGTGGTCGCCCACACGCAAGCTGTTGGGCCTGGCCGAGCCCGGCTACTTGGGCGAGTGGCACGCCTTCCGGCAGTACGCGCACGGGGTCACCGGGCCTGCCGCCGATCGGCTGTACGTGTGGTTCGAGCCCGACTTCCTGCCCGGGTACGCCTGGAGCTTCCCGCTGCCCGACGGCCGGGTGAACCTGGGCTTCGGCGTGCTGCGCGACGGCTCACGCTCGGGCAAGTCCATGCAGGCCGACTGGGCCGGCCTCGTCGACCGCCCTCACATTCGTGCCGCGCTCGGGCCGAGCGTGCAGCTCGAGGATCGGGTCACGGCCTGGCCCATCCCTGCCGGCATCGACGCTGCCGTGCTGTCGGCGGGGCGGGTGTTGTTCGTGGGCGACGCGGCGCGCGCCAGCGACGTGATGACGGGCGAGGGAATCGGCCAGGCGGTGCTCACCGGTCGGCTGGCTGCCGAGGCACTGTCGGCCGGCGGCGCGCTCGCGCCCGCGACCGTTCGTGCCACCTACGAGCGATCCGTGCGCCATCACCTTCTCGCCGACCACCGCATGTCGACGGTGCTCAACGGTTGGCTCGCCAGGCCACTGTTGGCGCGCGGCGCCATCCGTGTGGTGGGGCTCACCGCGTGGACCCGACGCAACTTCGTGCGCTGGATGTTCGAGGACGAGCCACGCGCGATCGCCATCACCCCTCGCCGCTGGCACCGCGGCTTCTTTCGCCAGCCCCCTCCCTACCGCTGACCCCCACCATCCGAGTGCCAGGCCACCATCCGAGTGCCAGGCCACCGTCCGAGTGCCAGGCCACCATCCGAGTGCCAGCGTGCACCCCGGAGGGACGCTGACACTCGGAGGTCGACGGACCAAGGGCTATGCCGCCACGCCGAGCAGCTCGCACCGAGTGCGGTACAGCTGGGCCAGCTCGTCGCAGATCGCATCGATGTCGATCAGGTCGAGCTCGGTGACGCGCTCGACCTGCCAACCCACCTGATGACATCGTCGGTCGCGGCGTTTGTCGCGACTGCTGCCGGGCAGGAAGAGATGATCGGGATGCACGTCGACTTCCACGCCCCACCGCACGGCTGGCACGGCCATGTCGAGCGTGATCCGAGACCCGCCGGGCAACAGCACCGGCTGCACCTGCGTGACCACCGGAACTCCCCTCCGGCGAAGGCCCCCAGCGATGAGCACCTCCGGATGCGAGTCGGCCGGCCGGCCGGAGCGGGACAGCACGGTCGTCATGAATCGGAGCGAACCCGGTCGAGCCGGATGGGCCAGCGTGTTGCCGATCGCGGCAAGCGTGGTCATGGTGCACTTGCCGTCGTTCAGCAGTTGCTCGACAACTGACCGATGATCGACGTCGGTGAGGTCGGCCGCCAAGTCGAACGCCAGTCGAGCGCCGCTGGCGATTCGGATTCCGTCGCCGCGGACGACGACATGGCTCGCCGGGATCTTCGTGCTCTGCCGCAGATCGACGCCAGGAAACGGCCCCACGTGCGCGCCGTGGGGCACACAGTACGAGTCGTTGGCATCACGGGGCATCCGTCGTAGGCCCATCAACCGGCCGCCCGCAGGACCGGTGACGAATCCCCGGGGGTACGCCATCGACAGCGCGGCGCACCGAGCCTCCAGAGTGAGCGGAGTGGATGCCAAGTGCACCACGCGCTCGTACACCTGCTCGAGCACGCCTGCCTGCACGGCTGCATGGCGCTGCCGTCTGCTGAGACCGGCCGTTGTCAGAGCGGCATGGGTGGCCATTCCGTGGTGGGCACGAAAGTGGGCCAGGACTTCCAGCGAGAACATCTTCATCGCAACCTCGTCGGGTCGGTGGGACTCGTGGGGGAAGGCGCGTCGCACCATATCGACGGGCGTCCGCGTTCGGCTCGACTCGACGTGTCCGAGTGCCGGCGGACCGTCGGGGTGCACGCTCACACTCGGACGGTTGCGTGGCACCCGGATGGTCGGTCCGCACTCGGATCGGTTGCGGGGTGAGGGCGGGGGTACGGTTCGGGCATGGCCCTGCACACGCGTCTCACGGAACTGTTGGACATCGAGCACCCGGTGATGCTGGCCGGCATGGGGGGCGTCAGCTACCACCGGTTGGTGGCCGCGGTCAGTGAGGCCGGCGGCATCGGCACGTTGGGCGCGAGCACGATGAGCGACGACGAACTGCCCGCCGAGATGGCGAAGGTTCGCGCCGCCACCAGCAAGCCGTTCGGTGTCGACCTGCTCACGGCCATGCCGGGCCAGGTGGAGAAGGGCATCCGCAGCGTCATCGATGGTGGTGCCCGCATCTTCGTGGCGGGGCTGGGCGTACCGCGGGAAGCCATCGACCTGCTGCACTCGCACAACATCCTCGTCGGCAGCATGTGCGGCAAGGTGCGCCACGCTGTCAGCGCAGTGGCCAGCGGTGTCGACTTCGTCGTCGCGCAGGGCACGGAAGGCGGCGGCCACACCGGCACCGTCGCCACGCTGGCGTTGGTGCCGCAGGTGGTCGATGCGGTCGGCAGCAAGGTGCCGGTGGTGGCCGCCGGCGGCCTGTTCGATGGTCGCGGCCTGGCAGCGTCGCTGGCCCTCGGCGCCGATGGTGTCTGGATCGGCACCCGCTTCATCGCCACTCCCGAAGCGCGCGCCGTCGCCGGCTACAAGGACGCGCTGCTCGGCCTGGCCGAGGACGGCACGGTCATCAGCAAGTCCTACACCGGCAAGACGTGTCGCGTGGTGCGCACCGAATGGACGAACCACTTCGAAGAACATCCAGAGGAGCTGCAGCCGTTTCCGCAGCAGGCAGTCGCCAGCATGAAGGCGGGGGTGAACCACCTCGGCGGCGAGGACGGACTGGCGGTGGATTCCAGCCGCGAGTTCATGCCGTGCGGTCAAGGTGTCGGTGCAATCGACACGCTCGTGCCCGCAGGCGACATCGTGCGCAGCATGGTCGCCGAAGCCGAGCGGGTGATGGAGCAGATCGCCTCCATGCGGCGATGAGCGACCGCGACCGCCTCATCGCCGATCACGTCAGCGGGGTCTGGGCCGACGACGTGCTGCCCACGCTGCACGACTACATCCGCATCCCCTGCGTGTCGCAGGCCTTCGACCCGGACTGGAAGGTGCACGGCCACCAGGACGCAGCCACCGAACTGATCCGGGCCTGGTGCGCAGCGCGCGCCATTGCCGGGCTGACGGTGGAGGTGCACGAACTGCCCGGGCGCAGCCCGCTGATCGTGGCCGAGGTGCCGGCGTTCGCCGCCGCCGAGGCGTCGTGCCCAGCCGACGACACCGTGCTGCTCTACGGCCACTGCGACAAGCAACCGGAGATGACCGGCTGGCGTGACCACCTCGGGCCGTGGCTTCCGGTGCAGGAGGGCGATCGTCTCTACGGCCGCGGGGGCGCCGACGACGGCTACGCCGCCTTCGCATCGCTGCTCGCGATCGAGGCCGCGCAACTGGCCGGCACACCGCACTCGCGCCTGATCATCCTGATCGAGGCGAGCGAGGAGAGCGGCAGCCCCGACCTCCCTGCGTACCTGGAGGCCTTGGCGGGCCGCATCGGGTCGCCGACGCTCGTGCTGTGCCTGGACTCCGGATGCTTGGACCACGAGCGACTGTGGGTCACCACCTCGCTGCGCGGGCTGGTCGGCGGCGATCTGCGTGTCGACATCCTCACCGAAGGCGTCCACAGCGGCGAGGCCAGCGGCGTGGTGCCATCGTCGTTCCGCATCGCTCGCCTCCTGTTGGATCGGCTGGAGAACAGCACCACTGGCGAGCTGCAGCTGCCCGAGCTCCACGAGGAGATCCCTGCCGATCGCCGACAGCAGGCAGCCGACACGGCCGCCGAGTTCCCCATCGGCGGGCACTTCCCCTTCGTGCACGGCGCGCAGCCGATGGTGCACGACCCGGCGCAGCAGCTGCTGGCCCGCACCTGGCGGCCGTCGCTCAGCATCACCGGCGTGGATGGCATTCCACCGATCGACATCGCCGGCAACGTGCTGCGACCACACACCACCCTGCACCTCAGCGTCCGGCTGCCCCCGACCTGCGATGGCGAGGTCGCATTGGCAGCGATCGAGCGCTGCCTCACCACCGATCCTCCGTACGGAGCGACGGTGCAGTTCCTGCGCGGGCACAGCGGCCCGGGTTGGAACGCCCCAACGTTTGCACCGTGGCTGCAGGCCGCACTCGACGACGCCAGCATCATCGCGTTCGGAAAGCCGGCGCGTGCGTTCGGAGAAGGTGGCTCGATCCCCTTCATGGGCATGCTCGGCGAGATGTTCCCCGAAGCGCAGTTCGTGATCACCGGCGCACTGGGGCCAGGGGCAAACGCGCACGGGCCCAACGAGTTCCTGCACGTTCCCACCGCCCGCCGCCTCACCGAGTGCCTGGCGCACCTGCTGCACGCGCACGCCACGCGGTGAGGGGCTGCAACCTGTGATCACGCTGCTGCGCGCCAACCGAGACCTTCGGTGGTTGTTCATCGCGCAGGTCATCTCGTTCATGGGCGACTGGTTCTCGTTCGTCGCGGTCACCGGCATCGTGAAAGACGCCACCGGCAGCGAGTTCCTGGTATCGCTCGCCTACGTGTCGTTCTCGCTGCCCTCGTTCCTTGCCTCGCCCATCGCCGGTGTCACCGTCGACCGGTTCGATCGACGACGGTTGCTGCTCATCGTCTCGCTGCTGCAGGCCGTCGCCGCACTCGGCCTGCTGACCTCCTCGGGCAGCACGGTGTGGCCGTTGTTCGTGTTCCAAGGCGTGATCAGCGCATTCGCCGCATTCGTCAAGCCTGCCATCGATGCCGGCGTCCCCAACCTGGCCCGCGACTCCACCGAACTACGAACGGCGAACGCACTGTTCGGCAGCACGTGGGGTGTGATGCTGGCGGTCGGGGCGGCCGTCGGTGGCGTGTTCAGCGAGGCCTTCGGGCGACGAACGGCGTTCGTCGCCAACGCCGTTTCGTTCGTGATCGCGATGTTGCTGATCGCCCTCGTTCGGCGGCCGATGCAAGAAGCTCACCACGCCGACCGGCCGGCGATGCGCCCCATCGCCGACATGGCCGAAGCAGTTCGATACGCGCGCCAGGACCACGTGGTGCTGGCGCTGATCGCCAGCAAGTCGACGTTCGCCATCGGCGCCGGCACGGTGAGCCAACTGCCCGTGCTGGCCACCTCCGTGTTCGGTTGGAACGACGGTGGAACCGGCATGCTGCTGGCGGCACGCGGGGTGGGCGCCGGCCTGGGCCCGTTGATCGCGTCGCGCTTCACACAGGGCAGCCTGTCGCGGGTGTTGCGCATCTGTGGTCTTGCAGGGGTGGTGTTCAGCGCGTGCTACCTGGTCGCCGCGTGGTCGCCGGTGATCTATCTGGCGGCGGTGGTGATCGCGATCGGGCACCTCGGTGGCGGCTCGCAATGGACGCTGAGCACCTACGGCCTGCAGCTGCGCACGCCCGACCACATCCGTGGGCGGGTGATGGCCGGCGACTTCGCCATCGTCACGCTGGTGATGAGCATCACCGGGCTCGGGGCGGGCGTGATGTCGGAGCTCGTGGGCGTTCGCTGGACCATCACCGCGTTCGCCAGCGCGGCGGCGGTCGCCGGCTTCGTCTACATCGCCGCCACGCGGCCGCTGGTGCAACAGCTGGCCACCGAAGAGGCGGCAGCAGATGCCACAACGTCCGTCTGAGGCTCAGCTCACCCGCACTGCGTCGGCCGCCTGCTTCGCGTGGTAGCTGCTCCGAGTGAGCGGGCTGGCCTCCACATGGCCGATGCCCAACGACTCACCGAACTGCTTCCATCGGGCGAACTCGTGCGGCTCCGCCCAGCGGGCCACCGGCAGGTGGTTGGAGGTCGGGCGCAGGTACTGCCCGATGGTGACGATGTCGATGCCGATGGCGGCGAGATCGTGCAGCAGACCGGCAACTTCCTCATCGGCTTCGCCGAGACCCAGCATGAAGCCGGTCTTGATGGTGAGGCCAGCTGCCTTGGCACGCGACAGCACTGCCAGGCTGCGGGCGTAGCCGGCGCTGGGGCGCACGGCGCGCTGCAACCTGGCAACGGTCTCGACGTTGTGGTTGAGCACATCCGGGCGACCTGGGCCTGCCGCCAGCAGCACCGCCAACGACGCTTCATCGCCCTTCGCATCGCTGACCAGGGCCTCGACGATCGTCCTCGGTCGGGCCCGGCGGATCGCTGCGACACAGGCGGCGACGTGCGCAAACCCGCCGTCGGAGAGGTCGTCGCGAGCGACCATCGTGAGCACCGCGTGAGCGAGGCCCATCTGTTGCACCGCCGCTGCCACGCGCGATGGTTCGTCGGCGGCAGGCGCCATCGGCTGCTGCGTGTCGACCAGGCAGAAGCCGCATGCCCGAGTGCACCGCTCACCGAGCACCATGAAGGTGGCGGTGCCGTCGGCCCAGCAGTCACTGAGGTTGGGGCAACCGGCCTCCTCGCAGACGGTGACGAGACCGTGTGCGCGCACCACCCTCTTCAGTGCCAGCACCTCGGCGCCCAGCGACACCTTCGGACGCAGCCAGTCGGGTTTGCGAGTGGCGATCGCGAGGCCACCGGTGACGCCCGCCTGTTGCAGCCGCGCTGTCGCTCGCGACGCCGGGATCGCGACTTCGACGCGATCGGCGGTGACGTGATCGGCAGTGACGTGATCGCTGCTGCGACGCACGGCGGCACCTGGCCCCGCGCCCCGAGAGAAGGGCGACAAGTCGTCGGGAATCGTCTTCCACGCAACGTCTTGTCGCTCGACCGAGCCGTTGCCCCACTGCCGGCCGGCGAGGCGGGCAACGATGTCGACGACCTGCGCGAGCTCGACGTGGATGCCTTCCTCGGCGAGCGATGTGACCGGCTTGTCGCCGATACCGCAGGGCACGATGTACTCGCGCAGGTAGCGCATGTCGGGGTGCACGTTGAGCGCAAAACCGTGCATGGTGCGACCATGGGCCAACCGCACGCCGATGGCGCAGATCTTGCGCGGGTTGGGGCCACTGACGCCTACCCACACCCCGGGGTACTCGCTGAGGCAACCGACATCGGCGAGACCGAGCTCGTGCAGCGTTGCGACCACCAGTCGCTGCAGCGCGCACACGTGGTCGCCGGCACCCAGCGAGTTGGGCACGTTGACGATCGGGTAGCCGACGAGCTGGCCAGGCCCGTGATACGTGACATCGCCACCGCGCTTCACCGACACGAGCTCCGCGCCGACCGAAGCGGGATCGACCTTCACATTCGCGTGCAGATGGGCGCGCGGGCCGTGCGTGAACACGTGAGGGTGCTCGAGCAACAGCAGATGATCGTGCGACCCGTGCGCGAACATCGAATGTTGCAGCGCCAACGCCTCGCGATACGGCACTCGCCCCAGCCATCGGACGTGCACGGCACCGTCGTTCGGCACGTGGGGTTCAGAGCTCCTGTGCCCAGTCGCGGTGCTCGAGCAGTTGCTTCACCTTCACCAGGAAGCCGGCGGCATACGCGCCGTCGAACGCACGGTGATCCCAGCTCATCGCGAGGTTGCCAACCGGGTGGATGACGATCGCTTCACCACCATCGGGCAACTGCGCCACCACCGGCTTGCGCACGATGGCATCCGTGGAGAGGATAGCCACCTGCGGCTGGTTGATGATGGGCATCGTGAGCACGCTGCCCGCGGAACCGTTGTTGCTGATGGTGAAGGTGCCACCGCTGATCTCGTCGGGACTGAGCTTGCGAGTGCGCGCTCGGTTTGCAAGGTCGTTGATCTCGCGGGCGATGGCACGCAGGCGCTTGGAATCGGCCGAACGCACCACCGGCACCAACAGGCCTTGGAAGTCGAGGTCGACCGCGATGCCCACGTCGACGAAGTCGTGCACGATGAGCTCGTTCTCGCCGACACTGGCATTGAGATAGGGGAACTCGGCGAGGGCGTCGACGATGGCACGAGTGATGAACGGCAGGTACGTGAGGCTGAACCCCTCCGTGGCCTTCCACTCGCTCTTCACCTTGCCACGGGTGGCGTCGACGTTGGCGTAGTCGACCTCGACCACGCTGAACGCGTGCGGGCTGACGCCCTTGCTCATCACCATGTGGCTGCCGGTGAGCTTGCGGATCTTGCTGAGCGCGACCACCGTGTCGCGCTCGCCGGAGGCCACGACCGCCGCCGGAGCCGCGGCAGCCGCCGCCGCCGGAGCCGCCACGACCGGAGCAGGAGCGGCCGCGACGACCGGGGCGGGGGCAGGAGCCACCGGTGCCACCGCGACCACGTCGGCCGGGGCAGCCGCCGCCGGAGCGAGGTGCTTGCGGTCGATGAAGTCGAGCACGTCGTCGCGCGTGATGCGGCCACCGGGGCCGGAACCGGTGACGTCGTCGGGGTTGATCTGATGCTCGGCGACCAGACGCCGAACCACTGGCGAGAGCAGCCGGTTGTCGCTGCCCAGCGCCTCGTCGTTGGCCCCCGGGGCAGTCGCGGCCTCGCCGGCTGCCGGCTCCTCGACGACCGGCACCGGAGCAGCGGCCACAGCAACCGGCGGCGCAACTGCCGGCGCCGGCGCAGCGACCGCGGCCTCGACCACGGGCGTTTCGACCGCGGCCTCGACCACAGGAGGCTCGACCGCGGCCTCGACCACAGGCGGCGCGACAGCGGCGGCCTCGGCGGCACCGACGACGGCGATGACCGCGCCGACCGGCACCGTGTCGCCTTCGGCCGCGCGGATCTCCAGCACCACGCCGGCCACCGGCGACGGCACTTCGGTGTCGACCTTGTCGGTGCTGACCTCGAACAACGCCTCATCGGCAGCGATCGAGTCGCCCACCTTCTTGAACCAGCGCGTGATCGTGCCTTCGGTGACGGTCTCGCCCAACTGCGGGAGGGTGACGTCGGCCATGGTGGGATGCTCCTCTAGTACAGAATTCGGGTGGTGCAGAATCGGTGGTGCGGACGGATCAGGCGTTCAGGCTGCGGCCCGTGAGCGAGAGAACGGTTTCGCCGAAAAGCTCGGTGAGGCTCGGGTGCGGCTGGATGTACTCGGCCACCTCGGCAACGGTGGCTTCCCAGTTGACGGCAAGGTAGCCGCCACTGAGCTGCTCGGTGACCCACGGGCCCACCATGTGCACGCCCAGGATCTGGCCGGCGGAACCATCGGCGTTCTTCTTGGCGATCACCTTCACCAGGCCGTCGAGCTCGCCGAGGATCTGGGCCCGGCTGTTGGCGCGGAACTGGTGCTTGGCAACCACGACGTCGAAGCCGGCCTCGCGGGCGGCTTCCTCGCTGGGGCCGGAGAAGGCCACCTCGGGGTGGCAGTAGATGGCCCAGGGCACCCGGTCGTAACGGATGGGGCTGGGGCTCTCGCCGAGGATGTGCTTGGTGACCAGGATGGCCTCGGCGTAGCCGACGTGAGCGAGTGCCGGAGTGTTGATGAGGTCGCCGACGGCGTACACGCCAGGCTCGGCGGTGCGGCAGTACTGATCGACCTCCACGAAACCACGATCGGAGACGACGACGGCCGTGCCGTGCAGGCCCAACTGGTCGGCGAACGGGCGGCGCCCGATGCTGACGACCACCGCGTCGACTTCCAGGTTCTGGGCATCGCTGTCGGCCGCGCCGAAGTGCACGGTGGTGCCGCCGTAGCCGTTGGGCGTGTGGCCGAGCACCTTCACCCCGGTCTTGATGTCGATGTTCTTCTTCTTGAAGCTGCGTACGACCACGTTGGCGACGTCGGTATCGAGCCCGGGGAGGATCTTGGGGAGGCCTTCCAGGATGGTGACCTGCGCACCGAGATCGGCGAACGTGCTGGCGAACTCGCAGCCGATGGCGCCGCCGCCGATGACGGCGACGCGTGCGGGCAACGACGACAGCATCAGCACCTCGTCGCTGGTCATCACCGGGCCGTGTTGCCCGGGCGGCGCCGGCTCGAAGCCAGGGATGGTGCGCGGCACGCTGCCCGACGCGAGGATGACGTTGGTGCCCACGACGGTGCTGCTGCTGCCGTCGGGGTGCTGCACCGTGACGGTGCGGTCGGCACCCAGGGTGCCGAGGCCGTCGAGCACGGTGATCTTCTTCGACTTCATGAACGCGCCCAAGCTCTTCACGATGCCGTCGACGATCTTCTGCTTGCGGACCTGCGCCACCGCGAAGTTCACCACCGGTGCACTGCTCTCGATGCCGAACTCGGCGGCGTGCTGCACATGCCGATTGACCGCTGCCGACTCGAGGAACGCCTTGGCAGGGATGCAACCACGGTTGAGGCAGGTGCCGCCGAGGGCGCCCTTCTCGACGACGGCCACGGACAGGCCGGCCGAAGTGGCGTACAGAGCAGCCCCGTAGCCGCCAGGGCCGCCGCCAATCACCACGAGGTCGAACTGCTGCTGGTCCATCTGTGTCGTCGCTCCGCTCTGGGTGGAATGGTCTGGGTGAAATGGTCTGGTGGGAAGGGCCGGTGTCGTGCGCAACGGTACCGGGTCGGCGTATGCCTCGCCGCGGGTGGTGGTGATTACACCAGTTTCCAGCGCACCCGGTCGTCGGCGCGCTGCAGGAGCAGCAGGCGATCGTCGGTCGGGAAACCGGTGTTGGGGAACGTCAGCGTGCACTCGACGGGGGCGACGGTGAACCCGGTGCAGGAGCCGGGGTTGACGACCGACGACGGCTTGACTGCAAGATCGACACCGACCAGTGTGAACCCTTCGAGGCCGTCAGGGTCGTCGACACCGGCGAGGGTGACCGTGACCACGAACGCATCGCCGGCGTCGGTTGCCTTGGTGACCGTGACGATGGCGTCGCCCGCCATGCCCGTGCCACCCACCTCCAGCGAGGGCGTCGGCGGCTCCTGGTTGGCGAGACGCCACAGTTGGATGCCACCCGCGAGCAGGATCGCAAGCCCGCACGACACGGCGAGCAGGAGCAGAGTGCGGGTGCGCATGCGGATTCGAGGCTACGGGTTAACCTCCACCGCCATGCGCAGAACTGTGATGGTCCTCGTCGTCGCGGGAGCGCTGTTGGCTGGCTGCGGCGACGACATGGGTTCGTCCGGTTCGGCGGCAACAGACGCTCTCGACGCGGCAACCGCTGCGCCGACCACTACGACGCCCTCCACCACCACGCCCTCCACCGCCACGCCCTCCACCACCGGGGCACCCGGCACCGGGGCACCGCAACCCGGCGACACGGCCCAACCGGCTAGCGAGGTACCCGAGGCCCTGCAGTTCGCCGCCCCACTGGTGGGCGGCGGCTCACTCGACTTCTCCCAATACGCCGGCACCACCGTGGCGCTGTGGTTCTGGGCGCCCACTTGAAGTGTGTGCAACAAGGAAGCCCCCTCGGTCGAGGAGGCCACCAAGCGCTGGGCCGGGCAGGTCGAGTTCGTCGGCATCGCCTGGTTCGGTGACGACGTTTCGTTCGAGGGTTTCATCGACAAGCACGGCCTGACCTTCCCGCAGGTCAACGACGACCCGGGCGAGGTGTACGCACGCTTCGGGGTCGCCGCACAACCCGCGCTGGCGATCATCTCACCGTCGGGTGAGGTGCAACAGATCTTCGGCGCGGTCGACGAGGCCACGCTCGACGGCATCCTCGCACGCGCGGTCGGGTGACGCCGCTCGCACTGCTGTTGCGCCGCGTGAGCAGCCGTGTCACGACCCTCGGTGAGCGGCGGGCGGGCGCGCCAGGGCGATTCGTCGCAGCGGCGGCAACGTGGGCGGTGGTTGCTTGCGCGGTGGCAGGTCGGCGAGGAGGTGCGCGGTGATGTGAGCGATCTCGGCGACAGCCGCCTCGAAGGCGGCCTCGGTGGCGGGCGAAGTCTTCTGCACACCGCTGATCTTGCGCACGTACTGGCGAGCGGCGGCCTCGATCTCCACCGGCGTCGCCACCGGCTGCAAGCCTCGGAGCGTGGTGATGTTGCGGCACATGGGCCCAGCGTACGGCACGTCGGCCCGCCGCCGATCACATCCACGTCCGGGCCTCGCCTCGGTCTAGGTTGCCGACATGCTCGACGAAGCCCGCAGCAGTGCCGCGCTGTTCGACGTGATCGTCATCGTCGACTGGAGCGCACAGAGCAGTGCAAAGCGAGGGGCCGACAGCATCTGGTCGTACGAGCTCGACGCCGCGCTGCCGGCACACGGCGACCCGATCAACCATCCAACCCGCGCCGAGGCCCGCGAGCACCTCGTCAGCCGGCTGCAGCGACATGCGACGCGAACGGTCCTGCTCGGTTTCGACTTCCCGCTGGGCTACCCAGCCGGCTTCGCCGCAGCTGCGGGTCTGCTCGCCGGGCACCTCCCACCATGGGCAGCGACATGGCAGCACCTGGCCTCCACCATCGCCGACGACATCCACAACCGCAACAACCGCTGGGCCGTCGCAGCCGGCCTCAACGAACGCCTCGGCCACCACCGCTTCTGGGGTTCACCTCCGGCGTACGCCGGCCGTCACCTGCCGATGCACAAGCCGCTGCCGGCGCACCCCGACCGAGCCATCGAGCAGCGCCTACGCGCGCACGGCCTGCGCCCGTTCTCCACGTGGCAACTGCTCGGTGCAGGGAGCGTCGGCAGCCAAGCCCTCACCGGCATCCCGGTCGCGCATCATCTGCGGCATCACCCGGCGTTGAGTCAGCGGACGCGTGTCTGGCCGTTCGAGACCGGTCTCACCGCTCATCCGACCGCCGGCCCCGGCTCGGCGAACGGCGCGATCGTGATCGCCGAGATCTGGCCCAGCGCGATCG